>Ga0209023_10006816_pt1 | contig 11917 bp, 4 predicted proteins | sample LakOneMetagenome_FD_187468 | JGI IMG/M metagenome (GOLD analysis project Ga0209023, IMG submission 187468) | Freshwater and sediment microbial communities from Lake Erie, Canada (SPAdes) (version 2) | ecosystem: Environmental > Aquatic > Freshwater > Lentic | place: Lake Erie, Canada | collected...
CGCGTTTCGCCGCGCAACCCGACCCATGGGTCGCCGGGAAGATGCGGGCACCGATCGCGGCGCTGCTGGGGCCCGGCGGGCTCGCCGTGGGCGGGGCGCTGGCCGGCGATGTCGTCGCGACGCTCGCCCTGGCGGCACGAGTAGTGACCCACTATGCGGGCTACTACGGCTACGACACGCGAGAGGAAGGTGAGAAGGCCGTCCTACTCGCCGTGATCGGCGTGGGCGTCGCCGGGGAGGGGGCTGCCAAGCAGGCGGCGTTGCTTCATGTACGACAGGTCGCCATGATGATCGCCCGGCGGTCAGCGTGGAAAGAGCTCGGCGAAGAGGCCATCGTGAAACTGATTCAGGCTCTGTTCACGAAGCTGAGCGTTCGCCTCACCCAACGGAAACTTGCCCAAGCGCTACCCATTGCGGGCATCGCAGCGGGCGCTGGTCTGAACTACTCGCTCATGCGGAAGGTCGGGACCGCCGCTGCGTTCATGTATCGAGAACGATTCCTCATCGACAAGTACACGCTCGACTTCGACGAACCGACCCCAGACCTCGCCGACGTGATCGACGTCGAGGTCATCGAGAAACCTCCAGCGATCGATTAGCCCAAACCTGCACGATGGCGATGGCCGCTGCTCTGTTCGGCCTGTCCATAACGCCCTGGCTGAATTCGGCAGTCAAAGGAAGCGGAGTCCTCGCCCGGCTCACGCTCGAGCTCAAGGCCGTCGTAGCCGCATTGGCCCGCGGCTAACCGAGGTGACAGTTAGCCGTCAGCCCACGTGATTCTGTGCTGGTCGGCACTGAAGTGTCTGGGACGCTGCACTCACGAATCTCTGACGTCTATGAGCAGGCAAGCCCCGGCCCGATGCAGGCGGACGCGAGGCGGGGCTATTCGTCGATCGATTCGTCGTCGAGCTCGTCAGTCGTCGATACCGATGCGCCTGGCAAACGGAGGGCTACGTCTGCCTCGAGGGCCGCGAATGGGTCGCTTCGGAGCAGCTCGAGCAGCGTTGTGCAGCACGAGGACGCCCACGCGGCTACCTCTGCGACCTCGCCACCTTGGTAGCCCCCGCCAGGCATCTCGAGTCTCACGACCTTCCGCAGACCGGACCCCACCGCGTCCCACTCCATGTGTGTGCCATCAGGCAGCCGGTCGGCGAGTTCGGCTGCGTAGCGCCCTCGCAGAATGTCCGCCGCAGTGGAGTTCGCTTCCTTGGTGTCGAACGAGCTGACGTAGATGGCGACGATGGCACGTTCCTTCGTGACGCGGATGTCGAGCCGACGAGAGAAGGCTCGAAACCAGAGATCCGTGGGCCATTGGATCCAGAGGTAGCTGCCATGCGCATGAGTGTTCATGCTCGGGAAGCCAGCCGCGAGCAGGCCCGCCTCAACCAGTTCGAGAATCGTCGAGAGGTAGCTCACCTTCGATTGATTGACCTGATGAGTTCCTCCCTGATGAGTGCTCGTTCGCTCCCAGGCGATCGGGGCGGCGAGCACCTCGAAGTGGACCTGATAACCCCCGTCGAGTCCGTGCGTGAACCGGACTTGGACCAGGTAGTAGCCAACATCAGGGACGGACGTCCGGTTGAGAAACCTGACGGCGGCGACAAAGGCGTCGTGGGCTTGCTCGACAATCCAGACGGCTCGGCCCCGCTCGTGCTGAGCGAGATAGGCAATGAGCCGACCTAAGTGGTCGGCGTCGCTCATCCCGTACTGGTTCTCAATGCAGACAGGGACCTCCTCGCCGTTCTCGTCGAGCGCACGAGCAAGAATGTCCAACCGCTTTCCCAGCACGTTGTGCTCGGTCTTGACGGCCATGAGGTCGTCGAGCTTCAGCGCCCGCCCGAGGATCTCGAGGCTGGACTCCTGCTGGAGCCAGGGGGTGAAGTCACTGGCCTCACCGCCCAGTACCTGCTTGGCCGGAAGCCAGCTGACCGGTGTGATGGTGGGGAACGTTCTGTTCATCGAGATCTCGGTTCTCATGCTCTAGTGTGTTAGGGGCGAAGGCCGTTCTGGGCTGCGTTAGATATCCAGCGTCTGCACCACGCCGTCGGCTTCGGACGGCACGAACCGCAGTCGGACTCCCTCTCCAGCGAAGCGGTACTGCTGGCGGTACTGAGGCGACATTGGGTTCGGCAGGACTCTGATCCGGAATGCGTCAGGTTCGAGTGCGCGCTGAATGAAGATCACCCGATAGCGCTCGTTGCGACGGAGCTGCTGCGCGCATGCCATCTCGGCCGGTGTCAGCGTGAACTCCGTGTCGTCTCCCACCGTGGCCTTGACCTCGCAGAGGAGCCGCAGTTTGCCATGATGAACCTCGAAGTCGTATCCCAGGGTGTCATCCCCGCCGCCGTCACCGAGGACCATGTTTCGGTAACCAGACTTCCATGCATCGTCGGTGAGGTCCGAGTATTGCGTCTTCAGCCACTCCAGGGCGATGACCTCACCGATGAGCCCGATACCGGAGATCTGCGTTTGCGACAGCCGAGGCTGTTTCCCCGCGGTTGTTCCTGGCCGACCGTCCCCCCTACGCGATTCCTTCGTCGAAGAAGCGAGCGTTTCGAGGTGGACCTCTCGCGGCGGTACGTCCAGGAGTTGTCGGCTCACTCGCTCGCGAACGAGCTGAGCGATCGCGGAGTAATTCGTCTCGTCGACTGTTACCTGCTGATCACCGAAACCGATCTGCCGGCGCCTGACCTCAGCCTCCTGTCTGGCACGATCCTCCTCGGTCGCAAGCGCAGCCACGTCGTCCTCGGTAATCCCAAGAACATCAAGGTCAAGCGTCGTGGGCATGTCGGTCGGCCAACGGCCGCTCAGCGCGAGGGAGTTGATGAGCCCCGGTACGTCGAGCCGATCGAAGTCGAGCCGCCCCGTCGAGATCATCGCGTCGACGTCCAACGACATCGCTTCCTCAGCAGTAGTTTCCCGACCATGATGGGAGTGCCACGCAGCCACCACGACTTCGATTCTCGGCAGCAGACTTGCCAGCAACGCACGGTTGGCGAGCCGAAGTGAGTCGAGGTCTTCCATGTCAGAGACTAGGGCTGAGTCTTTACAGCCATTCGACGCAAACCAACGCCTTACGTGGCCGGCTGCTACGTCGTCACTGAGCTCGACGAAGTCATCCGCCCAGGCCGGGTCGGCTTGGAGGGCACTTAGGTCGATCAACAAGAGGTAGCGGGAGAGGTCGCCGCCCGACCGATAGGTTTCGAGAAACGTCTGGCGGATTGAGTCGGTCACCTGCCGGCGGTTCCTCTGCTTCCACGACCGGAACTGCTGCTCGAGTTCCGTTGCGGGCAGCAACGGCTGGAAGGGCGGACCAAGTTCGCCCACAGCGCGGTTGATCTCCTTCGGCCGTAGCCCAAGCCTTGAGAGAAGCGGTTGCACGAGCCCGCCCGTTCTGGCCGCCTCGATCATCCCCGGATCGACCGTGTGGCCTCTCACCTCCGTGAACCAGCGGTGAACGGTCTCAGCGTCCGAGTACGACTCCCGACTTTCCCACGCCGTACGGGCCGCATCGATGTCGGTCACGGCTGCGAGGGGGCACAGGAAACGAAGGAGGTTCGATGCTTCTGAATTCGCCCCGATCCAGAGCTGCCGGATGGCGTCCGGGCTCTCACCGACGACCTCCGCGATGGCGGTGAGGTCAGGAGGATTCTTGTCATCGAAGCCTCGCCGACTCAGGTCGATGAGCCGAAGCCGAAGCGAATCTGCAATGAATGGGAATCCAGCCAGTTCGGCGATCTGCGTGGCCAGCCGCTCGTAGCGACCTTCGGCGGTTGCTGCATCGGTCGTGGTTGTGACGATGCTGGGCGGGTCGGCGTCCGACAACACAAATGCTCGGAGCCCTGCGGCCACGTTGTCGATGGTCTCAGAGTCGAGACGCAGCTCGAATGATGCCGCTGTTGCGACCTCCGCGGACCTGAGTCGGGCAGCTGCGAGCTCGATCTCGGCCGATGATGGAGGTCGTTGGAACGGTCCTCTCCAAGTGTCGAGAATGACGATCACGAGCTGCAGCAGCCATGGGTTCTCCGGGTCGAGAAGAGGTTCCCGAACCACGGGCGCTGCGCCTTCGCCGAGTAGGTCGACCTCGATAGACGTCGTCGAGAAGCGCTGGGCTTCGGACAAGTTCGCGCAGAGGTAGTCCGCGACTTGGGCCGTCCGTCCCCGGCGGATTCGGAACACGGGCTTGCCGAGCTTTTCCAGAATCCCGAGCAAGGGCGTGCCGTCCTCGTCTTCGACGTACACGGTCCCATCGCCTGGACACCATGCCGATAGCACGCCGCCTCTGGTGGCGAGTAACGACGGAATCCCTGCAGGAAATGGGTTCAGGGACTGCACCGCCTCGTCCCAGGCCTCTTCGTAGTCACGTCGCGCGGCCGAGATGCCCGACTCGGGCAACAACGCGCTGCTAATCATGTCCGTGAGTTCACGAATTCGGTCCGTCGCAGTCGCGGCGTCATCCCAATAGCGAACTCCGAACCCTCGGAGGCGCGACCCTGTCAAACCCGACGCAGGCACCAGACCGCGAATTTGGTGCGGAACAAGGGTCAGGTACTGGGGCGCCGCTTCTCTGGTCTCGCTGTGTGTCCAGGCTGAGGCACACTCAACGAACCGCCAGGTGCGGCGATCACTCGGATCCGAGACGGGCATCCAGGCACCGAACCTGAGGAAGGCTGCCGCCGGCGTCGAGATGGTGATTCGATCCGTCACGTCGTTGTAGCGCCGGTACTCAACCTCGAACGTCTCGGCGGGCCACAAACCCAGACCGTCAACGACGAGACACGCGTAAGCCCGCTTTGCTTCGTCGGTCATCTCGTCGTGGTCCTGTTGCCCGGGAATACGGACATGAGCGGAACGCGGTCGGTATTGGGTGAAGCCGCGTAGAGCGCGTCCAGCCTGAAATAGTTGGGCTCTGAGCCACGTCTCCCGGTCGCGGTCTGTCGTCGGGAGCAGGCTTCCTACGTCTCCCTGCTGCAAGAAGCGGCCCTCGAACGGGCGATCCGTCCCCGAGATCGCTTCGGGCCACAGGCCGTGCCGCACCCCGATCCGCTCCAGGAACTCACGGGCGAAGGCAACATCGGCGATGCGGAATGGCCACTTGGCTGGCGCGGGTATCAGCCGAGACCGCAGCGCCGCGATCTCGTTCGAGTTCGGAGAAGCCTCCTCGATCAGATCAGCGAGTAGCTGGTCGACGGAGGCAGCGGCACCCCATTCGCGCCCAAACAGCGCCTCCGTGGCAAGGATCCATCGACCTTCAGCCGTCGGGACGCGCAGCGGGACTTGTCCGAGGTCGTTCCACGGGGGTTCACTCTTCGTCTCGTAGAACCGCATCACCCACCGGAGGAGCTCTTCGGACTGCGCTGGTTTGCCAACGCCCGTCACTGCGCGCGCAACGACCGCGAACAGCTCGCTGGCCCGGTACTCGTTGACAAGTCCCTCTTCGAGGAACGCTCGTCCGGGTCGGTTCTTCCATGTCTTGCCCTCACGGATCCGCCATGGGATCCGATGATTGATAAAGAACAGCCGGCTTCGCAGACGAGATGGCAACTTCAGGTCGCTGCCGTCGTCGTCATCCTGCGAGTCGCCGCCGTCTGCCCGAGGTGGGAAGAACGGCACTGCTTTCCGTGCGTCTCCTCGCGGATCAGCGCATGGGCGGACCTTGCCATCGTCGTCGAGCAGGATCCTGCGGCCGGCAAGCGACGATGCATCGGTGAAGAGCCCGCGGAGCTCGTCGTAGAACTTGCCCCAGAGTTCCGGACGGAAGCGTTTGCGAGAGAGCTCGGCCGCAAGAGCCTCCACCCAACCGGCGAGCTCCGCCTTCGGCGGCACCAGCGATCGCTGGGCTACTGACTTCGCCAACCCGTCGAGCATCGAGGCCCGCTCACCGTCGAGTTCAGGATCGACGAAAGCGACCCCAGCCGCCTTCGCAAGTGCGGAGCGGACAACGACCTCTCGGCCCGCATCATCGAGCGCGTAGATGTTGCCAAGGCTGGCCCAGCGCTGCTTGCCGATGGCCGGGACGATCTCGGCCTCTCGTAGTGGGGTCTCCACGACGTTGAACGCCCGGCTGAGGCGGCCGGGTGAGCCGGACCATGAGAGGAAGTCGCACACCTCGGAAGGCCGGAGATCCACCCGGCCCGCGGCGGATGCCAGCAGCGTCTGCGCGCAGGCGACAGCGATCTCATCGAGCAGAAAGTCGTTGAGTGGAACGGACTCTTCAAGGTCGACTCGGGCCAGACGGGCAAAGAAGGGAGCGTTGACGTGAGCAGCTACCGGCGAGATAGCCCTGTCCCCCATCGGAAGGAAGGTGTACATCCGGCCCTTGAGCGGTGGCCCACTTCGGGGCACGGCCACCGCCACGGTGGCATCGCCCGACCACTCAGACCAGGACTTACTGAGCTTGCCTTCCTCGACACTCCGCTCGATATGTTCGACAAACGCGCCAGAGTCGACGACTCGCTCACTCAGCAGAAACCGTCGATTCTGATCGAGAGTGACTTCAACAACGCGAACATCGAGTGACTCGAACAGCGGCTCTTCGTGGCGTCCAAGCTCGAGCTCCAATGGAGACTCGCCACCGGTCACTCGCAGCTGGAGTTCGACAAGACGATCGAGGAAGAGCAGGGGCGGAGGCCCACTCGCAACAGTCCGGACTTGCTCGACAGCATCCACGAGCGTGCTCGCCGAGCGCAGCGGCAGCCTGACAACCGTGACGTACGGTCCACGAAGCAACTGATCCACAGTTGATGTGACCCCGTCGAGCGGGACCGGCAGACAGAGATGGGGAACGTCGTTCATCACCTCACCGGCGAGTCCGAAATCGCTCGCGACGGCGCCCGTCCGAGCAACGTCGTCAATCGTCGCGAATCGGAAGCAGTACCCGCCGTCATAGCCCCCTGACGGCGACGTGGAGTACACCTCGGGGACGTCACAGAGTTGAAGAACGCTCTTGAATCCGATGCCCTTGTTGCCGATCCCCTCATCGGGCTTCTTGTCGGACTGCGCGACCCCGGTGATCGCCTCGAAGTTGGCGGGTTCGAACGGCCGACCGGTGTTCGCGACGTACAGCGTTCCGTACTCGCCCTCATCTTCTACGAGGTGAACGAGGACTCGCCCGGAGGTGGTCTTCTTCGGGTGCGCGTCGTGGGCGTTCTGCAGTAGCTCGTAGAGAGCTCGGTGCTCGTAGTCGCGGACTGTCTGATCGAGCAATCGCTTCAGGGCGCCGATCGCGTTCCACTCGTCTCGCTGCCCGAGGTAGGAGGCAACGCGCGCCTCGGTCACCGCCCAGATCTCGTCGGAGAGATTCTGGACGGCCACAGTTACACGGCCCCTAGAGCCTTGAGCGCGGCTGTCTTGGGATCCCCGTAGAAGATCGGGTCGACGTGTTCGATGACGTCGGAGTCGACCTCGAGGAAGCTTCGCTTGTTCTCGATCGGGATCAACGCACGTTTGGCACCGTTGTCCATCGCCACCTGCAACGGCTCAACCAGTGACCTCACCGGCTTTAGGTTGCCTTGCACACTCATGTCACCGAGCACGACGAGTGCAGCGGCCAGCGGGTGGGAGCGCAGAGCGGACATCATCGCGGTGAAGAACCCGACGCCGATCTCCACCTGCACGCGGTTCGCGAGTAGGTCGATGACCTCCACGTGGAAGTCCGACACGTCGAGATCGCGACCGATGCTGAGCTCGGCCTTGTGGGCCTGCATGTAGGCGAAGGCGCGCTGCACTGACTCACGGATGGCACCGCTCACGCCGCCGGCCATCTTGAGCTTCCCCGTCCCTCCTGAGACAGAGACCTCAATTCGAAACAGCCCGACGGTCCCATCCGCGGCGACACCAGCGGTGTACGCCGATCCGGGCGCGAGCGGGTCGAGCGCGATGAGGTCGCGGCCGCCCTGCTCGGGCACGCCCACGAATCGCTCCTCGCCGGTCTCGTCGATGATGTAGCTGAACGACGTCTGGTAGTACTCGAAGGCGCCCATCTTCTTGAGCTGCTCCTTCACCCGCCGCCGGCCCTCGATCGCGAACTCGACGATCTCAGCGAGATCCTCCTGGCTGACGATCCCATGCGGGTGGACGATCTTGATGAGGCCCGAGACGGTCTTCCGCACCGCCTTGCGGTCGCGTGCGTTGAGATGCGAACCGAGCGAGAAGTGGCGATCCAGCACTTCGGTGAAGTTGTGTTTGCGCAACTCGCGGAGCGCCTCGGCGAGGTAATCGACAACGAACCCGTAATGGTCGGTGAAGTGCTCGGTGCGCATCTTCGGCACTTCCCACCCAGGCAGGTAGAAGTGCAGTCGGTCGATGAACGCCATGTCGTTGCGGATGATGTCCGGCATCGGCTCGAAGAGGTGGCCAGACTGGACCATCGCCTCCACGGGCTGGTTGGTGTTGCCGAACATCGCAATGCTGGCGTCGCCCGAGGCGGACTCAGTGCCACGCTGGTAGCTGCCCGACTCGCAGTAGGTCTTCATCGTGGTGATGACTTCCTTGGGCATCTTTTGTAGGTCAGCGACCTCGTCGAATCCGACGACGTCCCAGATCTGCACCATGCCCTTCTGCTTGCCGGTCATGTGGCCGAAGAGGTTCGCAACGGTGGTCGGGCCGGTGAGCAGGGAGGAGTACGGCGACACCTCCTGGATCACGTAACTCTTACCGGTACCCCGCGGGCCGAGCTCCACGAGGTTGTAGTTGCGTTCGGCGAGAGGAATCAGCCGAGTGAGGAATAGCAACTTGAGTCGGCGGTCCATGACATCTGACTCGTAGCCCATGCTGCGAATCATGAAATCGAGCCACTCGTCGGTGGTGAAGTCGACCCGCGCCGCCCGGTACTCGTCGAGGTTGAAGGTCGCAATCTGGATCGGGTCGAGGCGCGAAATCCAAAAGGAGTGCTTCCCCTTCGACTCATCGTCGTACGAGTACGTCACGTCGACCTGCGCCCAGACCCCGCCTGTGAGCAGGCGCTCGTAGTCGCGCGGGTACTCCGGGGCGATGTGAAGGTAGCGCTCGCCGAAGTTGACTGCCTCGGCCCACCGCTCACCGTCGGCCACCCTCACCTTTACCTTGTCGATGAATGTGTGGCGGCCCATGTCCATCACCTTGTTCTGCGCCTTCATCGACTCATCGGGTCGGATGTAGTTCTCCGCCAGCGTGTCGTTGACGACCTGCATGCCCATCTCGATGGCGATCGGGTCGGACGACGCGCAGTACTTGCCGAGCAGGAACTCCAATACGAAGACCGGCACATTCGCGCCGACCTTCACCTTGCGTACAAGGTCCTTGCGGACGACCTTGCCGGAGAACGAGGCGTTGACCTTGTCATCGAGTGCGTCTCGTGCCGGTGCGTTGAGATCCATCATGAAACTCCGAGCTGGATAGGGATGTCGGCGGGAGATCGATAGAGCTCGGCGTCCGATTCGGCGTCAATCACGACGATGCGCACCGAAGTCCCGCTGTCGCCGTCGAACTGGAACGCGATCGTCGCTGCTTCGCCGGTGGGCACCTTCACGATGCCAGAACTCTTGTCCAGCTCGGCCCCGACCGCCATTCCGACCGTGCCGACCTGTCGCCCGTCGACCAAGAGCACTGGCCTCACGGGTGGGGGCTGCATAGTGCCGAAGAGCAGACGGATGGTGAAGATCCGGTTGGTGATCACCGATGGTGGATCGAGCACCTCGAGCTGCACGCCCACAGGCGCCTCGATCGGACCACTGCCCCCTGAGCGCACGGAAATCACGGGAATGACCATTTCTTGCAAGGAGATTCCGCCGTGGTGGAACGCGAGATCACCACCGGACCGGAACACTCCAGACCCCTTGGGAAACGCGAAGTCGAGATCGCTGGGGTTCCCGAGGCTCGATGCTGGCACCCGCACTGCTGCCGAGGGGGTTGACCCACCGCGACCGATCCAGCAGCGACGGTGCACCTCCACCGTGCTTCCGCCCGGGGCATCGATACGCATCGCTTCCTCCCGCTCACGGGAGGCGTAGATATGCCCATGGTCTGAGGCGATCACTGCGCGGGTCACTCCTACATCGGCGAGCTTGCGGACCGCTTGCGCGAGTTGGTCGATGACGGTGTTCATCACAGTGCGAGCGGCGGAACTGCCACCTTCACCGAAGAGGTCGATGTCCTGCGAGCGCACCACGATCAGGTCGGCCTTACCGATCTTCTTCTCCAGGCTCTTCCTTGAGTTGCCAAGGACGTCACTGAGTTCGAAGTCGACAGATGATGGCACGCGAGCGTTGAGGTGCTTTTTCCGAGCTGCCAGGTTGGGTAACAGATTGCCGTCGATACGAGCCTGAAGCTTGCCTCCGTCGTCGACAACCGCGTAGCTCTGGGCTGCGCCAGGCATGAGCGCCGCCATTCCCGTCACGGTGATGCTCGGGAGCACGCCCAGCGCCGGACGAATCGACACCTCAGCGTGCGCACCGAGCCGGCCTGCAAGCTCCACTCCCATCTCGTACCGCATCGCGTCGACGAGAAAGTACGCGACGGGGCCTTGGGTGGGCTTCACCTGGTCGAAGGTACTGGTCTGCTGGAGCACTGCCCCGCCCTCCCATTTGGCAGCCTGCAGTGCTTCGGCAAAACCGAGTGCGAGACGATTCAGAGTCGCGTCGTAGCGGTTGCGGACAGCGTTGATCGCAACTTCATCGGGGTCGTCTTCAAGCTTTGGTATCCAAGCTTCCAGATGGCGCTGCGCACGGTCGAGTAGGTGCCACTTCTCGGCATACCGGCCGACCCAATCGCCGACGGAACGCGGTGGCTTGCTGAGGTCGCTCTCGACCTGATCGGCAGCCGCACCCAAATCGGCAGCAAGCCTGATGGCTTCCCATTGAGCTTGACGGTCGACCAGGTTCGTCAACCAATAGCTTCCTGCTCGTTGCTCAGTGATCTCCATCACCTGCCCGTACTTTCCATCACGGACCAGTTCGCCGCACCGACGAAGCAGCGCCCGCTCCTCGAACCGGAATGTATCGATCGAACCAAGCGCTAGCGGGTCGATCGACCCGTCGCGGAGGTTCAGTTCGGACTCCGCCCGATCCGCCAAGGCCGGATAGGCATCAGGCTGGTTGGCACGAAGAGCCGCGCAGATGGCCCGGGCATTCCGGTCGATGTCAGCGGTCGAGACTGGGAGGGCTGCCAGCTCCGCCGGTGGCGATCCCCCGAGGTCAGATCGGAACTCGAGGCCCAACGCGGTGCGAGCCACGATCCGCCGCCACTTCGAGAGATCATCGCCCTCGAGCGTGATCCCGAGGCGAGAGGTCACGAGCTTGCGAAGCTCCACAGTCCCTTCCTTGGCGACGACCTGCGCGTCGATGGACTCTGCCGCGATCCACGATGCGAGCTGACCGTCGGCCGTGCTGCCTGATAGCAGCGACTTCAAGGCCGACGGCGGCGCTTGCCCGTCCTCCTCAAGTGCGGCGGCGATGTCGGAGTACGTGGTCGACTCGCGGGCGAGGAGCTCGTCGATCGCACCATCAGTGAAGCGCTGACGAAGCGCGATCCTTGCGAGCTGTCGGAGCTGCGGCTCCCAGCGAGTACCGGCCGTCTCCAGCTCCATCAGCACCGATCCGTCATGGGACCGCTTCACACCCGGCACGTAGATCACCGTCGGTGTTGGGTCATCTCTGCCAACAACTTCCTCGATCCGAAGCCGTGCGGCGTAGAGCGAACCCTCCGCTACAACCATGGTTGTCGACGTTCCAGCAACATCTACCACCACGGGATCGCTGCCTCCCGCTCCATCGAGCAACTCCGCGACGAACGGCTCAAACTCGGCGCGGGTGTCGTACCACACGACGATCCGTCGCTGCTTGAGCTGAGAAGCGAGCTGGCCGGCTACATAGCTGTGAAAGGGATTCGTCATGGTGTTGGGTGCTGTCGTGCGGTGGTGATGGTCGGGTTGGTGCGAGCA
>Ga0209023_10006817_pt1 | contig 11917 bp, 9 predicted proteins | sample LakOneMetagenome_FD_187468 | JGI IMG/M metagenome (GOLD analysis project Ga0209023, IMG submission 187468) | Freshwater and sediment microbial communities from Lake Erie, Canada (SPAdes) (version 2) | ecosystem: Environmental > Aquatic > Freshwater > Lentic | place: Lake Erie, Canada | collected...
TCGCGCGCGGGTGCCGGTTTTTCCGTGCCGGTCCATTCGCCTATATTTGGCAGACCTCGCCCAGAGATGCATTCAATGTCACGCTGGAAGGCCGCCGGAATCCACGTCTCGATCAGCGCCTTGATCGGACTGATCGCCGCGACGCTGATCTTCGGCGTCTGGTATCCGCGCCCCTACAGCCACGCCGCGGGCGCCGACACGCTGGTCGTGCTCCTGCTCGGCGTCGACGTCGTGCTGGGCCCCTTGCTCACCTTGATCGTGTTCCGCGCCGGCAAATGGGGCATGCGCTTCGACCTCACCGTCATTGCGATCGCGCAGGCATGCGCATTTCTCTATGGCACGTCCGTTGTCGTACGCGCACGGCCGGCCTTCGTGGTCGGAAATGTAGATCGCTTCAACCTGGTGGTGGCGAATGACATCGACGATGAAGACTATGCGAAGGCGGTCAAACCGGAATTCCGCGGACCACCCTGGACCGGACCACGCCTGATCGGAGCGCTGCCGCCGACCGACGTGCGCGAACGCAACAAGCTCGTCCTCGCCGGCCCTGGCGGCAAGGACATCGATGTTCTCCCGCAGTATTACGTCGACTACGCCGATGTCGCTGCTGCACTTCTGCACAAGGCCAAGCCGCTCGATGCGCTGACAAAAAAGCATGCGGAAGCTGCGCCCATCATCGAGTCATGGTTGCGCGACCACCACCGAACAACCGCCGATGTGGTCTGGCTGCCGCTGCAGGCGCCACGGGTCAGCCTCACGATGTTGCTCGACGGAACCAGCGGCCAGCCACTGGATGCCTTGCAGATCGATCCCTGGTGACCAGCGGGCAGCGCGCCCGATACGAAATCCGCGGCGCGTCGCGTATGCTCCGCGAGGTCCAGGGCTGGGGAATGCAAAATGTCTGAAGATCGCGGGTCACGCTGGCTCGGACCGGCTGCGCTATTCGTCTTTGCACTATCAGGTTGCGCCGGGCTGATCTACCAGTCGATCTGGTCGCAGTACCTTGGCCTCTACCTCGGTCACGCGGCCTATGCGCAGAGCCTCGTGCTCGCGATCTTCATGGGCGGCATGGCGATCGGTGCCTGGTGGGCGAGCCGGCGCAGCCTGCAATGGCGCAACCTGTTGCGTGCGTATGCGGCCATCGAACTGGTCATCGGCGTCGCCGCAGCACTATTTCACCCAATCTACCTTGGCGTGACCGGATTCGCCTATGACAGCGCGTTCCCGGCGATGCCGGGAAGCTCGGCGGTACAACTGTTCAAATGGACCAGCGGTGCCCTGTTGATCCTGCCGCAGGCAATCCTGCTTGGCACCACGTTTCCGTTGATGAGCAACGGCCTGATGCGTCGCCTGCGCAAGGGGGACGGCGCGATTCTCGGCGGGCTCTATTTCACCAACAGCATGGGCGCCGCGATCGGCGCCCTGTTCGCAACATTTGTGCTGTTGCCGGCTGTCGGTCTGCCCGGCGCGATGCGCTTCGGCGCCGCATTGAACCTCGTCGTCGCCATCGCCGCATGGCTGCTCGCGCGTTCGCCGGAACAGCCACAGGCGCCGATGGCAACAACCGATACGCCGCAGGATCGCAGCGGAATCGCTCGCCTGCTGCTGGTCGCCGCCTTCATCACCGGCGCAACGTCGTTCGTCTACGAGATCGGCTGGGTGCGCATGCTCAGCCTCGCGTTCGGCAGCACCGTGCACGCATTCGAGCTGATGCTCGCCGCGTTCATTGGCGGGCTCGCCTTCGGCGGCCTGTGGATCCGCAAGCGCATCGACGGCTACGCGCAGCCGATCCGCGTCGGTGGCTGGGTACAGATCGGCATGGGGATCGCGGCGCTGGCGAGCCTGATGCTGTACGACCGCTCGTTCGATTGGGTCGCCTGGTTCATGAAGGCGCTGTCGCGCAGCGACGGCGGCTATACGCTGTACAACTTCGTCACCGCATCGGTCTCAATGCTCCTGATGGCGCCTGCCGCCTTCTTTGCCGGCATGACGCTGCCCCTGTTCACGTTCGCGCTGCTGCACAACGGCGGTGGCGAAGCCAGCGTCGGGCGCATCTACGCGGCCAATACGGTCGGCGCGATCGTCGGTGTATTCGCTGCGGTGCATTTCCTCGTGCCCGTGCTCGGCCTGAAGCTCGCGATGTGCATTGGCGCCGCGGGTGATCTCGCGCTCGGATTGGTGCTGTTGCGCCGGACCGGCGCGTCCGCCCGTGTCCCGGATGCGCGCTACCTGTGGGCGCTCGCCGGCTGCGCGGCGGCTCTGGTTGCGACGCTGACGCTGGCCCGTTTCGACGCGGATGCGATGAGCTCGGGAGTCTACCGCTCAGGTTTCGCAAGGATGGCACCGCAAGGCGTGAAGGTGCTCTCCTACCGGGACGGCAAGACCGCGAGCGTCAGCACGCGCGTCTATCCGAACGGGCTGGTCACGATCAGCACCAATGGCAAGGTCGACGCCGGCATCCAGATGGCGGCCGACGCCGAACCAACGGCCGACGAGAGCACGATGATCCTCGCCGGCGTCCTGCCCCTCATGCACAAGACCGACGCGCGCACGGCGGCCGTCATCGGCTTCGGCTCCGGGCTGACCACACATACGCTGCTCGGCGACCCGCGGCTTGCGAGCGTCGACACGATCGAGATCGAGCCGGCGATGATCGAAGGCGCGCACGTCTTCGGCCAGCGCGTGGCGCGAGCATTCACTGACCCGCGTTCGCACCTGCACATCGAGGACGCCAAGACGTATTTCGCCGCGCATCGCGCGCGCTACGACATCATCGTCGCGGAACCATCCAACCCCTGGGTGTCCGGTGTCGCGGGCCTCTTCAGCCGCGAGTTCTACCATTTCGTGCCGCGCCACCTCGAGAGTGGCGGACTGTTCGTGCAGTGGCTGCAGTTGTACGAGATCAACGAAGAACTCGTCGCCTCCGTGGCCAATGCGCTGTCGGCCTCGTTCCAGGACTACCGGATCTACCTCTCGAACAACACCGACATGCTGATCGTCGCTCGCGCCGATGGCATGGTCGGCGATCTGGACGAAGGCCTGCTGCAGACGCCGGTGCTGAAAGAGGAACTGGAGCGAGTCGGCATTGGCACGAAACAGGACGTGCTCGCACACCAGATCGGCGATCGCCGTTCGCTCGAACCACTGTTCGAGGCGCTGTCGTCTCGCATGACGTCGGACTTCCACCCGACGCTCTCGCTTGAGGCTCCGAAGACGCGCTTCACCGTCACATCGGCAGACGCTCTGCTGCACCTTCCCGTTGCCGACCTGCCCTACCGCGCCGTGGTCGGAAGACTCCCGCCAGCGACGGCGACCGTCGAGAACCCCATTTTCGACTTCAGCAAGAACAGCCACGCCGCCGTCCGTCTTGCCGATGCACTGGAAAGCGGCAAACTTTCCACCCGCATCGAGGACCTGTCCATTTCTTCGAAGATCGCGCTCGCCAGAACGTTGGCCGGTGCGTGCAACGCGCCCGAATCGATGGAAGGGCCACTGGCTGATACGCTCGTTGACCTTGCTGCGCGCACGATCCCGTACCTTCCACGCGAACGTGCGCAAGCGCTCTGGACAAGCCCGACATGGATTTCCTGTGACCACGAGAGCGAAGGTCTGCGATCCTTGCTCACGATCATCTCGGCGCTCGCTCGGCAGGACTGGCCAACCGTGCAGCACTCGGCAGCAGACATCCTGCCGATCCGCAGCCGCAATTGGTCGCTGACGGCAAGAGACTGGTTGCTGCGCGCGGCGATGCTCGGCGCACTCGCCAACGGCGATGCCGCCGCTGTGGAATCGATTGATCGCTCACTGGGTCGGACGGTGTCGGGCAACGGCATGACGCTCGCGTATCGCGCGTACATGCTGGCGCTGGCCGATCGGGCGCGGCACGAAGCGGCGTCGGACAAGATCGGCGGCCATAAATTGTCAGATTAGGACAATTCCTGCATGCCCTGTCCGGCAAGCTGAGACGTGCATCTCAGGATCGGGACCGGTCTTTTTTTTTTTGTGAGCTGGTCGCTCTTCAGGAGCTTGGCATGGAAGCTGCTATCTCCTACCCTGCGAGCCGTCGATCGCCAGTCAGATGAAGCGATCGCGGAAGCGGGCCCGCCTGGCAAGGTTGGCGGCTCTAGGGGCAAACCGTTACATCCATACCAGAGGATTCACCATGAACAAGATCCAGAAAGGCTTCACGCTCATCGAGTTGATGATCGTGGTCGCGATCATCGCGATCTTGGCCGCGATCGCGCTGCCGGCGTACCAGGACTACATGGTCCGCGCCAAGCTCAGCGAAGTCGTCGTCGCCGGCGATGCCTGCAAGAACTCCATCGTGGAGTTCTACGAGGGCCAGGGCCACGTTCCGCCGAACATTTCGAGCGCGGGCTGCAACAACAACACGACCAAGTACATCGCCAGCACGAAGGTTACCGGTGCTACCAATGTCGGCGTCATCACGATCACGACGACGGGCGTTGCTGACCTCTACACCGCGGGCGGCAAGGCCTACGTCCTGAAGTCGGCACCCAGCGCCGGTACGACCGACGTGCTCGAGTGGAGCTGCAATGCGGCCGCCGGCACGACGATCCCGGCCAAGTACGTGCCGTCGCTTTGCCGTTGATTCGCAAGTAATTGCTTCGAAACGACGCCGCCTTCGGGCGGCGTTTTTTTGTGCCCGCTATCATCGCCAATCTGTAATCCTCGGAGGCCCGATGGATAGCCACGTGTACCGGGTGCTCTCCGATACCCGCTTCTGGCTCGCCGCCCTGTGCGCCGCCTGTGCGTGCATCTACGCGCGCGGACTTGGCGGCGACTTCCTGTTCGATGATTTCCCGAACATCGTCACCAATCCTGCACTGCAGTCGATCCAGAATGGCGACAAGCCGGACTGGTTCGCGGTCATGCTCCTGACCGGTTCCGGCTTGCTGCGCCGCCCGATCAGCATGCTGTCGTTCGGCCTCAACGTGTATGGGTTCGGCATGGATCCGTTCGCGTTCAAGCTGGTGAATCTCGCGATCCACCTGCTCAACGGCGTGCTGCTGTACGCGATATTCCACCGTATCGCAAACCGGGTACTCCCGCAGGATGGCGCCTTTGGTCCTGAAGTGCTCGCGACAATTGCGGTTGGTGCATGGCTGTTGCATCCGCTACAGGTCAGCAGCGTGCTCTACATCGTGCAGCGCATGAACCTGCTCGCGACGATGTTCACGCTGATGGGCCTGCTGTGCTATGCCGAAGGCAGGTTGCGCATGCTGCGTGGCGAGCCGGGCCTGCTGGTCGGGATCGCGGGCCTGTGCGTATTCGGCCTGCTCGCAGTCTTCAGCAAGGAGAACGGGGCCCTGATCGCGATGTATGCGTTCGCAATGGAATGCCTGGCCTTCCGTTTTGCGGCTCCTGCCGGCAAGCGCAGGATCTTGCTCGCATTCTTCGGCCTGAGCGTCGCGCTGCCACTCGTGCTGTATGCGGCCTACGTCGCCATGCATCCGGAATCCCTCGCATACGCACGCAACGGCTTCACGCTTTACACGCGCCTGCTGTCGGAAGCGCGCGTGCTGTGCGACTACCTCGTCTGGATCTTCGTGCCAATGCCGTCGTTCATGGGCATGTATCACGATGACATTGCGGTGTCGGCGAGCCTGTTCTCGCCCATCACCACCGCGCTGTCGATCGCGTTCCTCGCCGCACTGTGCGCAAGCGCGTGGTTGCTGCGCAAGCGCCTTCCCGTGTTCGCCTTCGGCGTCGCCTGGTTCTTTATCGGCCATTCGCTCGAATCGACGATCTTCCCGCTCGAGCTCGTGTTCGAGCACCGCAACTACCTGCCCATGGCGGGCCCGTTGCTGACGGCGGTTTGCCTGCTTGCGTCGGCGCGCGCGCCCTTCTGGCCCTCGCGCAAGGGCCTCGCTGCATTTGCCGCATTCGCCATCGTCCTGCTTGGCGGCATCACGGCTGTTCGCGCGGACAATTGGGGGAGCGCTCTTTCGCTGGCGCTCGCCGACGTGGCGCACCACCCACTGTCCTCGCGCTCGCAATATGAAGCCGGAAGGGCAATAGCGGCGGCCGCTGCGCGTGACGGAACACTCAAGACAGCCACTCCCGCGGCCATCGCCTATCTGAAACGCGCTGCGGAGCTGGATCCACGCCAGGTGTTTCCGGGCGTGTCGATGATCCTGTTGCGTGGCACCGCCGGCCCGGTGCCACCAGAGGAGGTCGCCGACCTCGCCGTTCGCCTGCGAAACGCAGCCTCGAACGAGCAGGCCAATCCGTTCCTTCAACTGCTCGTCGCCGCATCCGACAGCCAACTCGCACTGACCCCATCGGACGTGGCAACCTTGTTCGACGCGGCGCTGGCCAACCCGCGCTGGCGACCGCAGGTGCGGGCGATGATGTTCAATGACTATGGCGCGTACATTTTCAATGTCGTGCACGATCACCAGGAGGCAGTCCGCCTCACGACGAAGGCGGCCGCCACCGATCCCACCAACGCGTACTTCGAGCTCAATCTGGCCAAGATCGCCCTTGCCACTGGCGACCGGATGACAGCCACCGATCATCTGAAGGCCGCGCAACGCCTCGACAAGATAGGTCTGCATGACAAGGACATCGACGAGCTCAAGCGGCAGATCGGGAACTGATCTGCAACCGCAGCCGACACCTTGTCCGCAGGCGACGGCGGAGTTGCCGAGCCGCGCGCTCCAGGTCCTGATGGTCAGCACCTCCTATCCGGCCGACCTCGGGGACTGGAGGGGCTTGTTCATCCGCCACATCACCGATGCGCTCGCGCGCCGCGATGACACCCGACTGCGGGCCTGGTGTCCTCCGGGAGAGATGCCAGGCAACGCCGCATATACGGCAACACCCGACGAACAAAGGTGGCTTGCGCAGTTGATGCAAGCGGGCGGAATCGCCCATCTCATGCGGACCCGCGGAATTCGCGGCCTGGGTACGCCGCTGCAACTCTTGCGCATGCTGCGTTCGCTGTACCGGCGCGAGCGCGACATCGATGTCCTGCATGTCAACTGGTTGCAGAACGCACTCGCGCTGCCGCGCAGCGCGACGCCGCTGCTGGTCACCGTGCTCGGCACCGACATGGCCATGCTGCGCCTGCCCGGTATGGCGGCGGCGCTCCGCCGCGTATTTCGCGGGCGAGGCGTCTTCATCTGCCCGAATGCGGCGTGGATGGTGCCCGAACTCGAACGCCGCTTCGGTGATCTCGCTCGCGTGCGGCACGTTCCTTTCGGAATCGATCCGCGCTGGTATGCGGTCGAACGCACGCCCGCGAACCCGTCGCGATGGCTGTGCGTGTCGCGACTCACCAAGGCAAAGATCGGCATGCTGTTCTCTTGGGCAGAAGCGGCATTTTCCGGGACCGATCGCGAACTGCATCTGTTCGGCCCGATGCAGGAACCATTGGCAGTCCCCAAGTGGGTGCACTACCACGGCCCAGCGACCCCGGAAGCCCTTTGCAGCGAATGGTTTCCGACGGCACGTGGCCTGGTGACGCTCAGCGCGCATGCGGAGGGATTGCCACAGGTCATGCTCGAAGCCATGGCAGCGACATTGCCGATCGTCGCCTCGCGCATCCCGGCGCACGTCGACCTGCTCCAGCATGGATCAACCGGCTGGCTGTGCGACAGCCGCGACGGGTTTGCAGCGGCGCTCGACGAGTTGGAAGACGACGTGCGCAACCACGAGACTGGTTTGCGCGCGCGTGAATTCGTCAGGTCCAGGGTTGGCACATGGGATGATTGCGCGGCACGCTATGCCCACATCCACCGGGAGCTCGCCGCGTCGTGACCGAACCAGGCAACAAGAACGTCCTGCTGCTCGGAGGCGCCGGCTTCATGGGTCGGGCGCTGTGCGCACGCCTGGGCGCGCGTGGCTACGACGTGCATGTGCTTGCGCGAGGCACCACGCTCGATATCGCCGAAGGCTGCACGGTCCATGGTGGCGGGATGGAAAACACCGAACTGCTGCGGCGATTGCTGCCACGCATGGGGACGATCGTCCATCTCGCCTCGGCAACGACCCCGGGCCTGTCCGCCGTCACACCTTCGCTCGAGGCGGATCTGAACATCGCCCCGACACTTGGTCTGCTTGGCGAGCTGATCGCCCATCCGCACATTCGGCTCGTCTATGTTTCCTCCGGCGGAACCGTTTACGGCGATCCGGGCAGCGGCACGGCCGATGAATCCTCGGAACTCAAGCCGCTTTCGTTCTACGGCTCCGGCAAGGTCGCGGTGGAAACGTTCCTGCGCTGCTTCCAGCAGCGACAGGGCAATCCGCTCGTGATCCTGCGCCCATCGAACGTCTACGGACCCGGGCAGCCGCGCTACCAGGGCTTCGGTGTCATCCGCACGATGCTGCAACATGCGCTTGATGGCTCGACCATGAGCATCTGGGGTGACGGGTCGACCGTGCGGGATTTCGTCTACATCGACGATGTCGTGTCGGCCATGGAATGCTTCGTTGCGGACGGCGCGCCAACCGGCACGTTCAATATCGGCGCCGGCGTCGGCCACAGCCTCAACGATCTCGTCTCCGTCGTCGAACGCGCCAGCGGCCGGCGGCTGTGCGTACGTCATGAAGCCGCGCGCGGCATCGACGTCCAGCGTATCGTGCTCGACACGCGGGCGATCCGGGAACGCTGTGGCTGGACGGCCGCCACGCCGTTGGAAGCCGGCGTGGTCCACACCTGGCAATGGTTGAGCGGACAATGAACGAGATTCGGGAAAGCGACGATTCAGTGACGTGCGCGGGCTGCGCGGCCAAGGCCAGCGCCGATGTTCCCGCGCACGTGCATCGGGCGCCGCACAACCAGCGCACCTACACGCTGCAGCGATGTCCGAACTGCGAACTGCAGTTCTGGTGGCCCTTGCAGGCGGATCCAAGCGTGTACGAAGGCGAAGGCTTCGAAGCCTACGTCGATTACCACACCGGAAAACGACCGTTCCCGCGTTGGGCGGAACCATTGTTCGCGGCGTTGCCGCCACATCGCGGTCGCGCACTGGACATCGGTTGCGGCGATGGCGCCGTACTGCATCGCCTTGCGCAAATCGGATACGAACCGCACGGCATCGACCTAGATGAAAAGAGCATCGCCGTCGCCCGGGAAAAGTTTCACCTGGCGAACGTCAGCGTATCGACCCTGGATGCGTTCGAGCACGCGTCCGGACTGCGCGGCGAGCAATTCGACCTGGTGACGTTCTTCGAGGTACTCGAACACCAGGACGCGCCGCTTGCCTTTCTCGCCCAGGTGCAGCGGTTGTGCCGCCCCGGCGGAATCGTTGCGGGCAGCGTGCCGAACCGGGATCGATTCCTCGCCCGATTCGATCGCAGGCTCGGCGACGGTGATCTTCCACCACATCACTTCCTGTGGTTTTCGCGCGCGGCGCTGGTCCGCCTGTTCGAGCGTGCCGGCTTTACGAACGTGGACGTCACGACGACCGGCGCCCTGCCCTATCGGCAGATCGTGGCCAAGCTCGCTGCGCTGTTCGAACGAAGACTGCGCCGCGTGGCGTCGCTGCGCTGGCTCGTCCTGCCATGCAAGGTACTTGCACCCGCCCTTGCGGTCGTGCCGTGGATCGGAATGCGCCTCGCGCCCTCGCACCTGTTCTTCCGATGCACGGCACCCGCCACCAAACCATCATGAAGCTGGTTTTCGCGGAGCGAACGGAGCGAACAGCAATCCCAGCAGCAGGTCGACGAACAACAGACTGACGCGACCGACGATCGCCATCAGCACGATCGCATCGCTCGGGAAGTCCTGCGCGAACCACGCGAAGACCAGTTCACGGACCCCGAGACCAGAAGGCGTCAGCAGCGAAACATAGCCGACGAACCAGGCAATCATGTAGTAGGCGCACATGCGCATGCCGCCTGCGCCGCCAAGCGGAGCGTACGCCATGCCGATGACGTACCAGCTCGCATAGCAGACGAGCCAGCTCGCGGCGAACAGAAGCAGGATGCGCAGCTTGTCAGCCGGCGCGACGAGCGTGGATGCACGCAGCGAGTCGTCTCCAAAGCGACGCCTCACCTTCGGACCGATCCATGGCAGCGCCGTGAGCAGGCTCGGGGCGCTCCACAGCGGTACGCAGCCGAGTATTCCAGCAACAATCACCAAGCCGCCGACCGGGGGACGAACGAAGAAGGCGATCGTTATCGCCGAACTCCAGAGTGCGAAGTAGGTGGCGAGCAACGTGTGCAGCAGGTTCGCCTGGACCCAACTGCCCAGGGACGCGGTTCGTCCTCCCGCCATCCATTGGTAACCGATTCCCCAGACGCGGCCCGGGAGATGCTTGAACAGCTGCGCGGTGAAATACAGGTGCGCGAGTTCGCGCAGGCGATATCCCTCGACGCGGAATGCCGGCAACAGTCTCGCGAAGGCGAGGAACGTGAACCAGGACGCCACGCCCGCGAGCAACAGCGCCAGGAGCAGGAGCTGCGGATCGATTTCGCGATAATGCGCGGCGATGTCGGGCATCGCCTGCATGAGGAGGCGCACCACCCATGCGACGGCCAGCAGGGTGAGCATCGCTGCGACGACGCGCCACCAGCGCGAACGGCCGGTCATCGGCGGCGCAACGGGCGCGCCGCCGTCGCCGGAAGCGCCACGGCTCAAGTCTCTTTCCACAACAGCCAGATGTATCCAGGGAACATCCTGCGCAGGAGGCCGTACATGGACCGGGCGGCAACGCGCGCGAAACGCGTGCGGAACAGATACGCGGCCTCGTAGCGCTCGGGATCGGACAGCACCTTGCCGGTGTAGTCCTCGATCCGAAATGCGGAGGCGAGATCACGCAACGCCCCATACCCGAGGTGGCGTTCGTAATAGGCCTCGCCCTTGCCTGCCCATCGCATGTAGCGGTCCGCCACGCGCGCAGGCAGCCAGGAAAGAAAGGGCAGACGGTGGTGCTTCTCGATCAGGGCCCAGCGATTCGTCGCCGCGAAGTAGCACACGCCGCCGGGACGGAGCACGCGACGGATCTCCATCATCATTCGCCGCGCGTCGGGCACGTGTTCGTAGACCTGGGAGCAGACGACGATGTCGAACGTCCCGTCGTCGAACGCGAGATTCATTGCGTCGCCAAGCTGGAATCGCAGGTTTTGAGCGGTAATCCGCGACGTCGCCAGCGCGATCGCGGGCTCGTCGATGTCCACGCCGGTCATCGTGCGGACGTGGCCGGCGATGTACTCGTCGATGATCCCGGTGGAGCATCCAAGGTTGAGCGCGTGCGCCTGAGCGAGGGCCGGGCCAAGGGCTTCTCGGAGGACCGCGACCATGGTCGCGGCCTTGCGGCGGCGCTCGTCCAGCGAGTGCATCGACTCGTACATCGTGGAGAAATCGGGTTGATATCCGCGGTTCATGGCTGCCGTCGTCGTGCGCGCGTGCGATCAGGGGCGCGTTGCCGACAGGCGATAGCCGGCGGTCATGGCGTCCCACGACGGCAGCACGCGAGCAGCGATCCACGCCGTACAGTTGACGAGCGGTATGGCGAGCGCCAACAAGGGCAACAGCACGAGGCGCAGATCACCCTGCTCGATGATCTTCGCCGCGGCGCCGCCCAGTGCCAGGCTTGTCATCAAACCCGCGGTATCGGCCGAGCCGAGCGTAGGCGTCACGCGCTCGACCCGGAGGCCCGCCGCCTCGACGTCGCGGATCAAACCATGGATCGTCAGTCGCTGGTAGTCGTGCGGCGCGTCGTGCACCGGATAGAGAAACGGGAGGCTAAGCAAAACCGTGCCTTGCGGGCGCACCACGCGCGCGGCTTCGCGCAGGGCTTCGCACGGCCGCTGCAGGTGCTCCAGCACCTCGAGCAGCACGACCGTGTCGAACGTCGCGTCCTGCAGCGGCAGCTCGCTGGCGTCGGCGAACAGGTCGGGGCGCGCCCTGTACAAGTCGCGTCCCGTCGCCGGGTAATCCAGTCCA
>Ga0209023_10006818_pt1 | contig 11916 bp, 10 predicted proteins | sample LakOneMetagenome_FD_187468 | JGI IMG/M metagenome (GOLD analysis project Ga0209023, IMG submission 187468) | Freshwater and sediment microbial communities from Lake Erie, Canada (SPAdes) (version 2) | ecosystem: Environmental > Aquatic > Freshwater > Lentic | place: Lake Erie, Canada...
GAACTGTGTAGCCAGGTTCTTTGCCTGTGCATCATAGGCATCTTTATCAGCCCAGGTATTTCGGGGGTTTAATATCTCGGAGGGTACTGCAGGACATTCTACCGGCATCATCATGCCAAATACGGGATGGGCTTCATATTCCACACCATCCAGTTTACCTTCCAGCGCTGCCGTGATCATCGCCCTGGTATAACCCAGTTTCATGCGGCTTCCCACACCATAAGGGCCACCACTCCAGCCCGTATTGATCATCCATACATTTACTTTGGTGTCATTTATTTTTTTACCCAGCATTGCCGCATACTGTCCGGGATGCAATGGTAAAAAGGGTGCACCAAAGCATGCACTGAATGTTGATTTGGGTTCAGTAACGCCTGCTTCAGTACCCGCTACCTTGGCGGTATAGCCGCTGATGAACTGGTACATGGCCTGGCCGGCGGTCAATTTGCTGATGGGAGGCAATACTCCGTAAGCATCGCAGGTTAAAAAGAAAATATTTTTCGGGGTCTTTCCAATTGAAGGTTCAAGTGCATTGCTGATGAAGTGCAGGGGATAGCTCACCCTTGTATTCTCGGTTATTTTTTTACTGCTGAAATCGATCTTGTTGGTTCCTTCAAAGAAAGTCACATTCTCAACCAGGGCTCCCGGCCTGATGGCATGGTAGATCTCGGGTTCTTTTTCTTCACTGAGGTCGATGGTCTTTGCATAGCAGCCGCCTTCAAAATTGAATACTGTGTCTTCTGTCCACCCATGCTCGTCATCACCGATCAGCAAACGGTTGGGATCGGCGCTCAGGGTGGTTTTACCCGTACCGCTTAAGCCGAAGAAGATGGCAGTATCGCCCTCTTTACCCATATTGGCGCTGCAGTGCATGCTGAGTACATTGGCACGCATGGGCAATACATAATTGAGCATGGTAAAAATGCCTTTCTTCATTTCACCGGTATAGCCGGTGCCCCCGATCAGGATCGTTTTGTGGGTAAAGTTGATCACGGCAAAATTCTCGGCACGGGTACCATCGGTTTCCGGGTTGGCTTTAAAACCAGGGGCCTGTATGATGTGCCAATGTGGTACAAAACTTTCAAGTTCACCGGCTTCAGGACGGATGAACATATTGTAGCAGAATAAATTGCTCCAGGGGTTTTCGTTGATCACCCTGAGGCGCAAACGAAAGGCTTCATCGGCACAGGCATAGCAATCACGCACCCACAATTCTTTATCGGCCAGGTAGGCAAGCATTTTATCTTTCAGTGCAAAGAATTGGTTCTCTTCAAATGGGATATTAAAATCGTTCCAGTGCACCGTGTCGCGGGTAAGGTCATCTATTACCGTGAACTTATCCTTGGGGCTTCTGCCGGTGAATTTGCCGGTATTGATCAGGAGGGCGCCGGTATCGTTCAAAACACCTTCACCACGGGCTAAGGTTTGTGCGCTCAGTTCTTCCGGATCCAGTTGGTAGTGAACATTGTCGGCCGAAGGTAAACCAAGGTTCAATAATGCATTTTTAGAGAGTGAGAACATAGTTGGATTTGACATAGCAAGCAATCGTTTAATTTATTTACGCAATCGTTGCCGCAAAGTTAGGTTAATGAGATTTTAAAAAAACACAGCTTATTTCCAATTATTTCATGATAATGGGCATATTTCCGCATATTATTTGCCAATATTTAAATCTATACCCGAATTTTGAAAATGATTTAATAATGAGATAAGAAAGTTGAATAAGAATGAATTTTTAGTTTTTTGTTGTGTAAATCGTACACGAAAGTAAGCCTCAAACTTCAAGCCACAAGGGAGAAGCCTGCAAACTCAAAGCGTTTTGGAAATCTGAGTTGACCCTGGTACAAACTATTTGCCCCCTTGTAGCTTGCGTCTTGCAGCTTATTAAACTTGAAGTGAAGCCTCAAGCTACAAGAGAGAAGCCTGCGAACTCAAAGCGTTTTGGAAATCTGAATTGACCTTTGGTACAAATACTTGCCCCCTTGCGGCTTGAGTCTTGTAGCTTGCATCTTGCAGCTTATTTTATTCTTATATTGCAGTATAAATTTTTTTACATGAAATACCTTCCCCTCAATCCCGAGATCTTCATTCAAAACAGGAAAAGATTCACTGAACGAATGGAGAAGAATTCCATTGCCATATTCAACAGCAATGATGAATTGCCTACCAATGCAGACCAGTTGCACAGGTTCAAGCAGAACTCCGATCTTTTCTGGTTAACAGGAATCGAGCAGGAAGATTCCATGCTGGTTCTTTTCCCGGATAACCCTGATGCCAAATACAAAGAAGTACTGGTGTTGGTAAGGCCCAATGCCCTGAAAGAAAAATGGGATGGCCACAGGCTGCGTGCAGAAGAAGCTACTGCCATATCAGGCATAAGTACCATTGTGTGGCTGGATGTACTGGATGGTATGCTGCAACCCTGGATCCATTGGGCTGATACCATTTACCTGAACTCGAACGAGAATGACCGTAAGGCCAACCTGGTTCCGGTGAGGGATTACCGCTATGCCGAAATGATGAAACAGCGTTATCCCCTGCACAATTATAAACGCAGTGCAAGGATCATGAAAGACCTCAGGGCCATAAAGACTGCTCTTGAAATAGAAGTGATGCAGAAGGCCATCGACATTACCGACAACACATTCAGGCGTTTGTTGAATTTTATAAAGCCGGGTGTTATGGAGTATGAGATCGAAGCAGAGATATACCATTCTTTCTTGTCTCAAAGGGCAACAGGCCCCGCATACGGCTCCATCATTGCCAGTGGCGACAGGGCAAGAACATTACATTATGTAGAGAACAGCCGTGAATGCAAAGACGGGGAACTGATATTAATGGATTTTGGTGCCGAGTACGGAAACTATTGTGCCGACCTTACCCGAACGATCCCCGTTAATGGCAAATTCGGGCGCAGGCAAAAGACGGTGTATAATGCCTGTTTACACCTGCATCATTATGGCGCTTCCATTTTAAAACCCGGCATCAGTATTATCGACTACACAAAAAAAGTAGGCGAAGAAGCTACCCAGGTATTTTTAAAGATCGGCTTGCTGCGCAAAAGCGAGGTAAAAAATGAAGATCCTGAGAACAGGGCCTACTCCAAATACCTATATCATGGTATTTCCCATCACCTCGGTATAGATGTGCACGACCTGGGTACAAGAACAGAACCCGTGAAAGCCGGTATGGTATTTACCATTGAGCCCGGAATTTATATTGAAGAAGAACAGATGGGCGTTAGGATCGAAAATAATTTCTGGATCACAAAAACAGGCAATAAAGACCTGATGAAGAATATCCCGATCACGGCAGAAGATATAGAAGCATTGATGAAAAAACTGAAATCATAAATGACGAAGCAGATCCCTAATTTTTTTACGCTCCTCAACCTTGTATTCGGATGCCTTGCCATTGTGGTTACCCTCCAGAACGGAATTGTGATCCAGTATGCTCCCGATGGCGGACAACTGGTTGATATTCCTGAAAAAATATGGATGGCCTCATTGTTCATCGGGCTTGCTGCGGTTGTCGACTTCCTCGACGGCTTTGTAGCCAGGCTGTTCAGGGCCAGCTCTGAAATGGGGAAACAACTTGATTCATTGGCCGATGTGGTAAGTTTTGGCGCTGCACCTGCAATGATCCTCTACCAGTTTTTAAGGCTTAGTATTGCAAAGGAAGAAGATGGTATCAATGCTTCCTTAATCTGGCTGCTGCCTGCCTTCCTGCTTGCCGCAGCAAGTGCGTGGCGACTGGCCAAATTCAATCTTGATGATTCACAGTCGTACGGATTTAAAGGAATGCCCACACCAGCCATCGGGCTGCTCATTGCATCCCTGCCGCTGATCTACTGGCATAACCAAAGTGAAGCCCTCAACAATATCCTGCTGAATAAATGGTTCCTCTACGGGATCATCCTCCTGCTGGGCTGGCTCATGGTGAGCAATATTCCCATGATGGCACTCAAGTTCAAAGACTTTGGTCTCAAAAACAATATGCCAAAAATAATTTTGCTGGCGGTCAGTATTGTCGCTGCAGTTCTGCTGCAATGGCTGGCCGTGCCGGTAATTTTTTTAGTGTACATTATTTTATCTTTGGCCTTCAAACAACAAAAAACATGACATATACAGTACAGGTTAAAGTAATGCCTTTAAAAGATCTTTTAGACCCTCAGGGCAAGGCCGTGATGGGCGGATTACAAAACCTGGGATTAAACAACGTGGCGGATGTACGGATCGGGAAACACATCGACCTGCAAATTGAAGCAGGCAGTAAGGAAGACGCCCTGGCATCGGCAGAAGAAGCTGCAAAAAAATTATTGGCAAACCCGGTGATGGAGGTGTTTGAACTGTCGGTAATGGATACCAGATTCTAGATCCTAGATGCTTGATACTGGCAGCACCCAGTCATATTGAAGAGTCTTTCAATTGTCGTACTCCATCCAGCATCCAGAATCCCGCATCAAAATAAACCTTCAACCATGCTCTATCTCGTCCCTTCACCTATCGGCAACCTCGCAGACATTACGTTCAGGGCGATCGATATATTGAAGCAGGTTGACCTGATCCTGGCAGAAGACACACGCACATCCTCAGTTTTATTGAATCATTACCAGATCAAAAAACCTATTTCACCTTATCACCAGCACAATGAGCATAAAATTCTTGCACACCTTACCGAACAACTGGCTGCAGGGAAAACGATGGCATTGCTTACTGATGCAGGTACACCTGGTATCAGTGACCCGGCTTTTTTACTGGTGAGGGAATGCATAAAAAATGATATCGCCGTAGAATGTTTGCCTGGTGCTACCGCATTTGTACCTGCATTGGTGAACAGCGGCCTGCCTACTAACAGTTTTTGTTTTGAAGGTTTTCTTCCTTTAAAAAAAGGAAGGCAAACCATGTTGAAGAAACTGGCTTTGGAGGAGAGAACTATGGTGTTTTATGAAAGTCCGGTGCGACTTGTAAAAACCTTGCACGATCTTATTGAATATTTCGATGCAGAGCGCCAATGCTGCGTGAGCAGGGAGCTCACCAAGAAATTTGAAGAGAACAAAAGGGGTTCACTGCAGGAAGTGCATGATCATTTTAATGCAAAACCCGTGAAAGGTGAGATTGTTATTGTTGTTGAAGGAAAAAAATAATACCCACTATGAAAAAATCATTCTTATACTTATTGTCTTTTCAATTTGTATTTTTTTATGCATTATCACAATCACCGGCACAGGCTGACTGGGGAGCAGTGATGCAGCATATCTCTGCAAAGGATTATGCCGGGAAAAATTTCAGGTTCGAAGCGGCTGTTAAAGTTCAACGGATTGATAGTATTGCAGATGCCGAAATTTGGTTTAGGGTAGACAGGCTCAATAAAAAAACAGGATTTTTTTACAATATGATGGATAAGCCAATCCGGTCAGGTGAATGGAAAGTTTATTCCATATCCGGCAGGATCGACAAGGATGCTGAATACCTTGCCTATGGCGGATTGTATCACCGGAAGGGTGTTTTTTATTATGATGCTTTCAAACTGTTTATTGAAACTACGAAGGGTCAGTTTGAAGAAGTGAAGCTTTCTGATGGAGATTTTGAAGCAGATACTGTGTCGTTAAAAAAATCATGGGGCTTTTTAAAAGGCCGGCCTGGTATCACAATGAATGTGATCAGTTCGGATCATTTTTCAGGGAATCAATCATTACAGATAAATGCTGCATCTTTTGTGCGGGAGGATACCTATGGCGATAACGAAAAGACCGGCAAATATGCAAATGTGAACGGCATAAAAATTTATTATGAAGAATATGGTCAGGGCGAACCGCTTTTATTGCTTCATGGCAATTCATGTTCTATCAGTTTATTTGAAAAGCAGATCCCCGAATTGGCAAAACGGTTTCATGTGATCGCGGTTGATACCAGGGGACAGGGCAAATCCGGAGAGGACGGTAAGAGATATACTTATGATCTTTTTGCAGATGATATGAATGCCTTACTGGATCATTTGAAGCTTGACAGTGTGAATATACTCGGATGGAGCGACGGGGGCAATACAGGCCTGATCATGGCGATGAAATATCCATCAAAAGTAAAGCGGCTGGTAACCATGGGTGCCAACGTATTTATTGACAAAACAGTGGTTACCAATTCCACCTATAAGGAAGTAAAGAAAATGAAAAAAGAATTTGACGGAGATACCAGTTCCTTCGCAAAGAACCGCCTGCGTTTAATAGACCTGCTGGTTACCGAACCCAATCATTCTTTTGAGGAATTAAAGACCATCAAATGCCCCGTATTTGTGATTGCAGGTGAAAAAGATATCATAAAAGAAGGGCATACCAAAGGGATCGCTGCCAATATTACCAACAGCAAATTACTGATCGCTGCAGGCGAAACACATTATTTTCCTGCTGAGAATCCTAAAGTATTTAATGCTGCGGTCATTGATTTTCTGAAGCAGTAGCCTTTGCGGGTGACTGGCTATAAGTTGACCACCTGTCAGTTTTATGTTTTTCATAAGGCTATTTTACCGAAATTTACAGCCATTAATTAAATGATATGAACCGCAAACCCGCTTTATTATTGCTTATTGCCCATTGCTTATTGGTTATTCATGCATCTGCTCAACCCGATCGCTGGCAACAACGGGTTAAATACATGATGAACATCGATGTGGATGTAAACACGAACCGCTTTACGGGGAAACAGAAACTGGAATACAGCAATAATTCTCCTGCTGCACTGAATAAAGTGTTCTATCACTTATACTGGAATGCTTTTCAACCTAACAGCAGCATGGATATCCGGAGCCAGGAACTGGGCAAGAAACTTGTGAACGGAAGGCCCGATTGGGACAGCAGGGTGAGGGACCGCATTTCAAAACTGAAAGAAAATGAGATCGGGTACCAGAAGATCATTTCACTGAAAATGAACGGAGAGCCCCAGCCTTTTAAATACCATGAAACCATTCTTGAAGTAAACCTTACCAAACCCATCCCGGCAAAGGGGAAAGTAGTTTTTGAAATGGAGTTCGAAGCCCAGGTTCCATTACAGATCCGGCGCAGCGGCCGGGATAATCCCACTACCGGCGTACGCTACAGCATGAGCCAGTGGTATCCCAAGATCTGTGAGTATGATTATGAAGGCTGGCATCCTACGCCCTATGTGGCAAGAGAGTTCTATGGCGTATGGGGCGATTATGATGTGACCATCAATATCGACAAGACCTATAAGCTTGGGGGTACGGGCGTGTTGGTGAATGCAAACGAGATCGGCTGGGGTTATGATACTCCGGGTTCTGAATTAAAACCAACAACAAAGGATAAGCGTAGCTGGCATTTTACAGGTAATAATGTGCATGATTTTGTTTGGGCAGCCGACCCCGATTATAAACACCTGGTTCGCAAAATGCCAAATGATGGCCCGGTATTGCATGTGATCTATAATTTTAAACCCAACGATCTCAGGAATGATACATTGTGGAATACTGTGGCAGATGCTGCAGTTACCGCATTGCCATTCATTGAAAGCAAATTTGGAAAATATCCTTACCCGCAATATTCATTTATACATGGCGGCGATGGTGGTATGGAATACCCGATGGCCACTTTGATCAGCGGTCCAAGCCTGGGTACAGTATTCCACGAATGGATGCACAGTTGGTACCAGATGATGCTGGGCACCAATGAAAGTCTTTATTCATGGATGGATGAAGGTTTTACCAGTTATGCCGATGACCTGGTTGCCAAATTCTATTATAAACAATCTTCCCTGCAGGGAATGCGTGAATCCCTTTCACGTAATCCATCCAACAAAGCGCTCAGGGAAACCATTGAGATTGTACCTGAAGACCACAGCAGTGCCTACTCCGGTTATTTTTCACTTGTGAAAAGCGGGCTCGAAGAACCCATGACAACGCATAGCGATCATTACAATACAAACTATGCATATAGTGTGGATGCCTATTCAAAGGGCGAAGTGTTCATGGAGCAGTTGGGTTATATCACCGGGGCTGCGGTTCGCGACAAGATCCTGCTTGAATATTATAAGCAATGGCGTTTCAGGCATCCCAATGCAGTTGATTTTATCCGGATTGCTGAACAGGTAAGCGGGTTGCAACTGGATTGGTACAAGGAATATTGGGTGAACACCACCAAGACGATCGACTATGGCATCGACAGCCTTTGGGAAGAAAACGGCATGACTAAGATCCGGCTGAAAAGAACAGGCATGATGCCGATGCCCATTGACCTGCAGCTGACTTTTAAAGATGGCAGTTCGGAAATGCATTATATCCCGCTGAACCTGATGTTTGGTGAAAAACCGAATGAGAATGCAACACAAAAAAGAGAAATTCACCCTGAGTGGAAATGGACGCACCCCACATATATTGTTGAATTCAGGAGGCCGCTCATGGACCTGAAGGCAGTGGAACTGGATCCTTCAAAAAGGATGGCAGATGTAGAGCGGAAGAACAATCTACTTGAACTGAACTGGTAACGGCCGGGCGCTTTCCCGGTATGCATCTTTATGGAAATTAAACTGAGACAGATCACTGCGGCCGATGTGCCGGTATTGTCTGAAATCGCAAAACAAACATTTTACGATACATTCACGGGTACCTGCACCGAAGTGGATATGCAGGATTTCCTGGAAACATATTTCAATGAACAAAGGCTTTCTGCTGAGATCGCCGATGAGAACAACCTGTATTTTTTTGCTGAAGCAGACGGGGTGCCGGTGGGTTACCTGCAGTTCATGGAAGACTATAGCGGCTTTCCGATGATGAAAAAATGGAAGGCACTTGAACTGAAAAGGATCTATGTGTTGAAAAATTTTCACGGAATGGGCATCGCCCCGCAATTGATGGATTTTGTTTTGTCTTATGCCCGGGAACGAGGTTATGAAGTGATCTGGCTTGGGGTATGGGAACACAATACCCGGGCACAGAAATTTTATGAGAAATATGGCTTCATTGATTCGGGCTATACCCATGATTTCCCCATCGGGAGTACACCGCAGACAGATAAATGGTTGTGGAAATTTTTATAAGAGATACTCTGGATGCTAGATACTCTGGATGCTAGATACTCGATGCTAGATACTAGATAGAGTTCAGCTATTGAAAAACTTTTCGATTATCAGGGTGCTTCCAGAATCCAGCATCATTCCATTATCTCCCAAAGAATTTATTCACCGCTTCTATCCGGTTGCCGACATGAAGTTTTTCGTACACGTGGTAAACATGTTTGCGTACAGTTTCGGCGCTGATCGATAATTTTTCAGAGATCTCCTTGTACAATAAACCAGTGGAGAGCATTTCAAGTATCTCTTTCTCTCTTTTTGAAAGTACATCCAGCGGAGAGCCGGCTGGTGAAACAGTGGGCTTGTTTTGAAAAGCGGCAACCACTTTTCGGGCAATCTGGCTGCTCATGGGGGCCCCGCCTTCGATCAGTTCTTTTATTCCTTCCAGCAGTTTTGCCGGAGATGTCTTTTTTAAAATATAGCCATTGGCACCGGCACTCAGGGCCTCAAATATCTTTTCATCTTCCTCGTATATGGTACACATCATGAAAAGGATCTCGGGATGAGATACTTTCAGTTCCCGAACCACTTCAATGCCACTTATACCGCCCAGGCCAATGTCCATCAAAACAACCTTTGGATTCAGTATGGGGATCTTGATCAGCGCTTCTTCACCGCTGATGCAGGAACCGGCAAATGTATAATCGTCTGAAGACTCAATGATCTGCTCCAGGGCAAGCCTGATATCATTGTTGTCTTCTACTATGGCCACGGGAGTATTCATGATGTAAATCTTCATTTAAAAAATGATAAAAACAATACCACAAAGAGGTTATTTTCAAAAGAAGGCCCTGGCACTATTTTAAGGGAACGTACAAAAGGTATTTTTCATTAAAAAATGCTTCCGGAAATATTTTTTCTATTTCCCATATTGCAGGTTTACAGCCACTTTCAAAAATCTCGCGGGTAAGATCCCCGCCCTTTAGGCAGATAAGACCATTGGGATTTGCATTGTCTTTATCCGGCATCCTGGTTTTCCTGAGCAGGGGCCTGCTCCATTGCCAGAGGTCTTTCAGGGGGGCCACAGCCCGGGAAACTACGGCATCGAACTTCCTGTCTTTAATGTCTTCTGCCCTTGAATGCCTTGTGCTTACATTCTTTAAACCAATGGCACCGGCTATTTCTGAGGCAACCTTTAATTTTTTATTGATGCTGTCTGCCAGCAGGAAATTACAATCAGGAAAGAAGATGGCCAGGGGTATACCCGGAAAGCCACCTCCACATCCGAGGTCCATCACTTCCATTCCGGCCGGGAATTCAAATTCAGCAGCAATGGCCAGTGAATGCAGAACATGATGTTCGTAAAAGTTATCGATATCCTTTCTTGAGATCACATTTATTTTCGTGTTCCATTCTGTATACAGTTCTTTAAGTGCTGCAAACTGCTTCAACTGCGTTTCAGAAAAATCAGCAAAATATTTTTTAACAATCTCCATATCAGTTATCAAAATACATTGTAAAACAAAATCCTGCAGCCTTTCTTATTTCCAGGAAGGCTTTGGTTTCTTCACCAGAGATATGGCAAAGATGCAATAATAAAAAAACATCCAGATATCAATGAACAGGAACCAGGGATAAAGGTCTGCCTCCTTCAGTTTTTTCATGGCAGGGTACAGAACAAGTGCCTGAACCAGGAACCGGACGCCAAAAACTATGAGTGCCCACTTCCAGTTGTAAAACAATATGCATGCCACCAGCAGGGGATAGAATGTAAAATGCGAAAATGAATAAAGTCCGAGCAGGAATTTGTGCAGGGGTTTGTAAAATTTTCCGGTGCTGTAATGCCTGCTTTTTTGCCTGATCCATTGCGACCATGATCCTGGTGGTTCGCTTAGTGTAAAGGCCAGGGGATCGATGTTGATGCGTGTATTTTTACTGGTTGCCGACATGTTGATGAAAAGATCGTCATCGCCACTGGGGATATTGTTGTGCGAACTGAAGCCCTTGTGCCGGTAAAATACCGCTTTTTTATAACTCAGGTTTCTTCCTACACCCATGTAGGGTATATGGGCAAGTGAATAAGAAAGATATTGGAGGGCGGTATGAAAGGTTTCCCAGCGGATGATCCTGTTCAGTAATCCTTTCTTTTTATGATAGGCACCATAGCCCAATACGATCTCTGTTTTCTCGTCGTATGTTTCCTGCATTTTCTCGATCCAGAATTCGCTGGCGGGTACACAATCTGCATCGGTAAGCAATACCACTTCATATTTTGCCGTCTTGATCCCGATGCTGAGCGGGAATTTCTTACCCGGAATAAGTTTGGCCTCCTGTTTCAGCTCGATCACATGCAACTGTTTGAATGTTTTTTTCAATTCCTCCAGCAGGTATTTGCTGTCATCGAAAGAATTGTCGTCAACCACAATCACCTCATGCGTGGTGCTGTATTGCTGAACAAGAGATCCCGGCAGATTTTTCGCTAAATTTGAGGCTTCATCCCGGGCGCATATGATCACAGATACGGGATGTGTTTGCGATGTTGACCTTGGTTTGGGTTTGTATATGGCCAGTCTCAAGAAAAAGAAAAGATAATAAAAAACCTGTATCAGGGTAATGAGGCAAAAAGCATAAAAAAGCAATTGCCACCAATGGGTAAAATTCATGGGGCAAAAATAACAGTAATTGGGAATTAATGATTTAGAATTTTAAGCACAGCACACGGAATAAAAAAATGGCAGCACTTCAGTTTGAAATAGAAACTACAGATACCGGTACAAAAGCGAGGGCCGGAACAATCACCACCGATCACGGAGTGATATCTACCCCCATCTTCATGCCTGTAGGTACGGCAGGGAGTGTAAAGGCAGTTACCCAGCAACAGTTGATAACCGATGTGAAG
>Ga0209023_10006819_pt1 | contig 11916 bp, 11 predicted proteins | sample LakOneMetagenome_FD_187468 | JGI IMG/M metagenome (GOLD analysis project Ga0209023, IMG submission 187468) | Freshwater and sediment microbial communities from Lake Erie, Canada (SPAdes) (version 2) | ecosystem: Environmental > Aquatic > Freshwater > Lentic | place: Lake Erie, Canada...
GTTAATACCGGCTCAAGACCGAGCCCTATGAGTTGTTGAGTGTCCATAACCCATAGGTGTTCAAGGCCATTCCAGACCATTCGAACCGGGTCGGATCTCGACGAACTCGATCAGCTACGGGGCCCCAAGGGGCAGTTATTTTGCAATAAACAATGTATAAACAATGGATACATCAAGTCTTGCCTCTTGGAGCAAAACAAGAAAACCTGATCAAACCATATTTTCAGTAGGGCGACTGGGACTTGAACCCAGGACCGACGGCTTGCGCAGGGCTCTTTTTTGAGCCCACAGAGGATGCGTCAATACCTCGATTAATCTCGACCTGACGAGGACTTCTTTGGCCTAGCCACCTCCGTTCACTCGAAACATCTGGACTCGTTTCGTCGTGTTTCGAGGCAATAAACGTTGAATAAACGTGCGCGCATCAAATCTCCGCTGGCATCCTCCCTCGCTCGACATTCCCGGATTGAGCATGAGCAAGAGCAAGATTTTAAAAGATGGCACGAATGTCGTCAAGGGGGTGCAGAGCTGATCAGCGAACTCAGATGCCCGGCCTGAGCATCCGGGATGCTGGTGCCATTGTTGGTGACTAAAGTCCTCGCCGCATGAAGTCGGCCACGAGCTCACCAATCAGAACGGCGGTCGCCGCCGGGCCACGTAGGGGCGCTGTCGGCAAGATTGAAGTGTCAGCAACGCGAAGCCCTTCGACCCCGCGCACACGTCCGTATTGGTCTACGACTGCCCCCGGATCGTCTGCAGGTCCAAAGCGTGCGCTCCCGCATAGGTGAATTGCCGTGCCCAAGTGGGATCGCATCCAGCCGTCAAGCAAGCTGTCGCTCTCAAGCACAGAATCATTGAGTTCGGTCAATCGCCGAAACAAGGGTCGATAAGCTGCGGTTCGCAGCAGGGACGCTGCAGTCCGAACGGCCTCGCGCATGGATGCGAGATCCTGTTCGGTTGACAAGTAGTTGTAGTCGATCCGAGGCTGTACGGCGGGGTCGGGAGAATTGAGGCTAATGCTCCCCCGCGAGGTCTCCGACTGCACGGCCACCAGCAGGGCGAGGTCGTCACGATGAGGGATCTGTGCCGCTAGTCGGCGCACCGACACTCCTTTGAGTGCCCGAAGTGACCGAAGCGGGTGCCGGACCAGTGTGCGTATCCCCACCTGCGCTCCGTGAGCGCTTCCGGTCAGCAGGTAGGCCATCGGCTTGAGCATCGGGAGGATCTCGAGATTGCCGGGGGCGGTGGACCCGGTCGCGGTGAAGTTGAGGCACGTTGCCATCGACTGTGACGTTCGATAGTCCACGATGCGGCGCCGCGGTTGCCAGAGCACTGCGATGTCGGGGTGATCGGTGAAATCTCGTCCGACCCCAGGCAGTGCGCTCACGACCGGAATGTCGAACCGCTCCAACTGCTCGCGCGGGCCGATCCCTGAAACCAGGAGCAGGTGCGGGGATTTGATCGCGCCGGCCGAGAGCACGATTTCGCGGCCATGCAGCTGCATGAGCACGCCGTCACGCTCCAGCTCGACGCCGACGGCTCTCGTACCCTCGAACAGCACACGGCAAACATAACTGTTGCCCCAGACCTCAAGGTTGGGGCGGTGTCGCACCGGGTTCAAGTACGCGATCCCGGTATTCTGGCGCACGCCGGCGATCGCGTTCACCGGCAACGGCCCGCAGCCGGGTTGCCCCTGGTCGTTTTTGTCGGGCTCGTCATCAAACCCTAGTTCGGCGGCCGCCGCAATGAAGGCGACAGTTGCCGGGTGGTCCTGTGGAAGCCGATCGATGCTCATCGGCCCTGCTCCGCCGTGCACGGTCGTCTCGCCGTAGGTCAGGTCGGATTCAATTCGGCGGTAGAACGGCAGCACCTTCTCCCAGGCCCACTCGGGGGCTCCCGCCGACCATCCATCGAAATCCGCTTTTCTCGCACGAATGAAGTACGTACCGTTGATCGTGGAGGATCCACCGAGAATTCGACCGCGCGCGACGGAGTACGGGAGTTCCGGTGTGAGGTTTCCCACGAACGACCAGTTGCGCGGATGACCCGGCATAGCTCCCTGCACCGTTCCCGCATCGAGTAGCTCGGCGGGAAATCTGTCCGAGGTGGACGGCACCGGCCCCGCTTCCAGAAGCAACACACTTCGCTCGGAATCCTCACTCAGCCGGGCAGCCAAGGGCGCACCCGCCGCGCCTGCACCCACCACGATCACATCGTAGATTACGCCCGTCGTATCCACCCCGACACCTCCCCCCTCATGTGCGACCCCCGGGACGGGCGGACAACGGCCCGGCAGGCGAGAACGTCTCACGTACGAGTTGAAATGCCGATTCCAACAGTTCAACGAGGTCGGAATCGTCGACTTTGAGCCACTGTTCATAAGCGGCCAGCGATACGCCCAGGAACACCCAGCCGATCGCCGTTGGCTCGATCGCGCCGGCGTCGACTCCCAACCGACTCGCCGCGAAGTCAGACACGACCCGCCGCCACGCCGCGTAGCGCAGCGAAGAGTGCGCCATGAGCGCCGGCACGTTCAGCAGCAGGTTCATGCGTTCGCGATGGAATCGAACTTCCTCCGGAGGGAATCGATTGAACTCCACAACGGCCACCACGAGCGCATCGACCAGGGCGACGTCGGGTTCGACGGCGTCGAGAAACGCCCGCATGCGCGTGAGCTCCGCATCAAAGTCTCCCCAGGGCAGATCCATCTTTGAGGGAAAGTATCGAAATAGGGTGCGGCGTCCGATTCCGGCGGCGCGCGCAATGTCATCGACCGTTGTCTGTTCGAACCCCCGCTCGATGAAGAGATGCAGGGCGACGTGACTCAAGGCTGCCGCAGTCGTCACGGGCTGCCTGCCGATCCGCGGTCCCGCGGTGCGGTCGTTGTCACTCATAATGTTTTGCCTCTAGTCTTTCGGCACTGAGTGCCACTAGTCTGTAGCATGCACGAGATATTCGCCACTGACGTCGATTTTTTCAAGCACAGGGAGAACCACATGGTTTCCGCATCACAGACCTTACCCACCGAATCTGCGCCCCAGGGCCAGAATCCACAGGCACCGTCGGATCTCGAATCCGACACCCTGGTCGAGGAGATCTCGATCGATGGCATGTGCGGCGTCTACTAGGTCGCCCTCATGCCGACCCTCGATCTTGACCGCGGCTGGGACCTCCATCCGCAGGTTTCCGTTCGCCCGGAGCCGTTCGGTGCTTTGCTCTATCATTTCGGCACTCGCAAGCTGTCATTCCTGAAGGACACGACGCTCCTCGCCGTCGTAAGAACTCTGGCGGAGTGCTCTTCCGCCCGTGCGGCGTGCACCGCGGCGGGCATCACCGATTCCGATCTCCCCCGTTACCAGCGGGCCCTCGGAACACTCGCGAAATCATCCATGGTCATCGAAAGGGCCTCATGACACTTCTCGATGCACCCCGAACCTCCCCCTTCGTGCTCGCCCCGAAAGACACTCCACGCAAGACCGAGCGTCTGGTGGACCTCTTCGAGTACGGCCTCGACGCCCCCATCTGCCTCACCTGGGAATTAACGTATGCCTGCAACCTGTCGTGCGTGCACTGCCTGTCCAGTTCGGGGCGCCGCGACCCTCGCGAGCTGACGACGGCGGAGGCCAAAGCCGTCATCGACGAGTTCGAGCGGATGCAGGTCTTCTACGTGAACATCGGCGGTGGTGAGCCGACCGTACGTCCCGATTTCTGGGAACTGGTCGATTATGCCTCCGAACACCACGTCGGCGTCAAATTCTCCACCAACGGCGTGAAGATCTCCCCGGAGATCGCCCAAAGGCTCGTCCGAAGCGACTACGTCGACGTGCAGATTTCGCTCGACGGCGCCACGGCCGAGGTCAACGATCACGTGCGCGGACCGGGTTCGTACGACACCGCCATGACCGCCATGCAGAACATGTACGACGCCGGCTTCACGGGATTCAAGATATCGGTCGTCTGCACGAGCCAGAACATCAGCCAACTTGACGAGTTCAAGGCCATCGCCGACCGGTTCAACGCCCAGCTGCGGCTCACCCGCCTGCGTCCTTCCGGCCGGGGAGCAGATGTCTGGGACGAACTCCACCCCACCCAGGCGCAGCAGCGCGAACTTTATGATTGGCTCGTCGCGCACGGAGATGGGGTTCTCACGGGAGATTCTTTCTTCCACCTGTCCGCCTTCGGTGACGCTCTGCCCGGCCTCAACCTCTGCGGTGCCGGTCGGGTTGTCTGCCTCATCGACCCGATCGGGGACGTCTACGCCTGCCCCTTCGCCATCCATGAGGAATTCTTGGCGGGCAATGTTCGCTCAGAGGGTGGTTTTCAGGAAGTCTGGAAGCACTCGGAGCTCTTTCTCAAGCTGCGCGAACCGCAGTCGGGCGGTGCTTGCACCTCGTGTGCCTTCTTTGACACCTGTAAGGGCGGGTGCATGGCAGCCAAGTTTTTCACCGGGCTGCCGCTTGACGGCCCCGACCCCGAGTGCGTGCAGGGCTATGGCGAAGAACTGCTGAAGAACCGCAAGGAGAAGGACGGCGGCCCGGTACTCCCGTCCTCATCGATCGTGGATCATTCCCACCGCACCACCCGTGAAGGACGCTCGGGTATGGGACCGGTGCAGCTCACGCTGAGCCGTCGGGCTGGCATGGCCCCGGTGAACGCGAGTGACTGCGAAGTCAGCCCCCTCGTGGGCTTCACGCCCGAAAATCCCCAGTAGAAGTCCGCGACGAAATCATTCCAACCGAGCGATATCCGCTCGTCCTATCTCAATCAGGCGTTGCCGTTGCGAGCCCAAGCGCGTGCAGCTGTCAGTAGACCTGGTCCACGATGACGTGGATCGAACGAGTAAAAAAAGGAGAACATGATGAAAACCCGAGCAGCCATACTCCGAGAACAGCCCGGCCAATGGAGAGTCGAAGAGGTCGACCTCGACGACCCAGGTCCCACAGAAGTTTTAGTCGAAATGGTCGCGACCGGACTCTGTCACAGCGACGAACATGCCGTGACCGGCGACATGCCCATCAACCTCCCCATCGTCGGCGGACACGAAGGCTCCGGTATCGTTCGGGCCATCGGCAGCCAGGTCGTTGACTACGCTGTGGGGGATCACATCGTCACGTCCTTCATCCCCTCGTGCGGGAAGTGCCGCTGGTGCGCAATGGGACTGCAGAATCTCTGCGACCTCGGTGCGAATACCCTCATCGGTAACCAGCCCTCGGGTGGTTTTCGCATGCACTCCAAGGGGGAAGACCTCGCAACGATGGCAGCCCTGGGGACATTCGCCGAGTGGCAAGTGTATGACGAGGCATCCATCGTGAAAATCGATCCCGATATCCCTCTCGATGTCGCCGCGCTGGTCGCCTGCGGCGTACCGACCGGGTACGGATCGGCTGTGAACTCGGCCGAGATTCACAACGGTGACGTGGTGATCGTGTTTGGTGCCGGCGGCGTGGGCATGAACGCTGTACAGGGTGCGGCCGCGGCTGGCGCTTCGCACATCGTCGTCGTTGACCCCGCCCCGTTCAAACGGGAGAAGGCGCCGGAGTTTGGAGCGACCGAGGTCTTTTCCGAGGCTGAAGCGGCCATCGACTTCGTACGCAGCATTACGAACGGGCAAGGTGCCGACGCTGCCATCTGCACGCCTGGTGTTTTGCACGGCGACATCGTCGGCACGGCGACAGACGCGATCCGCAAGGGTGGAATCGTGGTCGTTACCTCGATGTCTCCGCTGGACGAGGCCGGTATTCCGACGAACCTGTTCATGTTGGTCATGCAGCAGAAGCGCATCCAAGGCGCCCTCTACGGGTCCTGGTCTCCGCGGTACGCCATCCCGACACTCCTCAGCCTCTACAAGCAGGGCAAGCTGAAGCTCGACGAACTCGTCACCAACCGATACACGCTCGACCAGATCAATGACGCGTATCAGGACATGCGGGAGGGCCGAAACATTCGAGGCGTCATCCTCCTGACACCGGTAGCTCCAGAGTCGCCGGCCGCTGATCGGCAGAGAGCGACCGTGGGCGCCTAGGAACAGCCGCACTGCGCGGGCGTCGCTGACATGGTTTTCATCTGTCGCGTTCAGGTGTAGCCGACGTTAGGGGCGTCCGCGTGAGCAGGACCTCCTGGAGAGCACTATCGGCCGCAGAGAGCCTGCAGCAATGAGTAGCGGATGACCGCCCGGGCTCCGAATTGCCCATCAACACGGGGGCCGTCATCAAGTGAAGGTCTGTTCGAGCGTGCGAACGCTCGAGCGAGTGATGCGTCGGCCGTCCGGTCGACGCTGTTGTAAGAAGTGAAGGGGAGAACGCAATGGGGCGTTTAGACGGAAAAGTAGCATTCATCACCGGAGCAGCCAGAGGCCAGGGTCGAAGCCATGCGCTGAGGCTGGCCCAGGAGGGCGCCGATATCATCGCCATCGACATCTGCGAGGCGTTGCCCGAGAACACCTACCCTCAGGCTACCGAGGCCGATCTTGCCGAGACTGTGAGGCAGGTCGAGGCGCTTGACCGCAGGATCATCGCAACCAAGGCCGATGTGCGCGACTTCGCGCAGGTGAAAAAGGCGGTGGACGACGGCGTGGCCCAGCTCGGCAGGCTCGATATCGTCTCCGCGAACGCGGGTATCGCCGGCACGCCGAACCGTTCCGAGGACATCCCGGACGACGAGTGGAGCAACATGCTCGACATCAACCTGTCGGGAGTCTGGCGCACCGCGAAGGCGGCCATCCCTCACCTCAAGGCCGGAGGCCGAGGCGGCTCGATCATTCTCACCAGCTCGGATGCCGGGCTGTTCGCGTACGAGAACATCGCGCATTATGTGGCCGCCAAGCACGGCGTCGTGGGCCTGATGCGAACGCTGGCGCTGGAACTCGCACCGCACATGATTCGAGTGAATAGCGTGCATCCGACCACGGTCAACACGCCCATGATTCAGAACGAGGGCACATACAAGCTGTTCCGGCCGGACCTGAAGAACCCTACCCAGGAGGACTTCGCAGCCGCCGCGATTTCGATGAACGCCCTCCCGATTCCGTGGGTGGAATCGGTGGACATTTCGAACGCGGTGCTGTTTTTCGCTTCCGACGAGTCTCGCTACGTGACGGGCGTCCCGCTCCCCGTCGACGCGGGCGCGGCAATCAAATAATCCACTACTCACTTGAAAGGAATGATCATGGGAAGACTGGACGGCAAAGTAGCCTTCATCACTGGTGCGGCCCGCGGACAGGGACGCAGCCACGCGCTGCGGCTCGCGCAGGAGGGTGCCGACATCATTGCGATCGACATTGTCGATCAGATGGACACGGTGCCATATGGCATGGCGCAGCCTGAAGACCTCGCGGAGACGGTCAGGCAGGTCGAAGCGCTCGACCGCCGCATCATCGCCACCAAAGCAGATGTACGTGACTACAAGGCGGTGAAGGCCGCGCTGGATGACGGCGTGGCCCAGCTGGGAAAGCTCGACATCGTTTCGGCGAATGCCGGCATCTTCAGTTTCGGCACGATGGAGGAGCTGAGCGACACCCAGTGGGACGAACTGCAGGACGTGAACCTCAAGGGGGTTTGGCATACGGCCAAAGCGGCAATTCCGCACCTCCGGGCGAACGGAGGCGGGTCGATGATCCTCACCAGCTCCTCGGCCGGGGTGAAGGCTGTACCCAACATCGGGCACTACGTTGCCGCCAAACACGGCGTCGTCGGCCTGATGCGAACGCTGGCCCTGGAGCTCGCACCCGACAACATCCGCGTCAACACCGTCAACCCGACGAGCGTGGACACGGACATGATCCAGAACGCGGCAACCTACGAACTGTTCGCCCCGGACCTGCCCGAGGCAGAACGCACCAGGGAGGTCGTCGGCGAACGGTTCAAAACCATGAACGCCCTGCCGATTCCGTGGGTGGAGGCCGTTGACATTTCGAATGCAGTGCTGTTCCTGGCCTCAGAAGAGGCGCGATACATCACCGGCGTTGTCTTCCCGGTGGACGCAGGCCAGCTCATCAAATAGCCGTTGACCTCTGGGGGCGGCGCGCGGCGGCGCCCCCAGACCACAACAACACCACAACAACACCACAACAACAACACCTCACCTCACCTCACCGAAAGGGGAACAGCATGGGACACACGAATGGGACCGTCACCCTCATTGCCGACACCCAGGAGCGAGTGTCCGCCCACCTCGTCGGTCGCACCCGTGAGTTGGAGCTCACCCTTGCTGCCGTCGCAGCCGGGCGTGACATCCTGCTCGAAGGACCGCCAGGCACGAGCAAGACGACCATGCTAAAGGCCATCACCGAGGAATGGGGCATTCCTCTTCTTTTCGTCGAGGGCAATGCAGACCTCACTCCGGCCAAGCTCGTCGGCCACCACAACCCCGCGCGCGTCTTGAAAGAGGACTACAGCGCCGACAACTTCGTGGCCGGCCCTCTGGTCGAGGCCATGCAACAGGGCGGCTTCCTCTATATAGAGGAATTCAACCGTGCGCCCGAAGACACCCTCAACACTCTCCTGACAGCGATGGCGGACCGCTCGATTGCGGTGCCTCGAGTGGGATCCATCGTCGCCTTGCCTACCTTCCGGGTGATCGCCTCCATGAACCCGTACGACAACGTCGGTACGACCCGCCTGTCCACTAGCGTGCACGACCGGCTCAATCGACTGGCGCTCGATTACCAAGACGCGCCGGCTGAGGAGAACATCGTCTCGCTGCGCACCCACGCCGACGGTGCTCTGGCATCTCGACTGGTCGAAGACGCCGTCGCCGTCACTCGTGCGACACGTGAGCATCCGGATATTCGTCAAGGCAGCAGTGTGCGCGGAGCGATCGACTGTGTTCTGATCGCGCTGCAACTCGCCGTGCTGCGCTCGTTGTCAGACTCTGTGAATGCCCGCTACGCGGAGTTGGTCTACGACGCCATGGTCGTCTCACTCTCCGGCCGTATCCACCTCGACGAGGCTGTCGGCTCCACGCCAGAACAGGTGTTGCGTGAAATTTGGGAAGACCACTTCATCCTGAAGCCGGCGATAGCCGAGCCGGGATGAAGGGATGTCGAAGCAGATACCCCGGTGAAACGAGCTGCCCAACCGGGAAAGACGCGAACACTCACTCCCCTCCGCCGCAAGCCGAAGCAGCTCGACGAGGAGCCGTCCGTGTTCGAAGCCGGAAAAGGAGGGGCCGGACTGGTCCTGCGCTCGGAGCAGTCTCGGGGGGCCACCAAGGGCAAGGCGAAGCCCCAGGCATCGGTATCCGGCGTCACGGACGAGCAGGCGGACCTAGCTCTGGCTGGTGCGGACGCGGTGGACGCTGACCCGGCGGTGCGGGCGCGGGCGCGGCAGATTGCGGCGCGGCTCTCCATCCGCCGTCCTCGCGCCAATGCAAACGGCCGCCGCGGCGCTGGCACGCTCGCCAGCCTGCCGTACCGTGGCGGGTCAGACGAGATCGACCTCGATAAAAGCATCGAGGTGCTCGCTGAACGTCCGATACCGGACGACGAGGACATCATTGTGCGTGAGCGGGTGCAGACCCGCCGGTCAGTGGTGCTCGCCATCGACGTGTCCGGTTCGATGAAGGGCGAACGCGTGCACACGGCCGCCGCGACGGTCGGAGCGCTGAGCGGGGAACTGCAACACGACGCGCTCGCGGTCATCGCATTCTGGTCCGACGCCGCGGTGCTGCTGCGCCTGGGCGAACCCGTTCGACCGATGGACCTGCTCGACACCCTGCTCCGGATGCCGGCGCGGGGCCTCACCAATATTTCCTTTCCCCTCGAACTGGCCGGCCAGCAGCTCGCTCGGCTCCCGGTGCGCGACGCCAGGGTCGTCCTCCTGTCCGACTGCGTCCACAATGCGGGACCCGATCCCCGGGACGTGGCCGTGCGGCTCCCCCGGCTGGACATCCTCATCGACGTCAGCGGGGAAAAAGACATCGGGCTCGGTCGCGAGCTCGCCGCGGCCGGGCACGGCACCGCTCACCTGGTGCGCACGCACCGCGACGTGGCCCCGGCCCTCAGCAAACTATTCAGAACCTGAACGACGACAAGAAAGCAGGAATTCCAATGGCGAAAAATCCATGGTTCGAAACTGTTGCCGAGGCACAGCGACGCGCCAAGAAGGCGCTCCCCTCGTCCGTGTACGGGGCACTCATTGCGGGTTCCGAACGCGGGCTGACCATCGACGACAACATGGCAGCGTTCGGCGAACTCGGGTTCGCTCCGCGAGTTGCCGGGCACAAAGCGGAACGCGACCTGACGACATCCGTGATGGGCATACCGATCTCAATGCCGGTCATCATCTCCCCGACGGGCGTACAAGCCATTCACCCCGACGGTGAAGTGGCCGTGTCCCGGGCATCCGCCAACCGCGGCACCATCATGGGCCTGAGTTCCTTCGCCAGCAAGCCCGTAGAAGACGTGATCGCGGCCAACCCGAACACCTTCTTTCAGATGTACTGGTCAGGCACCCGCGAGGCCATGGTGCAGCGGATGGACCGGGCCAGAGCCGCCGGTGCGAAGGGCCTCATCGCCACCCTGGACTGGTCCTTCTCCAACGGGCGGGACTGGGGCAGCCCCCAGATTCCGGAGAAGATGAGCCTGAAGACCATGATCAACTTCGCCCCGAATGTGCTGCCACATCCGCAGTGGCTGCTGCGCTTCGCGAAGTCCGGACATATCCCCGACCTGACTGCACCCAACGTCGCGCCGCCCGGAGGGAACGCACCCACCTTCTTCGGCGCCTACTACGAGTGGATGCAGACTCCGCCGCCCTCGTGGGACGACGTCGTCTGGATGCGCGAGACCTGGGGCGGCCCGTTCATGCTCAAGGGCGTCTCCCGAGTTGACGACGCCCGCCGCGCGGTTGACGCCGGCGTCACGGCGATCTCGGTGTCCAACCACGGCGGCAACAACCTCGACGGAACACCGGCATCGATCCGCATGCTCGCCTCGGTGGCTGCGGCGGTGAACGGGGACGTGGAAATCGTGTTGGACGGAGGCATCCGGCGCGGCAGCGATGTGGCCAAGGCGCTCGCGCTCGGCGCGCGGGCGGTCATGATCGGCCGCGCCTACCTGTGGGGCCTCGCCGCGAACGGGCAGGCCGGCGTCGAAAACGTGCTGGATATTCTGCGGGGCGGCCTCGATTCCGCCGTGCTCGGCCTGGGCCACGACTCGATCCACCAGTTGTCGCCCGACGACTTCTACATCCCGCCGACGTTCTCCCGCACCCTCGGTTCCACCAGCACCGTCGACGCGTCGACTCGGCGATAATCCCCGACCTCACCGCCAATACCAGCACCCACACGGATACCCAACAGAAGAGGAAGAACATCATGACTCGACGTCTTGACGGCAAGGTCGCCTTCATCACCGGAGCGGCACGCGGGCAGGGTCGCGCCCATGCGATCAAGCTGGCTCAGGAGGGCGCAGACATCATTGCGCTCGACCTCGCCGGGGACATCCCCCTTGTGCCCTACGACTCGTCGTCGCTAGAGGACCTCGCCGAAACCGTTCGCCTCGTCGAAGCTGAAGACCGCCGCATCCACTTCGAACAGGGGGACGTGCGCGACCTGGCCGGAATGCGCGCCATTCTCGAACGCGGCGTCGCCGAATTCGGCCGGCTCGACATTGTGGTGGCCAACGCCGGAATCTGCATTCCGGCCACGTGGGACGAAACCACACCCGAGATGTTCCAGGTGACGATGGACACGAATGTGACCGGCGTCTGGAACACCGTGATGGTGGGCGCTCCCCACCTCGTGGCTGCCGGCGGCGGATCGATCATTCTCACGAGTTCGTACGCGGGCAAGAAGGTGCAGCCGTTCATGGTGCACTACACCGCAAGCAAACACGCGGTCACCGGCATGACCCGTTCATTCGCCGCCGAACTGGGCAAGCACAACATCCGGGTCAACAGCATTCATCCCGGCGCCGTC
>Ga0209023_10006820_pt1 | contig 11915 bp, 4 predicted proteins | sample LakOneMetagenome_FD_187468 | JGI IMG/M metagenome (GOLD analysis project Ga0209023, IMG submission 187468) | Freshwater and sediment microbial communities from Lake Erie, Canada (SPAdes) (version 2) | ecosystem: Environmental > Aquatic > Freshwater > Lentic | place: Lake Erie, Canada | collected...
CGTCGTTTATCCCCAAGCAAGCCCCCCTCACCCGGCACGGGGGGCTGAATTGGGGATTGAGGAACGGGTGACCGCGGCCCGTGCTGCCCACGTGCTGTTAGGCGTCAGGTGCGCGGGCTTCATAGCGAAGCGGCGGCTCAAGGGCCGTGACAGCGGGGTGTGCTGGCACTGCCCTTGATGTCACCTGGCGACTCCGGGACGGGCCGCGGCCGGCTTCATAGCGCAAGCGGCGGCTCAAGCGGCGTGCCAGCGGGGGCTTGCTGGCGCGACGCTTGAAAGCGGGTCGTTCTCACTTCAGAGGGTTTGTATGCGTGACGATGTCGCCGGCGCTGGCCAGCTGCAGCAGCTCGTCGCCGAGCGCCGCAAGGCGCGCTGGAGCGAAGCGGAAGGCCGCCGGACCGAGCCCGCAGGGCCGAGACCCGGGCCTTATCAGTGCTCGGTTCACGAGAGGCCGGGGTTTCGGCCCAATGGTTGCTGTTCTCTTGCTCTTAGTCGGACGACAACGAAAGAATAAATAGCATTTGCGACGCCAAGAAGCGCTGGTTCGGGAAATATAAGGCTTTATAAATAGTCTCGAGCACGACGCGGCAGGCAAACCGCGCGAACCATGCCCCTATCGGTCAGGCTCGCCGGCAGCCAATTCAAGCCCGACAATGTGATGCAACGCGCGCTGAGCACTAACGCGTTGCAGCTTTCGCTCGACCACATTCAGATCGTCGGCGACAAATGAGATCCAAGTGCCGAAGTAGGCCACCAGCATCCCTGCGGCGGGCCGCGGCAGCGCCGGCTCGTGGTCCAGGTAATAGCGCAGGCCGACCGGCGTGCTGAGCACTATTACATAGATACCCTGGTGCGCATGGCACGCGGCCACCGCCGCTAAATCCCAGCGTAGCGTACCGTAGCGCTGTGCGAATGCGGCGTCTGCATTGTCGCCCGCCCAGATCTGGATAAATTCGAACGCGCTCTGGGTGCGCAAGTTTTCGGCCGTGACCGCGACAGGCGAGGCGGGCGTCTCGCGCGACGGTGCCGGATTGTGAGTACAGGGATGCTTGGGCCACGGCGGCCCGAGCTCATCGAAGTAGACCCGGCTGCCAGCCGCATTCTTGTAGAAGAAGACTGGGGCGCCGCACACCGGGCAGTCAGCATTGGGCCAGACCAGCCGCGCACTGGCGCCGTGCTGCGCTCGCTCTTGGCGCAGCAACGCTTCATTGCGCGAGCTCGGTGCGGCTTCCCAGCTGTCGCGGTCCACGTCGTGTCCGCTGACCCAGTGCTCATTGCCAAGCACGCTATGCCGCCAGTATCCGTTGCGCCAAAATGTTGTCATCGAGATCGCTATCAAATGGTCGGCAGACAATTACTGGCCGTCGTCGTATTGTCTAGACTTTCGCGCGCGAAAGTCTAGATTGGTGTTAATCCGCCTTCCGCCAAAAACATAGTGCGGCCGAATTCGCCTTAGTTCTTGCTATTCGACGCCCAACGCCTTGAACACCGCGTCGACCGGATCGGAGTAGAAGCTCGTCTGAAATTTGGCGAACAGCTCGCCTGGCACAGTCGGCAGGTCGGTGACGCTCGACATCGGAAGCAGGATTCGCTTGGCGCCGGCATCGAAGGCCACTTGTAGGCTCTCGGCGAGGTTTCGCGCCTGCGTAATAGTGCCGCCCAAGGTCATGTCACCCATGACCGCCAGCTGGCTTAGCGCCGGTTTGCCCATGGCCGCAGAGCAAAGCACGATCAGGCTCGCGAGCGTGAGCGCCTCCGGCGCGCCGGCATTTTGCAGCTCCACCAAGTGGAGGTGGAAGTCCCGCTCGGCCGGCCGCACCGAGGCACTGACCCGACCGGCATTCGCCTTGAAATAGTCGAAGGCGACCCGCGCATGCTCGCGCGAGACGGCGCCCGACGTCGACAGCTTGCCGGAGCCGGCCATCGCCTGGATCTCCATCCGGTAGACGCTGGGCATGCCGCCCTCGCCCATCGCGACGGTATGGAGCACGCCGGGGTTCGGTCGCCCCTCGGGGATCAGGCCACCACCGCCCTGCTCAGGCACCGACACGAATCGCTCCTGCAGGTCATCAAGGTCGATGTAGGAGAAGTGAACGTCGTAGAACTCCATGCCGCCGATTTTCTTGAGCTGCTCCTTGACGCGGCGGCGCGCCTCCAAAGCGTATTCCAGGCACTTGCGGACGTGTTCCTTCTCGAACGCACCGTCCGGGTGCAGCAGTTTCAATAAGCCCGAAACGGTGCGGCGCACCGCAATAGTGTCGCGCTGATTTAGGTTGTTGCCCAGCTTGAAGAACTTGTCGATCGCGTCGGCGAAGCTGCGCTTCCGCATCTCCCTGGCCCACTCGGCCAAATAGTCGACGATCAAGCCATATTGGTTCGTGAAGAACTCGGGACGCATCTTAGGTATCTCCCAGCCTGGGACATATGCGTGGAAGCGGTCGAAGAACGCGGCGTCGATCATAGCGTCCGGGAACGGCGCCAGCAAGTGGCTGGTCTTGACCAGCGACTCGACGCTCTGGTTGATGTTCCCCACGAAGACCATTGACGCGCTGGCGTTGATGGACTCGCGACCGCGGCTGAACGATCCCGATGCCATGAAATCCTTCATGATCTGGATGCCGTCGTGATCCTTGAAGTTGATGCCGGCAACCTCATCGAAGGCGACGACGTCCCACAGGCCCACGAGACCGACCTTGCGGGCGCTCATGTTGTAGAACAGGTTGGCCACCGTCGTCTGCCCGCCCGACACCAGTATCGAGTTAGGGCTAATCTCCTTGTAGATGTGGCTCTTGCCGGTGCCGCGGGGCCCCAGCTCGCAGTAGTTATAGTTGTTTTCGATCAGGGGTACCATGCGCGCCAGGAGGTGCCACTTGGCGCGCTCCTTGAAGGCGGTGGGCTCCATGCCGGTCGAGCGCAGCAACACGTCGATCCACTGGTCAACGGTGAAGGCCTTGCGGGCGTCGAACAGCTCCTGCATGTCCAGGCTCGGCATCTGGATCGGTTTCAAGTCGGAGATGATAAAGCGCGACGTGCCCAGCGTCTCCTCGGAGCGGTATTGCATGGTGACGATGCACCAGATGCCACCCACGAGCAGTTTCTCGAACTGGCGCACGAAGGAGTCGGGCACCTCGGCGTTCTTAATGCCCAGGTTGGACATCAGTGCCTCGTAGACGTCCCGGCTCTCGTTGAGCTTCACTGTGACCTTGTCGATCACCTTGAACGAACCGCGCTCTCGGATCTTGCTCTTGACCTTCTCGGCCTCGTCGGGCCGCACATAGTTCTCGGCCAGGATAGTCTTGACCGTCACCATACCGGCGTCGATGGTCTGCTGGTCGTCCGACGCGCAATACATGCCCAAAAGGTATTCGAGCACATAGACGGGCACGTTGGCGCCCTCCTTGATCAGCTTGGTCAAGTCCTTGCGCACGACCTTGCCGGCGAAACGCTCGTTGAGCAGCTTGTCCAGGTTGATGTCCATTACGGCGCCGGCCGGCGCCAGGTGTTGTTCTGCCATGTCCGGTCCCTAGAAATCGTTGTTGAACGACAAATCGATGCGCAGCGGCACGCGCAGCGCCTCAGCTTTCGTCTTGGCGTCGCGCCCCACCAGATAGTAATCCCTCGTCCGGTCATATGACCCCGCCTCGATCGTTAGCATAACCGAGCGTTTGCGCTCCTCGATCATCGGCGAAGAGCTGTCGAACGTGAGCCCCTGCTCATCACTGACCGGCTTGTCGCCGTCGCGGATGGTGAGTAGCAGTTTGGCGGGCAACACCCGGTCGGAGACCGCTTCGTTCTGGATGAACTCGAAGCGCTGCTTGTTCGTCACCACCTTGTTGCTGGCCCCCAGCAGGCTGACCTCGACCACCTTGCTCTTGGCCCTCTCCGAGTCGCTCTCCTTCACGGAAATGACCGGCACCACGATCTCTTGCGGCATGGCGCTTCCATGGACGAAGCGGGCGCCGCCCACGAAGTGGAAGCGCGCCGCACCCTTGGGCACCCAGAAGTCGACACTGCCCTCGCCCGGGTCGGTGCCGGCGGTGACCTCGGTCGAGCCGCACCAGGCCTTGCTGGTCGTACCCATGCCTCGGCCCAAAACATAGCGCTTTTTCGACTTAATCACGCCCGGCGGATCCTCGGGCAGCACGGACCGGTCGGCCTCCTCCATGGCGGACTCCTGGTAGAGGAAGCCATGGTCGGCTGTGACCAGCACCGTCGAGCTGTTGAGGTTGTTGACGATGAAACTCACTAGCTCCGAGAGCTCCTTGATCGCGCGGGCCGTAGCGTCGAAAGTCTGGGTCTCGGATCCGCGCTTGTCGCCGATCATGTCGATCAGGTCATGGTAGACGTATATAAGCTTATGCTGCTTGACGAATTCGCGGCCCTTCTCCTTGCCCTTCTCCATCAACGCATCCTTGCCTATCGCTACGCCGCCGTGGGCCGCGAGGATCGCCGAGCGCTGCTCGAGAGTGTTCGCGGCTTGGCCGTCGACTGAGACGTCAAGCGATATGTTGGACTTATAAGTTAGGCGCTCATGGGGGAGCAAACTGGCCATTCCCAAGGCGGTGTAGCTTGGCAGCACACCAAGCATCGCATCGAGCTTGGCCTTGACCCTGTTCTTGGCATTGAGCTCCGCAGCCAACTCGGCGGCGGCCTCGTAGCGGAAGGCGTCGGAAATGACTACGAACACGCGCTTGGCGCCGCCCTCGAATGCCGGCGCCACATGGCGCGAATAGAAGTTTTGCTGGTTCGTAACCCCGTCGATCTTCCACGACGACAGCAAACCAGAGGCCCCTTCCATTATGGAACCCCACGACGAGGACAGCTGGCCCATGAACCAGCCGGAATAGGCGTCCTCCATGGCGGCGCGCAGCTCGTGCAGCAGGGCCCAGCCCATGGTGTCGACGTATTCGGACGCCCTCATGAATTTGCGGTAGAGCTGGTCGAAGTGGTGCAACTCGACCCGGTAGGCAGCGACCGCCGAAGAGGCGTCGGCAAAACTGAACCCTTGGCCGTGCTTGCCCTGGAGCTCGAAGAAGCTGGCGGCCGCCTCGATGGCGTCGTAGCTTCCGGCGAGGGCGCGCGTGGCGTCGCTCGCGCTGGCCAGCAACGGATTAGCCCAATGGCCGTCGCGCCGGCGGGCGATGAGCTGCCGCGCCGAATCCATGTTGGCGCCGCGACCGGCGAGCACCCGCCCCTTGAGATCGGCGATCACGCGCTTTTCGACGGCTTCAAACGTCATAGCCTCGGTCAGCTGTTCGGCGCTCATCGGCCCGAGCAGGTCGTAGATGCGCAACTCCTCCGCCACCAGACTGGACAACGTATCGTAGCTGGCGTAGTTGGCCATGTCGGTGCGCCAGCGGCTTGCGAACACGGATGCTTGGGACGCGCGCGGGCGGTTGCCGATGACGAAATGCGCCAACGGCGCCGGCGTCGAGCCGATTGCGTTACAAAAATCGGTGGCCAGGATGGCGTAAAGCAGCCCACGCAGGGTGGGGCCGTCGTCCTTGTAGTCGAACTCGCGCGCCGTCAACTGCCAAAATGCGTCGGTCAGCTCGTTGGCGGCGAGCTCCTGCATCGGCTTGGGAAGCGCGCCCAAGTCACCGTCGGCCGCAGCGGCGCCAAACACCTTCAAGAAGATCGCTGCGGGCTCGGGAGTCTCGGCGCGCGCCAAGGCCGCGATCATCTTGCGGTCAATGTCCTCGGCGGTGTCGCCCGGCTCGGTCCAACGCTTCAGACGCTCGAAACGCTCCTTGGCCCGCAGGAATTTCGCACGGGACTTGAGGTGGTCGCGCAACGCTCGCGTGGTCAACCCCAGCTCGTCGAGCTGCATAGAGGCGGTGTCCGCGCTGAACGACTTTCCGCGCAGGCGCGCGTCGAGCAGCCAGTCGTTGGCGGGATCGGGCTCGGCAAATGGTGCGTAGACGAGCCAGCGGACACCCTGCTCGCGCTCGATGCGAATTTTTGCTTGCAGCGCTGGAATTCGATCAAGGCGAATCACTTCGACACCCGACAGCTCGATCCCATCTATCTGATCTCTGAACTCGCTTTCGCCGTCGTTCCAGAAAACGAGCGCATGACCGTCCGCGAAGAGTCGCTCGATAGACTGCAAAAATTGCGGCGCGGAATTACTCATCCGTAGCTCCGACAATGAATCGGGACTCCGCGAGCAAATCGCCAAACATCGCATAATTCTTCTTCACGCCGTCGTCCAGATTGATCGCTATCCTCGAATCTGCATAGTGGCGCAGTTTTTCGTCGAAAGCCATCAGTTCGGCGCTCTGCTTTCTCAAAGCCTCTTGCTGTTTCTGGCTCTTGACGCGCTGCACGGTCGACGGCGCCAGCGCGATGTCCTCGTCGAGCGCTTCCAACCGCGCGTTCATTTTCACCAACAGCGGGACCACATACTCCGACCTCAACCGAGGCAACGTCGCTTCGTTGTATCTGTGCATGTAGACCAGCGCTTGGAACGCACCCAGCTTGCCGCTGCTGAACAGCCAGTAAATCGGTCTCTTCTTGTAGGCTTGCAGGTGGTCCTTGTAGAACCTTTCGGCCAAATATCGGCGAATCGACTGCTCATGGGACTGCTCGTCTTTACCACCGATCGCGTCAGAAACCCAAGAGAGGTTCAAGTCGAGATTGCCCGGCCCCCATGCGGCGGAGATAAAGAGGGACACCATCGTGGCGCCGTCAGATTGGAACCACGAATCGCCTGTCAGCGGCACAATGCCATCCGAGGACGGCTGCGTCGGTCCATAGATCGTCGGATCGAATCCGACATTGCCACTTCCAGCGTAGACGATGCCCTCTCGGCTTAGGCTGAATCGACCCATCGCGCAACCCACGGCGTATGAAATCAGCCGCTGCGCCTCTTTTTCCTTGTTCGGACGCGCTAGCGTGATGTGACCATCGCCTACCTGTGGCGACATCTCGCCATCCAATCCAGCCGCGGAGATGAAGATGGTGTTGTTCTCCTGTTCAAGCGAGCGCATGCGCTCGAACGCCTTGTTCAGATCGTTTTCCCACGACTTCCAGCTTTCGTCGATCGCCCCAACGTGCGCCCGGCCGACCATGGGATGCTTCGTGAAATCAAAGCTTGTCTCGAACGAGTTCCAGTCGTCCTTGGCCAAATTCATCATAGCCAAGCCATTGGCTTGAACCCGCGAACGCTCGAATTCGAGGTACGGTAGTTTCTTCACGTCCCCACACTTGTAGTCCAAAGTTGGCATGATAAGTTTCGCCAACTGCAGGATCAAGCTGCTGTTCATCAACGAGACGACATAGGCGTAGTCGTCGCCGACCGCCACTTGGCCTTTGCTGTCGAAGAGATAACCCACCGGATAGAATCGCACACCAAAGCTTCCGCTCGTCAACGCCGACCACGTTCCGCCAGGCTTGAAATATAGACCTTGGCTGGGCCGCACATGCCCCTTCAGGCTGGCCATGTCGTTGCGCGACTCCTCGTCAAAGGCGATAACCAAGTCGTTGTTGCCAAACCACTTCCTGAAGCTACCGCCCTTATTGTAGGGAACCCAGCGCCCGCCCGACTCGTCGACTTCGAGTTCGTTGGCCGCGTTGAATACTAGCCTGCCGTAGTCGACTTCATGCCAGTAGCGCAAAAATCGCTCGTTGTCAGCCGTGTGAATGCCCTCGCGCAGCGCGATTTTTTCGCCAAGCGTCGGATTGTTTTCAAACAAGGAGATGACGCGATCCGAAGCCCAATAGATGAACGGCGCGCCTGGAATTTTGTGGAACTCGTCTTGGTTTACTGAATAATGCTTGGCTTTTCCGGACACGAACAACGCGCCCTTGTCCGCGGATTGCGCAATGCCATTGTTCAGGTCCACGTATTGGCCCACCTGACCTTCGATCTTGCGCGATCCGATGACGAAGGCACACGCTTGCGCGATCTTCGAATTCATCTCCGGGAAGCTGTTGTATCCAATTTGGACCAAGCTGTGGACGGCTCTGCCCGCGACAATGCCAGCGCGCAGGTTCTCATAGGACGACAGGAACATCCAGCTCTGCATGGTGACCATGCTCATCAAGCCCGATGGCTTGCACCACCCGATGCCGCGCTCCATGAACATCGCGAAGAGGTCCGTTTTGCTGTTCGGGTATTTCTTCTTCCCGAAGACCTTGATCTCCGCATTCATGCCTTTCCCGCCCATGTATGGAGGATTTGCCACGACGGCGTCGAACGCCGTCGAGAGAATCTTCGCTTGGATCAGGAGTGGAAGGAGATCCTCGGCCGCCGCTCTCGCGTACAGGTCTCCGCTCGAATGCGCTGCGTTGGCCCCCTCGATCAACGCTGGCAATTCGCGCACCAGGGATTCAGGCATTTCGACCAGCGAGCCAAAGGTCTTAGCCATCGTGAAGACCTCCAATAGCGAGTGGACGGCTGCGCGGCCGATGCCATGGGCGCGCAGCTGTTCAGAGATCCGGTCGAGGTCTATGCCGCTTGATTCGCGCATCGCGACGACATTCAGGACCGGTGCCGCCTCCAGGATGCGGCGATCGTCCGCCCGCGCCTTCATCAGGAGGGCAAAGCACGCCAGCTGCGAGGCGCGGTCGTCGATGTCCAAGCCATAAATGTTCTTTTCCAGGATCAGCCTGGGGATGTCGCGAATCCGATATCCGCGTTCTAGGTAGATCGCTTTCAAGACATCGTAGGCTTCGACCAAGATGTGCCCCGATCCGCAAGCGGGATCCAGGACCAACAGGCTCTCCGGGTTCAGGCGCAATCCATCATGCTGGATGCGATCCGCGATGATCAAATCGAGCTCAACATCCACGGACGCCGACTGAGGCGGGCGCGCGACGAGATGGGTCCACTGGCTTTCGAGTGCGGACGTCTTATTGGCCATCAGCCACAGCCGCCCCACGCTGTTTTGGACGAGGTACTTGACGATCCAATTAGGCGTGAACAGCTGGGTCGCGGCGGGGATGTCGTCGCTGCTCACCGTCTTGCCCATCACCTCATTCTTTTTATCGCTGATGTAGAACTGGTAGAGCCAACCTATCACTTCGATCTCGGCCCAATCCGCTTCTGGAACCGCCGCCACCATTTTCGCAATGATGGAATCGGTCCGAAGCAGATTTTCGGGCAACAGCAACTCCGTCTCGTCGTCGATCCGCTCGAAAAGGAAGGGCATGGCGTTGGCCAGCTCGTTGCACTGGGCGACCAGCACCATCTTGTAAATCTCGTTGTCTTGGTTGCCCGCGAGCTGCATTTCGACGACGCGCTGGCGGCTCAGGCCTTCGAGCGACAACTCCGCCGCATGCGCCAAGATTTCAGGCAGCCCCCCATCCTGGTTAGACAGGACGCGCCAGCCGTGGTCCAAATAGCCATGGATCTCCATGAAACGCAAGGCGGCGAATCGGTTGAACCACGTATAGGCGATCTCCTCCATGACGAACGAGAAGCCATGAATCGCGATTCGATCGGTCAGATTGGCGCGCTGCTTGGCAACCTTTGCCGGCCAGTCCCGGCCGTCGATGACCACGACGTCGCCGCGGACTTCGGCCGCGGAGTGTCCAGCCCGATGGATGCCAAGCAGGTTGGCCTGGGCCGACACGGCAGCGATGAAATCCAAGCGCGCCGCCGGCGCATACGATCGAAGATTGTTCTTATTCATTACTAACCTTAAAATTTACTGGATGCGCGCGCGGTGACCCGAAGCGATGGCGGAGAGCAACTCTGACTTCAACGCGGACAAATACTCGTCGACATCGGCTTCGCTCTCCAAATAAGTCTTCTTGCCCATCTCCATCGGACGTATGACCTTAATGGGTCTGGCCGGAGCTGGGGCGGACGCAGCCGGCTCCGGCGCGCTCGTGCCCGCTCTAGGATCGCCACCGGCATCCACATTCATCTGCGCTGCGGGAGACATGCCGGCGGGGACCGGCTTGGTCCGAGCACGGGCGGCCGCCGCGATCTTCTCCATCGCGTCGTCCAGCAGTTCCCCTCCGCGCCCTTGCAAGAACAGGATACGAGGGATGCTCAGCAAGCCCGCCAGCTGCGTTTTGAGATCTTGTAGAGGCTTGAGAACCGAATTGCGGAGATCGGCCGACGCGTTGTACTCTTCGAGCGCGGTTTGTGCCTCGTCGATCTTAGCCTGGACGGACAGCAGCGCCTTCTCGCGCTTTTCGCCAGCCAGCCGTTCATTCACCTTCTCGATCGCAGCGAGGAGATGCTCTATTTGGTTGATCTGCCCATAGGGGGCGGGATTCGTCCTTATCGCGTCGAGGTCGCCAAGCGCGGCGGCAGCAGCGGCATCCTTTACTAGAGCCTCCCGGTTATCTGCGAAGCCGGCCAACGCTTCGAGCATGCGCGTCCAAACGCCAACTTGCGTAGAGTAGAAACTCAGCACATCGTGCATGTCATCGACGTTGTCCAGCCACTCGGCGCGCGCCTCGATAAGCGCGCCGAGAAATTCAAACGGATCGACGATGCCGAGCTGGCGATTCACTGCCGCAAGCGAACGCGCGATCACGTCCGATCCTGGGAATCCTTTCTGCTCAGCCTTGGCTTTAGCGATCTCCAGTTGTTTTTTTCGTTCGCGCAGCTCATGCTTGAACGACGAGACGATCGCGTCCTCGTCGTCGGTCGGCGCGGTTGAGAACATATCGCGATGGAGATCTCGCGCTCTTGCTCGCGCCGAAGCATCTGCGGTCTTTCGCTTGAGCAGAGCTACCTGCTTGAAGCGCGCCATCTTGGTCAACGGATCTTGGGCAGCCTCAGCGTCCAAGTCGTTGCCCTCCATGACCAACTTGATCTCGCCTGCCATGAACAGGCGCGCTACCAAAATCACGGTCTCCCATTCAGGCAACCAGCCCCAGGGAGCGCCCGCGAATCGGGCCACGACATCGGAGAGCAGCACGCGGCTGGAGCTGGCGGCGACGGAAAGGTATTGCCGCATCTCCGCCATGGCTTGGACGTTGCCCTCGTCCCCTCCGAGCGCCATGTTCTGCTGCCCGCGTGTATCGGCCGACAAGATCGCCTTGATTTCCGCTATCGGATCGGCTTGGCGCACCTTGATGTAAGCCAGCTTGGAATAGGTATTGGCGATCAGGTAGGCCATCAAGTCGTCGAGGAGAGCCAGAGGTGTGGAGGCCTTCACGGCGACTTTTTGGCCTAATGCGTAGAAGTCGCCAGCGACCATTAAGGCCTCAATCTGGTCGCGTATGCGTTGGCGCCGCTCGCGATTCTCCTCTTTGCGATCAGACAGGATGCGCTTTATCGACGTGGTGGCGTTGTCGTTTTTAGGGCTGGCGATGTAGTTTTCGATCTGACGATACGTCTTGAGTTCCACGTCAACGCGCGAGCCACTCTCCATCCTGAGGATGGCTCGGCCGGCGCCATCGGCGCTGCGGCCGATGCACTTGGCATCGCCCGTCAATTCATAGTCGCCGCCAATGGGCGAGAGTACCTCGAACACCAACGCCTGGTTGCCCTGCTTGAACGGAACACCGTCGAGCAACCGGCTGAATTCATAGTCGCTCTTAGTTTCTTTGTGCCGAATCTTCGACTGGCCCGCCAGGATCTCATCAAAGATGATCTCCGCAACCAGGCGCGAGACCTCCGACGAGGATACATCAACGCTCTTGATCTCCTGCGAGATGTCGCGCTCCTCGTTAGTCAGGAAGAACCACAGGTCCCCGTTGCGACTCACCAAATTCTGCCGCTCCAAGCGATTGAGGCTTTCTTGGATCTGGCTCTTAAGCGCGCGCTTGTCCGCGTCGATGCGGTCCAGGCAAAGCGTGGCTAGGTTGTCTATGGTGCCCTTGACTGCATCCGCATAGCGGATCAGGAACAGCCCGCGCAACAATTTCAGATCCCACTTCTCCAAGGCCGGGTTGTCGGCGGCCTGGTCGATGGCGCGCTTCACGCTCGAGTCCAAAAAGCTCTCAATCGA
>Ga0209023_10006821_pt1 | contig 11915 bp, 12 predicted proteins | sample LakOneMetagenome_FD_187468 | JGI IMG/M metagenome (GOLD analysis project Ga0209023, IMG submission 187468) | Freshwater and sediment microbial communities from Lake Erie, Canada (SPAdes) (version 2) | ecosystem: Environmental > Aquatic > Freshwater > Lentic | place: Lake Erie, Canada...
GGTTGCAAGTTATAGGTATCGGCGAGGCGAAAACGCCAGAGTCGCTCCGCAAGGTCTGCAACCGTTTCGTGCTGATCGAGAACATCGTCAGTGGTTCCGAAATTCCCGTTGCCAATGAACCCAAGGCGGGCCGTCCGCCAGAACAACCTGCCCCGGTGAAGGAACCACCATCCAAGGCCATTCCGCTGATCAGGGATGCGATGAAGAAGATTGATCCCGATCAGGATGACTATTCATTGGGACTGCTAGGGCAGGTCATCACCCAGCTTCACCCGGACTTTGACCCGCGCACATATGGAAGCGCAAAGCTGTCGGACCTAATCCGCAAGACGGGCAGGTTTGAAGTTTTCCAAGGGCAGAACAACAGTCTGAAAGTCAGGGACAAAGCCTGAACCGTCAGTCCCTCACCCCATAGCGCGCCAAAAACATCTCGACGGCGCTTTTTGCCACATGGTCGCGGTCGGCTTGCGTGAAGGACTTGCGGATGCCGAACAGGACTGGCGGGAAGATGCTTGCCTTGCACAACTCGGCGAACTGATCGGCGGCAAGCAGCGTATCTTCGATCTTCAGTTCGCCGCGCGCGACGGCACCGTCAAGATATTCGGCCAGACGGTCGCGGACCAGAGCCGGGCCGCTTTCATAAAATTCGCGGCCAAGTTCGGGGAAACGGTCGGATTCAGCGACGCAGATGCGAAAGACTGCCCTGCCGAACTCCGAGAGAAAGAAGTCGATGATGCGGCGACCTGCTTCCGGGAGGACGCAGTCAGGTGGCAGGTTGAGGCCGACGAGTTGCATGGCCTCGTCCGACTGGCGGCGGCATTCCTGCTTGGCGACCTCGACGAACAGAATGCGCTTGTCGGGGAAGTAGCTGTAGAGCGTGGCTTTTGAAACGCCCGCTTCGCGTGCGATATCATCAACGCTGGCCCCTTCAAATCCGTCACGCATGAAGACGATGCGCGCCCCCTCAAGGACCTGATCGTACTTCCGGCCTTTGCGAATCGATACTGCCTGAACAGTCATTGCCTGCCTCTTGCCCCCGCCAATGATAGCCGTCCGATCCACGGACGGGCAATGAAAATGGGCGGGCCCATGGGGGAGGCCCGCCCGCTTTGCTGTTGGCAAGGGTGCAATTCGCCAGACAGCAGCAGTTACTTCGTGGCTTGGACAGTGACTTCGGTCGAGGTGATGGCCGACCGGGTCGCGTCTGCCGTCGGCGGGAAGTCGAGCCGAGGAAGGTCGAATGTCATGTCAAAGGCAAATGCCGGCAGGCCCGCGAGGCCCAGAAGAAGTGCGAGAGTGGTGGTGCGGAGTGTGGTCATATCAGCCCCCTGATCCTTGATCGTTTCGTGGTAAATATGATCTAAACTGTTCAGTTTATATTTGCAAGAATAAAATGAACGGTTCAGTTCATTTTATTGCATGTAGGCCCCCTTGCTCCTGCCGACGAGCTTCCGTAGTTTGGAATCATTCCAAACTGGAGCTGTTGACTATGATCCCCGGTATTGCCGCGCGACGGCGTTTTTCGGACCTGAGCGAGCAGGAAATTCTCGCATTGGCGATTTCGTCGGAGGAAGATGATGCGCGCATCTATCGGACTTATGCGGACCGCCTGAAGGTCGACTATCCGGCGTCCGCGACCGTGTTCGAGGCGATGGCCGCGGAAGAAGATACCCATCGGCGCTGGCTGATCGAACGGCATCAGGCGCGGTTCGGCGATGTCATTCCACTGATCCGTCGCGAGCATGTGGCGGGCTTCTACGCGCGCAAACCAGTGTGGCTGATGGAAAATCTCGGGCTCGACAAGATGCGCGCCGAGGCCGAAGCGATGGAGCATGGCGCGGCCGAGTTCTATCGGCGCGCGGCGGCACAGACGAGCGATGCGGCGACGCGGAAGCTTTTGGGGGATCTGGCGGCGGCAGAGGCTGGTCACGAGGCCAAGGCGGGTGCCTTGTCCGACAAACACGTGACCGGCGAGGCCAAGGAGGAAGAGGATCGCGCTGCGCATCGGCAATTCATCCTGACCTGGGTTCAGCCGGGTCTGGCGGGGTTGATGGACGGGTCGGTCTCGACCCTGGCGCCGATCTTCGCGACAGCTTTTGCCACGCATGATCCGAAGACCACCTTGCTGGTCGGTCTGGCGGCATCAGTTGGCGCCGGCATCTCGATGGGCTTTACCGAGGCTGCGCATGATGATGGTGTGCTGTCCGGTCGCGGGTCGCCGGTCAAGCGCGGGATAGCATCGGGCGTGATGACCGCGCTGGGCGGACTTGGCCATGCGCTGCCCTATCTGATCCCTGACTTCTGGACGGCAACGATGATCGCGTTCGTGGTCGTCTTTGTGGAATTGTGGGCGATTGCATGGATCCAGAACCGGTTCATGGAGACGCCGTTCCTGCGGGCGGTGTTCCAGGTGGTGCTTGGCGGGGCGTTGGTCTTTGGCGCTGGCGTCCTGATCGGGGGCGGCTGACTGGTGGAAGCGGAGGGGGCCGTCTGCCCCCTCTTGCCCTTCGGGCTATTCACCCCCGAGGATATTTTCGAATAGAAAATGGGCAAGTGTGGCGGTTCGCTGGCTTCCGGGGAGCGGCCATGCTAGGCGGCGGACATGCTTGCGATCTTCCTCAAGACCCTGCCGTTCTTCGCGCTCATCGGCCTTGGCTGGGGGGCGGGGCGGCTGCGGTTTTTCCCCGAGGCGGCGACAGAGTGGCTGACGCGGTTCGTGTTTTTCTTTGCGCTGTCGGCGATGCTGTTTCGCTTTGCCGCAAATCTGTCGCTGGCAGAGATCTTTGATCTGCAGTTTGCGCTTGCCTATCTGACCGGCTGCACGGTGGTCTATGCGCTGGCCCTGACAGTGGCATTGGCGCGGGGGGTGACACTCGCCGAGGCGGCTGTCGAGGCGCAGTGCGCGATCATCGGCAATACCGGGTTCCTTGGTGTGCCGATGCTGGTGGTGCTGATGGGCAAGGCGGCGGCGGGGCCGGTGCTGATGGTGCTGTGCATCGATCTGATCGTGTTTTCGAGTCTGATCACGCTGATCATCACCGCGACGCGCGAGGGCCATCTGTCGCCGCGGATATTCGGGGCGCTGGGCGTCGGGCTTTTGAAGAACCCGATGATCGTGTCGATGGTGGCGGGGCTGATCTGGTCGGCGGCGGCCTTGCCACTGCCCGCGCCCGCCGAAGAGTTCCTGACCATGCTGGGCGCGGCGGCGACGCCCTGTGCGCTGTTTGCTATTGGCGCGTCGCTTGCGACCAAGACGGCCGAGCGGATGGAGGTGGCGCTGTGGCTTTCGTTCGCCAAGCTGATCTTGCATCCGGTGGCGGTGGCTGTCGCGGCGATCTATCTCTTCAGGGTCGAGACTTATGCAGCCCATGTGATGATCGCGGCGGCTTCGCTGCCGGTGGCGGGCAATGTCTATATGCTGGCGCGGCATTATGGGGTTGCGCCGCAGCGCGTTTCGGCTTCCATCCTGATTTCGACGCTGGCGAGCATCGTGACCGTTTCGGTCGTGATAGGACTTGTCAGCCAGACCTGACGTACGAGAGGACAGACATGCAGACGATTTCGGAGAACAAGGCTTTCGGGGGCATACAGGGTGTCTATTCCCATCCGTCCGAGGTTTGTGGATGCGACATGACCTTTGGGCTTTTCCTGCCCAAGGAAGCGCAGAACGAGCCGGTGCCGGTGCTTTGGTATCTGTCGGGGCTGACCTGCACCCATGAAAACGCGATGATCAAGGCGGGTGCGCAGGCTTGGGCGGCGGATCATGGGATTGCGCTGGTATTCCCTGACACCTCGCCGCGTGGCGAGGGAGTGGCGAACGACGAAGCCTATGATCTGGGCCAGGGCGCCGGATTCTATCTGAATGCGACGCGCGACCCGTGGGCAAAGCACTTTCGCATGTGGGACTATATCGCGGATGAATTGCCTTCGATCCTGACGGCCACGTTCGCAATCGACGAGACGCGGCAAGCGATTACCGGGCACTCGATGGGTGGGCATGGCGCGCTGACGCTGGCAATGCGCCTGCCGGGCCGGTTCCGATCAGTTTCGGCCTTTGCGCCGATCGCCAACCCCACGGCATCTGACTGGGGCCGCAAACAGTTCACGGCCTATCTGGGCAAGGACGAGTCCACCTGGGCTGCGCATGATTCCACGTTGCTGATGCGGCGGTTGGGTTTTGACGGGCCGGTGCTGATTGATCAGGGCTCCAAGGACCAGTTCCTTGATCTGCTGAAGCCCGAAGCTTTGGCGCAAGCGATGATGGAGCGCCGCCAGCAGGGGATCATGCGCATGCAGGCGGGATACGATCACAGCTATTTCTTTGTCTCGACTTTCATGGCCGATCATATTTCGTTCCATGCCGAGGCGCTTTATCAGGACTGATGTTGCCATGAGTCACTATGATCTGATCATCCTTGGCAGCGGCCCGGCGGGTCGCGCCGCCGCCATTCAGGCGGGCAAGCTGAAACGCAAGGTTCTGGTCATTGACCGCAAGGACAGTCTGGGCGGCGTGTCAATCCACACTGGCACGATTCCGTCCAAGACCCTTCGCGAGACGGTGCTGAACCTGTCGGGCTGGCGCGAGCGCAGTTTCTATGGCCGGGCCTATCGCGTGAAAGACAATATCGGGGCGCAAGACCTCAAGGCGCGGATGCACATCACGCTCGGCCACGAGGTCGATGTGCTGGAGCATCAATTCAACCGAAACCACGTTACCACGCAATTCGGGCAGGCGCGCTTTACCGGGCCGAACGAAGTCGAGATCACCGCCGACGCAGGTGAAACCTCGCGCGTGACCGGCGACAGGTTTCTGATCGCCACCGGCACCGTCACCCATCGCCCCAAGGAAGTGCCGTTCAACGGCACGACCATCCTCGACAGCGACGAAATACTGGCGATGGCGCAGTTGCCACGCAGTCTTGTGGTGGTGGGTGCCGGGGTCATCGGCGTGGAATATGCGACGATGTTCTCGGCACTCGACATGCGGGTGACGCTGATCGAGCCGCGTCCAACATTTCTTGATTTCATCGACCGCTTCACCATCGGCGAGTTCACTCATCTGATCCGCGAGAACGGTGTCGACCTGCGGCTTGGCGCTCCTATCGAGAAGATCGAGGATGCGGGCAAGCATGTGGAAGTGACACTGGAAAACGGCCGACATGTGCGCACCGAGATGCTGCTTTATACGGCTGGCCGTATGGGCGCGACGGCGGATCTGAACCTGAGCGCGGTCGGTCTGGAAACCGACAAGCGCGGGCGGCTTGAGGTGGATCGCAAGACCTATCAGACCAAAGTGCCGCATATCTATGCGGCAGGTGACGTGATCGGACACCCGTCACTCGCCTCGACCTCGCTCCAGCAGGGTAGGGTTGCGGCCTGCCATGCGCTTGAGACGCCGACCTTGCCGGAAAGCCCGTGGTTTCCCTATGGCATCTATTCCGTGCCGGAACTGTCGACCTGCGGCATGTCCGAGGAAGAGGCACAGGAGCTGCGGATTCCCTATGAAGTGGGGATCGCCCGGTTCCGTGAAACCTCGCGCGGGCATATCATGGGCGTCGAGAACGGTATGCTGAAGATGCTCGTCAGCCTGAAGACACGGCGGCTGTTGGGCGTGCAGATCATCGGTGAGGGCGCGACGGAGCTTATCCACATCGCGCAGGCGGTGCTGAACCTGAAGGGGACGGTGGATTACTTCGTCGAGAATACCTTCAACTATCCGACGCTTGCCGAAGCCTACAAGATCGCCGGACTGGATGCGTTCAACCGGATGCCGATTCCGGAGGAGTTCAAGGTCAAGCGGAAGGCGGCAGAGTAGGTGACGGCGCTTTACGTTGATGCGGATGCCTGCCCGGTGAAGGATGAATGTCTGCGCGTGGCAGAGCGGTTGGGCGTCAAGGTCTACCTTGTGTGCAACGGCGGCATTCGCCCGCCCGCGCACCCGCTTGTCGAAATGGTTTACGTGACGTCTGGGCCGGATGAGGCCGACAAATGGATCGCCGATCATGCAGGTCCGAGCGATGTTGTGGTGACGGGCGATATCCCTCTGGCGGCGAAGGTTGTCGCAAATGGCGTTCGGGTGTTGAAGCACAATGGCGAGGCCCTAACAGCGGCAAACATCGGAAATGTGCTGGCAACCCGTGATCTTATGGCCGATCTGAGGGCTGCGGACCCGTTCCGCCAGGGCGGTGGCAAGGCTTTCGGCAAGGCGGACCGCTCACGCTTCCTTGATGCGCTTGACCGAGTGTTGAGGGCGGCAATCAAGGTATAATGTCGCGGGCGGAACAGACACTCTGCCGCTGCTGCGATTCATTTGATCCATCATGATCGAAGCACAGTCTCGCGCGCCCGCCAGGGGTATCTTCTTTGCTCTAGGCGGTGCGATCATCCTTTCCGTCAACGATGTGTCGATCAAGTTCCTGTCGGGAAATTATGCGTTGCATCAGGTGATCCTGACGCGGGCGCTGATCGGGTTGGTGCTGGTCCTGACGGTGATAGGCGTGTCCGGTACAGGCTTCCGGCAATTGCTGACGCGGCGACCGAAAGATCACCTGATCCGCGTGTCGATCGTGATGGTATCGAACGTCACCTATTTCCTTGGCCTTGCGGCAATGCCTCTGGCCGATGCCGTGGCCACCGCCTTTATTGCACCGATCTTCGTGACGCTGCTGTCCAGTGTCGTGTTGGGAGAGATGGTTGGGCCAAGGCGTTGGGCTGCCGTGGGGACGGGGATGCTGGGCGTGATCGTGATGCTGCGACCGGGCGCGGGGATCATCCATCCGGCGGCGTTGCTCGTGCTGATCTCGGCGTTTTGCTATGCGTCGTCGCACATGATGACCCGGCGAATGCGCGATACCGAAAGCGCGATGACGTTGAATTTCTTTGTGCAATGCGGCTTCGTCATTGTCAGCGCGTCGATGGGGCTTTGGGTGGGCGACGGGCATCTGGCGGGGTCGTCGGACCCGTCGATTGCGTTCCTGTTCCGTGAATGGGTCTGGCCTCCGGTCAGCGACTGGCCGGCGTTTCTGGCGACAGGGCTTGCCGTAGGCGTGGGTGGTTTGATGATGAGCCAGGCCTATCGCACGACCGAGGCGGCTCTGGTCGCGCCGTTCGAATATGCGGGGATGCCGACGGCGATTGTCTGGGGTGTGGTGATCTTTGGCACATGGCCGGATGGTACGGCGTGGGTGGGGATTGCGCTTATCTGTGGGGCGGGGCTTTATACGCTCTGGCGGGAAACGGTGCGGAGAAAAGTGGATGACGTTGCGGCCCCAAGCGGTGATATTTGACATCGGCAATGTGCTGATCGAATGGCAGCCGGAACGGTTCTACGACAGCGTGATGCCAAGGGCCGATCGCGAGGCTTTGTTCGCAGAAGTCGATCTGCACGGCATGAATGACGAGATCGACCGTGGCGCGCTGTTCAAGGAAACCATCTACGGGTTGGCTGAGCGGCATCCGCGCTGGGCCGACAAGATCAGGCTTTGGTATGACCGCTGGATCGACATTGCTTCGCCGACGATTCCCCACTCGATCCATTTGCAGCGGACGCTGAGGGCGAAGGGCGTGCCGGTGTTTGCGCTGACGAATTTCGGCATTCACTCCTTTGCCTATGCGCTGACCCAGTACGATTTTCTGGGCGAGTTCGACCGGCACTATGTGTCGGGCCATATGAACGTGACGAAGCCCGACCCCAAGATCTATGAGATGGTCGAAGCAGATTGCGGGATCGCGCCGGAAAGGCTGCTGTTCACCGACGACAGGGCGGACAATATCGCCGTGGCCAATGCGCGCGGCTGGCAGACACATCGGTTCGAGGGGCCAAAGGGCTGGGCGGACCGGCTGGTGGCTGAAGGACTTTTGACCGCAGAGGAGGCGCGGCTGTGACATTTACCATCATCGGACCGGACGTGGAGTCCAAGCTCGACTGGATCGCCCTGACCGAGGCGCTGGAAGCGGGTCATGCGCTGCCGCGGGCTGTGATCGGGGATATGTTCCTGCAACGTCGGGCTGATGGATTGCTGACCAGATCTGCCTGGATCGATGGCATGGGTCTAGCAGTCAAGGCGGCGACGGTATTCCCGGAAAATCCGAAGGCTGGCGTCCCGTCGATCCACGGTGCGGTGAATCTATTCTCGGACCGTGACGGGACGTTTGAGGCGCTGGTCGATTTCATTCTGGTCACCAAATGGAAAACGGCGGGAGACAGTTTGCTCGCGGCGCGGAAGCTTGCCCGGAAGGATGCGGAGCGCTTCCTGATCGTTGGAGCAGGAGCCGTGGCGGAATCGCTCGTTGAAGCCTATTCGGCGGCCTTCCCCAAGGCACGGTTTCACATATGGGCGCGGAACGCGGAAAGCGCGCGGGCCTTTGCCGACAAGACTGGAGCCGCACCGGAGGCCGATCTGGAAACTGCGGTGCGGAAGGCCGATGTGATCGCGACGGCGACGATGGCAAAAGAGCCGATCATCAAGGGTACATGGCTGCAACCCGGCACGCACCTCGATCTGATCGGTGCCTACAAGGCCGATATGCGCGAGGCCGACAGTGAGTGCTATCGGCGCGCCCGGGTGTTCGTTGATGCTCGCGCCACGACCCTGCATCATATCGGCGATCTGATGGTGCCTCTGAACGAGGGTGCGATCACCGAGGCCGACGTGACGGAGTTCTATGATCTGCCGTCCGGCAAGTTCGCCCGGACTTCAGACGATGAAATCACGCTGTGCAAGAATGGCGGCGGCGCGCATCTTGACCTGATGACGGCCCGCTACATCCTGTCGGTTGCGCAGTCGTCCTGACCTGTTTCGGGCCTATTCCGCCGGAACGCCGATCAGCTGACGCTCTCGCACCGGCAGGTGGACGATGGCCGAGAACAGGCCGATGCCGACACCGATCCACCAGACGGCGGTATAGCTGCCATAGGCGTCATAGAGCCGCCCGCCCAACCACACGCCGACGAAGGCGCCGAGTTGGTGGGACAGGAAGATGAAGCCATAGAGCGTGCCCATGTAGCGCAGTCCGTAGATATGCGCGACGAGGCCAGAGGTCAGCGGCACGGTAGCAAGCCAGAGCGCACCCATCGAGAGCGAGAACAGCACAACCGACAGGGGGGTAATCGGCATCATGATGAAGGCTGCCGAGACTATGGTGCGCGCCAGATAGATACCCGCCAGCAGGTATTTCTTGGTGTAGCGCTTGCCGAGCCAGCCTGCGGTGATCGTGCCCACGATATTCGCCAGTCCGATGAGCGAAATGGCGATTGCACCGAGCCTTGCCGTCGAGGTGATGCCCATCGAGGCAAGCGCGCCGTTTGGATTGATCGCACCGCACATCTCGGTCACCAGCGCCGGGAAGTGGGCGGTGATGAAGGCAAGCTGATAGCCGCAGGAAAAGAAGCCAAGGAAGATCAACGAATAGGACGGATCGCGGAAGGCGCGCATAAGCACCTCGCCCATCGATTCCTCCAGTTCGGCCTTGGTGGCGCGCGCAGGGGCGCGCAGCATCGGCAGGGCAAAAAGCGCCATCAGGATAACGACGGCAAAGATCATGAACACAGTTTGCCAGTGGTAATAAGACAGAAGCGCCTCGGCCACCGGGGCACCGAATACCTGACCGGCAGAGCCAGCCGCCGTGACGACGCCCAGAGCCAGCGAGCGGTTTTCCGAGCTGGCAGCACGGCCAACTACGGCGAGGATCACGCCGAAGCCTGTGCCTGCAATGCCGAAGCCAACGAGAATTTCCAGTAACTGATGCTGGCCGGGGGTGACGGCGTAGGCCGACAGCACAAGCCCCGCAGCATAGGAAAGCGCCCCAAGGATGATCGCACGACGATCGCCGAATTTCTCCGCAATCGCCCCGAAGATTGGCTGTCCGATCCCCCAGGCAAGGTTCTGAATGGCAATTGCCATCGAAAAATCAGACCGCGGCCACCCGAACTCTTCTGCAATCGGAATCTGGAACACGCCAAAACTGGCCCGGATGGCAAAGCCAAGCATGATGATGATGCAACCGCCGATCAGGACCGGGGTGAAAAGAGGCGCGCGCGTCGGCATTGAAATCTCCTGTAGCGGACGAGATTTGCGCCTTCGGCGCGGCGGCGTCAAATCGAGAATTGTGTTCCTGACAATTCAGGATGGTGATGAGCGCGCTTTAGGGTGACAGGCTTCGAGTGGCAGGCTATCTCGGGTCTCATGGATGGCGCGAGTGGCGAAACCCTGATCGAAATCTACGACGGCCTTGCAGAGCAGGGCCGGCTGCGAGCCGATGCCTCACAGCGGGCTGTGTTGCCCGAACTGGAGCGGGTGCGGCGGGCGATCGAGGCGGATGGCGGACGCAAGAAGGGCTTTCTGGGTGGGTTGTTCGGCAAGCCGCCGGACCCGGTGCGGGGTCTTTACCTTTGGGGCGGTGTCGGTCGTGGCAAGTCTATGCTGATGGACCTGTTTCATGAGACGGTCGCTGTGCGGCAGAAGCGGCGCGTGCATTTCCACGCGTTCATGCAAGAAGTGCAGGCGGCGCTTCATGCGGCGCGCAAGACCGGTGTCGATGATGCGATCCGGCCCGTAGCGGACAATATTGCCAGTCAGGTGCGGCTTCTGTCGTTCGACGAAATGCAGATCACCGACATTGCCGATGCGATGATTGTCGGGCGCTTGTTCCAGCTTTTGTTCGACAAGGGCGTGGCCGTGGTCACGACATCCAACCGGGTGCCGGACGAACTCTACAAGGACGGGCTGAACCGCGCCTTGTTCCTGCCCTTCATCGCGCTTCTGAAGGAGCGGATGGAGGTGGTCGAACTGGAAAGCGAGACCGATTATCGCCAGCATCGGCTGCAAGGCACCCAAGTCTATTTCACCCCGGCGGGACGCGGGGCGAAGGAGGCTATCGGCACGATCTGGAAGGAACTGACGGGCGGCGGTGGCGAAGGGCCGCTGAAGCTGACCGTCAATGGCAGGATGGTGGATCTGCCTGATCATAGGTCGGGCGTGGCGCGTGCCAGTTTCTGGGACCTGTGCGGCAGGCCGCTGGGTCCGGCGGACTATCTGGCGATTGCCGAAGCGGTGCGCGTACTGATCCTTGAGGAAATCCCACATCTGTCGGCGTCCAACTACAATGAAGCAAAGCGGTTCGTGACGCTGATAGATGCGCTCTACGAGGCGAAGGTCCGGTTGATCTGTTCGGCCGCAGACGAGCCGGAGCGGCTTTACATGGAAGGCGCAGGGTCGTTCGAGTTCGAACGCACGGCAAGCCGTTTGCGCGAGATGCAGGACGCAAACTGGGGCAAGGCGAAGGGTGCAGCATGATCGTTCGTGAACCGCCCAGCCTGATCCAGTTGCTGTTCGTGATGCGCGGCTCGATCGTGCCGAAGATTGCGGGGCGGGTTCTGGCTTTTGCGCTGATTGCGGCGGCGGTGGCGTGGGTCGATTCAGCGGTTCTGCCGCTGCCGCATGTGTCTATTGCGGCGATGGGGATATTCGGGATCGCGCTGTCGCTGTTCCTGGGGTTTCGCAACAACGCTGCTTATGACCGCTGGTGGGAAGCGCGGCGGCTTTGGGGGCAGTTGATCGCCGATGGACGGTCGCTGGGTCGGGAGACACTGGTGTTTCTTGGGGCGGGTGAAGCGCGTACAGCGATCCTGAAGGGATTTGCAGCCTTTGCCGAACTTCATAACGGCGCGCTAAGGGGGCGGGATCGGCGGGCGGAGGCGGCGAAGTGGGACGCTGCCGTGCCGACCTATCTCGAGGCGCGGAATGCGCCTGATGCTGCCTTGCGCAGGGTCGCCGAGGTGATCCGCGGGGAGGTGGTTGCCGGGCGGCTGTCGGACATGGGGCAAAAGGCTCTGAGTGAGCGGCTCGCCTCGGTCGCGTTGGCGCAGGCGGGATGCGAAAGGCTGGCCTCAACGCCGCTGCCGTTCGTCTATTCGC
>Ga0209023_10006822_pt1 | contig 11913 bp, 9 predicted proteins | sample LakOneMetagenome_FD_187468 | JGI IMG/M metagenome (GOLD analysis project Ga0209023, IMG submission 187468) | Freshwater and sediment microbial communities from Lake Erie, Canada (SPAdes) (version 2) | ecosystem: Environmental > Aquatic > Freshwater > Lentic | place: Lake Erie, Canada | collected...
GCGCCAGCGCGTGCTCGAACGCGCTGGCTGGACCTTCTGGCGCTGCTTCGCCTCGACCTGGTCGCTGCGGCGCGAAGCCGTGCTGGCGGAGCTGCTGGCGCTGCTGGAGAAGATGGGGATTGCGCCGCTGGGGGCGATCGGAAGGATTCCGTCGCTGGTCGAGTACCGCGAATGGGAACGGCTGCCGCCGGCGGCGCCGGCGGTGCAGGGGGCGGCGCAGACCGCAACGGCGTCATGACGCCTTAGCGCCTGGGACAGCGGCGGCGCACGGAACTCGACAAAAGCGCAGCAAAAAAAAGCCGGTGGCGATGCGCACCGGCTTTTTTTATTACAGAACGCACGCAGGCCGAAACGAGCCGGCCTGCGTGTGCATCGTCAGCGCACGCCGGCCACCGCCAGCGCCGTCATGTTGACGATACGGCGCACGGTCGCGCTCGGGCTCAGGATGTGCACGGCCTTGGCCGCACCCAGCAGGATCGGGCCGACGGTCACGCCCTTGCCGGCCGCTACCTTCAGCACGTTGAACAGGATGTTGGCCGCATCCAGCGACGGCATCACCAGCAGGTTGGCGCTGCCGGCAAATCCACCTGCGCCACTTCCGCTTTCGCCAGCCGGCTGGTACAGGCGCCGGATCTCTTCCGACAGCGCGGCGTCGCCATGCACTTCGCCGATCAGCGCCAGTTCCGGTGCGCTCGTGGCCAGCAGCTCGCGCGCTTCGCGCATCTTGCGTGCCGACGGCCGCTCGGACGAGCCGAAGATCGAATGCGACAGCAGCGCCGCCTTCGGCTCCAGGCCGAAGTGGCGCAGTTCGGTCGCGGCCAGGCGCGTGATGTCGGCCAGTTCCTGGGCCGACGGATTGTCGTTGACGTAGGTGTCGGTGATGAACAGGGTCATCTTGTCGAGCACCAGGGCGTTCATCGCCGCCAGCGCGCCGGCGCCGGGTGCGGTGCCGATCTCGTTGCGCACGTGTTCCAGGTGGCTGTCGTAGCTGCCCTGCATGCCGCAGATCAGCGCGTCGACCGCGCCCGACTTCAGCAGCTGCGTACCCTGCAGGGTGGCGTCGCCGCCCGCATCCAGCTCGGCCAGCTCGTAGTCGACGTCGCGCTGCAGGCGCAGGCCGGCGCCCTTGATGGCTTGTGCCACCGCGTCGGCGGCGCCGATCAGCACCGGCCGGCCCAGGCCCTCGTCGACCACGGTCTGGACGGCGCGCAGGACACGGCCGTCGGTTCCCTCGGCATAGGCGACACGGCGCACGGCAGCCTTGGCCTTGGCGAACACCGGCTTCATGAAGAAACCGGTGTGGTAGATCATCTCGCCCAGGCGCGCGCGGTAGGCGTCCATGTCGTCGATCGGACGCGCAGCCACGCCGGAGTCGGCCGCGGCTTGCGCAACGGCCGGGGCGATGGCGGCCATCAGGCGCGGATCGAAGGGTTTCGGGATGATGTAGTCGGGGCCGAACGTCAGGTCCTGGCCGGCATACGCTTCGGCCACGGTGTCGTTGGCCTCGGCCTCGGCCAGGCGCGCGATGGCGCCGACGCAGGCCAGCTTCATCTCGTCGGTGATGCGCGTTGCGCCGCAATCGAGCGCGCCGCGGAAAATATACGGGAAGCACAGCACGTTGTTCACCTGGTTCGGGTAGTCCGAACGGCCGGTGGCGACGATGCAGTCCGGGCGCGCGGCCTTTGCCACTTCCGGACGGATTTCCGGCTCCGGGTTGGCCAGGGCCAGGATTACCGGCTTCGGCGCCATCGTCTTGACCATCTCGGCAGTCAACACGCCGGCGGTCGAGCAGCCGAGGAAGACGTCGGCGTCGACCATGATGTCGGCCAGGGTGCGGGCATCGGTGGCCTGCGCGTAGCGCGCCTTGTTGGCTTCCATGTTGGCTTCGCGGCCCTGCCAGATCACGCCCTTCGAGTCGGTGACCCAGATGTGTTCCTGCTTCACGCCCAGGCTCACCATCATGTCGAGGCAGGCAATCGCCGCGGCGCCGGCACCCGAGGCCGCCAGCTTGATGGCGCCGATGTCCTTGCCGACCACCTTCAAGGCGTTCAGCAGCGCCGCGCTGGAGATGATCGCGGTGCCGTGCTGGTCGTCGTGGAAGACCGGGATGTTCATGCGCTCGCGCAGCTTCTTCTCGATGTAGAAGCACTCGGGCGCCTTGATGTCCTCGAGGTTGATGCCGCCCACAGTCGGCTCGAGCATGGCGATGGCATCGACCAGCTTATCGGGGTCGTTTTCCGCCAGTTCCAGGTCGAACACGTCGACGCCGGCGAATTTCTTGAACAGGCAGCCCTTGCCCTCCATTACCGGCTTCGAGGCCAGCGGGCCGATGTTGCCCAGGCCGAGCACGGCGGTGCCGTTGGTAATGACGGCGACGAGGTTGCCGCGCGACGTGTATTCGGCGGCCATGGCCGGGTCGGCGGCGATTTCCTCGCAGGCATAGGCCACGCCCGGCGAATACGCCAGGGACAGGTCGCGCTGGTTGGACAGGGGTTTGGTGGCGACCACCTCGATCTTGCCCCGCACCGGCGAGCGGTGGTATTCGAGCGCGTCGGCGCGCAATTGGGAATCGTCGGAGTCGCTGAAATTGCTGTTACTGCTCATGGTTCTTCCTAAAATAATGTGGCATTCCGATTTCGAATCTACCTGCTGGGCGCCACGCCAGCACCGGCGAACACATGCGCCGGTCGGACGGTCAGACAGGATGTTACCTCATGGGCCGATATCCGGCATGGGCGTGGACGAATCCAGGCAGTCCGGTTCGCTGCATCAACGATGCTCGCCGCAGGGAAAGGCGCCATCGGTATCGCACAGCGCGCCGTGGCCGTTACCGGGGTCCCGGCCAGGACACCTCGACCGCGACCAGCGAGATATAGCAGCGGCCCTGGCTGCGGATCTCGATCGACAGCGTGCCGAGTTCGGGATCGATCAAGCCCTCTGGCGCGGCAATCTCGAAGGTCTGGTCGAACCAGGCCTGCGGCTCGATGCGCCGGGTCAGCGCCGCGCGCTTTGCATGCTTGTGTTCGGCGGCATTCCAGCCGGCGATCCAGAACTGCAGGTCCAGGCCTTTCGCGTTGTCTTCGCCGGCGATGCGCAGCCGGTGCACCCGGTTCGCCTCGGGCGGCAGCGCGATGGCCATGGTGCCGCCGGCGCCGTCTTCCTCGGCCTGCGCACGGGTGGCGCCGACCAGGAAGGCCGGCGGTGGCTGGATCTTCGGCTTGTCCTTGTCCGGCAGCAGCGGCACGGGCCGGAACGCCGTGCGCACCCAGCCGCGGCGCAGCATGCCCGGCAAGCGGCGCCGGATGCCGCTGTCGATAGAGTCGGACCCAAGCTTGCCGCCCGCGTCCAGGGTCAGCGTGGCGAGCACCACCGCGTCGTCGGGAAGGCTGGCCGCCGCGCGCAGCACGGCGTAGCATTTCCGGCTGCGCCGCTCCTCGTTTTCAAGCGTGGCCGGCTCGTCTTCGTACGACAGCGCCAGGGTCAGGACCTCGGCGCCCCCGGCCCGCGCCAGGTCGACAATGGCCGCCTCGCGCACTTCGATCTCGTGCCCGGCGCCGTCGACCGCGAAACCCGGTCCCACGCTGACGGCCGTTTCACCGGCCGCCGTCACCTCCAGGCCCCAGGCGACGCCCCAGCCATGCAGGTTCAGGGTGTGGCGTTGCCGCGCTTGCGCATGGTAGTGCTGCTCGCCGATGAAGTCGTCTTCCAGCAGCAGCTGGCCCCGGTAGTAATGGGGCCTGGCGCCTAACAGCTGTCTCGTTTCCATCGTCAGCTCCCTGGTTGCGCTCCGGCCCGCTCAACCCTGCCATTCGGCGTCGTCGTCGCCCCGCCATGCCTGCGCGGGAGACCCGAATGCCAGTTCGTAGGCGGTGTGCGCGGGCCTGGCGAAATCGATGATGGCCCGCACCCGCGATTCGAATCCTGCCGGCACCGGTTCGGCGCCTTGCAGGCCGAGCACGACCCGGAAACGGAAGGGAGAATCGGTGCCGAGCAGGCTGTCCATGCCGATCCGCGCCTGCCCCAGGCGCAGGCCGGCTCCGGGCGCCTCGTCGATCGCGACCGCGTCGATCTCCTCGAAGCACAGCCTGAGCAGGTGTTCGAGGTAGACCCGGGTGCCGCGCCAGCTGTAGAGCGGCACGATGCCGGCGACGATCCTGCGCAGCGCGCGCGGCGCGAACAGCGCATGGGGGGTGAAGGCCACCCATTCCGCCAGCCACGGCAGGAAGCGGTCCGGGCACGCCATCCCGTCCATGCCGGGACCGGGCAGCGGCGCGATATGGCGCGGGATGGCGTCGACCTGCTCTTCGATGCCGGGCCGGTCGGGGTCGCCGTCGCCGAACAGCACGCCTTCGAAGGCGGCCAGCAAACGGCGCAGTTCGCCGGACGTGTCGGCGGCGCGGAACACGGCCGGCAGGTGGTCGAGCAGGCGGGCCGGCGCGCTATCCATCGCTTCTCTCATCGTTTCTCCAATCGCTATTTCCATCGGTCCGATCGGGCACGTGGCCGCGCCCATCGTCCTCGGCCAAGGTGTTTTCCAGGACCACGAGGTCGAGCAGTTCCCATGGCTGCAGCCGGATGCCGGCAAGCCGACCGGAGTCGGACCGCATCAGGCGCGCGTCCCCGAGCGCGGCCCCGCCCAGCCGGCTGTCCTGGCCCAGGCTGGAACGCACCCCGAGCTGGATGCCCAGGCTGTTGCGCGGACTCGCCAGCAGCGCGTGATCCAGGCTCGCTTGCAGCACGCTCGCCTGTGCCACGTAGTCCACGCCCGCCACCTGCTCCGCCGTCGCGATGATGTCGGACAGGTACAGGGGCCGTCCCGGCAGCGGGGTCGCGTCTTCCGCAGCTTCCGCATCTGCCGCGGCTTCCTCTTCCTGCCCCTGGCGTGCCGCTCCGCCGCCGAACCTGCGCGCCAATACCGCTTCCACGTCGCCCAGCACCGATGGGCCATCCCGCCCTGGCCTGGGCACGACGGCCACGCGAATGCCCGCCTGCAGGTAGACTGGCCCGCTCACGTGCAGGCGCGTGGTGAGCAGGCAGCGCGGCTGGAGTTCGCGCCGCACTGCGCCGCACAGGGCCGATAGTGCGTCGTCGCCGAGCGCTTGCGCCGGGAGGAGCACGACGCTGACGTGGGCCTTGCCGGCGCGGCTGGCGCTGCCCGCACGCCCGCTTTCGAGGTTCACGCCGGGAATGCACAGCGCACGCACCGGGACGCCCGGGCCCAGGTGCACACTGGCCGCCCGTTGCGCCAGCCGTTCGACATCGGCCGCGGTGACGGCGCATTCGGCCTGCGCCAATTCGCGCACGGTGTTCTTGATCGCGCGCGCAAGCGCGTCGGCTCCCGCATCGGCTCCCGCGTCGGCTCCCGCGTCTGTCCCCGCGTCCGCGCCGGCCGCAGCGGCTGGCACCTCCAGCGCCGGCTGTCCCTGCAGCAGGCGCAGGAATTGCAGCTTGCTCGCGGCCGGGACGCGGCCCATCCGGTACAGCAGGATCTCGGTGAAGTAGGCGAACAGCTCGACCAGCGTGATGCCCGGGTCGGAAGCGTTATGGTTGGTCCATTCCGGCGCGTTCGCAGGCAGCCGGGCCAGCGCTTCGCGCACCAGGTCGTCGAAGCTGCGGTCGTCGATGGCGGGAAGCCGGCTCGTCATCGCGCCCCTCCGTCCGCGCGGCGCGGCATGGCCCAGGGGCGCAGCGCGTGGCTGCCGGAACAGGCGAGGAAGGCGCCGGGTTCCAGCCGACCGGGCGCTGCTTCGGTCACATGCAGGCGCAGGGTCCTGACATGGTCGACGCCATCGATTGCTCCCAGCAGCGGGTAGAAGTCGGACGCATGCGGGCGCTCGCCGAAGGTCCATCCCGCGCCCTGTGCGCCGCCCGTGAGCGGGTGCAGGAAGCGCCGCAACGCCTGCTCGCAGCGTGCGATCACTGCGCTGGAGGCCGCGCCGGACACGATGGCGATTTCGGCATCCACCGCAAAAGCGGCGTACAGCGGGCCGAGCACGACCAGGTCCACGCCGAGCGGGCAGCGCGCATCCAGGAAACGCTTGACCTGCTCCAACAGGCCGCGCGTGGGCTGCGGCCGCGCTTCGCTGCCATAGGGGACGATCACGACGCTGACCACGCCGGGCGCTGCCTGGCCGTGCGCTGCAGCGGTGCCTGGATCGGTAACAGTATCGGTAAAAGCGTCGGTAAGGGATTCTGCAACGCTAGCAGGGGCGGAATCGGCGGCGAAATTCCTTGCGGGATCGGCCGCAAGATCAGTCGCCATGGCGCAGGCGGCGCGCGCCACCTCGGGCGACGCCCGCCGGGCCAGGTCGGCATAGTCGTCGCGCGCGACCGCGCGGTCCCGGTGCCGCAACCATGCCGCCGCCGACTGGCGCAATACCTCCGCGCTGTCTGCATCGCGGCCGCCGACGGACGGCGCCGGGTTGGTCACCGACTCCACGTAGGGGATCGTGGTGCGCAACTGCACGATGTCCCCGGCGGCGCGGTTGCCGTGCCGGCCGCCTCCAGTGCGGTAGCGGCGCATGCGGATATTGTTGGGGCCCGCCGGGGGAATGCATCCTTTCACGCCGTCGCCGAAGCTCACGATGCCGCGCAAGCTGTCGAGGATGAAATGACGGTCGCCGGGCCTTGACTCATCGAATCGGTCCACGCGGCTCCACCGTTCCCACGCGACCATGGCGGGTTGCGCCGTCGGCTGCACAGAGGACAGCAAAGTGAGCTGCACAGGAGGCAGCACATGAGGCACACCCACCTCCAGCACGCAGTCCCCGACCACGGGCGCGCGTGCCGTCCGCAGGCGCTGCCCGGGACGCCCACTGCCCGAACCGAGCAGCTCGTGCTCCAGCGTGATGCCCTGGCGCGCGGGCACCGCGTTCAGCACCAGGCGCCCCAGCGGCGGCAGAGTAGCCAGCGGCTCGTCCCAGACGATGCGCAGCCAGAACAGGCGCGCCTCCGGGTCGAGCGTCGAATCCGGCCAGGGCGCCACCTCATCGCCCAGCGTGACCTCGACGATACCCGGATTGCGCAGGCTCCCGGTCCCGTCGTGCACGCGGCAGCCGCGCCACCCGCTGCGCCCGCGCACCTCCCAGCGCAGCGGCCGGAGCGCCTCGCCGGACAGGTCGCGCACATAAGGACGGCCGGTGGGCTCGTCCACGCTGGCATAGACATGCAGCGTGCGGCCCGGCAGCGCGTCCGGCGGCGCGGCGAGCCCGAGGTAAATGGCCGCGCCGCCCACCTCGGGTTGCGGAAACGCGACGAAAGGCTGCCCGTTCGCGCCGCGCACGAGCGTGTGCTGGAAGCTGTGCTCCAGCACCAATGGCCCGGCCGGCGCCGGACCGTAGTCGGTGGCCGCGGCGATCGTGATGCTGGCGATCGCCGGCGGCGCCATCGCGGGAAACACCGCCGGCTCGCCCGGTGCGGGGCCGACGAGGTAGCCGCCCGACGCCAGCCGCACCCGCAGCCAGGCGCCCTCGACCGCGTTGACCCCGACCATGGCGACATCGTCCGGCATCGTCAGGCGCACCTGGCCATGGGCGGTCAGCGCGCGCGTGCCGTCCTCGGCGTCGAGCGCGATCCAGCCGCGGCGCGTGTGCGCTTCCCACAGCAACACGGCTTGGCCGTCGCGGCTGACCGGAGCGATCGGGGCATCGCCTGCCCCGGCCGGATTCGTCAGCCGAATGTCGAGCACCACCCGCGCAGACGGGATGCCGAATGCGCGCGAGGCCAGGCACATCAGGTCGCCGAACCGCGGACGTTCGCCGAGGGGGAAGAAATCCTTGCTGGTATCAAGGGCAAGCGCCCCGCAGAACGCGTGCTCCGGCGCCCACGGCCCCATGCGCGCGCTGCCGCTCAGGTACAGCCCAGTGACGTACCCCGGAACAGATCCCGCGGGGTACCTCATTTCCTGCGCCGCGGCCGACGTATCCGCACCCGCCCGGCCGGGCGGCGCCGGGCTGAGCGGACGCAGGCGGCAGGTCAGCCACTGCGACTGCGTGCCGGCGATCCGCCGCGCCGGCCAGTCGGGCAGGTCGGCAAACACCAGCTCGCCGCTGCGCGACAGGCCGTCGGTGCTGTCCGACTCCGGGGTCAGCGGAACGAAACCGTCATCGGTTACGATCCCCCATTCGGGCCTTGCGCCGGCCGGCAGCGCGCTGCCCGCGCCGGCTTGCAGTCCCACCTCCAGCCCCACTTCCAGCCGCGACAGCCCGGGTGCGCCCAGCACGGCCGGCTGCGCGATGTGCAGGGCGCGTTCGGCCGGGACGGCATCGGCCAGCAGCGGCTGCGCCATGCCGCCCGGCCCAACGAGGGCATCGACGGCCGCCACCTGCTGCGGCCGACCGTCCACGGCGACGGCACGTTTCAGCCTGGCGCAGACCAGCGGCAGGTCGGCGCTTGTCTCGAACACGACCGCGTCGGTGTCGCCCGCAGCCGCCGGCGCCGCCACCTGCGTACCGCGCGGCACCAGCGGCGCCAGGCCGGCTTTCAGCACCGGTGCAAACGCCAGCGGCACGCTGGCCGGGATGGGAGGCCCCGCGGACATGCCGAGGTAATCGAAGAAGGCAAGCTGGTGCAGTTCAGGCACCCGGTTCAGGCGCTCGGCCAGCAGTTCCGCATACTGCGCAAACACCTGCACGAGACCGTGGCAGAGCGGATCCGCGGCAGCGGCTTCAGGCCCCAGGCGGCGCATGACGTCGGCCGCGACCTGGTGCGCCAGGCGGTCGTGTTCGCGGATCAGCGGTGGCGGCAGGTAAGTCATGCGCGTGGCCGGTCGAGGTAGAAGGGATACACCAGGTTGAAGCGGCTGTCGGTCATGCGCACGCGGTAGTCGATCCGGATCAGCAGCGCCTGCCCGTCCGCACCTGCACTCGTCGCCTGCACATCCAGTACGTCGATGCGCGGTTCCCAGTCGCGTAGCGCCTCGCGCACGGAAAACTCGGCCATGCCGCGGGTGGCGCTGCTGTTCGGCGCGAACAGCAGTTCCTGCAGGGCGCAGCCGAAGCCGGGGCGCATCACGCGTTCGCCCTTGCCGGTCGAGAGGATGACGACGATCGATTGCCTGACGCTTTCCTCGAAGCGCGCCTGCGCGAAGCGCCCATCCTCCCGCGCCACCGGGAAGCCCCAACCGACGCCGAGAACCGGATTTGCCATTGCATGTCCCTTTCGCCGCATTCAGTTCAGGTTGACCAGCGCGCCCTTGATGTCCACGCTCGCGTTGGCCGAGACATCGACGCCTGCCGTCGACTGCAAGGTGATTCCCACCGCGCGGATTGTCAGCTTGCCGGTTTGCGACACCAGTTCGATATCGCCCCGGGCCTCGATCGTGATCTTGTTGTTGGCCGCGCTGAAGACCATCCGGTTGTGGCCGGTCTTGTCGACGATCTCGACCGTTTCCTGTCCGGCCCGATCGTTGAATCGAATCACATGGCCGCTGCGCGAGGTCAGGCTGCGCTGGCTGTTCTCGCCATCGTCGTTGTTCTCGGGCGCGCCGTCGCGGCCGTTCCAGAGCGCGCCGATCACGTAGGGGTGCTCGACACAGCCGTGCTCGAAGGCGACCAGCACCTCGTCGCCCACCTCGGGCAGGAAATAGGCCCCCCTGCCCTTGCCGGCCGTCGGACTGGTGACCCGGGCCCAGTGGCTTTCGTCCTCGCTGCCGAGCCAAGGAAAGCGCACCCGCACGCAGTGCATGCCCTGCGGGCCGCCGCGGTTGTTGGTGACGATGCCGACCACGACACCGTAGTAGCGGCCGTCATCGCCTAACTGAGCTCCCAACTGCGCGCCCGACTGCGCGCCCGACTGCGCGAGCAGGCCGCGCAACAGATCATCCTTGCTCATGTCGCGTTCCTCCTGGCTGCAAAACGGGTGCGATAACCGCTGCGGGGTGAAAAGCTGTGCTGCGTGCTCGTCAGGTAGTACAGCCCGCTAAAGCGCACCCCGAGCCCTTCGATGGCGACGACGGTCCCGGCGCGCAGGCGCGGATCGCCGATGCAGACGCCGTCGCCGCAGACGTAGCCAAGCGCCATCTCGGAGAACCGTTGCCGTGCGATCCGGTCGGCGTCGACCTGGCTTTGCACCGGTTCACGGTCGAGGGCGGAGCCGGTCCGGCCGAACACGCGGCGCGCGCCGGCCGGGCCGGATTCCGATCCGTTCATGGTCGACGGTTCGTCGCCGGCGGCCGCGCGTCCGACTATCTCCTTCTTCTCCTGCGCGCTCCAGCCGCGCACCACAAGCTCCTGCACCTGGCCCATGGTCGTCAGCCGGGGATGGAATTCCAGCAGTTCGATGTCGCGCCGCAGCGTCAGCGCCGCGCTTTCCCTGATCGCGCCTGGCCGAAACACCAGTGTCCTGTCGTTGACGAAGAGCTCGTAGTCGATGCGGCGCGCGCGCGCCAGCAGGAACGCGAGGTCGGTCTGGTTGTGCTGCAGCACGTATGGATGCGTGACCTCGCTGTCCTGCGCATCCGGCGTCAACCCGGCCGCGCCGGCGATCATGGCGGCGATGTCGCTGTCCTTCAGGTTCGTGTAGGAATGCGTCTTGCGCTGCCGCATCAGCCGGTGCAGGCGGTCGTAGCCGCGCACCGTGAGGGTTGGCGGTTTCGCCTCCGGAAAGTGGGGTTCCAGTCCTGTGATCTCGCCACTGAACAGGGTCTGCGTGCTGTTGCGGTAGCCGAGCTCGATTTCCACCGGATTTCCCTCCCGAAAAAGATCGCTGTCCATCCATTTCACCTCCATCGCCACCCCATCCCAGCCGCCCAGTGTCAGCGTGCACATGCCCATTGCATCGACATCGTTGACGAGCGCGACGCCAACCAGGTCGGCGGCAGCGGCATCCGGTAGCGCCACGCCGTTGATGCGCACCTTTATTTCCGGTGCCAGGGTGTCGAACGCGTCGCGGCCGGCCATGGTGCTAGCCCACCGGCGCAAGAGGCCGCAGCGCCGGAAGCACCAAGGTCGTGCCCGGCGCCAGCTTCAGCGGGTCGTCGATGCCGTTAGCGTCGGCAATCGCGCGCCAGTGGCGCGGATCGCGGTATTCCTGCGCCGCGATGGCGGCCAGGGTCTGCCCCTGGCGGACCGTCCAGACCTTGGCCACGTCTGCCGACATCAGGTTCTGCTTCCTCAGGTCGGTCTGGTTGGTCTGCCATTGCCTGAAGGTGCACCTGGCCGTGGCGCGCACCGGCGTGCCATCCTCCATGAACAGGGTGTAATGCTGCTCGAGCTGCTGCAGCACCCCCTGGAAGAACACCCCGCAGCTGCCCCACTTGAGCTGGCACACCGGCGGGCGGTGCTTGTCGCCGTGGGTCTCCACGGTCGTCAGGTGCAGCAGCTTGCCGGTGTAGTCGGCCACGCTCTGCTTGGCCAGCGTGGGGCTGTCGTAGGTATCGAAGAACAGCTCGATGCCAAGGGTGCTGGGCTCGGCGCCGGTGAACTGCAGCTCCGGGTTATCGCGCTTGGCGGTCTGCTGGCTCTGCCATTGCGCGCTGCGGCTGAGCGTCAGGCGGTTCGGGTTGAACATCGCGACGATGCAGCAGTCCGCATTCCGTTCATCGAACTGCAGCTGGCCGCCGGGCAGTTCGACCAGGATGGTCAGCTTGTCTAGGGCCATTTTCCTGCCCCCCGACGCTCTTGTTCCACCACCAGCTTGTCCATGATCGACTGCCAGATGTGTTCCGACAGCTGTTCCAGGTCGAGTTCGGCCCCGATGGCGCCGTGCGGGTGCGACGGCCCCTGCCCTGCGGCGCCGGCTTCCGAGGACACCGGCACCACGCCATGGCTGGCGGCAACGCTGGCGGCGCCGGTCCAGTCTCCGGTGGCGTGCGTGCCCGGACCAGGGTGCGTATCGCCAGGCCAGGCAGGCGGTGGCGGCGGTGGCGGCGGTGGCGGCGGTGGCGGCGGTGGCGGCGGTGGCGGCTGGACGGAG
>Ga0209023_10006823_pt1 | contig 11911 bp, 7 predicted proteins | sample LakOneMetagenome_FD_187468 | JGI IMG/M metagenome (GOLD analysis project Ga0209023, IMG submission 187468) | Freshwater and sediment microbial communities from Lake Erie, Canada (SPAdes) (version 2) | ecosystem: Environmental > Aquatic > Freshwater > Lentic | place: Lake Erie, Canada | collected...
ACGGGGGGAGGATCGAACAGATCGACACGCCGATGGCCATGTACGAACGCCCGGCATCGGCGTTCGTCGCGGGCTTCCTCGGCAGTCCCGCGATGAACCTCATCGCAGGCCGCCTGCGCCGCGAGGGTGGACTCGCCCTGCAACCTGCGAGCGGGGACCCGCCGATCCCGCTCGACCCGGCCAGCGAACTGCCTGGAGCCGCGTTCGAACGCGAGATCCTGCTGGGCGTGCGTCCCGAGCACCTGGAGCTTGCGGCCGGGGCCGATGCCGCGGGTTTCGACGCCGAAGTCGAGCTGGTCGAACCGATCGGCGGCGAGGCCTACGTCAACCTCCGCCGCGGCGCCACGCCGCTGGTGGCGCGGCTGTCCTCGACCGCGGGATTGCCCGCGAGCGGAGCCTCGCTGCGCCTGCGGCTGTCGCCGCGCCGCCTGCATGCATTCGATGCCGGTGACGGCCGGCGGCTGTAAGCCGCGTCGCTCGCTATACTCGACGCTGGTTCGCGCGCTTCGGCCGCTGCCCCGCCTTTCGGATCAACGGTTTGGCGGACCTTCCTGATCTTTTCCATGACCCACGGACGCGTCCGCGCGCCGGGGCGAGCGAGTCCGAACCGCCGCATGCGCCTGTCCACGATCAAGCTGTCCGGTTTCAAGTCCTTCGTCGATCCGACCACGTTGCATTTGCCGACCAACATGACCGGCGTGGTCGGTCCGAACGGCTGCGGCAAGAGCAACATCATCGACGCGGTGCGCTGGGTGATGGGCGAAAGCTCGGCCAGCCGCCTGCGCGGCGACTCGCTCACCGACGTGATCTTCAGCGGTTCGTCCGCGCGCAAGCCGGTGGCGCAAGCCACGGTCGAACTGATCTTCGACAACAGCGACCACACCGTCACCGGCGAGTTCGCCGCGTACAACGAGATTTCGGTCAAGCGCACGGTCGGCCGCGACGGCCAGAGCACGTACTACCTCAACGGCGCCAAGTGCCGCCGGCGCGACATCACCGATCTGTTCCTCGGCACCGGCCTGGGCCCGCGCAGCTACTCGATCATCGAGCAGGGCATGATCAGCCAGATCATCGAGGCCCGGCCCGAGGACCTGCGCGTCTACCTGGAGGAAGCCGCGGGCATCTCCAAGTACAAGGAACGGCGCAAGGAAACCGAAACCCGCATCCGGCATACCCGCGAGAACCTCGACCGCCTCAACGACCTGCGCGAGGAAGTCGGCAAGCAACTCGAACACCTCAAGCGCCAGGCGCGGCAGGCCGAGCAGTACACCGCGATCCAGGCCGAACGCAAGGTCAGGGACGCGGAGTGGAAGGCGCTGGAATTCCGCGGCCTGGACGCCCAGCTCCAGGGCCTGCGCGAGGCGCTTTCGCAGGAGGAGACGCGGCTGCAGCAGCTCATCGCCGAGCAGCGCGAAGCCGAACGCGAGATCGAAACCGGGCGGGTGCGCCGCGAGGAAGCGGCCGAGGCGCTGAACAGGGCGCAGGCCGCGGTCTACGAAGTCGGCGGCGCGCTGGCGCGGGTCGAGCAGCAGATCGCGCACCAGCGCGACCTCGCCGAACGCCTAGAGCGCGCGCGCACCGAAACCGAATCCGCGCTGGCCGAACTCGGCCAGCACATCAGCGGCGACCAGTCGCGCCTGGCCGAACTGCAGGCCGCGATCGCCGCCGCCGAACCCGAGCTCGAACGCCTGCGTTCGGAAGACGAATCGCGACAGGCCGCGCTGCAGCAGGCCGAAGCCGCGCTCGCCGACTGGCAGCAGCGTTGGGACGCGCACGGCCGCGATCGCGCCGAGGCCAACCGCGCCGCCGACGTCGAGCGCACCCGCGTCGATTACCTCGACCGCCAGGCGCTGGACGCGAGCCGCCGCCGCGAGGCGCTGGCCGCCGAACGCGCCAACCTCGACCTCGACGCGCTGGCCGCGGCCTTCGCCAGCCTGCAGGCGCAACACGCGGAAAAGGGCGCGTCGCTGGCCGAACTCGAAGCCGAAGTCGAGCAGCGCAGGCAGGCCGTGCTCGCGCTGCAGGACGACATCCGCCAGGCGCAGGCCGAACTCGCCGACGTGCGCAAGTCCGCGCAGGAAGCGCGCGGCAGGCTCGCCTCGCTGGAAACGCTGCAGCACGCGGCGCTCGGGCAGGAGCAGGGCGCGGCGATGGAATGGCTGCGCCAGCGCGGCCTCGATTCCGCCGCGCGCGTCGGCGCGTCGCTGCAGGTCGAACCCGGCTGGGAAAACGCGGTCGAATCCGCGCTCGGCCAGCTGGTCGAAGGCGTGCTGGTCGAATCGCCCGAGGCGCTGGTCGATGCGCTCGGTGAGCTCGGCGACGGTCGCCTCGCGCTGGTGTCGGGCGAGGAAGGCGGCGAGCAGTATCCTTCCGATTCGCTCGCCTCCAAGGTGCAGGGCCCGCGCGCGATCCGTCGCATCCTCGCGAAACTGCGCTTCGCCGAAACGCTGGCCGATGCGCGCGGAATGCAGTCGAAGCTGGGCGACGGCGAGTCGGTCATCACCCGCGGCGGCGAACGCCTCGGTGCCGGCTGGGTGCGCGTGCTGCGTTCGGGCGCGGCCAAGCAGGGCGCCCTGCTGCGCGAAAAGGACATGCAGGCGCTGCGCGGCGAAATCGACGCGCTGTCGAAGCGCGAGCAGGAACTCGACCGTGGCCTCACAGCCTGGCGCGACCGCGCGCTGGCCGCCGACCAGCAGCGCGAGGACGCGCAGCGCTCGCTGCACCAGGCGCACCGCGGCGTCGCCGAACTGGCCGGGCAGTTGCAGAGCCACCAGGGCCGGCTCGACGGCGCGCGCGAGCGCATCGCCCGGATCGAAGCCGACAGCGAGCAGCTCGCGCAGACCCTGGCCGAAAGCAATGCCCAGGCCCGCGATGCGCGCGGCGCGCTGGAAGCGGCGGTCGCGCGCATGGCCGAGCTCGAGACCTCGCGGGCCGCGCTCGACACCGAACGCCAGGGCCTCGCGCACACGCTCGAGTCCGCCCGCGCTTCGGCGCGCGGCTCGCGGGATGCGGCGCATGCCGCCGCGCTGTCGCTGGAATCGCAGCGCGCGCAGGTCGTCGCGCTCGCGCAGTCGCTGGAACGCATGGGTGGCCAGCGCGGCCAGCTCGACAGCCGACTGGGCGAACTCGCCACGCAACTCTCCGACGGCGATTCGCCGGTCGCGTCGCTGGAGAACGAGCGGCAGGCGGCGCTGGAAAAGCGCGTGGTCGCCGACCGCGAGCTCGCCACCGCGCGCGCCGCGCTCGATGGCATCGACAACGACCTGCGCGGGTTCGAGCAGACCCGCCACCAGCGCGACGAACAGGCGATCGCCCGGCGCGAAGCCATCGGCCAGCGCCGGCTCGACCAGCAGGCGCTCGACATCCGCGCCCGGCAGCTCGCCGATGCGGTGGCGAATTCCGGCTTCGTGCTCGAGGACGTGGTCGCCACGCTCGCGGACGATGCCGACGTCGCCGCCTGGGAAAAGGCCGTCGCCGATTTCGATGCCAAGCTGCGCCGGCTCGAACCGGTCAACCTCGCCGCGATCCAGGAACACGCCGAGGCCGCGCAGCGCAAGGAATACCTCGACGCTCAGGACGCGGACCTCACCACCGCGCTGGAAACGCTGGAAGAGGCGATCCGCAAGATCGACCGCGAGACCCGCGGCCGCTTCAAGGACACCTTCGACCGGGTGAATTCCGGCATGCAGGAACTGTATCCGCGCCTGTTTGGCGGCGGGCATGCGTACCTGGAACTCACCGGCGAGGACCTGCTCGACGCCGGCGTCGCGATCATGGCGCGCCCGCCGGGCAAGCGCGTGTCGAACATTTCGCTGCTCTCGGGCGGCGAGAAGGCGATGACCGCGGTGGCGCTCGTGTTCGCGATCTTCCGGCTCAATCCCGCGCCTTTCTGCCTGCTGGACGAAGTGGACGCGCCGCTGGACGAGGCCAACGTCGGCCGCTTCACCGCGATGGTCGGCGAGATGAGCGCGCACGTGCAGTTCCTGTTCGTCACCCACAACAAGGCGACCATGGAGGCCGCGCAGCAGCTCTCGGGCGTTACCATGCGCGAGCCCGGCGTGAGCCGGCTGGTGTCGGTGGACCTGGCCGAGGCCGCGCGCCTCGCCGGCGCCGCCTGAGGATCCCCGAAGAGGAGAAGTACGCATGTCCGACGTCTGGTTGTTGCGCCTCGCCATCCTGGTCGCCGGCGTCGTGCTGTTCGGCGCGATCATCTACTTCGGCCAGCCACGCAAGGGCGGGCAGGGCCGCCGGCGCGAAGGCGTCGGCGAGCGCGTCGAACCGCGGATCTCGGACCAGTTCGCGCACGGGATCGGCAACGAGGGCGATGCGGAACAAGCCGAGCTCGAGCTCGGGGAGGAAGCGCCGGGCGCGTCGAGCGACCTCGGCCGGCGACCGGACGATGCGTTCGACAAGATCGTCACGATCTACATCGCTGCGCGCGCCGGCGAGAAGCTGCACGGGGCGGACATCGTGGTCGCTGCGGAGAAGGCGGGCCTGACCTACGGGCACATGAACGTGTTCCACCGCCTGGTGGAAGGGCATCCGGAACGGGGCCCCGTTTTCAGCGTGGCGAACATCATGAAGCCGGGCAGTTTCGACATGGCGTCGATCCAGGAGCTGGAAACGCCGGCGATCGCGTTCTTCCTGACGTTGCCGGCGCCGGTGTCGGCGCTCGACGCATGGGACATGATGGAACCGACCGCGCAGCGCATGGCGGCGTTGCTCGATGGCGTGGTGTTGGACGAGTCGCGCAATGCGCTGGCGCGCCAGCGGGTGCAGCAGATCCGCGAGGAACTGCGCGCCTACGACCGGCAGCGCGAAGCGCCGCCGTTGAAGCCGGCGAGGTGGTGAGGTTGTCGAGTAATTGAGTACGCGAGGTCGGTAAGCAATGACTGATCTCAATCTCAGACATGACTCGAATTTCTAAGTCGGGGCAAAAATCCGCCATCCTGCTTGGTGCAGTCTTGGCTCTCTGCGGATTGTCGGCTTTAATCAGTTCGGTCTCGCAAGGTTGGCTACATTTCACATTCCGAAAAATCACCATTTCCGGCAGTCAGGCGGCTTTCGTAATTGGTGCGTTTATCGTGCTTGGCACCTATTTCATGGTGTCAGGTTATCGTGGCCTCGAACGATTAGATCGTGAGACCTGACGATGCACTTAGTTCGATTCCCAGCAAGCTTAGGAAGCGTTGAACCGGAGGTGATCACACACGGTACCCGGCATACAAGGGGATGACATGTCGCCGCTGCGCCCGATGACACAAGCGGAGTTCGCGGCCTGGTGCGACGCCATCGTTTCCGACTATGCCGCGGAAAAGGTGAAATCCGGCGATTGGCAGGAGAGCGACGCACTCGCTAGATCGCGCGAATCGCTGGACGAATTGCTCCCCAAGGGAATCGAAACTCCAGACAACCATCTTTTCACCATCGTCGACGCGAAGGGCGAATCCGTCGGGATGCTGTGGTTCGCGGTCAAGGTACGATCCGGAAGCCGGATCGCGTATGTCTACAACATCGCCGTCGACCCGCGGTTCCGCCGCCAGGGCCATGCCGAACGCGCCTTCGACGCGCTCGCGCATGAAGCGCGCCGCCTCGGACTGGAAGGAATCGGCCTCCACGTCTTCGGCCACAACCGCGGGGCCATTTCGCTCTACGAAAAGCTCGGCTTCGTGGCGACCGACATCACCATGTTCAAGCCGCTCGACGGAGTCGATCGCTGAGGCGGATGGGGTCCGCTTCACGTCGCTCGTGCGGTGGAGGAAAGCTAGAATTGCCGCATGGCCTCCAAACCCACTCCCGCCGTCCGCGCCGCCGATCTCCGCCGCCGGCTGGAGGACGCGAATCATCGCTACCACGTCCTCGACGCACCGGACATCACCGACGCCGAATACGACAAGTTGCTGCGAGAGTTGGAAGCGCTGGAAGGTGAACATCCCGAACTCGCCGATGTCGATTCGCCGACGAGGCGCGTGGGCGGGACACCGACCGGCGCGTTCGCCGAAGTCGTGCACGCGGTGCCGATGCTGTCGCTGGCGAATGCGTTCACCGACCAGGAAGTCGCGGATTTCGTCGCGCGAATCGGCAAGGAAACCGGCGATGCCGAACCGGCGTTCTCGGCCGAACCCAAGCTCGACGGGCTCGCGATCAGCTTGCGCTACGAGCAAGGGGACTTCGTGCGCGGCGCGACCCGCGGCGATGGCGCGACCGGCGAGGACGTGACCGCGAACCTGCGCACGATCAAGGCGATTCCGTTGAAACTCCGCGGCAAGGCGCCGGATGTCCTGGAAGTGCGGGGCGAGGTGTACATGCCGCGCGCGGGCTTCGAGGCCTGGAACGAACAGGCCCGCGCTTCGGACGGCAAGATCAAGGTGCTGGCGAACCCGCGCAACGGCGCGGCGGGCTCGCTACGCCAGCTCGACCCGCGCATCACCGCGCAACGGCCGCTGGCGTTCTACGCCTATGCGCTCGGCGAGGTCGAGCCGGCTTCGGCGCTGCCGGCGACGCACGGCGCGACGCTGGCGTGGCTGCGCACACTCGGTTTCCCGGTCTCGACCCTGGTCGAATCCGTGCGCGGAGTCGAAGGCTTGCTCGATTACTACCGCAGGGTCGGCGAACGGCGCGATGCACTGGCGTTCGACATCGACGGCGTCGTCTACAAGCTCGACCGCTACGACCAGCAGCGCGCGATGGGCTTCGTCTCGCGCGCGCCGCGCTGGGCGATCGCGCACAAGTTCCCGGCGCAGGAGCAGGTGACGACGGTCGAGTCGATCGAGGTCAACGTCGGGCGCACGGGGGCGGTGACGCCATGGGCGCTGATGAAGCCCGTGCATGTCGGCGGCGTGACCGTGACCCGAGAGACCCTGCACAACGCCGACCAGGTCGCGCGGCTGGACGTGCGCGTGGGCGACAGCGTGATCGTGCGGCGCGCCGGCGACGTGATCCCGGAAGTGGTGAGCGTGGTGTTAGGGAAGCGGCCGCTGGATGCGAAGGGCACGCCGAAGCACCCGCCCTACAAGCTGCCCGACACCTGCCCCGATTGCGGTTCCGCGGTCGAACGCGAGGAAGGCGAGGTCGTGGCGCGCTGCACCGGCGGGCTGGTGTGCCCGGCGCAGCGGGTGCAGGCGCTGTTCCATTTCGCCTCGCGCCGCGCGATGGACATCGAAGGACTTGGCGAACGCCTGATCATGGCGCTGGTGGAATTCGGCGGCGTGCGCACGGTCGCCGACCTGTATGCGCTGGCGGTCGACGATTTCGTTTCGATCAAGCGAAGCGCCGATAAAGCCGCCGGCATCGTTCCGGAAACCGTCAAGGCCGGGAAAATCGCCACGAAATGGGCGGAAAACCTCGTTTCCGCGATCGACGCCAGCCGCGAATCGACGCTCGAACGCCTGCTCTACGCCCTCGGCATCCGCGACGTCGGCGAAAGCACGGCGAAGACCCTGGCACGGCATTTCGGCGCGCTGCAGCCGATCATGGACGCGGACGAAGCCGCGTTGACCGAAGTCCCGGACATCGGTCCGGTGGTCGCCGCCCACATCGCGCACTTCTTCGCAGAGCCGCACAACCGCGACGTCGTCGCCGCGTTGCAGGCGGCCGGCGTGCACTGGAGCGAGGGGGCGCCGCAGCGCACGAGCGAAGGCCCGCTCGCGGGCAAGACCGTGGTGCTCACGGGCGGGCTCGCCGCGATGAGTCGCGACGAGGCCGGCGCGAAGCTCGAATCCCTCGGGGCGAAGGTCAGCGGCAGCGTGTCGAAGAAGACCTCGCTGGTCGTCGCCGGCGAAGCCGCTGGATCCAAGCTCGACAAGGCGGAGGAACTGGGCATCGAGGTCTGGGACGAGGCGAAATTGCTGGCGTTCCTTGCCGAACATGCGTGACTGGCGACCTTCCGCATCCTTCGAGGCAATCCGCCTGCGCGCGTCGCTCAACGCGCTGGTGCGCAGGTTCTTCGCCGAACGCGGCGTGCTCGAAGTCGAAACACCGGTCTTGTCGCACGGCGGCAACAGCGAACCGAACATCGCGGCTTTTTCGCTGGAGTTCTCGGGGCGCACCGAAGGCGCGCCACGCACGCGCTGGCTGCGCACATCGCCGGAATACCCGCTCAAGCGTCTGGTGGCGGCCGGGCTCGGGGACTGCTACGAACTCGGCCGCGTGTTCCGCGATGGCGAAGCGGGCGGACGCCACAACCCCGAGTTCACCATGCTGGAGTGGTATCGCGTCGGCTGGAACCATTCGCGGCTCGTGCGGGAAACCGCGGAACTGGTCGATGCCGCGCTCTCGCTGGTCGGTCGCTCCGCGACCATGCGGGTCGTTGCCTACCGCGACCTGTATCGCGATGCGCTGGGCATCGACCCGTTCGCGGCTCACGAGGGCGAACTGCGCGCGGCACTGGGCGATGTGGCCATCGTTCCGGCCGGCCTGGGCCGGGACGACTGGCTCGACCTGCTGATGACGCATCGGCTGCAGCCCGCGTTCGATCCCGCCGGGTTGCTGGCGGTCGTCGACTGGCCGGCGTCGCAATGCGCCCTGGCGAGGCTGCGCGACGATGGCGACGGATTTCCCGTGGCGGAGCGATTCGAGCTGTACCTCGGCGCGTTCGAAATCGCGAACGGCTACCACGAACTCGCGGATGCCGGCGAGCAGCGCGGGCGTTTCCGGCGCGACCTCGACCGCAGGCGCCAGCGCGGGGCGATCGAGCCGCCCCTCGACGAGGCCTTCCTCGCCGCGCTCGATAGCGGCTTGCCCGATTGTGCGGGGGTCGCGCTGGGCGTGGATCGGTTGCTGATGGCGATGCTGGGAACGCCGAGGATCGCCGACGTCCTCGCCTTCGATTTCGCGCGCGCCTGAATCGGGCGCTGCCGTCCGGACGCGCATCCGGAGCCGTCCATTCTTCGTTCACCCCCGCGGCGTACATTTGGCCGCGGGTCGACAACGGGAGGGGTGGGCGATGAGGACGCTGACGGTGGCGATGCTGGCGCTGGTCTTCCTGGCCTTCGCGGGGCGGGCGACGGCACAGGGATACGCCTGGGGTTCGCCCCAGGGCGCGAGCTTCCGCTGCAAATCGGAGAACTTCGGCTATCGGCATTGCAGCGCCGACGTACGCGACGGCGTGCGCCTGGTTCGCCGCATCTCCGAGGCCGAATGCGTCGAAGGCCGCACTTGGGGCACGGACCGCAACGGGGTCTGGGTCAACCGGGGATGCGATGGCGAATTCCAGGCCGGCGGCTACGGCGGCAACTGGGGCAATGGTTCCATCGTGCGCTGCAAGTCCGACGGCTTGGCCTACCGGCATTGCACTGCGGACACCCGGGGCGGCGTGCGCCTGGTGCGGCGCATTTCCCGGGTCGAGTGCATCGAAGGGCGCAACTGGGGCACCGACGCGAACGGGGTCTGGGTCGCCCGCGGTTGCGAAGCCGAGTTCCAGGCCGGCGGCGGCTGGGGGCAAGGCCAAGGACCGGGCAGGACCGTCCGCTGCAAGTCCGACGATTTCGATTACAGGCATTGCGAGGCGGATGTGCGCGGTGGCGTTCGCCTGGTTCGGCGCATTTCCCAGGCCGACTGCATCGAAGGCCGCACCTGGGGCACGGACCGCAACGGCATCTGGGTGTCCGGCGGATGCGAGGCGGAATTCCAGACCCAGGTCGGCCATGGTTGGGGAGGCGGCTGGGGCAGCGGTTCGACCGTGCGCTGCAAGTCCGACGATTTCGCGTATCGCCACTGCGAGGCCGATACCCGCGGTGGCGTGCGGCTCTCGCGGCAGATCTCGCAGAGCTCGTGCGTGCAGGGACGGAACTGGGGCTACGACCGTTCCGGCGTCTGGGTCGATAACGGCTGCGAGGCCGAGTTTCGCCTCGGACGCTGAAATCCCCGTTGTTGCCCGCCGCTTACACTAGGCGGCATGGACCCGGCCTCGCTCGCACGCTACGACCGCATCCGCCCGATCCGCTGGACGGGCGATGCACTGGAACTGCTCGACCAGCGCAAATTGCCGTTCGCGGTCGAATACATGCGGTGCACGGACAGCGATGAAGTCGCGGGTGCGATCCGCGACCTCGTCGTGCGCGGCGCGCCGGCGATCGGCATTTCCGCGGCCTGGGGCGTGGTGCTCGCATCGCGCGAGGTCGAGGCGCTGGACGGCGCCGTGGCCGCCGGCAAGTTGCAACCGGCGCTGGATCGCCTGAACGCATCACGGCCGACCGCGGTGAACCTCGCCTGGGCGCTGGCGCGGATGCGCGCCGCCCTGCATGTCGCGGGTTCCGGCTGGCGCGAAGCGCTGGAACGCGAAGCCCGGGCCATCGAAACCGAAGACCTCGCCGCCAATCGCGCAATGGGACAGGCCGGGGCGGCATTGATCGCTCCCGGCAGTGGGGTGCTCACCCACTGCAACACCGGTTCGCTGGCCACCGCCGGATTCGGCACCGCCCTGGGCGTGATCCGCGCCGGCGTGGCCGGGGAACGCATCGCCCGCGTGTTCGCCGGCGAGACCCGGCCCTGGAACCAGGGCGCGCGCCTGACGGTGTGGGAACTCCAGCAGGACGGGATCGATGCGACGTTGATCGCCGACGCCGCAGCCTCGCACCTGATGACGACCGGCAAGGTGCAATGGGTCGTGGTCGGCGCGGATCGCATCTGCGCGAACGGCGACACGGCGAACAAGATCGGCACTTACCAGCTCGCGCTGTCGGCGAAGCACCACGGGGTGAAATTCATGGTGGTGGCGCCGTCCTCGACCGTGGACATGGCCACCGCGTCGGGCGACCTGATCGAGATCGAGGAACGCGATCCGGGCGAGCTCCTGTCCCATCGCGGCGAACCCACCGTTGCCGAGGGCGTTCGCGCCTGGAATCCGGTGTTCGACGTCACCCCGCACGCGCTGATCGACGCGATCGTGACCGAAAAGGGCGTGATCGAACGCCCGGACGCGGCATCGATGCGGGCCGTTTTCGGCGGCTGATCGCGAGCTTCGGCGCGGCGCGCGCGGGCGCTGCGCAAAGCGCCCCGCGGGAGCGCTGAAAAAGCCTCGTAACCCATTGATTTTTTCGGTGATTCCGGGGTGCTTTCGAACGCCCCGGATGGTACAATTTCACGTCTTTGAATCCGCCTGATTCCGGCCCCTTCCAGTGGGCCGCCGACAGGCGTGGAAACCACTCCAAACGGATCCCTGATGTCCGAACTCGCCAAGGAAATCATCCCGGTCAACCTCGAGGACGAGATGCGCCGCAGCTACCTCGATTACGCGATGAGCGTGATCGTTGGGCGCGCGCTCCCCGATGTCCGCGACGGCCTCAAGCCGGTGCACCGCCGCGTGCTGTTCGCGATGAACGAACTCGGCGCGCACAGCAACAAGCCCTACTACAAGTCCGCGCGCATCGTCGGCGACGTCATCGGCAAGTACCACCCGCACGGCGACCAGTCGGTGTACGACACCCTGGTGCGGATGGCGCAACCGTTCTCGCTGCGCTACCTGCTGGTGGACGGGCAGGGCAACTTCGGTTCGGTCGACGGCGACTCGGCCGCGGCGATGCGCTACACCGAGGCGCGCATGTCGCGCCTCACCCACGAGTTGATGGCGGACATCGAAAAGGAAACCGTCGACTTCCAGCCCAATTACGACGAGAAGGAACTGGAGCCGACGGTCATGCCGACCCGGTTCCCGAACCTGCTGGTGAACGGTTCCGCCGGCATCGCCGTCGGCATGGCGACCAACATACCGCCGCACAACCTCAACGAAGTCGTCGACGCGCTGCTGGCGTTGCTCGACGATCCTCGGATCGACGTCGACGGCTTGATGCAATTCATCCCGGGCCCGGATTTCCCCACCGCCGGCATCATCAACGGCGTCGGCGGCATCCACCTCGCGTACAAGACCGGCCGCGGCCGCGTGCGCATGCGCGCCCGGGCCGAGGTCGAGGTC
>Ga0209023_10006824_pt1 | contig 11910 bp, 12 predicted proteins | sample LakOneMetagenome_FD_187468 | JGI IMG/M metagenome (GOLD analysis project Ga0209023, IMG submission 187468) | Freshwater and sediment microbial communities from Lake Erie, Canada (SPAdes) (version 2) | ecosystem: Environmental > Aquatic > Freshwater > Lentic | place: Lake Erie, Canada...
AAAAAGTGCACAAATTAGAACATTACATCTATCCACTCGTTGTTTCATGGATCGCCGCGGGTCGTATTGCATTGCTGGGCAATAAAGTCTATCTGGACGGTCAAGAGTTACAGAGTCCAATGAATATTTATCAGTAATTCTAAAAGTCAAAAGCAAAATCCCTCCCTCACGCAGTTACCGCTGCGTCTTGCGCTCAGGCAGTGCACTGCTTTTCCTTACGCATCCCTTTGCAAAGGAAGGAACTTTTATATTTTTGGGATAGCCAAAATAGTTCCTTCCTTAGAAAAATGAGGGTTAGGGAGGATTTGCTTTTGATTTTAAAAACTCCTTACATCGCCATTTGATCTCACGCACATTTAAGGCTATCGTCAAGCTCATCAATTCAATGACTTTAATGCTCATGAAAAAGCTGCTTGTTACCTCTGTCTTACTTTGTCTGTATTCAGCCAGCCATGCCGATATGCTTGCGCCAGCACCAGAAGCTAGCAGTGGGTTACATGAAACAAAAACTATCATCACCAAACGTGGTGTTTGCGTCACCGCTCATCCTCTCGCCACACAAGCCTGTCAGCAAATTTTAAACCAAGGTGGAACGGCCGCCGATGGTGCAATTGCAGCGGCGTGGATGTTGGGATTAGTTGAACCGCAATCTTCGGGTTTGGGTGGTGGTGGTTATTTGGTTTATTTCGATGGGCATCAAACCGTCTCGCTGGATGGACGAGAGACTGCACCGAAGTCAGCAAAAGAAAATCGTTTCCTTGATGCAAATGGTGCGCCATTGCCATTTCGCAAAACGGTGACGAATGGACTCTCAGTTGGAACACCCGGAATGGTCAAGCTCATGGAGCAGATTTCCCATCGTTTTGGGAAATTACCTTGGCAGACCACTTTTAAACCTGCAATTCAAGCTGCACAACAAGGGTTCAAGGTCACACCACGCCTGAATCAATTATTGACCGTCGATCCAAGTCTGCGTCAATCCAATGCTGCATCGGTTTTTTATCCTGATGGACAAGCGCTTGCGGTGGGAACTTTATATAAAAACTCCGCTTATGCCCGCACGCTCAATGAACTTAGCAAACATGGCGCAGATTATTTTTATAATAATCATCAGATTAGATCATCGATTCTGGCTGCGGCGAATGCGCAAGGCAGCGATTTAACCAGTTCAGATTTTACTGATTATAAAGTCGTTACAAGTAACGCTTTATGCAAATCCATCACTCATTATCAAGTATGCAGCGTCGCGCCTTCGTCATCGGGTGGCACAACTCTTTTACAAATCCTAAGTCAGTTACAAGGTACTTTGCCGAATGATCCAATTGTTGCAGCAACCTACCTCACCAATGCCTCACGCCTCGCCTTTGCTGATCGTGATGAATACCTCACCGATCCTGCATTTGAGAAGATTCCAGTTGATCAACTGTTAGATGATAAGTATTTACAGCAACGTGGCAAATTAGCGCAGGGTGCTCACCTTGATCAAGTTAGTGCAGGTTTAGGTGCATATCATCCATCCTTGGCTGGTGTCGATGCGCCCAATACCAGTCATATCAGTGTGGTGGATTCGCACGGCCGTGCAGCAAGTATGACACTGTCAATTGAAAGTGCTTTTGGCTCGAATATTTGGGTGAAAGAAGGTGGTTTTTTCCTGAATAATGAACTGACTGATTTTTCATTTTCACCAACGAATAAAGGTGTTCTCGTTGCCAATCGTGTTGAAGGGGGCAAGCGCCCACGATCGAGTATGACACCAACAATTTTGCTAAATAGCTCAGGCACACAAGTTCAAGGCGTACTCGGCTCACCCGGTGGTAGTCAGATTATTGGTTACGTCGTTCAAGCGATTTTAGATTTATTAGATGGTAAGACTGTGCAGCAGACGCTAGATGCACCACATATTCTGCGTCGTGGAGATAGCACAGAGCTTGAACAAGGCCGTTTTGATGATAATTTTAAGCAAGCACTGATGAAGGCGGGTCATACGATTAAGGAAGGTGATATGACGAGTGGGTTGGCGATTATTTGGCGGACGGATAAAGGCTGGGTTGCAGGGGCTGATCCAAGGCGTGAAGGGATTGCGTTGGGGGTGAAGTAATTGAAAATTATTGACTTCTAGATTATTTAATGACAAATTTGACCATAGAAATATTGTATTACATTTAATCAGACTGAGATATTATGTTTAACGCATATCCCATAAGAATAGCTAGGCTTGGGTTAATATGAGTATTGTCATTAGAGAAGCACAAGCGTCAGATGTTATCGCAGTCGCAGAGTTATTTGATTTGTATCGACAGTTTTATGAGCAGCCAGCCAATCGGGATTTGGCGGAAAAATTCATATTTAATCGCCTAATTAATCATGAATCCGTCATTCTAGTGGCCGAGTCTACATCATCCAGCTTATTTGGTTTCTGTCAACTCTATCCAACTTTCTGTTCGATTGATGCCAAGCCGATTTATTTACTGTACGACCTATTTGTCTTGCATTCAGCACGAAAATCTGGTGTTGGTCGTATGCTGTTGTTGGCTGCAGAGGCAAAGGCATGTCGCGAAGGTAAGGTACGATTGGATCTTACTACTGCTCGCACGAATCAGTCCGCTCAATCTCTCTATGAATCACTTGGGTGGATTCGCGATGATATCTTTTTTGCGTATAGCCGCCAAATCACTTCTGTTTGAATTCACACCAACCTCACCGCCACAGGATACTGCGCCACCAAAGAATCAGCCGTTAACAACGTAATATCCTCAACTATCGCTTGTGCAACCAACATACGATCAAATTTCAGCTTCATACCTTAATACCAAAAAGATTTGTAATCTCATAGCTCCCCATTTGATCAAAATCATCAGGAATCTTGATCTGATCGCGCATAAAACCCAAGCGTTTTTGACAACGACCATCATCCTCATGCAAAGGAACAACTTTAACCATTGGTTTACCAGATATGGCTATCACAAACGGTTCACCATTTGCTGCTTGCTCAATTAACTTAGAAAAATGTGCTTTGACAGTATAAATATCGACAGTTTTCATCATTTTTCTTCTTTAGATAACGTGCACTGAGTCTGATTTAACTCATACGATTTTGCAAATCACTCAACTGCCCAAAACCTCTCAAATCAGTCTACAATAGCGGACTGATTTATCTCATTCAAAAAACAGGTTTGACATGCTGGCACACTGGGTAAGACGCATCCTCCAAGCAACCGTCTATGACGTTGCAATCGAATCACCGCTCGACAAAGCACCACGACTCTCCTCACGTTTCAACAACAACATTCTGCTGAAACGCGAAGACTTGCAGCCGGTATTCTCATTCAAATTGCGTGGCGCCTATAACCGAATTAGTCAACTGAGTGCTGAAGAGCGCGCACGTGGCGTCATTACTGCCTCAGCGGGTAACCATGCCCAAGGTGTCGCCTACTCAGGTCAGAAGCTAGGTATCGACACCCTCATTGTCATGCCACAAACCACACCTGAAATTAAAGTCAGCGCAGTCAAACGACTTGGCGGCACAGTCGCATTGCATGGTGACAATTTTGATGCCGCATATCGCTATGCGCTACTTCGCGCGGAACAAGAAAACCGCGTCTATATTCCACCTTTCGATGACGAACTCGTTATTGCAGGTCAAGGCACAGTTGCGATGGAGCTCGTTCGCCAATGCCGCGACCTTGATTATGTATTCGTTGCAGTAGGTGGCGGTGGCTTAATCGCTGGTGTTGCGGCCTTCCTTGGTGAAGTTGCTCCTCATGTCAAAGTGATTGCCGTTGAACCTGATGAAGCTGCGTGCTTAAAACTAGCCCTTGATACAGGCTATCGCGCAGTCCTTCCGCAAGTTGGCTTATTTGCAGATGGCGTTGCCGTTGCGCAAATCGGTGAATTGCCGTTTGAAGTTGTGCAACTGCCTAAATCAGACGGTTCTGGCGCAATTGTTGAACGCGAAGTTGTTACATGTAGCACTGATGAAATCTGTGCCGCGGTCAAAGATGTTTTTGAAGAAAACCGTAGTATTGTTGAACCAGCAGGCGCACTTGCTGTTGCAGGAATGAAAAAATTCATTGAACAAACAGGAATTTCTAATAAAAGCGTAGCAGCGATTGTTTCTGGCGCAAATATGAACTTTGACCGCCTACGCTATATCTCTGAACGTACGGAACTGGGCGAAGGTCGAGAAGCAATTTACGCCGTCACTATTCCAGAACGCACAGGTGCATTTTTAGAATTCTGTCGCGCATTACAAGGACGAATCATTACCGAGTTTAACTATCGATATAGTGGCAATGCCCTTGCCCAAGTTTTTGTTGGTGTGAGCCTAAAAGGCGGTACTGTTGAACGTCAAGAAATCCACGACCTTTTGACCGATAAGCAATATACCGTGGATGATTTATCTGATGATGAAATTGCAAAGCTGCATATCCGTCACTTAATCGGTGGTCATGCAGGTCTTGCGGATGAGCGTCTATTTCGCTACGAATTCCCTGAACGTCCAAGCGCACTGTTGTCATTCTTAGAAAAACTTGGACAAGACTTTAACATTTCCCTGTTCCATTACCGCAATCATGGCGCAGCCAATGGTAGTGTTTTAGTCGGCTTGCAAACTGGCGCGTTATCAGAGGAACAGCTCATTCAACGTCTGGATGCAATCGGTTATCCATATAGCGACATTACGGATAATGTTGGTTATCGATTGTTCTTGAAGTGATATTTGAGGACGGGTTTAGAACCCGCCCCTACGTTTGAAATAATACTTGCTTCGTAGGGGCTGGTTCCAAACCAGCCCATTCCCTTCTCGCAAAAAATCTACGACTTCTTTTCAACCAAACTGTTGCATTTTTATTCGCAAGTAAAGCGATTTTCATCAAAACCAGTTATCATACGCTCCTCTTTTAATTAGCTTGGATTGACTCGCATGTCCACCATTCAAAATGATTCAGTAGTGAACTTTCACTACACTTTAACCAACGCAGCTGGTGATGTGCTCGACAAATCACAAGGCGAACCATTGGCTTATCTGCATGGCGCACACAACATTGTTCCAGGTTTAGAAAATGCTCTAACAGGCAAACAAGTTGGCGACAAATTCAAAGTAACAGTTGAACCATCTGAAGCTTACGGCGAATACCAAGCAGAACTCGTTCAAGAAGTTCCACGCAATATGTTTCAAGGCGTAGACGACATCCAAGTCGGTATGCAGTTCCAAGCACAAACTGATGACGGTGTACAAGTTGTCACCGTGAAAGACGTCACTCCAGAAATCGTCATCGTCGATGCAAACCATCCATTGGCTGGTCAAGCACTGACATTTGAAGTTGAAGTCGCAGCAATTCGCGCAGCAACTAAAGAAGAGCTGGAACATGGTCATGTACACGGTGCAGGTGGCCATCACCACTAAGCAACCCATTCGCTGATAAAAAAACCGCTGATTCGTCAGCGGTTTTTTATTCGACAGGCTCAATGAGGTATTTAGTCATTGAAATATATAACTACAAAACGACATGTGCTCTCAATTTATCCAACGTTGCAGCACCAATCCCCTTCACTTGACGTAAATCATCAACAGATTGAAATCCACCGTGTTGCTGGCGATATTCAGCAATTGCGTGCGCTTTAGATGGACCGATACCTGGCAAAGCAATCAATTCATTTTCGGTCGCGCTATTGATATTCACGGTTCCAGTCGCATTTTCTTTCTTTGAATGCCGCAAACTTTTGGCTGAAGTTGATGATGCAACTGAAGGTGCTACAGACTGTACTTGTACAGAACCATGACTAGGACGACTATATGGACCATAGCGTAGAGGCGACGTAGATAACATTGGGTTGTTAACGATACTTTGTTCAGCTTGAACAGATGAGTTTCCAATGAGAAAAATAAAAGCTGTACTGAAAATGATTTTTTGAACGAAAGTGAAAAAATTTACCGCATGTTTCTTATTCATTATGAATCCAAAATTTTAAAATTAAAAAGTAAAACTTACAAAGCAAACGAACAGGCGAAAACTAAAGCGACTCACCTTTTCATCAAGAAGAGTCGCTGTTTTTACTAATAAAAATTGAGCGAGAAATTAACGCGCTTCAAGCGTACCAAATAAATGTGGTTTGCCGTCTTTTACACCAGTCAGCTCAAATGTGGTTTTTTTACCAACTTTCTGTGCTTGCAGATGTACTTTATTAGGCAAGAATACTGGCAACTTAAATTGAACATCCAAGAAGTATGCTGGTGGTAGCTCACCTAACGCCGCAACTGAACGTGCTTTTGTCCACATGCCATGCGCAATTGCACGTTTGAAACCAAATGCTTTTGCAGTGACTGCATGGATATGAATGAAGTTGAAATCACCACTGACCAATGCATAACGACGACCTAAATCTTCTGGCAAATCAAAATCAACATTCAGATCACCCGCTTTAGGTTCTAAACGAGCGTCTTTTTTGTCACTCTTAGGGACAACGCCTTCAGATTTGCCGCGTGCAAGATAAGTAGAGACACTTTCCCACACCACTTCACCGCGAACTTTAGCAGTATTGATAAACGTAAATAATTTACCTTTTTCGTGCGGAGTAATTTCACCAAAACGAACTGACAGTGCAATCGTATCTGATGCATTCACAGGTTTGAATTGTTCAACGGTGTTACGGATATGTACGATGCCCAAAATCGCAAATGGAAAGTCTTCACCAACCATCAACGATAATTGTAGCGGCATCGACAAAATACCTAAGTACAGCGGCGGCAAGATATCTGAATCTGGATAACCACAAATTTTGTTATATGAAGACAGATGCTTACGATCAATTTTGACTGCATCTACGCTGTATTCTGCTTGTGGCAATGTTTTAAAGTGATTTTTTTTGAGTGTGCTCAAAACAACTTTAGCAAATATACCTAAAGGCTTTGGAATCGATTGGAACGAACGATTTGGCATGATGATGCTCATTAATTGAAGTGGGTTTTAAAACACAAAACTATTTTTTGTGAACTAAACTAATTTGTCAGACGTTACAAATATTTAGAGAAAGCTCACTGGCATATCAAAAAAATGCCGCACAATTAAAGCACGGCATTTTTTCTAACTCAATGACATTAATCAACACTGTCAATTGATGTGTAACATTATTATGCGCCGAGTAAACTCTGACCACATACACGGATAACGTTACCGTTCACACCACCTGATGCAGGGCTTGCAAACCATGCAATTGCTTCTGCAACATCAACAGGTTGACCGCCTTGCGCCATAGAGTTCATACGACGACCTGCTTCGCGGATTTGCAGTGGAATCGCCGCGGTCATTGCGGTTTCGATAAAGCCTGGTGCAACCGCATTGATGGTAATGCCTTTTTTCAGAACTGGAGCAGTCGCTTGAACCAAACCAATCACACCTGCTTTTGATGCTGCGTAATTAGTTTGACCCAAGTTACCTGCGATACCACTGATTGACGATACGCAAATGATACGCGCGTTGTCGTTAAATGCTTCGTTCTCTAGCAGATAGTCATTGATGCGTTCAGCACTAGACAAGTTGATATTAATGACGAGATTCCACATTGAATCTTTCATGTTTGCCAACATTTTGTCGCGTGTTACACCCGCATTGTGGACGAGAACATCCAAGCCACCACGATTTTGTGCAAATGCAGCAATTTTTTCACCTGCATCAGCAGCAGTAATGTCTTCCATCAACACGCTACCGCCGATCTCACCTGCAACACGAGCCAAATCAGCTTCTTGTTGTGGAACGTCCAAGCAAATCACATGCGCGCCGTCGCGTGCCAGCGTACGCGCAATCGCTTCACCGATACCACGGCTTGCACCAGTCACCAATGCTGTTTTACCAGTCAATGGTTTTGCCCAGTTTACAGCAACAGCTTTACCTTTCGTGACACGAGCAACTTGACCTGATACATAAGCAGATTTCGCGGACAAGAAAAAGCGTAATGTTGATTCCAAGTTACCTTCTGCACCTTTGCCAACATAAACCAGCTGTGCAGCAACGCCTTTCTTGAATTCTTTACCGACTGATTTTACAAAACCTTCCAATGCACGTTGTGCAGTTGCTTCTTTAGGAGAAGCTGCATCTGATGGCGTGCGACCAACAATGACCACGCGACCCGATGGGAGGAGCTGACGAGCGATTGGATTAAAGAAATTATACAGCTCAACAAGCTCTTCAGAGCTTTTGATACCTGACGCATCAAATACAAATGCTTTAAAACGTGCTTCTTTGTCGCCGCTGTTGAATGCACGGACATTTAATCCTGATTTTGCAGCAGTTTGTTGCAACTCAGCATTGTTACCTGCATAAGTATCAGCATGAATACTTGCCAATGCATCACTGATCGCGCCAGTTAAGCTCGAACCAGGGGCCGCACCAAATAAAACAGCGCCATTGATCAAAGGCTTAGACGCATCAAAACGATCTAAAATCAACGGTGTTGGTAAACCAAGATTTTTAATAACTAATTTACCAAATGCAGAATTTGCAAAAGATTGATAATGGTCACTCATAGCGGCTCTCGATCAAGGCGATTAAAATTAGATTAAAGTTAAAACATCACAACTTTTGGGCACATATCATGCCATAAAAAAACTGAACAGCTGCAATTACAAACTATTCGACAACAAGTCGTCATCAACTTGAGTATTAGCAACAAATCAGCAAGGTCAATATTGTATGGGCAATGCCATCAAATTAGTCAAAAATTTGCAATAAATTTTGCCAAAATCGATTTCAGAAGCAAGTTCTAAAATAATACCATTGCAACAATTAGATCATTACAATCACGAATGTTGACATTAATTGCATACAAATGATGCTTAATTTAGCTTAATTCAATGAGAAACTTGACAACCCTACGCCATACTAGCAAAACTATGCGCCCACAACACTTGCTCTATTCGATGAAGTCACTGGCAGCACAGCCAATTCAACTTGATCATTTTATGTTAAAGTTAGTCACTTTTTTATCATGCGCTCATTGATCTAGCGCTCACTTAAAACGTATCGGAGAGAACCATGAGTCAGCCTCCTAAAACAACATCTACTGCACAAAAAACTGCAACAGAACAACCAGCCGCAACTGAAACTACCGCTGAAGCAGTCAAAACAACACCAACAAAAACTCCAACTGCTCGTAAGCCTGCAGCTCCGCGCGCTAAAGCCACTACTGCAACACAACCAAATGCAACAGCTGCTGCACCTACAAAAGCATCTACTGCTAAACCACGTACTGCGAAAGCAAGTACAGTAAAACCAAGCCCTGCAAAATCCAAGGAAACTGTTATGAGTAATACCCCTACTGTTCGCCGCGTTGCCATTTTGGGCGGAAATCGCATTCCTTTCGCTCGTTCAAACGGTGCGTATTTTGAGGCTTCTAACAGTGACATGCTCACAGCAGCACTTAACGGTCTGATTGAGCGTTTCAACCTCCAAGGCAAACGTCTTGGTGAAGTTGTTGCAGGTGCGGTTCTTAAACACAGCCGTGACTTCAACATGACTCGCGAATGTGTTCTCAGCACAACATTGTCTGCACAAACTCCAGCAACTGACTTGCAACAAGCTTGTGGTACTGGCTTACAAGCTGCGTTCACTGTGGCAAACAAAATCGCATTAGGCCAAATCGAAGTGGGTATCGCTGGTGGTGTTGACACCACTTCTGACGCACCAATTTCTTTCGGTGACGGCCTGCGTAAAGCAATGCTTGAAGCAAACATCGTTAAAAAGAACTCTGACTACCTTAAAGTTCTTAAAAAATTAGACTTCAAAAAACTGCTTGATGCACCAAAAAATGGTGAGCCGCGCACTGGCAAATCAATGGGTGATCACGCTGCAATCACTGCACTTGAGTGGGGCATTACTCGCGAAGCACAAGACGAACTCACTGTTGCTAGCCATAAGAAAATGGCTGCTGCTTATGATCGCGGTTTCTTCGATGACCTCGTAACACCATTCATGTCACTGACTCGTGATAACAACCTCCGCCCAGGCAGTTCAGTTGAAAAACTTGCAACGCTGAAACCAGTTTTTGGTAAAGGCGATAACGCAACCATGACCGCTGGTAACTCAACACCATTAACAGACGGCGCATCAGTTGTGCTACTCGCATCTGAAGAGTGGGCAAAAGCAAACGGTCATGAAGTTCTTGCTTACTTAACTTTCTCTGAAACTGCTGCTGTGGACTTCATTGGTAAAGATAGCAACGTTAAAGAAGGTTTGCTCATGGCACCTGCTTACGCAGTTCCACGTATGCTCGCTCGTGCAGGCTTAACTCTGCAAGATTTCGACTTCTATGAAATCCATGAAGCGTTTGCATCAGTTGTTTTGTCAACATTGAAAGCATGGGAAGATCCAACATTCTGTAAAGAGCGTTTGGGTTTGAGCAAACCACTGGGTTCAATCGATCGTAGCAAATTGAACGTAAACGGCTCATCACTCGCAGCAGGACATCCATTTGCTGCAACTGGTGGTCGCGTACTCGCAACTGCAGCAAAATTGTTGAACGAAAAAGGCAGCGGCCGCGCACTTGTTTCAATCTGTGCTGCTGGCGGTCAAGGCGTTGTGGCTATCGTTGAAAAGAACTAATCACTAAACTTTAGCTGAATAGTTTGCAAAAAAATCCCCGCATTTGCGGGGATTTTTTATAGTTACTCCATTAAATATCGTATTTTTTGAAATGATATTTTCAATAGAATCCAAAACAATATAGCTGATTGAGCTTGCGGTTACTGAGCTGAGTCGAAGTATCGAAATATGCGGGCGATACAAAACCACACTTCGATGGTTGATGAGCCTGTCGAACACGGGATCAGTGTTCTTGCAGTGTAATAGCTTATGTTGAAAAACTATATGATTAAATGACTATAATTTACATCACAGACACAAATTAGACTTGCACTCACAAATGATAATAATTATCATTATCATTATCATTATCAAACAATATTTATGACGAGGAAATTTACTGTGAATGCCTATTTCCGTATTCTGGGTTCAAGCCAATCAGCATTACCTGTTTTGCAATCAAACAACCTTTTTGCGTTGGGAAGAGAAATCCGAATCATGCATGAGGGCGAAGAATATCGACTTCGCTTAACTCGCAACAATCGCTTAATCCTGACCAAATAAAATTCATCAGTCAGGATTCACGAATTTTAAGATTCTTAAGGTAATACCTTATGCAGTTCCAACGGGCATTGTTGTCCGTCTGCTGTTGCACAGAATTTAATATGAGATGGACTAATCCATTTCACATATTCTTGCTGAACTTCACCCGTCTGATCAATTTTATTACCTGAGCAGTCGGTATCATTACTATCGTATAGAATCCCTAATGTAAGCTGCGGTGCCGTTGTTGCCATAGCTTCCATTTCAGGCAATTGATAGACGTATTTCCCCATACTCCACTCGCCTGCACTTTTCACGATAAATTCGCCGTTTTCCTTAAAGTTGTAATATTCGATACAACTGGCATTCGGAATCGTCATGCCCCACAACCCAGCAATCAAAGGGCGATTAACCACTTCGATATCGTTCTTAGGCGGAGTTTTCTCAAAAGGAAGACTTGTTAAGTCGGTTGTAGACGCTGATGCTTGAAGTTCATCATCTGCATGAGCAGATAAATTCAGAACCACGCTACCTGAGGCAATCATCGCCATCAGAGCAAAACGAAAACTCAGCGATGCAAATGCCAATCGAGATATCATCCGTTGATGTTTCATTAATTTATTCAATAAATACAATCGCATGTTTTGTAACATCACCATAATTTAAATAACGTGGACGGAATAAAACGCCTCGACAATCGTGCCGTGTCATCCCCCTACTCGTCAAGGTAAATTTGTTGGTGACATGTGTGTATGTTTTTGGCTTAACAACGCTTTTTGCGAAATAAATTTCA
>Ga0209023_10006825_pt1 | contig 11909 bp, 15 predicted proteins | sample LakOneMetagenome_FD_187468 | JGI IMG/M metagenome (GOLD analysis project Ga0209023, IMG submission 187468) | Freshwater and sediment microbial communities from Lake Erie, Canada (SPAdes) (version 2) | ecosystem: Environmental > Aquatic > Freshwater > Lentic | place: Lake Erie, Canada...
TGCGGCCGTCCTCGTGGGCGCCGCCCTGCGCCGGGGCCAGGATGAAGGCGCCGGTCTCGATGGCCCGGGCGCGCAACAGGGTCTCCCAATGGGCCTCGCCGGTCGGGACGGTGAAGGCGGCGGGGACGGAGATCATGGCCGCGCCGGCCTTGGCCAGTTGCCGGTACAGGTGCGGGAAGCGGACGTCGTAGCAGACGCTCATCCCCAGCCGGCCCCACGGGGTGTCGGCGACGGTCGCGCCGTCCCCGGGCCGGATGGTCGCGCTCTCGCGATAGGTCTCGCCATTGGCCAGGTCGACGTCGAAGACGTGCAGCTTGTCATACCGGGCGACGATGCCCCCGTTGGCGTCGATCAGCAGGGAGCGGTTGGCCGAGCGGGCGTCGCCGGAATGGCCCGACTTCACGACCGCTGACCCGATCAGCAGCCAGACGCCCAGCTCCGCCGCCAGTCGACGCAGGCCGAGGACAGCGAAGTCCTGATCCTCGTCGGTGATGCAGAGACCCTTCCTGTCGCGCCGCTGCTCGACGAGGTTGGTCACCTCGGGCGTCAGGATGAATTTGGCGCCTGCCCACCCTTCCCCCGAAGCGGCGGCCTCGCGGATCAGGGGTTCGACATGGGCCAGCCCGGCCTCGGGCGTCGCCGGGGTCCGGGTCTGGATCAGGGCGATGTCGAGGCCGGCGCTCATCCGGTCAGGCGGCCAGCAGCGGGTCGAGGCCGCCCTTGCGTTCCAGCGCCTGGATGTCGTCGCAACCGCCGATGTGCCGGCCGTTGATGAAGATCTGCGGGAAGGTGGCGCGGCCGCCCGACTTCTCGACCATCTCGGCCTTCTTCTCCGGATCGTTGGAGGCGACGATCTCGGTGAACGCCGCGCCCTTCTTGTTCAGCAGGGACAGGGCGGACGAGCAATAGGGGCAACCGGGCTTGGTGTAGATGACGATCTCGGCCATGGGCGAACTCCGACAAAGGTTGGTCTGACCTGGCGGGAAAACCGCGCCGGGTCGAATTGCGATGCTCCTATGTAGGAAGATTTCTCGCCGTGCGCACCCGTGCAATGACGGCCAGATCGATGGCGCGCGCCCCGGCGGCCAGAAGCGTCTTCGCACAGGCCTCGCTGGTCGCGCCGGTGGTCAGGACGTCGTCGATGAGCAGGATGCGGCGGCCCTTGATGCGGCGCCGGCCAGCCTCGGTGACCGTGAAGGCCGATTTGACGTTGAGCCGCCGGCCCCGCGCGCTCTTCCCCCCTTGGGTGTCCGTCCGTTCGGTCCGGATCAGGGCGTCGGGCAGGTAGTCGAGGCCGGCTGTGCGGGCCAGGGGGCGGGCGATCTCGGCGGCCTGGTTGAAGCGCCGCGACAGCAGCCGCATCCGATGCAGGGGCACGGGGATGACGGCGTCGGCCTCGGCGACGAGGTCCGAAGCGGCGCGGCTGATCCAGCGGGCGAACAGGCTGGAGAACTGCTGCTGGTCGCCGTGTTTGTACTTCAGGATCAGGCCGCGCGACGCCTCGTCATAGACGCAGGCGGCCCGGGCCCGGGCGAAGGCGTAGGGCCTGGCCAGACAGGCGGCGCAGCGCTCCGAAGCGAACGCGCCGCCGTCGAATTCGAAGGCGGCGCCACAGCCGTCGCAGACCGGCGCCTCGAGGAAAATGACCCGGCTCCAGGCGTCGGGGCCAAGGCCGGCGGCCGCCGTCGCCTCGCGGCTGTCGTGGGCGATGGGCGGCAGGATCAGATCGGCCAGACCGCGTCCGAGGTCCGATAACCGGGGCAGACTGACGCGCGGAAACCGAAAGGCGGGCGGTCGTGTCGCCGCCGCTTCCAATCCGGCGGCCGAACCCCCATCCTGATCGTCCATGACCTCCCCCTCCGGCCCTCCCGTAATTTTCGACGCCGCCCGCCGGGCCGCCCGGCTGAGGCGATCGGCGCCGCGGTTCCGCGAGGCCGACTTTCTGCACGTCAGGGCTGCGGATGGCGCTGTGGACAGCCTTGAGGCGATCCTGCGCGACTTTCCGGTCGCCGTCGACCTCTCGGCGCGGCCCGAGGCCTTCGCCGACCTGCTGGCCGACAGTCCGGCGGCGAAACGGGTCGGTCCGCTGCGCGTCCTGAACGCCGGGGCCGCCGCGCCGGGCGCCGCCGCCCTGCCTCTGGAAGACGGCTCGGCCGATCTGGTCGTGTCCCTGATGACCCTGCACTGGGCCAACGACCTGCCGGGCGCCCTGACCCAGATCCGCCGGGCGCTGAAGCCGGACGGCCTGTTCCTGGGGACCCTGCTGGGCGCGGCGACCCTGAAGGAACTGCGCGCCGTCCTGACCGAGGCCGAGCTGGCCGAGCGTGGCGGCGCCCAGGCGCGGGTCTCGCCCTTCGCCGACGGCTACGATGGCGCGGCCCTGTTGCAGCGCGCCGGCTTCGCCCTGCCGGTGTCCGACGTGGACCGGGTCACGGTGCGTTATCCCGACCTGTTCGCCCTGATCCGGGACCTGCGCGCCATGGGCGAGACCAACCAGCTGGCCGGCGCGATCCGGCCCCTGACGCGCGGCATATTGATGCGGGCCGCGGCCCTCTACGCCGAAAAGTACGCCGAGCCCGACGGGCGGATCCCGGCGACGTTCGAAATCGTCAACCTGGCCGGCTGGGCGCCGCACGAGAGCCAGCAGAAGCCCCTGGCGCGCGGCTCGGCCAGGGCCCGGCTGGCGGATGTGCTGGGCGTGACCGAGCACCGGGACTGAAGGTCCGGCTCAGGGTTCGGCGCCCATGGTCCCGACCTGTCGGAATCGTAAGATGCCGAGGTCGCCCTCACGGCCTATGCCGGGTTCATGAGCCAGTCTTCCCTTCGGCCGGGCGAGTTCCTCGGCGCGCGATCAACAGGCGTGTTCGCCTCCGGCTTTCAGGTCGATCTGAGGATCGCGACCCTGCCGCCCGAGCAGGTTCAGAATCATGCCCACGATGACGCCCATTTCGTCCTGGCCCTCGACGGCGGCTACCGCAGCCTTGCGCACGACCCCGGGACGCCGACCGGTCGCGCGTTCGGTCCGGGCGCCCTGGTCTGGAACCCGGCCGGTGTCGAGCACCGCGACTGTTTCGACCGGGCGGGCGGGCGTTTTCTGTCCGTAAGCTTCGAGCCGCCGCACGGCGCCCGGCGGGACGACCCGCGCCGCCTTCGCGGACGGGCCGAAAGCGCGGCGCGTCGACTGGTGGGCGCTACGGCGCAGTTCCGCCCCGGCGACGAACTGTGCCTCGAAGGCCTCGCGCTGGACATGGCGGCGGACGCCTTTTCAGCCTGCGACCTGATCGAGGACCCGGCGCCGGACTGGGTCTGGCGAGCACGGGAGGCGATCGGCGACCTCGCATCGCGGGCGGGCCTTGAGGTCAGGGATGTCGCGAGAATGGTGGGGGTCCATCCCGTCGCCCTCGCGCGGCGCTATCGGCGGCATTTCGGCCAGACGCCCGCGACGGCCATTCGACGGGCGCGGGCGGATCGTGCGTCCTGTCTCGTCGGACGAGGGGACGATTTGGCGGGGATTGCGGCGGACGCCGGCTATGCGGACCAGAGTCACATGACCCGCGAGTTCGTGGCGGTCTTTGGTCTGACGCCCGGACGGTATCGCACCGTCTTTGGCTGACCGGTTTCAGCTGTTCAAGACGACGGCCGCCCGCGCTGTCATTTCCAGGGTCTCACCGAGGATCATCATGCGTCATCTTCTCCTTGCCGTTTGCGCGGCCGCCTTCCTGTCCACCGGCGCCCAGGCGCAATCCCTGTGGCGCGCCGCCACGCCGGCAAGCCAGGGCGTTTCCGACGCCGGGCTCGCCGCCCTCGACACGGCGGTGCGGGCCGGAACCTATCAGACCATCACCAGCGTCCTGATCGCGCGGCACGGCCGACTGGTGCACGAGGCCTATTTCGACGCGGGCGGCGCGGAGGCGCGGCGCAACACCCGGTCCGTCACCAAGACCGTCACGGCCATGCTGGTCGGCGCGGCCATCGCCGAAGGGGATCTGGCTGTCGCCTCGCCGGTCATGCCCTTCATCGCCGATCATGGACCGTTCGAGAATCCCGATCCTCGCAAGGCCGCCATTACGGTCGAGGACCTGCTGACCATGAGCTCCCTGCTGGAGTGCGATGACGACAATTCGTTTTCGCGCGGCAATGAGGAACGGATGTATCTGATCGAGGACTGGGTGAAATTCGCCTTCGACCTGCCGATCCGGGGCTTCCCGGCCTGGATCCCCAAACCTGCGGATCAGCCCTATGGTCGCGCCTTCAGCTATTGCACGGCGGGGGTCACCACGCTCGGAGCCGTGGTTCAGTCCGCGACCCATGAGCCGCTTCAGGCCTTCGCCCAACGGGCGCTGTTCACGCCCCTGGGGATCGAGAAGCCGGAATGGCAGTTCTCACCGACCGGTCTGGCCCAGGGCGGGGGCGGGCTGGGCCTGCGCAGCCGTGACCTGCTGGCTCTGGGGCAACTGCTCCTGAACCACGGCCGGTGGGACGGCCGGCAGGTGCTGCCCGAAGCCTGGACGACGGCCATGACCACGCCGCATGCGAAGGTCGACGATCAGAAGGGCGACTACGGCTATCTGACCTGGCTGCCGACCTACACCTCGAACGGCAAAGGCCATGCGGCCTGGGCCATGGCCGGGACGGGAGGAAACAAGGTCGTGATCGTGCCGGATCTGGATGCGGTCATCGTGGTGACCACCGAAAACTACGGCGTGCGCAATCCCCATGCCCTGGCCGACGCCCTGATCACGGATCACGCGATGGCGGCGATGACGGAAGACTGAGGGCCTAGCCCCCGGTCATTCCGCCGGAAATGGCGACGAAGGCGGTGTTGAAGATGGCGCTGGCCTTGTTGCCGAAGGCGGTCACGGCGCTGACGATGACGACGAAGATCAGCGAGATGATCAGGCCGTATTCGATGGCGGTGGCGCCGGACCTGTCGCGCCAGAACCGGGGCAGGAAGCGGGCGCTCGGCTTGCGCATCGGATCCTCCTGTGTCTGACGCCTTCTGGCGTCGCCTAGATCAGATCGCGCAGCCAGGCGACCAGCGGAGCGTCGGCGGGCGGCATGGGATAGTCCGGAAGCTTGTCCGGCTTCACCCAGGCCAGGGCGGAGTGTTCGTGAGCCACGACCACGCCTGCCCAGCGTCGGCACAGGTAGAGTGGCATCAGAAGGTGAAAGCTTTCGTAAGCGTGGCTCGCGAAGACGAAGGGGGCGAGACAGGCCTCGGTCACCTCGATGCCGAGCTCCTCGCGCAGCTCGCGGATCAGGGCCGCCTCGGGGCGTTCGCCGGGCTCGACCTTGCCGCCGGGGAATTCCCACAGGCCGGCCAGCTGCTTGCCCTCGGGGCGTTTGGCGATCAGGACCCGGCCGTCGACATCGATCAGGGCGACCGCGACGACGAGAACGGTGGGCAAGACGGATTCGGTCATGGGAGGCGTCTACACCGGTCTGTTTTCTGCGTCGCGGGGCGGCGGCTGCAATCTTTCGTCACACAGTGTGGCGCAGCGGCGCTTGCGGATTGGGGCGAGATTCGGGCAAGGCGTTGCACACCGGGGCCCCGGCCGGGCCGCACGCGTGCGCGCATTCGACCAGATTTCACCAGGGCATGGGCTCGACCTTCTCCGACATCCTCTCCAGTCCTGAAATCCAGGCCTTCGCCAGCGGTTTTCCGATCATGGTGCTGCACCTGATCGCGACCTTCGTCCTGTTGGTCGCGGGTGCGGTCGTCTACGGCCTGCTGACGCCGTGGAAAGAGATCTCCCTGATCCGCGAGGGCAATTCGGCAGCCAGCGTGGCCTTCGGCGGGGTGCTGCTCGGTCTGGCCATTCCGCTGGCGGTGTCGCTGTCGGTCTCGACCTCGCTCCGGGACATCATCCTGTGGGGAATCGCCACCCTGGTGCTGCAGCTGCTGGCCTTCCGCATCGTCGACGCGGTCCTGACCGGCCTGCCGCAGCGGATCCAGGAGGGCGAAATCTCGGCCGCCGTGCTGCTGGTCGCCGCCAAGCTGGCGACGGCGCTGGTTCTCGCCGCCGCCCTGACGGGCTGACCGATGCCTCGGTTCCGGGTTCCGGACTGGAGCGTCTATGCGGTGGTCCTCGCCGCCATCATCGGCCTGTCGCTGAGCCGGCGCGAGAACGCCGACGCCCCGCCCGCCCCGACCCCGCCGGACGAGGCCGAGGGCGCGCTGCTGGGCCCGGTCACCCCCTTCGATCCCGCCGTGACGGTGGAGGCGCCGGACGGTCCGTTCCGCCCCTCGGCAGGGACCGCCTTCTCCATCGCCGCCGACGGCCGCTGGATCACCGCCCGCCACGTGGTCGACGGCTGCCGTCGTCCGGCCCTGGTCGTGGGCGGCGGCCGGGCGGTCGCGGCCGACCTGAGGCTGGCGCGCGGCGCCGATGTCGCCCTGCTGATCACCGACGGCGCGCCGCCGGGATTGCCGGTCCTGTCCCGTCCCGAACTGCGTCATGGCCAGCGCGCCTTTCATCCGGGCTTTCCCCAGGGGCGGGCCGGCGAGGTCTCCAGCCGCCTGCTGGGGCGCGAGACGCTGCAGGTGCGCGGGCGCGGCAAGCATGACGAACCCGTTCTGGCCTGGGCCGAGGTCGGGCGCACCGAGGGGCTGGAAGGCACGCTGGCGGGCCTGTCCGGCGCCCCTGCCCTGGACCGTCAGGGACGGGTTCTCGGCGTGACCATCGCCGAGGCGCCGCGCCGCGGCCGGATCTACACCACCTCGCCCGAGACCTTCGCCCCGACGGTGCGGGGTCAGGCGGTGCCTGAGGACGCGCCGCCGGATGAACCGATCACTATCGATAACTACGGCCGCGTCGCCGACACCCTGAGGCGGGACCTGCGGGTGGCCCAGGTGGTCTGTCTGGGCGGCTAGACCCCGAAGACCTCGACGCCGATCTGGCCGTCCGTCGTCAGCCAGGCGCGTTTCATGCCCTGGCTGTTGAAGGGGCTGGCGATGTTTCCGTCGACGTCGAGCGCGATCAGGCCGCCGTCGCCGCCCAGGCCGCCGATGTCGTCGATGACGGCGCGGGCGGCGTCGGCGAGGCTCTGTCCGGACCCGACCCGCCAGCCGACCTGGGCGGCGGCGGCGACGCGGATGAAGAACTCGCCCTGACCGGTGCCGGAGACGGCGACGCGGCCGTCGGCCCAGGTCCCGGCGCCGGGGATCGGGGTGTCGCCCACCCGACCGGGAAGTTTGCCGAAGACGCCGGCGGTCGATGTGGCGGCGGCGAGCCGGCCCTGGCTGTCCAGCACGCAGCAGCCGACCGTGCCGTGGCTGAGGACGTCGGGCGCCGTGCCGGGCGGGTGGTTGTCTTCGCCCTTGCCGGCGTGGGTGAACCATTCGGGTTCATCGGCGATCGCTTCCAGCCCCTGATCGTGGGCGAACAGGGCCGCGCCCTCGCCGACCAGCATGACGTGGGGGGTGTGATCCATGACCGCGCGGGCCGCGCGGACCGGGCTGCGGAAGCCCTGAAGGGCGGCGACGGCGCCGGCCTTGCGGGTCCAGCCGTCCATCAGGCTGGCGTCCAGCTCATAGGCGCCGGCGAGGTTGGGCGAGGCGCCGCGGCCGGCGACATAGAGGCCTGAATCCTCCAGCATCACCACGGCCTCGACCGCGACGTCGACCGCCGGGGCGCCGGCCTCGAGCCGCGCCTGCATGGCCTCGACGACCTCGCGCATATGGACCGCCTCGCGGCTGTAGTCGCGCTCGGGGCGGGCGCCGGCGCCGCCGTGAAGGATCAGGGCAGGACGGGTCATCGATGTCTCCGTTGTTCCGGCCGCGTTCGATCGGGCCTTTTCTTATCGTGGGGGGCTGATTAGCGTTCCATGGACGCGCGCGCCACCATGCCTCTGGTACGGGGTCTGCGCCGAACCACAACTCAAACGGCGCCAAAGCCGTCCCAAGGGAAACTTCCAGATGCGCGCAGTCCTGTCGAAAGTCGTTGGGGGTCCCGAGGCCCTGGTGGTCGAGGACATCCTCGATCCCACGCCGAAGCCGGGCGAGGTGATCATCGAGGTCAAGGCGGTGGGCATCAACTTCCCCGACACCCTGATCATTGAGGACAAATACCAGTTCAAGCCGGCGCGGCCCTTCGCCCCCGGGGCGGAGGTCTCGGGCGTGGTCGAGGCCGTCGGCGAGGGGGTGAAAGGCCTCTTCAAGGGCGACCGGGTCATCGCGGTTCCCGGCTGGGGCGGTCTGGTCGAACGGCTGGCCGTACCCGCCGCCAGCGTCATCAAGATGCCCGAGGCGATGTCGTTCGAGGAGGGCGCCGCCCTCGTCATGACCTATGGCACCTCCTACTACGCGCTCAAGGACCGCGCCCAGCTGAAGGCCGGGGAATCGCTGCTGGTGCTGGGCGCCGCGGGCGGGGTCGGCGCGGCTGCGGTCGAACTGGGCAAGGCCATGGGCGCCCACGTCATCGCCGCCGCCTCGACCAACGACAAGGTCCAGTTCGCGCTGGAACTGGGCGCCGACAACGGCCTGATCTATCCGGCCGGAGAGATGGACAAGGCGGCCCAGCGCGAGCTGTCGGGCGAGCTCAAGCTGGCCTCGGGCCGCGACGGGCCGGACGTGGTCTATGACGGCGTCGGCGGCGGATACGCCGAACCGGCGCTGCGCTCGATGGACTGGTACGGACGCTATCTGGTCGTCGGCTTCCCGGCGGGGATTCCGTCCTTCCCCCTGAATCTGACCCTGCTCAAGTCGGTGTCGGTGATCGGCGTGTTCTGGGGCGCGGCCGTGGCGCGCGATCCGGCCGGTCACGCCGCCAACATGGCCGACCTCCTGAAGTTCTACGCCGAGGGCAAGATCAAGCCGCGCATCTCGAGGACCTGGCCGCTGGAACGGGCCCATGAGGCGATCAAGGCGCTCGGCGACCGCACCGCCATGGGCAAGATCGTGGTGACGGTCGAGTCGTGAGGCCATTGGGGCTGACCGACGGTCTGGACGTCGCGGCGGCGGCGGAGCGGCTGGCGCAGACCGGCCGCACCCGGCTGTCGGGCCTGATCGGGGAGGGGGCGGCGGCGATCCATGCCGCCGTCACCCATCCCGACATGGTCTGGATGCGGGCCATCGAGAACCCCTACAAGGTCGATGTGCCGGTCGCGGTGTTCGAGGCCGAGCCGCTGGCGGAACAGGCGCGGCTGGTCGCCATGGCCCACGAGGAAGCGACCGACGGCTTCCAGTTCATCTTCGACCGGCTGAAGCTGGGGCAGGCGCGCGCCATGGGCCTGCCGATCCCCGAGGGCCTCTATGATCTGCACGCCCTGTTCAACTCGGATGACTTTCTGGCGTTCGCGCGCCGTCTGACCGGCGATGACCGGATCGTCTATGTCGACGCCCAGCCGACGCGGTACCTGTCGGGCCATTTTCTCAATCGGCACTCGGACGCGCACGAGGACGCCGGGCGGCTCTACGCCTATGTGCTGAACGTCTCGCCGGTGTGGCGGGCGGAGTGGGGCGGCCTGTTGATGTTCCTCGATGATGCGGGACGGGTGACCGAGACCTTCACCCCGACGTTCGGGACGCTGAACCTGTTCAGGGTGCCGCAGAGCCACGCCGTCTCCATGGTCGCGCCTTTCGCCGGAGCGCCCCGCTATTCGATCACCGGCTGGTGGCGCAGCGCACCGCCCCCCGCGAGCGCCTGATGACTGAAATCCGTTTGAATCCGGATCTCGACGTCGCCGCCCTGGCCTCGGCCTTCAGCGCGGGCCAGCGGCTGCACATCCCGAATATCCTCGCCTCCGACAGCGCCGAGGCGGTCGCCGGCGTGCTGGAGGCCGAGACGCGCTGGAAGACCACGGTGGCGGCGGGCGGCGACTTCTTCGAGATGCCGCTGAACGGCCGCGTCGCCGAGGATCCGGGCAAACAATCCTGGCTGGACGACGCAAAGGTCGACGGGGCCAGTCCCCTGACCCAGTATATCTTCGACACCCGTCGCCTCGACCTGCGCGAGGGGCATGAGGCGGGTCACCGCGACGCCGCCGACGCCGCCCTCGATTTCATGAACAGCGAGGGCTTTCTGGGCTTCATGCGGACCCTGACCGGCGACGACCGGGTCGATCTGGTCGACGGTCAGGCCAGCCGGTATCGCCCCGGCCACGTCCTGACCGCCCACAACGACGTCTCGGCGGGCAAGAACCGGCTCTACGGCTATGTGCTGAACTTCACCCGCGAGTGGCGGGCGGACTGGGGCGGCAATCTGGTCTTCTATGGACCCGACGGCCACATAGACCATGGCTGGGTCCCGGCCTTCAATGCGCTGAACCTGTTCGTGGTGCCCACGCGGCATGCGGTGACGCAGGTCTCGTCCTTCGCCGCGAAGGACAGGCTGTCGATCGTCGGCTGGGTGCGCTCGAACCGCAGGGTCGGGCCGCAGACGCGCGAAGAGGCGAACGCCGCCTGTTAGCGATCCTTCAACCGCTCGACCGTGTCCGAGGCCGCGTCGCGGTGGCGGCGTTTGATGTTGGCGCCGAGGGTCGCGATCAGGGCGGCGAAGACGGCGGCGTCGTCGGTGAAGCCGATCCCGGCGAAGATGTCGGGAATGGCGTCGAGGGGCAGGACGAAATAGGCCAGTGCGCCCAGCATCATGCCCTTGGCCGCCGCCGGGGTCTCGGGATCCCGGGCCGCGTAGTAAACGCTCAGCGCCTGATCGGCGAAGGGGATGCGGGCCGCCGTGGAGACGATCTTGGGCCAGAAGCCGCGCTGGACGCGCATCTCGTTGACCTTCTGGACGGACGGGACCAGCGCCCTGGCGGGATCCAGAACATCCTCGGGCGTGACAGCTCCGGGCGTAACAGGTTGTGATCCGGTCGGCATCGCCGCTAAACCCCTCGGACATTCATCGGTTCAGACAAGATAGGGACTCTTCGCATGAAACTCGACAGCTCGATCGCCGCAGTCGTCACGGGCGGCGCCTCCGGCCTCGGCGAGGGCACGGCCCGCGCCATCGCCGCCACGGGTGCGAAGGTCGCCCTGTTCGATATGAACGCGGAAAAGGGCGAGGCCATCGCCGCCGAGATCGGCGGGGTCTTCTGCAAGGTCGACGTGACCTCGGACGAGGAAGTCGCCGCCGCCTTCGCCAGGGCCCGCGCCGCCCACGGCCAGGAACGTCTGACCGTCAACTGCGCCGGCATCGCCACCGGCCAGAAGACCGTGTCGCGCAAGAAGGACACCGGCGAGATCCGCGCCCACGACATGGCCAGCTTCGAGCGCACCGTGCGCATCAACCTGTTCGGCACCTTCCGCGTCCTGTCGCAGTCGGCGCTCGGCATGGTGACGCTGGAGCCCATGGAGGACGGCGAGCGCGGCCTGATCGTCAACACCGCCTCGGTGGCGGCCCAGGACGGTCAGATCGGTCAGGCGGCCTATTCGGCGTCCAAGGGCGGGGTCTACGCCATGACCCTGCCGGTGGCGCGCGATCTGGCCCAGGACGGCATCCGGGTGAACACCATCCTCCCCGGGATCATGTGGACCCCGATGATGGCCGGCATGGACCAGAAGATCCAGGACGCCCTGGCCGCCGCCATTCCCTTTCCCAGCCGTCTCGGCCGCCCGGCCGACTATGCCTCGCTGGTGCTGGAGCTGGCTCGCAACGTCTATATCAACGGCGAATGCATCCGTCTGGACGGCGCGATCCGGCTGGCCCCCCGCTGACGAAGGACGAGGCCGGCCGGCCGGCCTCGAGATAATCCGGCGGTCGGCGAAAAAGACCCTTGCGGTATGCCGCAAGGGTCCGCTATACGCCCGCCTCTCGACGAGACGGATCGCCTTTCCGAAGGGCCGTTACGGAGTGCGGGCGTAGCTCAGTGGTAGAGCACAACCTTGCCAAGGTTGGGGTCGAGAGTTCGAATCTCTTCGCCCGCTCCAGTCGATTTGAAGAGGCCCGGTCGCCAGACCGGGCCTTTTT
>Ga0209023_10006826_pt1 | contig 11908 bp, 11 predicted proteins | sample LakOneMetagenome_FD_187468 | JGI IMG/M metagenome (GOLD analysis project Ga0209023, IMG submission 187468) | Freshwater and sediment microbial communities from Lake Erie, Canada (SPAdes) (version 2) | ecosystem: Environmental > Aquatic > Freshwater > Lentic | place: Lake Erie, Canada...
CCTCCGTCACCTGGAAGATGCCGCGGCGGACGATCTTGTCGGGATCGATGCCGTGGATGCGATCGCCGTCGTAAACGATCTCGCCGCGGGTGATTTCGCCGTCCTCTGTCTTGAGCAGTCCGGAGATCGCCTTCAGCGTCGTCGACTTGCCGGCGCCGTTGGCGCCGAGCAGCGCCACGATCGCGCCCTTGGGCACGTCGAGGCTGAGCCCGCGAAGCACCAGGATGACTTCGTCATACACCACCTCGATACTGCGCACGCTGAGGAGCGGCGCAACGGTGGTGGCTGGCGCGGGGCGGGTTGCTTCGATGACTTCGGTCATGTTGCGTGCATTTCGTTTGCTACTTCGTCATGCCCGGGGCTTGTCCCGGGCGTCCACGTCTTTGTTGTCGCCCGCGAGACGTGGATGGCCGGAACACGTCCGACCATGACGCCTCTAAGGGCAGTCAGCTCACCAGCCAGCCCATTCCGCCTTGCGCGGCAGATCGATGGTCTTGACCTTCTCGAGCCTGATCGTGCCTTTGGCCATGACGTCGTTGATGTCGCCATCCGTCGCGCCCGAGATCCTGGAGCGGTACAGATCGACCTTGGTCGTCGGGCGGTGGTCTTTCTCGGTCCAGGTCGAGGGATTGCAGACGCCTTCCATCCCGGCGGGCACCCAATCCTTCTTCTGGTAGAAGCCCTTGGCGACGTTTTCGCCGGTAGCGCCGCCGTTCTTGGCGGCCCAGTCGAGCGCTTCCTTCAGATACAGCGCGCTGCAAACGGCGGCGATGTAATGCACCGGACGGTAGACCTTGCCCGTCGGATCGGACATTTTCGAGATCTCCATCACGGTCTTCATGCCCTGCGCGTTGCCGCCCCATGCAACCGCCGTGCGCAGCGGGAAGATAACGCCGTCGGCGGCATCGCCCGCGGTCTTGGCGGCGTTCTCGTCCATGCCCCAGACGTTACCCATGAACTGGACGTCGACGCCTGCGGTTTTGCACGCCTTAAGCACCGAGATGTTGGAGCCGGCGGTGTTGCCGAGATAGGCGTAGTTGGCGCCGGCGCTCTTCAGGCTCAAGCACTGCGCGCTGTAATCACCTGGCGACAGCGCAAATACCAGCGGCGGCAGCACTTCGAAGCCGAGTTCGGTGGCAAGCGCCTCGCCGGCGGCCTTCGGAGCGTTCGGGTAGGGATGGTTAGCGCCCATATGCACGAATTTCGGCTTGCCGGGCTTGCCCTTGGCTTTCCAGTCCTCGGCCGCCCAGGTCAGCATTGCGCGCATCGCGTCCGAATAGCTCGGGCCGTAGAAGAAATTATACGGCGCAGGCTTGGCCTTGCCGCTGGTGCCTTCCGGATCGGTCAGCGCCGCGGCGTAGGAGCCGGAGATGTCGGGGATCTTGTCCTGCGCCAAGAAGCCGGTGAGCGCTTCGGTGTCTGCGGTGCCCCAGCCCATGATCGCGGCGACCTTGGCGTCCGGCGCCGACCACTTCTTGTACAGCGCGATGGCGCGCGGCACCTGGTAGCCGTAATCATTGCTGTCGACGTTGAGCTGCTTGCCGCTGACGCCGCCGTTCTTGTTGACCCAGGCGAAGGTGTCCGCGACGCCCTGGCCGTAGGGGGTGCCGACGTCGGCTGTGCCGCCCGACAGATCCTGCAGATGGCCGATCGCAATCTGCGCCTGCGCGGCCATGGAAGCCGAGCCAATCAGCAGCGCCAGTGAAACAGTGCTCAAGAGACATTTCATCGTCATAGACATTTACCTCCGGTCTTCGTTGAGTTCGTTGTTCTTAAGTCCCGCCGCCGCCTCAATGCGAAAACGGGTAGAGTTTCCAGTAGGTCCTGATCTGTCGCCAGCGATGCGCGAGCCCGTCGGGCTCGAACATGAGGAACCCGATGATGATCAGTCCGATCGTGATCTCGCGCAGGAAGGTGATGTTGTTGTTAAGCGATAACGCCTTGTCGATCGCGCCGCCCTTCAGGCCGGCGCTGATCCACTCCATCGATTCGGGCAGCAGCACCACGAAGGCGGTGCCCATCAGCGTACCCATCACCGATCCGGTGCCGCCGATGATGATCATCGCCAGGAACAGGATCGAGCGCTCGATGCCGAAACCTTCATTGGAGACGACGAGCTGATAGTGCGCGTACAGCGCGCCGGCGATGCCGGCGAAGAACGCAGCGAGGCCGAACGATAGCGTGCGGTATTTGGTGAGGTTGATGCCCATGATCTCGGCGGAAAGATAATGGTCGCGGATTGCGACCAGCGCGCGGCCATCGCGGGTGCGCATCAGGTTGGTCACCAGCAGGAAGCTGATCACGAGATAGGCCAGCACCACGTAGAAATATTGTTTGTCGCCGCGGAACGTGTAGCCGAAGATCGAGAACGGATTGGCGCTGGCCGGTACCGAGCCGCCGGAGAACCAGTCGGCGCGCGAGAAGAAATCCAGCAGGATATACTGCGCGGCCAGCGTCGCGATGACGAGATAGAGGCCCTTCAGCCGCGCTGCCGGTAGCCCGAAGACCAGCCCGACCAGCGCGGTGATGACGCCGGCAAGCGGAATGGCAATGAAAACCGGGATCGGCAGGTTGTTGGAGATGTAGGCCGAGGTGAAGGCGCCGAACAGGAAGAACGCGGCATGGCCGATCGAGATCTGACCGGTGAAGCCGACGAGGATATTGAGGCCGAGCGCTGCTATCGCGAAGATGCCAATCTGGATGGATATGCTGAGCCAGTAGTTCGAAAACACCAGCGGTGCGAAACAAACCATCACGATACCGAGAACCGCAAAATTTCGGCTGGTCTTGGTCGGAAAGATCGTGGTGTCCGCCGCATAGGTGGTGCGGAAGTCACCGGACGGAATGAGGGAGGGGCCGGCCATGAATTACACTCGCTCGATGTCTTTGGTGCCGAACAGCCCGTAGGGCTTGATCATCAGGATGATGATCAGCACGTAGAATGGCGCAATTTCGTAGAGATTGCCCCAGTGCAGATATTCGCTGTCGACATACTGCGCGATGTTCTCCAGCAACCCGATGATGATGCCGCCAACCACGGCGCCGCCGATCGAGTCGAGTCCGCCGAGGATTGCGGCCGGGAATACCTTGATGCCATAGGCGGAGAGGCCCGATGACACACCGTTGACGACGGCGACCACCACGCCCGCGACCGCCGACACCATAGCCGAGATCGCCCATGCCATCGCGAACACGTTCTTAACCGAGATGCCCAGCGACTGCGCCACCTGCTGATTGAACGCGGTGGCGCGCATCGCGAGGCCGTACTTCGAAGCTCGGAAGAACCAGGCCATGCCGATCATCATTGCCACCGACACCACGAGGCTCATGACATAGACGGTCTGGATCTGCAGGCCGAGGAAACTGACCGACTGGCTTTCGAACACGCGCGGGAACGGCTGCGGGTTGACGCCGAACATCCATTTCAACGCGGCCTGGAACACGGTCGAGAGGCCGATCGTGACCATGATAACGGAGATGATCGGCTCACCGATCATCGGCCGCAGGATCAAGATCTGGATCGCGATGCCGAACACGAACATGAACACCAGCGTCATCGGCATACCGAGCCAGAACGGCACTTGGTATTTGGCGAGCAGCGCCCAACACACCCAGGCGCCGATCAGCAGAAGTTCGCCCTGTGCAAAATTCACGACTTGGGTTGCCTTGTAGATCAGTACGAACGACATTGCGACCACGCCATAGAGCGTGCCGACCACGAGGCCGTTGACCAGAAGCTGGATCAGAAACTGGGTGTTCATTCCGCCGCCTCCGCAATGTGCATGTTCGGCGCGAGGTCGACCACCCGCAGTGTGGTGCGGATTCGCTGGGTGGTGCCGTCCTGGAAGCGGATCACGGTGTCGACCGGGATGTCGTGCTTGCCGCCATAGATCGCATCGATAATCCCGGCGTATCTTTCATTGATGACGCTTCGGCGGACTTTTCGCGTTCGGGTCAATTCGCCGTCGTCGGCGTCGAGTTCCTTGTAGAGCAGCAGGAAACGCGAGATGCGCTGCGCCGGCGGCAGCGTGGCGTTGACAATCTCGACCTCCTTGCGGATGAGGTCGTAGACCTCGGGGCGCGAGGATAGGTCGGTATAGGTGGTGAAAGAAATCCGGTTCTTCTCCGCCCACTTCGAGATGATCGAATAGCGAATGCAGATCATCGCCGCCAGTGCATCGCGTCCGGCGCCCAGTACCACCGTCTCGGCAATGTAGGGCGAGAACTTCAGCTTGTTTTCCAGATATTGCGGCGAGAAGCGTTCGCCGCGCGAAGTCTCGGCCAGATCCTTGATGCGGTCGATGACGACAAGCTGCTTGTTGTCGTTGAAGTAGCCGGCATCGCCGGAATGCATCCAGCCGTCCTTCATGTCGGCGGCGGAGGCTTCCGGGTTCTTGTAGTAGCCGAGATACATATTGGGATGGCGCACCACGATTTCGCCGACGCCATTAATGTCGGGGTTGTCGACGCGTATCTCGACATCCTCGGCCATCGGCACGCCTGTGGTGTCCGGATCGACCTTGCCTTCCGGGTGCAGTGTGTAAGCACCCAGTAATTCGGTCTGGCCATAGAGTGTGCGCAGCGGCACGCCCATCGCCTGAAAAAACTTGAACGTGTCCGGCCCCAGCGCCGCGCCGCCGGTCGCAGCCGACCGTAGTCGCGTGAAGCCGAGGCGGTCGCGCAGTGCGCGGAACAGCACCTTGTCGGCCAGCATCGAATGCTTGCCGCTGGCCAGTGCCGCCAGCCCGGTCTTCATGCCGAAACCGTAGAGCTTCTGCTTCAACGGCGAGGCGTCCATCACGCCGGCACGGACGTCGGCGGCGATCGATTCCCAGACCCGCGGCGCGAACAGCACGAAAGTCGGCGCGATCTCGCGAAAGTCGTTCATCATGGTGTCGGGCTCTTCGACGAAGTTGACCTTCATCCGGCACAGCAGGCCTTTGCCGAGCACATAGACTTGTTCCATGATCCAGGGCAACGGCAGCACCGAGACGTATTCGTCTTCGGGGCCCTTGGGATCGAACGCGAGATAGGTCGCGCAATGTTTCAAGACGCGGCCGGCTGCGAGCATCGCGAGCTTCGGATTCGCCGTTGTGCCCGAGGTGGTGCAGAGGATCGCGACATCCTCGCCTTTGGTGGCGTCGACCAGGCGATCGTAGAGGCCGGGCTCTCGCGCGGCGCGTTCGCGGCCCATCGCGACCAGCTTGTCGGCTTCCATCAAACGCGGGTCGTCGTATTTCCGCATGCCGCGCGGATCGGAGTAGACGATGTGCTTGAGGTTGGGTACGCGGTCGGCCAGCGCCAGCAGCTTGTCGACTTGCTCTTCGTCCTCGGCGAAAACCAGTTTCGCCTCGCCGTAGCTGAGCAGATACGCCGCTTCCTCGTCGAGCACGTCGCGATAAAGGCCGAGGCTCATGGCGCCGATGGCATGGGTCGCGATTTCCGCCGCCACCCAATCCGGCCGGTTGTCGCCGATCACGCCGATGACATCGCCGCGGCCGAGACCGAGCTCGACCATACCGAGCGCGAAATCGTGCACGCGGGTCTGATAGTCGTTCCAGGTGAACACGCGCCACAGCCCGAGATCCTTTTCGCGCAGCGCAATCTCGTTGCCGTGCTCTTTCGCGTTGAGCCGCAGCAGTTTCGGATAGGTATCGGCCTGGGCGACGCGGCCCGCATAGTCCATCATGCCGCGCACTCCGGGGCGGCCGGCTTGTCGTCGGGATCGACGAGCATCTCGTCCTCTTCACCGAGATAGGCGCGCTTGACATGGGGATCGGAGAGCACGGCGGCCGGATCGCCCTCGGCGATCTTGCGGCCGAAATCCAGCACCATGACGCGATGGGAGATGTCCATCACAACGCCCATGTCGTGCTCGATCATCATCACCGTCATGCCGAACTCTTCGTTGAGATCGACGATGTAGCGGGCCATGTCCTCCTTTTCCTCGAAGTTCATGCCGGCCATCGGCTCATCAAGGAGAATGAGCTGCGGCTCCAGCGCCATGGCGCGGGCAAGCTCGACGCGTTTGCGCAAGCCGTAGGGCAGGGTGCCGGCAGTCGCCTTGCGCACCGACTGCAGGTCGAGGAAGTCGATGATCTCTTCCACCTTGCGGCGGTGCTCGAGTTCCTCGCGGCGCGCGCCGGTCAGCCAGTACAGTGAGCCCGTGATGAAATTGTTTTTCAGCAGGTGATGGCGGCCGACCATGATGTTGTCGAGAACGCTCATATGATGGAACAGCGCCAGATTCTGGAAGGTGCGGCCGATGCCGAGCGAGGGTCGGGCGTTCGGGTTGAGGCCTGTAATATCCTTGCCGCGATAGAAAAGCTGGCCTTCGGTCGGCCTGTAGCGGCCCGAGATGCAGTTGACGATCGAGGTTTTGCCGGCACCGTTCGGCCCGATGATCGAGAACAGCTCGCCGTCGTTGACGCCGAAGCTGACTTCGGTCAGCGCACGGACGCCACCAAAGCGCAGTGACACCCCGCGCACTTCCAAAGCGTAAGACACTCATCCCTCCAGACACGGCGCTTTGGCAGCGCTCTTTATCTAAGTTTGCACACGATGGTGCGATCCTACATCGGCGGCTATCGCTAGGCCATCCGACTGTTGAAGCCCGGATGCCCATCCTGCGCGGTAACGCCGCACCCGCAAGTCCCGGCTGTTCCGGGCGCCGTTCGACTAACGGCACGAGGTGGTCCTGCATAAGGGAAAGCGATAGATTGAAATGTCTTTTGCCTGACATTTGGTCAGCAAATTTCTGGAGGCCGGGCGTGGTTGTGGGGGTGATTGGTGCAGTGCAATATGAACATTGAGGCTGCGGGCGACGGTCGATGACGAGATGATTGCCCCGGATTACCTGAAACGGATAGCGGCCTGGTCACGAGAACTCTCCGAGCGCGAGATCGAGATCGCGCGCGCCGGCATTGTCGAAAAATCCTACCGTGCCGACGAGTTCATCTTCATGCGCGGCGACCAGTTCGACTACTGGACCGGCGTCGTGACCGGACTGGCGCGGATGGGGATCGTATCCCGGGGCGGCAAGGCCGCCAGTTTTGCCGGTCTCACCGCCGGCGCCTGGTTCGGCGAGGGCTCCGTGCTCAAGAACGAACCGCGGCGATACGACGTGGTGGCGCTGCGCGGCACCCGAATTGCGATGATGAATCGCAGCACGTTCGTATGGCTGTTCGAGAACAGTGTCGGCTTCAACCGCTTCCTGGTCGGACAGCTCAACGAGCGGCTCGGCCAGTTCATCGGGCTGCTGGAATATGGCCGCACGCTCGATGCAACCGCGCGGCTGGCGCGCTCGATCGCCTCGTTGTTCAACCCCATTCTTTATCCGGACCTGACGCCGCATCTCGAAATCACCCAGGAAGAAATCGGGGCGCTGTCCGGCATCTCCCGGCAGAATGCCAACCAGTGCCTGAAGCGGTTGGAACAGCAGGGGCTGCTCCGGCTCGAATATGGCGGCGTCACCGTCATCGACCTCGAACGCCTGCGCCGTTACGGCGAGTGAGCGACGAAAGGCGGCCCTGCGGCGTCAGCGCCATTGGCGGCGCGCGTGTGTTGATCTAGCCTGCCTGCAAGGCCGTCGGTCAATGACGGGCTCGGGGAGGCGTCATGAGGATCCAGCGTCGTCAATTCCTGCAACTGGCAGCCGCAGCAGGCGCGCTCCCGTTCACCTCGCGGATCGCAAGCGCGCAAGCCTATCCGGCGCGGCCGGTTCGTCTGGTGATCGGTTACACCCCGGGCGGCTCGGCCGATCTCACGGCGCGGCTGATGGGGCAGTGGCTGTCGGAGAAGCTTGGGCAATCGTTCGTGATCGAGAACCGTCCCGGTGGCGGCACCAATATCGCGACCGAAGCGGTGGTGCGCTCGGCGCCGGACGGCTACACGCTGATGCTCGTTGCTCCGGCCAACGCCATCAACGCCACGCTCTACGAAAAACTCAATTTCGACTTCCTGCGCGACATGGAGCCGGTCGCCGGCATCATCCGCTTTCCCAACGTCGTGGTGGTTAATCCCTCGCTGCCGATCAACTCGATTCCTGAGCTGATCGCCTATGCCAAGGCCAATCCCGGCAAGCTCAACATGGCGTCCTCCGGCAACGGCTCGACGATCCACATGTCCGGCGAACTGTTCAAGATGCTGACCGGGATCAACATGGTCCATGTGCCCTACCGGGGCGGTGCGCCGGCGCTGACCGATCTGATCGCGGGCCAGGTGCAGGTGATGTTCGACAACATTCCGACCTGCGCCGAGCACGTCAAATCCGGCAAGCTGCGCGGGCTCGCGGTTACCAGCACCACCCGCTCGGACGTGCTGCCGGATCTTCCTGTCGTTGCCGATTTTCTGCCGGGCTACGAGGCGAGCGCATGGTACGGCATCGGTGCACCCAAGGGCACGCCGCCCGAAATCATCGAGCGGCTCAACAAGGCGGTGAACGAAATCCTCGCCGATCCCAGGGCCAAGGCCCGCTTCGCCGAGCTCGGCGCCTTTCTGCTGCCGGGTTCGGCGCTGGATTTCGGCAAGCTGCTGGCGAACGAAACCGACAAGTGGGGCAAGGTGGTCAAGTTTGCCGGCGCCAAGGTCGACTAGCGCGCGGCGCGCGGCGGATTCTTCGAAAGAGCTGACGCCATCGCCGAGATCAGCGGCCGCATGAAGAAGGCGTCCTCGGCAGGATAGATATCCGTGCGCAAGCCCAACGCCGTGAGTTCATCGGATACCGCCGGCCCAACGGACGCGATCGGCGTCTTCGCCAATCCATCGCGCAACTTCGCCTCGCAGCCGCGCGCGCGCGCGACGTCGACGAGGCGGCGGACCTGACCCATATTGGTCAAAGCAATTGCATCGATGCGGCCGGCGGCCATTTCGTCGATCGCGGTCACGATATTGGTGTCGGCGGCCTGCGCGTCATAGGCGTAGGGCAGCACGGTATCGATTTCCGACACGCCTTGGGCCTTGATGGCGCCGATCAGGGCCGAATGATCCTTGTCCGGGTAGAGCTGCAGGCCGATCCTGCGGCCGCGCAAGTCAAGGCGGGACAGCATTTCGGCGATGCCTTCCGACGTCGGCTTTTCCGTCGTCACCTGCGGCTCCAGCCCGATCTCGCGCAACGCCTTGCCGGGCTTCGGTCCGCGGATGAAGTTTCGCGCGGTACCAAGCGCCGCGACGAAGGCCGGCTCGACGCCGATGCGGCGGACCACCTTCAACAGCCTGCGCAGGCCTTCACCGGTCATCCACACCATGTCGTCGCAGGGATGTGCAACGAACCGCTTGATCCAGGCCTCGACTGGGGCGGGGTCGGGCGCGTCGTGAATGGTGAACATCGGGCATTGCAGGACGTCGGCACCCTGTTCGGTGAGCAGCCTCGAAAATTGCGCTTCCTCGCGCGTTTCCAGGATCAGGATGCGGTACCCGTTCAGTCTGTCAGCCATGGTCTTGCTCCAACGCAGGTCGCCCGCGAATTGTTCATCCTGACCCCGCTTTCGGCATTGGCGCAAGCGCAGCCGTGGTGATAGAGCAGGGCGCAAATCCGCCGCATCCTACAAATGTCATCAAATCAGCCATGCCCGATCATCAGTTCGTTCTGACGCTGTCCTGTCCGGATCGTCCCGGCATCGTTTCCGCGGTGTCGACCTTTCTCGCCCATAATGGCCAGAATATCCTCGACGCCCAGCAGTTCGACGACGTCGAGACCAACAAGTTCTTTATGCGGGTGGTGTTCGCCGCCGCCGATCTCGCGGTGGAGTTGAAGGCGTTGCAGACCGGCTTCACCGCGATTGCCGATCGTTTCAGCATGGACTGGCAGATGCGCGATCGCGCCAGCCGCCGCCGCGTGATGCTGATGGTCTCCAAATCCGATCACTGCCTGGTAGATATTCTCTATCGCTGGCGCACCGGCGAACTGCAGATGATCCCGACCGCGATCGTTTCCAACCACCCGCGCGAGGTCTACGGCGCGCTCGATTTCGGCGACATCCCGTTCCACTACATGCCGGTCACCAAGGACACCAAGCGCGAGCAGGAACAGGCCGTGCTGAAGCTGGTGCAGGACACGCACACCGATCTGGTGGTGCTGGCGCGCTACATGCAGATCCTGTCGGACGAAATGTCGGCCAGCCTTTCCGGACGCTGCATCAACATCCACCACTCGTTCCTGCCGGGCTTCAAGGGCGCGCGCCCCTACCACCAGGCGCACGAGCGCGGCGTCAAGCTGATCGGCGCCACCGCGCATTACGTCACCCGCGATCTCGACGAGGGCCCGATCATCGACCAAGACGTCGAGCGCATCAGCCACCGCGACACACCGGAAGACCTGTCGCGCAAGGGCCGCGACATCGAACGCCGCGTGCTGGCCCGCGCCATGCGGCATCACCTCGAGGATCGCGTCATCCTCAACGGCCGCAAGACCGTGGTGTTCATGGATTGATGCCGGCTACTTGACCGGCAGGCTCGCCGCCAGCGTGCGCACGATCGGCTTCGGCAGTTCGATGCCGGAAAGCTTCCAGGTCCATGCCTCGAAGTGCAGGTTGATCGCTGCGTAATTCTCAGGATCGGTCTTTTCGCTGACGCGGATGCCGAGCAGCAACGGCTGGATGAAATTGACCCGCCCGAGCAGCTTTAGCCAGTTGCCGGTATCGAGATCGCCGAGCGCGGGTAACCCGGCAAATGCCGGCAATCCCTGCGAGGCATCAACCTTGCCGCTCTTGAGGATCTGCGTGAGGTTTTCGGCGGTCAGTATCTTGGCCGCCATCACATCCGCAATGGTCGCGCCATAGGTTTTGATCAGCATCTTCTCCATCGAACCGACCTTGCGGGTAGCGCCGATGCGATCGAGATAGGCACCGACGATCTGCTTGGTCAGCGAATGTGTGAGCGACTTGACGTTGGTGTGCTGGAGCACCTTGGCGACATCGCCGGCGCGTGCAGCCGAGGCCAGCGTCGAGAGCGAGGACGCCGCCAGCCCGAGATAGATCGCAACCGCGACGACGAGAGCGGTAAGGGTGCCGAGAAACGAGCGCATCGAAAGATCCTGTTCGCACAGCGTGCCATCACCGGCAGCGAACCGCGCGAGCAATTCGAATGTTGAGGATCCCACAGGGGCGATGCCGCGGTATTGCATGCGTGACCGCGCGATGCCAGCGGCGATTCTGTGGCCATCCCGCCCGCCGGCGTTCCGTGCCGGAACCGATCCGGCGCGCGCGACGCAAGGCTTAGTTGATCGCGTCGTCGGAAGCGGAAACCGGTTTGGCTTCCGCCGGGCGTTCCGCGGCCGGGATCAGACGCTGGCGTTCGCGCTCCCGCATATATTCGTCGTACTTCACTGTGCCCGGTCGCGGCGGTGCGTCCACCGGCAGGCCGCCGGCCCATGCCGGGATGGCGTCGCTCATGCCGGCGGCGAGCTTTTCATTGATCGTTCCGCACCCGCTCAAGCAAAGGCCTGACAGGACAGTGGCAACGATCGTGGCGATATGGCGGGCTCTGATCGGCATCAGCGGCAAACTACAGCTTTGATGTTTACGGGTCATGGACCGGGGCGTTTTCGCGCCGGCCCGGACCCGGGCGTTTCTGTTGACAGGACCATCTTATTTGTACGATCGTACAAATGGTGGAGCGCCCGGTCTGAGGCATTTGATCTGGTGGCAGATGGATATAGTAGTACTATAATACCAGAGGTCGGGTTGGGTGTCGCGTGGCGAAGCTTCTGGGTTTCGGCTGGGGCACGCCCTTAGTCTGACTGGACAATATGTCGTCGGAAGACGTCATGTTGCGGCGCTACACGGCCGAAAAATCTGGGCTATGGTGAGGCAAGGGCCGGGGACTCGGCTCAAAGCGCAAGACCGATCAGGGGGAGACCAATTTCATGTCCATTCGCAGTCAATTATTGCTGGCCGCAGGCGCCGTCGCC
>Ga0209023_10006827_pt1 | contig 11906 bp, 9 predicted proteins | sample LakOneMetagenome_FD_187468 | JGI IMG/M metagenome (GOLD analysis project Ga0209023, IMG submission 187468) | Freshwater and sediment microbial communities from Lake Erie, Canada (SPAdes) (version 2) | ecosystem: Environmental > Aquatic > Freshwater > Lentic | place: Lake Erie, Canada | collected...
CTGCGCCACTCCACCCGCAGGTCCTTCGCCGCAACCAGCCGGGCGATGCGCCAGGTGTTGCCCTTGAACGGGTTCACGAGGTCACCTCGCGGGCCTGGCCACCGGCGATCTCGACCACTCGTGTGGCCAGTGCGCCCGCCCGTTCCAGCTCGTGGCTGGCAACCATCACCGTCGCGCCCGCGGCGGCAGCGGCGCGCAGGATGGCGTCCAACTCGTCGCGACCGGCTGCATCGAGACCCGCGTGCGGTTCGTCCAACAGCCACAGCTCGGCGCGGCGGGCAACCAGGCAGGCCAGTGCGGTCCGTCGGCGCTGGCCGGCGCTGAGTCGGCCGACCTTCACGTCGGCCAGGCGGTTGGCCAGGCCCATGCGCTGCAGCGACGCCGCGATCTCGGCCTCGCTGGCACCGACCGTTGCGCCCCAGAAGCGGACGTTGTCGGTCACCGTCAGGTCCGCGTACAGGCCGTTGGCGTGACCGAGCAGCCCGACGCGGTTGCGCACGGCGGCACGGTCGGCGACCAGGTCGCAGCCGAGCACGGTCGCATGCCCACGCTCGACCGGCAGCAGACCTGCGCACAGGCGCAGCAGCGTGGTCTTGCCGGCACCGTTCGGGCCGCAGAGCAGCACGATCTCGCCGCGCCCCACGGTCAGCGAGACCCCCGCCAGCGCGGGAAACCCACCGAGGACCGCGACCACGTCGACGAGGGCGACGACCGGCTCCGCGGCAAATTCGACGACATGGTCCATGCGGCGCTGAACGCTAACGGAGCGGCCAGGGCAACGGCACCGATGTTCGCTGCCCGCGGCGACAGCAGCCGGTGCAGCGGGAGAGACTGCCGGCATGCGACCGCAGCGGATTGAACCCGGGCCTGGCCAGGAGAGCGTGTGGGACTATCCGCGGCCACCGGCGGTCGTGCCGTTCGCCGGTCGCGTGCGAGTCGTGCATGGCGGCCGCGTGGTGGCCGACACCCTCGCCGCCGTACGAGTCCTGGAGACCAGTCAGCCGCCGGCGTTCTACCTGCCGCCGGCGGACATCGACATGACGCGACTGCGCCGCACGTCCAGCACCACATGGTGCGAGTGGAAGGGCGCCGCCACCTATTGGCAGCTCGACGACGTGGCCGACGTGGCGTGGAGCTACGGTCGCCCGACCGCCGGTTTCGATGCGATCCGCGACCACCTCGCGTTCTACGCACAACGAGTGGACGAGTGTTGGGTCGACGACGAACTGGTCCTCCCCAACCCAGGCAACTTCTACGGCGGGTGGATCACGTCGACAGTCGTCGGCCCGTTCAAGGGTTCGCCGGGCACGATGGGCTGGTGAACGCGCACTCGCGAACCGGGCCGGGTGACCGCCGGGAGCCACCGCCGCCCGGGTAGCGTCACCACCCGTGACCAGCGGCGTCGAGAACTCCATGCAACCCGCCGCCAGCCCCGGCCGCCGCAAGCGCCCGCCACGCGTTCCGTACTTCCTACGGCCTCCGCAGCCGCACGACTGGCGCTGGATCGTCGGTGGCGTCGGCAAGGCGCTGATCACGCTCGGTCTGCTGATGTTCGCGTTCGTCGGCTATCAGCTGTGGGGCACCGGCATTGCCACCGCCCGCGCGCAGAACGAACTGCACAGCGAGTACGAGCGGATCATGGCGTCCACCACCACGCACCCGGTCACCACGACGACGGCAGCGCCGGTCAGCACCGACCCCACCGACACCACCCTCCCGACCGACACGACGGTGGCCACCACCGGCACGGTGCCCACCGCTCCGGTCACCCCGCCGGTCCCCTCCGGCGACTGGGTGGCACACCTCGAGATCCCGAAGATCGGGCTGAAGAAGGAAGTCGTCGAGGGCATCAGCAAGTCCGACCTGTCGAAGGGACCGGGCCACTTCCGCGAGACCCCGATGCCCGGCCAGTTGGGCAACGCTGCGATCGCCGGCCACCGCACCACCCACGGTCACCCGTTCCTGGAGCTGGACCAACTGGAGCCAGGCGACCTGATCGAGGTCACCACCGTCGCCGGCCACTTCACCTACCGGGTGACCGAGACGTTCGAGGTCGTGCCCAGCGACTACGCCGATGCGATTCCGACGACCGACTTCACCAAGGCGACCCTGACGCTGGCCACGTGCACCCCGGCCTACGTCAGCAGCCACCGCTTGATCGTGCGCGCCGAACTGGTGGCCGAGAGCAGCGACCAGGTGCTGGCGCCACCGCCAGCGACTGCCCCGCCCACCGACGCCACGCTGCCCGGCGACGACACCGAGACCACGGCCGCCGCGCCCGATGAGACCGAGGTGCCCGGCGCCACCACCGCCACCGACCCTGGGGCCGAGACGACCGACGGGACCGACACCACCGACTCCACGGACACGCCCGCGGCCGTCGTCGAACCGCTGGACGACGGATTCTCCGGCGGCTGGTTCGACGACACCGACGCGATCCTGCCCTCGATCCTGTGGGGTCTGGGCCTGCTCGGCGTCGGCGTCGCGGCCTACTTCATCGGCAAGTCCGCCAAGCGGCTGTACGTCAGCTTCCTGGTGGGCGCCATCCCGTTCCTGCTGGTCCTGTACTTCTTCTTCGAGAACATCTACCGCCTGCTGCCTCCGGGCCTCTGATCGTCTGCGAGCCACCCCATGCCGAACCCGACCGACTCGAACAACGCCAAGGCCGACCCCGTCCGCGCCAAGCGTCAGCGGATCGCGAAGTACACCCTGCTGGCCAACCGTGTCGGCTACCTGTTCTTCGCGCTGGCGATCGCCGTGTTCATCATCGGGTTCGCCGTCAGCTTCAACGGTGCGGTGTCGGCGATCGTGATCGGCTCGCTGATCATCGGCACCATCCTGCTCGCCCCCGCGATCGTCCTCGGCTACGCCGTCAAGGCCGCCGAGCGCGACGACCGCGAGCGCGGCCTGTGACGACACCCCGTCTGGCCTGGTCCGACAGCCGGGACAGCCGGGTTTGTGCCACCTGAAAACCTTGTTACCCTCTGGTAACCCTATGAGGACCACGACATGAGCATGCGCCTGCCGGCACCCGCCCGCCGCGAGCAGATCCTTGACGTGTCCGTCCAGGTCTTCGCCCGCAACGGTTTCCATTCCACCTCGATGAACGACGTGGCAGATGCCGCCGGCGTCACCAAGCCGGTGCTCTACCAGCACTTCGACAGCAAGCAGGACCTCTACCTGGCACTGCTGGAGGAAGCCGGCAACCGCCTGCGCAACGCCGTCAGCAAGGCCGTCGCCGGCGCCAACAACGGCAAGGAGCAGACGGAGATGGGCTTTCGTGCCTACTTCCGCTGGGTCGCCGAGGACCACGACGCGTTCCTGTTGCTGTTCGGCTCACGCGCCAACCGCGACGAGGAGAGCACCACCGCGATCCGCCGCATCACGGCGGAGACAGCGAAGGCGATCGCCCCGTTGATCGCGGCCGACATCGAGCCCGAGCACCAGCGCACATTGGCCCAGGGTCTGGTCGGCATGGCCGAGGGCGTCAGCCGCCACCTCGTGGAGCGCGGCGACACCTTCGACCCCGACGTGTTGGGCCAGCAGGTGGCCGACATGGCGTGGGCCGGCCTGCGCGCCGTCCACCGCAACGGCTGACCGAGCCGCCCTCCACCAACAGGTCCGGGCTGTTGCCGTCGGGCCGGACCTACCTGTATCGCCGCGTGACAACTTCGGTTGCGCGTGCCCGCCGACCGCGCAACCAAAGTTGTCGCCGCCCGTTCGCGAGCGTGACGGTCCGAACCCGTCGACCGTGAGCGCTGCCGCAGCGGTGCCCTACCGCGGGCCGTGGTCGGCGACGAACTGCGCTGCCGCGTCGTTCAGCGACTGCTCCAATGCAAGTGCGGTGACCTGCTGTGCCAGCGGCGCCAAACGGTCCAGCACGGCCGTGATCTCGCCGAGCGGCGCAGCATCAGCGTCGCTGCACGACGGAACGTCACTGCGGTGGCTTGATCAGCCCCGGCACGTCGTGGCGGTACACGCCGGTGTCGAGGTAGGCGCGCAACTTGGTGATCCAGTTCGGGATCAACCGCGGCAGCATCGCCAGCCACTCCGAATTGGTGGTGGTCAGCACATCGTTGAACAGCACCAGGCTGCGACCGGCGACCAACGCCTCGAACTGCTCGTCGGTGAAGGCCGGCAACGGCCGGACCGCTCGGTAGCCGTCCAGCAGCGCAGCCTCCTGCTCGAAGTTGTCGCGCAGGTAGTACGCACTGATCGCCAGATCCTGCGCGGGCACGCCGACGCCGCTGTCGTCGAAGTCGAACACGATCAACCGGCCGCGGTACCACTTCAGGTTCCAGACGTGGAGGTCCGCGTGCAGTGGCTGCCTCGATGCACTGGCGAAGAGCGTGTCGTAGTGGCCCTGGACATGTGCCATCGCAGCGTCGACCACCGACCGGTACTCGTCGGTCATCAGCGGGTGTTCGTCGGCGAAGTGATCCGGCACGTCCATCAGGATCGAATCGATCGACGGCAACTCGGCCCCGGCGGGCAACTGCCAACCGGCAGCGTGTTGGTGCAGGACCGCCGTCGCCTGGCCGACCGCACGCATCTGCTCGACGGTTGCGGCCGCTCCGAGGTCGCGTCCGGGCAACCACGCGAACAGCGCCGCCGGCAGAGCCCTGCCGAGATCCGCGCTGTACACCGACGTCGTCAACGCGCCGCTTCGTGTGCGTTGCGGCGTCGGCACCCACAGGTCGGTCTCGTCCGACAGCGCGGCAAGCCACGCCATCTCCGCCGCCAGGTTGGCGGGGGTGCGCCGCGAGTTCACGTTCAGCCGCAGCGCGAACCGGCGGCCATCGTCCGTGTCCACACGGAAGATCGTGTTGAACCCGTGGTTGAGCAGCCGCAGGCCGGCCACCTCCAACGGATAGTCGGCCAACGCCGCCATCGCGACCTGCCGCAGCCGCATTGCCTGCGCGCGCGGTGACCGTTGCTCGAATTCCATGGTGCCCGACGCTACGCGACCGCTCGCACCGCGACGGCACGAGTTCGTGCGGACACTCCGCGGTCGCGCGCTCCGCGGTCGCGCGCTCCGCGGTCGCGCGCCCAGCGGTGACGTCCGCCCTGCTCCTCCTGCAGCGGACGGCGGCGCGTCAGGCGCGAACGCTGTAGCCCTTGTAGCCCTCGACGAACCCGGCGGCCGTCAGCGCCGCCACCCACGGCATGGCCGGCGTGACCGGCTCGCCGTTGACCTTGCGCACCTCGATGCTGCGCGTGCGCCCGTCCTTCACCAGGCGGGCCAAGGCCTCCGCCCAGCCGTCGTCGTCCGCTGCAGCGGGGAACGTGACCACATGATGCGAGCGCCGTTCGAACCACACCAGCGGCACACCATCGCGCGACACCACCAGCGCGCCAGCTGCCCGGGCCGGCCGGCCAGGTGTCTCCGGCCACGACACCGCCGCACCGTAGGGCTGGGCCGGGTCGGTGGCAGCGAGCACCACCGGCGGCGTTGCGTCCGCCGGGTGCAGTTCGTGGTCCGGTGTGTCGCGCACGCTGCGCAAACGGTCCACCGCACCCGGCAGGCTGAATTGCGCTGCGCCCAAACCCGCGACGAAGTAGCCGCGGCGGGTCTGGCCACGTTCCTCCAACATCTTCAGCACGCCGTACACGCCGGCGTAGCCGCCACGCACGCCCTCGGCGAGCACTGCCTCGCGGGTGACGACGCCATAGCGGTCCAGCAGTTGCAGCGCGGTCGTGTGCGCGGCTTCGGTGGCCGAGGGCGCCGGCTGCAGTAGCGGGGCGACCAGCGACCAGCGACCGGCACCCAGCGGCGGACCGATGCGCGTCAGCCGCCCAGGCCGCGGACGGCCGCGAACCGGCGCCGCCGTACGGCCCGCCTTCGAACCCTTCGCGGTCAGCAGCGAGCGCAGCGGCGCCAGCGAATCGTTGGTGACCTCGCCTGCCCAGACGAGGTCCCACAACGCCGTCAACAGCTCGGTATCGGTGCTGTCGGGCGCCGCCGCACGGATGCCGTTCCAGAAGCTGGCGCCGTGGGCGGCCAGGTACTCGCGCAGCGCCACATGCACCGGCCCACCCGGTACCTCCGGCACTTCCCAACCCTGGCCCAGCACGGGGAGCTGATCGGCGAAGCACAGCCGGATTCGGCCATCGTTCGCGCCGAGCGCACCGGCACCCACCCACACCAGCTCACCCGCGGTGCACAGCTCGTCGAGGTCGACCGCCCGGTACGACCGCATGCGTGCCGGCAGCACCTCGGTCTCCAGCGTGCTGGCCACCAACGCAGCCCCCTGCAGTTGACCGAGCGCCTCGACCAACCCATCGAGGCCACGACGCTCGCCCGGAATGCTGTGCCACCCCAGCAGGAAGCGCGCGTACGCCTGCTGATCGACCGGCTCGACCTCACGACGCAGTGCCGCCAGTGACCGACGGCGCAACTGGCGCAGCACATCGACGTCGCTGAACTCGCGGCCGCTGCCGTTGGGGCGGAACTCGCCGCGCACCACGCGGCCGTCGGACTCCAGCGCCACCAACGCGCCCATCGCGCGGTCCACGCTGATGCCGAAACGCGACGCGACGTCCTCCACGGTGAAGGGGCCGTGCGTGCGCGCATACCTGCCCACCAGGCCTTCCAGCGGATGCGGCACCGGTTCGGTGAACGCCCGCGGTAGGCCCAGCGGCACATTGCAGCCGAGCGCGTCGCGATAGCGAGCCGCATCCTCGGCGGCGATGTATCGGTCGTGCCCCGCGACCGAGACGGTGATCGCCCGCCGGGCGTGCACCAGCTCCGCCAACCACGCGGCACCGTCCGCGCCCGGTGCGGCCGTGCCCTCGGCCGTGGCCGTTTCGCAGCGCAGGTCGACCTCCGCCTCCGACAGGTCGCCGACCTTGCGCAAGACGTCGTGCAGCTCGTCGGCACTGCGCGCCCGCCGGCCGTCCGCCAACAACTGCAGCTCCAGCTCCAGGTCCGCCAGGGCACCGGGGTCCAACAGCTCGCGCAGCTCCTCGGCGCCCAGCAGGTCGCGCAGCAGGTCCTTGTCCAGTGCGAGCGCGGCGGCCCGACGCTCGGCCAACGGGCTGTCGCCCTCGTACATGAACGCGGCAATCCAGTTGAACAGCAGGCTCTGCGCGAACGGCGAGGCCTTCGCGGTGTCCACACTGACCACCCGCACGGCTCGACTGCGCAGCTGACCCAACACCTCGCGCAGGGCCGGCAGGTCGAACACGTCCTGCAGACACTCGCGGGAGGTCTCCAGCAGCATCGGGAACGTGGGGTACTTCGAGGCGACGGCCAACAGATCTGCCGCCCGCTGACGCTGCTGCCACAGGGGCGTGCGTTGGTCCGGCCGCCGTCGCGGTAGCAGCAGGGCACGGGCCGAACATTCTCGGAAGCGGGCCGAGAACAGCGAGGTCTGTGGCAGCGCACCCATCACCAGGTCGTCGATGTCGTCGGGGTCGATGATCAGGTCGGCCAGCGGCAGTTCGTCGGCAGCCTCGGGCAGGCGCAGCACGATGCCGTCGTCGGTGTACATCACCTCGACCGGGATGTCGTAGCGCTCCATCAATCGCCGCTCGATCGCCATCGCCCACGGGGCGTGCACCGGCACACCGAACGGGCTGAGGATGCACACCCGCCAGTCGCCGATCTCGTCGCGGAAGCGCTCGACCACGATCGTGCGGTCGTCGGGCACCGCCCCAGTGGCCTGCGCCTGTTCCTCCAGGTACAGCAGCACATTGTGCGCAGCCAACGCATCCAGCGAGTAGTCGGCCATCAGCGTGGCCATCGCGCTGTCGGCCGGCAGGGCACGCGCCTCGCGCTGGAACGCACCCAGCGCACGGCCGAGCTCCAGCGGGCGGCCCGGCCGGTCGCCGTGCCAGAACGGCATCTTCCCCGGCTCGCCGGGCGCTGGGGTGACGACCACTCGCTCGAACGTGATGTCCTCGATGCGCCATGTGCTGGCGCCCAGGAGGAAGGTCTCGCCGGCACGGCTTTCGTAGACCATCTCCTCGTCGAGCTCGCCCACCCGCGTGCCGTCGGGCAGGAACACGCCGAACAGCCCACGGTCCGGGATGGTGCCGCCGCTCATGATGGCCAGCCGCTTGCTGCCATCGCGGGCGCGCAGCGTGCCGGCCACGCGGTCCCACACCAGGCGTGGGCGCAGCTCGTTGAACTCCTCACTGGGGTAGCGGCCCGACAGCAGGTCGAGCACGTTGGCCAACAGGTCGTCGCTGAGCTCGGCGAAGCCGGCGGCGCCGCGCACCATCGCGCCGAGCTGCTCCACCGAAATGTCCGGGCTCATCGCGACATGCGCCACGATCTGTTGCGCCAACACGTCGAGCGGGTTGCGCAGGAAACGACTGGTCTCGATCAGGCCCTCGCGCATGCGGCGCACGACCACCGCGGCCTCAAGCAGGTCGCCGCGGTGCTTCGGGTACAGGGTGCCCTTCGACGGCTCGCCCACGCTGTGACCCGCACGGCCGATGCGCTGCAGCCCGCGCGACACCGCGCCCGGCGACTCGACCTGGATCACCAGATCCACCGCGCCCATGTCGATGCCCAGCTCCAGGCTGCTGGTGGCCACGATCGCGCGCAGTTCACCGCGCTTCAACTGGTCCTCGATGACCACCCGCTGCTCGCGGGCCAACGAGCCGTGGTGCGCCTTCACCAGATCGCCGGTGACACCGGCCTCCACCCCTTCGTCGGCCGCCAACTCGTTGAGGCGCGCCGCCAGCCGCTCCGTGAGGCGGCGACCGTTGCAGAAGATGATGGTGCTGCGATGGGCGAGCACCTGCTGCAGGATGCGCGGGTAGATGCTGGGCCAGATGCTGCTGCGCTGGCCCTGCATGGCGTTCTGTGCGGGGCCACTGCGCAACTCGTTGGTGATCTGCCCCATCGCGCCCATGTCTTCCACGGGCACGACGACATCGACCTCCAGCGGCTTGCGGATGCCCGAGTCGATGATGGCCACGGGCCGCCGCGGGCCCGTTCGCCCGTCTGGCGCGGACTGGTGGCCGCCCAGGAAATGGGCGATCTCCTCCAGCGGGCGCTGGGTGGCGCTGAGGCCGATGCGCTGCGGCGGCCGCTTGGTGATGGCCTCCAGCCGCTCCAGGCTGAGCATGAGGTGGGCGCCGCGCTTGGTGGTGGCCATCGCGTGGATCTCGTCGATGATCACCGTGTCGACGTTGACCAGCGTGTTGCGCACCTCGCTGGTGAGCATGAGGTACAGGCTCTCCGGAGTGGTGATCAGCAGGTCGACCGGCCGGCGGGACAACGCCTGACGGTCACGCGCCGACGTGTCGCCCGTGCGCATGGCCACCGATGGCTCGACGAACGGGACCCCCAACCGCTCGGCCGCCAGCCGGATGCCCATCAGCGGGGAGCGCAGGTTCTTCTCCACGTCGAACGCCAGCGCGCGCAGCGGCGAGATGTAGAGCACCCGCGTGCGCGCCTTCGGATCGACCGGCTCGGACGAGGGAGTGACCAGCCGATCCAGGCTGGCCAGGAACGCCGTCAGCGTCTTGCCGCTGCCCGTGGGCGCGCAGACCAGGGTGTGCTGCCCACTGCGGATGGCCGGCCAGCCGGCGATCTGCGGAGGAGTGGGCGTGGGGAACGAGGCCGCGAACCACTCGCGCACCGCCGGCGAGAACGCCTGGAGCACCTGGTGGTCAGCCATGCCAGCAGGCTACGCCAGGGGTGTGACAACGAAGCCCGGACAGGCTGGCCGCGTGTCAATCACGAAACCGAAACAACCGCTCGGGCAGGTCGACACCTTGTGGCGGTCTCGCCAATCGTTCGAGCCCGATGGCGAACTGGCCCTCGCCCGGCGAGACGAACGCGACCGCCTCACCGCCCACGCGTAGGTGGCGCGGCGAGTTCCACGGGATCGTTTCGTCAGGCGGCAGGCAGGCCGTTGTGGCTGAACCGACCGCATCAACTCGACGCGTTCACCTTGCTCCGACTTTGGTGCTGGCCCACCGATGGTGCGAGATCGACGCGCCAGAAGTCGGAGCACGGTGAACTCGGCACATGCACGAGAGGCCAACAACCGGCCGCGGCACTCAGCCGAGCGCAGCCACCCAGTCCGCGACCAGAGCGGCGATACGCGCGTCGCAGCCCTTCAGGTCGTGCCCCTTGCCATCCATCCACTCGTGCGTCACCGGGCCGGGGATCGTCGCCGTCCACTGCTGCAGCTCCGCAGGCGTGCCGAACGCGTCCTTGGTGCCCGAGATGAACAGGCACGGCACGTGCAGCCGCGGGAAGTGCTCGACCCGCAGCGACTCCGGCTTGCCCGGCGGGTGCAGCGGGTAGCAGATCAACACCAGACCGACCGCCGGCAACGGCGCGGCTGCATCGCCGACGGCGAGCGAACACATGCGGCCACCCATCGACCGTCCGCCCAACACCAGCCGCGAGTCCGCCGCCAGCATCGGTTCGGCGGCCGCCCGCACGGCGTCGAGCAGCACCGGTGCACGGTCCGGCGCCCGCCGCCCTGCCTTGCGGTACGGGAAGTCCTCGCGCACGCACACCATCGGCGCGACCGCAGCCGCGATCGCGACCAGGCTGGCGTGGGTACTGGCCGAGCCGGCACCGGGGAAGAGCAGGAGTTGCGTCACTGTCCGAGGAGGATACGCCGCGCCTCACCGAGGCGTTCGATCACGGCTGCCGCGGTGTCGTCGTCGCCGCCGTGGTCCGGGTGGGCCTCGCGCAGCTGCGAACGGAACCGTGCCATCACGTCCTTCTTGGTCACCTTCGCCGTCCCCATCGGGAAGCCCAACACGTCGAGCGCCCACACCCGCGGGTCGGCGATGCTGACCAGGCTGCTGCGGCTGATGCCGGTGATGTCCGCCACGAACGACGGGCCGATCGGGCCGCGCCAGCGCATCGCGCGGTGCAGCACCGGGGCCACACCCGCACGCGCCTCCATGCTCAGCCGCTCCAACGCGTACACCGCGCCGAGCACCTGCGACAGCGGTCGCCCCATCGAGTGCAGGTCGAACTCGACATGGTCCGCGTCGCCGGTCATCTGGTGCACGCTCGTCGACAGGCCGTGCCGGTCGACCTGGTAGCGGTGCTGCAGGCGTGGCTGCACCACCCGCTCACCTCGCGCGACCTGATCGATGAGACGACCCAGGTCGGGGTGCAGCTCTTCGTCGACCGACGGCAGGTAGGCCGCGACCACCGCCGCCAACAGGACGCCACCCAAGCCCGGCGCGGGGTCCGTCGGCAGCACGAGATGGCCCAGCGCGACCCGGCGCGTCGGCGTCACCGGCCGCGTGTGCCAGATCTGCAGCTCTGCCAGTAGCACGGAGGCCTCAGATGTACGGGCGCAGCAGGTCGTGCAGTTCGCCGGCCACCGAGATGGCGGCCTCTTCGTCGGGCACGTCGTCGTCGACCAGCGCGCCGGCCAGCTCATCGGCCAGTTCGCAGGTGCGCTGCCACAGGCGGATGTCCACGCCGTAGGGCGGACGTGTCGGCTCGGCAACCTCGACCGCGGCCAGCAACTGCTCCAGCCCGTCTGCGTCGAGGGGGTTGCGCTGCAGCCGCTCGCCGGCGAGGAAGAAGGTGGTGAGCGTCTCGAACGGCAGCCTGGCCGTCTCGTCGTCGAGCTCGTCGAGGTCGTCCTCGTGGGGCGTGAAGTCGCCGGCCTCGATGAGGTCCATGATCGACTCGGCGACGGCCTCCTGCTCGGTGAGGACCAGCAGCAGGTCGCCCTCCCAGCGGTGGGGGATCTCCTGCCGGTTCATCGCGCGCGTGAGCATCTGCCGTTCGCCGGTTTCCCAGTCGTCCAACTCGTACTCGGTGGTCGGCGCGCCCTCGGGAATGTCGACCGGCGGCGGCAGCGGCACACTGTCGTCGTCGGCCATCTCCTCCGCGTCGTCGTACACGATGCCCAGCCGCTGCTCGACGCGGGTGATGGTGGAGTCCGCGAGTGCCTCGTGCGTCT
>Ga0209023_10006828_pt1 | contig 11906 bp, 9 predicted proteins | sample LakOneMetagenome_FD_187468 | JGI IMG/M metagenome (GOLD analysis project Ga0209023, IMG submission 187468) | Freshwater and sediment microbial communities from Lake Erie, Canada (SPAdes) (version 2) | ecosystem: Environmental > Aquatic > Freshwater > Lentic | place: Lake Erie, Canada | collected...
GGCCGATGCCCAGGTGGTAGATTCGTACTCACAGTAGATTTCGACGGCGGCACGAGTTACGTTCGTCACATGAGCGCAGACGCAGCGATTCGAACCGGCCTCCCCTGGCACCTGAGGAACAACTGGGCCCCGGTGTTGGACGAGCGCACCGACACCGAACTCCGCGTCGACGGTGTCGTACCGCCGCAGCTCGAAGGCACCTACGTGCGCACGGGTCCCAATCCGGCGTCGGGGTCGTCGGACCACTGGTTCTTCGGCGACGGGATGCTGCACGGGATCCGACTCGCCGGCGGAACGGCGCAGTGGTACCGGAACCGGTTCGTGCGGACACCGAACATCACCGACCCACAGGGTGATCCGATGGCGAACCTGGGCGATCTCACGCGGGGCACGGGCAACACCCACGTCATCGCCCACAACAAGGAACTGCTCTGCCTCGAGGAGGGCCATTGGCCGTGGAAGGTCGACCTCGAACTCGACACCCTCGGCTACCAGAACTACGGCGGGGCCCTGACGTGTTCGATGACCGCCCACCCGAAGGTGTGCCCGATCACCGGTGAGCTCATCGCGTTCAGCTACCTGAGCCCCGAACCGCCGTACCTCCACTACATCCGGGTGAGCGCGGACGGGAAACTCCAGCAACTCGAAGGCATCGACATCCCGAACATGGTGATGATGCACGACTTCAACGTCACCCAGCACCACGTCGTGTTCATGGACCTGCCCGTCTGCTTCGACCTCGATGCCTTGGCGACCGGGCTGCCGTTCAAGTTCAACCGCAACGCCGGCGCGCGTCTCGGCGTCATGCCCCGCCACGGCACCAATGCCGACGTCCGCTGGTTCGAGATCGACCCCTGCTACGTCTTCCATCCGGTGAACGCCCACGAGGAAGGCAACACGATCGTGCTCCACGTGTCTCGACAGCCCGAGGCGTTCGGCACGAGCAACGACGACTACGCCGAGGTCGGTCGGCTGTGGCGGTGGACGATCGATCTCGACGCGGGCACCGTGAACGAGCAGCAGATCGACGACCGTCCGGGCGACTTCGGGCGGGTCGACGATCGACTCGTGGGCCTCGACGCGAGGTACGGCTACCTCATGGCCATGGCGGGCGAGGGCAACAGCGAAGAGCCGGTGTACGGCTCTGCGCTCTGGAAGTACGACCTGCGCACCGGTACCTGCTGGGAGCACCACCTCGGCGACGGTGTCCGGGGCGCCGAACCGGTCTTCGCTCCCGCCGGACCGGAAGCGGGCGAGGACGAAGGCTGGGTGATCAGCCTGTCCCACGACACCCGAACCGACGAGTCCCGGCTGCTCGTCATCGACGCGCAGAACTTCGCCGCGCCGCCGGTCGCGACGATCCATCTGCCGCGCCGGGTGCCCTACGGCGCCCACGGCAGCTGGGTACCCGACGCCGCCATGGTGTGAGCACCACGACGTGACGTCCCGCGGTCGCGTCGCCCCGGTCCGACCGGCACGGACGCGGCTCAGGTCAACGGGCGCCCGACAGGTCAACGCTGGGGGTCGCGCCTTCGGGTGGACGCGGCTCGTCGGCATCGCGCGATCACGCCGTCGCGTAGTGCGGCGATGAGCTCGCCGTCGAGCCGCCGGTCCTTCATGAGTCGTTGGAAGACGAGGAACCCGAGGATGAGGTCGGTCTCGTGCTCGGGATCGATGTCGTCGCGCAGGGTCCGGTCGGCGATGCCGGCCCGGAAGATGCCGACCCCGTGCTCGTTGCGGGTCACGGCGTACCGCAGATGAGCGGCCCGATACTGCGGATCGCGGCGGGCCTTGTCGACCTGCGCCGCAAGCGCGGCGGCGAAGCGGTCGTCGTTGAGTCGGTCGGCGACGTGGTGGAGGTAGGTGTCCAGATCGTCGGCGAAGCGACCGGTGAGGGGCGGCGGTTCACGCTCGCTGGTCGTCGGGTCGAACGCCTCGAGGAACAGGACCGACGGGTCGGGCCAGTGGCGGTAGATGGTGGTGCGCGAGACCCCGCTGCGTTCGGCGATCAGCTCGACGGTCGTGCCCTCGAACCCGATCTCGGCGATGAGGTCGAGGGTGGCTTCCTTCACGAGCCGTCGCGTCTGGGCGATGCGCGGGTCGGTGCGTTTGGGGCGCGCCGGCGCCGGCGCGGGGGTACGTCGCGGAGCCATGGCGCCGACCGTACTCCTTGTTGACAGTTGTGTAGTGTTTCGGGACATTTGTGTTCCAAAACTTGGGAGTGGCATGACGAACGACGGTGGTCGCGTCGCAGTGGTGACCGGTGGGGCGAGCGGGATCGGGGAGGGCATCGTCCGCCGATTCGTCGCCGATGGTGGGCGTTGCGTGGTGGCCGATCTGCAGACCGAACGGGCCGAGGCGTTGGCCGCCGAGCTGGGTGACGCCGTGGTCGCCACCCGGGTGGACGTGACGCAGGAGGCCGATGTCGCCGGGGCCGTCGATCTCGCCGTGGCCCGGTTCGGCCGCCTGGACTGCATGTTCAACAACGCGGGGATGTTGGGCGTGATCGGCTCGATCGTGGACCACTCGCTCGAGGCCTGGAACCAGACGATGGCGGTGCTGTCGACCAGTGTGTTCCTGGGCATCCGTGAAGCCGCCCGGGTGATGATCCCCCAGGGCGGCGGGGCCATCGTCAACACGGCGAGCACGGCCGGTGTGCGCGGTGGTCTCGGCCCGCACGGCTACACCACGGCCAAGTTCGCCGTCGTCGGCCTCACCGAGTCGACGGCCGTCGAGCTGTCCGCGCACGACATCCGGGTCAACGCCATCGCTCCCGGCCGGACGGTCAGCGGCCTGACCGCCGGGCTGATCGCCGGCGACCCCGACGACGTCGCCACGACCGCCAGTCACATGGCGTCGAAGGCTCGCAACGGCCGCGCCGCGTTCCCCGCCGACATCGCCGCGGTCGCCGTGTTCCTCGCGAGCGACGAGGCCTGGTACGTGAACGGGACCTGCGTGGTGATCGACGGAGCGGGCGAGACGTTGGGCGAGAAGGCCGGTCGGTACTTCACCTCACCGGCGTCGGTGGTCGGGCCGGCGTTCAGGGGTTCCGGAACCGCGCCGTCATGACCGGCGACACCCGGCCGGCGGATCACTCGACGGTCTGACGAGCAGACGTACCGCTACCCCCGCAACGAGAGGCGGTACGAGAACTCGTGACGACCGGACGCGATCCGGTACTCGGGCAGCACGTCGGGTCCGCAGCTCGCCGTACCGAGCCCGCGATGGGCGACGTCGACGCACACCACGACCTCGTCGCGACGGCGGAGCTCGGCGTCGGTGGCGGCGCCGAACAGGTCGCCGGGCGTGTGGTGCGTCGCCGAGATGTGCAACGACGCCGGCCGCACCGCTTCGATGGTCAAGATCTCACCCGAGGCCGTGTCGATCAGTTCGAACCAACTGCACTCGGTCCGCAGGCCGAACTCCTGCGGCACGATGTACGGCAGTTCGTCGATGGCGCTGTCCCACGTGCCCACCATCGCCGACGAGCAGCGGTCCGGGTAGTTCTCATGGGGTCCACGGCCGCACCAGCGGACGCGGTCGAAGCGGGCTGCCACGACGAACAGGGAGCCGATCCGCGGGAGATCGGCGAGCGACTCGGGCACGTCGACGACGTGGCGGTACACCCGGGCCTCACCGTCGTCGCGGACCGTGCACGTCTGGGAGACGAGCTCGTCGGCGGGGACCTGGTCGACACCGGCGTCCTGCCAGTTCCTCAACGCCTGGCCTCCCACCCGGAGCCGTTGCGCGAGCTCGGGCATCAGCTTGAACCCGTCGTTGTCCGTGGCGGCCCGCCACAGGTTGAGCACGGGTTCGGTCGTCACCGCCGACTCGAGGCGGGCGCCCCCGGCCGACGAGCGTGTCCGACCCCGCCGACGATCCCGGAGCACGACCTGGTCCCAGGCCACGAGATGTCCGGCCGCGGCGAACCAGTCGTCGGCGCGGGTGGTGAAGCGGACCGACAGCAGTGCGTCGCCGTCGGACGGAAGCGGGCACGGGAGGGGCACCGTGGCGCTCTCGTGCGGGGCGATGGGCGGAAGCTCGAGCCGCCCGTGGCGCGTGGCAATCCCGTTCTCGAGGAGTTCCCATTGGGCCCGCAGCCAGCCGAGCCCGAGGAACGACTGACGATTCGTGACGCGCAGGCCGTTCCGGGCCCGCTCGACGGTCACCGGACGATGTACCCAGGCGACCTCGCGCATCGCCGGGTGCGGCACGAGCTCCGACGACATCAACCCGTCGGCGACGAAGTTGCAGTCGTTGGGCTCGTCGCCGAACTGCCCGCCGTAGGCGAGGCGCACCGTCCCGTTCGGGAGGTGCTGGCGCAGCGTGTGGTCCTTCCACTCCCACAGGAAGCCGCCCTGCAGCCCGGGGGTCGAGGTGATCGTCGACCAGTAGTCGGCGAGGGAGCCGTTCGAGTTGCCCATCGCGTGGCTGTACTCGCACATGATGAGCGGCCGGTCACCGGAGGGATCCTCGCCGTACTCGCGGATCGACTCGATGGTGGGATACATGGGGCACGCGACGTCGGTCGCCGGACGGCCACCGTCGATCCAACCCTCGATCCGGACGGCGTCCTCGTAGTGCAGCGGCCGGCTCGGGTCGCTCCGCCGGATCCACCCGGCGAGTGCGTCGTGGTTCACGCCGTAACCGCTCTCGTTGCCGAGGCTCCACATGATGATCGACGGATGGTTCTTGTCGCGGCTCACCATTCGCGCCCCGCGGTCGACCCAGGCCGCCCGGTAGCGGGGATCGTCGCACAACGAGAAGTTGTAGCCGTGGCTCTCGATGTTCGCCTCGCCGACGACGTAGAAGCCGAGTTCGTCGCAGAGGTCGAGGAAGGCGCTGTCGTTCGGGTAGTGCGAGGTCCGGACCGCGGTGATGTTGTGGGCGCGCATCGCGACGAGGTCGGCCCGCATGTCGGCGACGGTGACCGCCTTGCCGCGATCGGGGTGATGGTCGTGGCGATTGACCCCGAAGATCCACACCGGCTGGCCGTTCACGAGGAGACGACGGTCGCGGATCTCGATGCGCCGGAAGCCCGTTCGTTGCGTCGTGGCGTCGACCACCGAACCGTCGGGGGCCACCAGTTCGACGTGGACCTCGTAGAGCGTGGGCGTCTCGGCGCTCCACGGATCGACCCGCAGATCGGCCCACGTCGCGACGACCTCGAATCCGCGGAACACGTACGGCCTCGCGTGCTGGTGCGGGACCGGCAGGTCGTGGAGCCGGCCGATCTTCCGGCCGGAGGTCGACGTGACCCGCGTCCGCACCCGGTAGCCGGGCTCGGGAAGGGCGGAATGCACGATCGACGTGCGGACCGAGAGCGATCCGGTGGAACTCGCGACATCCCAGTCCGGGACCACCTCGACGTCGTCGATCCCGACGGCGGGACGGGTCTCCAGCCACACCTGGCGGTGGAGCCCTGCCATCCACCACTGGTCCTGGTCCTCGACATAGCTGTGGGCGCTGAACCGGACGACGACGATGGCGAGGTCGTTGACGCCGGGCCGGACGACGGCGCTGACGTCGTACTCGCTCGGCAACCGGCTGTCGGTCCCGTAGCCCACGAACCGGCCGTTCAGATAGACGACGTGGACGCTCTCGGCTCCACCGACGTGGAGCACCGTCCGCCCGACCGAGGTCCGGGCTCCGATCTCGAACGATCGGCGATAGACGCCGGTCGGATTCCGATCGGGTAGCTCCGGCGGCGGGCCCGGGAACGGCATCTGGATGTTGGTGTACTGCGGCAGGTCCTCGGGGATCTGCATGGTCCAGTTCCCGGGCACGGCGACGGTCCGCCAGCGGCCGCCCGACGACGGGGTCGGGCCGGTGACCGCCGATGCGGGAACGGTGTCGGGCGTCTCGAACAACCGGAACGACCAATCGCCGTCGAGCGCGACTCGCCGCCCGTCCGGCACGGGCAGCGAAGGCCGCATCGGGAGCCGGTTGATCTGCAACTGGGTCGGGTCGGCCCAGGGTCGTAGCTCACCGATGATGGGCAGCACGAGTGATCGTCACCCCTTGTTGGCGCCGAGCGTGAGCCCGCTGATGAACTGCTTCTGGAGCATGAGGTACACCACCAGGGTCGGCAGCGCGATGATCATCGACCCCGCTGCGATCAGGTTGTCGTTCGAGAAGAACTGTCCACCCAGGTTGGCGACCGACGAGGTGATCGGCCGCTGATCACCCTGCTGGATCAGCACCACGGCCCAGAAGAAGTCGTTGTACAACCAGGTGAACTCGAGGGTGGCCAGCGCGGCGAGCGCCGGACGACACAGCGGCATGATGATCTGGAAGTACTGACGCCACACGCTCGCTCCGTCGACGGCCGCGGCCTCGCCGAGCTCCTTCGGGATCGTCTTCATGTAGTTGCTCAACACGAACGTGCAGAAGCCGGTCTGGAAGGCGACGTGGATGATGATCACGCCGATCTTGGTGCCGAGGAGGCTGCCGGTGTTGGTGTCGCTCAGGAAGTCGGGCCACGGGATCGCCTTGTACATCTGCAGCAACGGCTGGAAGATCACCTGGGCGGGCAGCAGGTTGCCGGCGGTGAACAACAGCAACAACGTCACGTTGAAGCGCCACGAGAACCGGCTCACCGCGAACGCCATCGTGCTCGACAGGAACAGGATCAGCACGATCGACGGAAGCGTGATGTACATCGTGTTCAGGAAGGTGTGGGTCATCCCTCCCTGGTTCCAGGCGTCGCGGAAGTTCTGGAAGGTGAACGACTTGGCCCACGAGAAGATCCCGTACTTCTGCGTCTCGGAGTACGGACGCAACGAGGCGTACAGCGCGCTCCCGATCGGGATCAACCACCCGACCGCCATCACGCTGAGGAACACGTACAGCCCGGCGCGAGCGGCACGGGTCCTGGTCCGTCGGCGGGACACGACGGTCAGCGCGGCGCTCACGATTCACTCTCCCGGTAGTTGTTGACGAGGTACCAGATGATGAAGCCGAGGCAGAGCAACAACAGCACGACGCCGTAGGCCGAGCCGAGACCGACCTGCCCGCCGCCCTCGCCGACGAGGTTGTCGCGCACCAGCACACCGAGCACCTTGGTACCGACCGGCGACTTCAGGGCGACGATGATGTCGAAGGCCCGCAGCGCCTCGATCACGGTGATGACGAACACCACGACGTTGATCGGCTTCATCACCGGGAAGATGACCTGGCGGAACGCCTGCCACTCGTTGCACCCGTCGATCGCGGCGGCTTCTCGCAGCGAGGGATCGACGCTCTTCAGGCCCGCCAGGTACAGCACCATCACGTAGCCGATGTGCCGCCACGCCATGGCGACCAGGATCGCGGCGAAGTTCTTCGTGAGCCCGAGCGGCGTGTCGAGCCCGGGGATGTGCACGGTGAAGATCTTCTCGGCGTTGCCGACCCAGTCGATCTGGTTGCCCTGGGCGGTACGGCCGAGGATGACGTTGAACAGGCCCTGCTTGGGCGAGTACATCACGCCCTTCCAGATGAAGCCCACGATCGCCAGGGAGAGCACCACCGGCATGTAGAAGATGCTCTGGTAGATCGCCGAGCCCCGGATGTTCTTGTCGAGCAGGTAGGCGAAGAGCACACCGACCGTGCTGCACGCCGCCAGGAACACCAGCAGGATCAAATTGTTGAACACGGCCGGGAAGAACTTCCCGTCGAAGACCGTGAACACGGCCCAGTAGTTGGCGAACCCGATCGGCTTCCAGGTGCCGAGTTTGAGGCCGTCCCACTTGGTGAACGACAGCAGGATCGTCGAGATTGCCGGCACCCAGACGAAGGCGATGTGGATGACGGTGGGAACGCCGGCGAACAGGACGAGGGTCAGCTTGTCCCGGCGGGACAGCTGGGAAAAACGCCGCCGCCGGCGCCCCTTGAGGGGCACCGGCGGCTCGTGAGCGGACATGCGAGGCTGATTCCGTCGCTCAGAGGTACTGCGACTTCTGGGCCTCGATGTCGGCGAGGATGCTGTCGATCGAGGTCGGATCGGCGTGGAAGTTCGCGAAGGCGTCGGAGATGACGTTCGACACGAAGTCCGGGCTGGTGTCGCGGTCGAGGAACTGGGCGATGTTCTTCGCCGACTGCACGAGCTCGGCCGACTTCTTCTGGATCGCCGTGAACTTCGAGGTGTCGAACTTCGAGTTCGCCGGCACGGCGCTCGGGTTGACGGCATTCACCGCTTCGATGAAGGGCAGGCTCGCGATGGCCTTGGCCATCGCCATCGCGCCCTCGGCGTTCTTGGGCTTGGCCGCCATCATGAACCCGTCGATCGGAGCGTCGAGCGCCGTGGCGCCGATCGCCGGATCGAGCTCCGGGAAGTTGAAGAAGTCGAGGTCGTCGAGGTAGGTCTGATCGGTCGAGTTGCTCGACACGAAGGTGCCCAGGTAGTACATCCCGGCCTCCTTCTTCTCCAGCGCCGTCGCCGCCTCCTGCCAGGTCCGACCGTTCGGGTTCTCCTGGTGGAACGGCAGCAGGTCGGTCCAGGTCTTGAACACGGCCTTCACCTTGTCGCTCGTCCAGTCCTCCTTGCCGGCCAGCAGGTCGACGTGGAACTGGTAGCCGTTGATGCGCATGTTGAGGATGTCGAACGTGCCCTGCACCGGCCACTTGCCGTCGTTGGCATAGGCGAACGGCACCAGACCGTCGGCCTTCATCTTGGCGGCGAGGGCGAGCAGCTCGTCCTTCGTCGTGGGGACGGTGTAGCCCTTCTCGGCGAAGAGGCTCTTGCGGTAGTGCACGGCCCACGGGTAGTAGCTGGTCGGCACGAGGTACTGCTTGCCGTCGTTGCCGGTGGCCGCCGTCTTGAACGCGTCGGTGAAGTCGGTGTTGCCCGCCCAGACCTCGCTGACGTCACCGGCGAGGCCCTTCTCGGCGAAGAACCGCATGCGGTAGCCCGAGAACCACGTGAACAGATCATCGGGCTGCTGCAGGTAGCTCGTGATGTTGTCCTGGAAGGAGTTGTGGTCGACGAAGTTGCCCTTGTACGCGACACCCGTCGCATCCAGGCCGGCCTTGATGCCGTCGTAGGCGACGCTGCCCGCGGCTTCGTTGATCCCCACGGTCACTGCGTCGCCACCGGCGGCCGCGGCGGCCGTCGTGGCGGCCTCAGCCGCGGCCGTGGTGGCGGGCGCGGCCGTGTCGGCGGCTCCCGCAGCGGTCGTCTGGGCCGCGCCGGCGGTCGTATCGGCGGTGCTCGCCTTGTCCGAGCCACACGCGGCCAGGAACCCGGCTCCCACCACGGCGGCGGCGCCCGCGAGCAGTGTGCGGCGCGAGACCGGGACACCGAACTCGCTCGGGCTGGGTGATTTCTCGGAACCCCGTGACATTGCTTCCCCCTCAGGAAATCTGCTGCTGCGCAGCGGGTGTTCGGTCCCACGAACACGCCTGCAGCTTGCGGCGGCATTCGGGGGCCTGTCAAGGGGCGATGTTCGAATCTCGCACAGATAATGTTCACCTTCGGGCCGGTTCGTGTGCGGACCTTTGTCCGAATCGGCGCACGATTGGTCGTCTGATGTTCGAACATGTTGACTTTCTGTCGACCCGCGGCGCAGGCTACGCACCGTGACCAGGAAGCTCGTCGACGCCCTCGCCGCGCCGGCCCTCGCCCGCCAACGACACGAGGTGATCCTCGCCGAGGTCCGGCGACGTGGTTCCGTGCGGGTCAGCGACCTCGCGGCGCTGCTGGCCGTCAGCGACATGACGATCCGCCGCGATCTCGAGGCGCTCGACGCGGCCGGCCTGCTGCGCAAGGTCCACGGCGGCGCGACCGCGCGTGACGAGCACAGCAGCGACGAACCCGGGTTCGATGCGAAGTCGCGCCGCAACATCGCCGAGAAGCACGCCATCGCCCTCGCCGCCGCGTCGATGGTGGCGGCCGGCAGCGCCATCGGCATCACCGCCGGCACCACGACGTGGCAGATGGCGTTCCACTTGGTGGAGATCCCGAACCTCACCGTGGTCACGAATTCGGTGCGGGTGTCGGAAGTGCTGCACCGGGTGCCCCGGCCCGACCGCACCGTGCTGCTCATCGGCGGCGAACGCACGCCGTCCGACGCGCTGGTCGGATCCGTCGCCCTGGCGACACTCCGTTCGCTGCACCTCGACACGGTGTACCTGGGGGTCCACGGCATGAGCCATCCCGAGGGCTACACCACACCGAACCTCGAGGAAGCCGAGACCAACCGAGCGTTCGTCGAGGCGACCCAGCAGCTGATCGTCCTGGCCGATCACACCAAGTGGAGCGTGGTCGGGCTGCGGACCATCGCGCCGCTCGAACGGGCCTCGGTGGTGGTGTCCGACACCGGGCTCTCGGCCGCGGCCCGCGACACGCTCGATCAGCACGTCCCGCGGACCCTGTTGGCCGATCCGCAGTTCAACGTAGTACCGGCACCGGCCGACTCCGGCCGGATGGAACGAAGGAGAGCCTGATGGCCACGGTCGAGTTCAAGCAGGCCACACGGCTGTACCCGGGCATGAAACGGCCGGCGCTCGATCGCCTCGACCTCCAGATCGACGACGGGGAGTTCCTGGTCCTCGTCGGACCCTCGGGGTGCGGGAAGTCCACGACGCTGCGGATGCTCGCCGGGCTGGAGCCGGCCGACGCCGGCGACATCTTCATCGGGTCCCGCGACGTCACGATGCTGCCGCCTCGGGAACGCGACATCGCGATGGTCTTCCAGAGCTACGCGCTGTACCCGCACATGACGGTCGCCGAGAACATCGGCTTCCACCTGAAGATCAAGAAGATGCCCAAGCACGAGATCGCCGAGCGCGTGGCGGAGGCCGCCGCGCTGCTCGACCTCGGCGAGTACCTCGACCGCAAGCCGGCCAAGCTGTCCGGTGGCCAACGCCAACGGGTGGCGATGGGACGCGCCATCGTGCGCAAGCCCGAGGTGTTCTTGATGGACGAGCCGCTCTCGAACCTGGACGCCAAGCTCCGGGTCCAGACCCGGACCCAGATCGCCGCCCTGCAGCGCCGACTGGGCGTCACGACGGTCTACGTCACCCACGATCAGGTCGAGGCGATGACGATGGGCGATCGCGTCGCGGTGCTGAAGGACGGTGTGCTCCAGCAATGTGCGAGCCCCCGCGACCTGTTCACCCGTCCGGCGAACTACTTCGTCGCCGGCTTCATCGGTTCTCCCGCGATGAACATGCTGGCGTGCACGGTCGGTCCCGAGGGAGCCGAGTACGCGTCGCTCACGATCCCGCTGACCCCTGCGCATCGGGCCGCCCTGACATCGGGCTCGGTGGCCGTCGGCGTCCGCCCCGAGGCCCTGCACATCAGCCCCGACGGTCGGGGCATGCATGCGACGATCGACACCGTCGAGGAGCTCGGCTCCGACTCGTACCTCTACTGCACGCCCCACGGCCACGATGGCACCTCGGTCGTATCGCGAGCGGAGGGCCTGAGCAGTGCCCGCCCGGGTGACACCGTCGTCCTCCAGCCCGCGCCCGGTTCGCTCCACCTCTTCGACGCGGCCACGGGTGCGAGGCTGCCGGATTGATGTCGGACGCAGGCGACACACGGATCGACCCCTATCTGGGCACGCGCGTCCACATCGTCGGGACCCGCCAGGCCCGGCCGAACCTGCCATCGACCGGTTGTCCGTTCTGCCCAGGCGGGTTGGAGGCGCCCGAGCCCTACGACGTCCGATGGTTCACCAACCGATGGCCCGCCATGCCCGACGAACGATGCGAGGTCGTGCTCTACACGCCCGTGCACGACGCCACGTTCGCGTCGCTCGGGGTCGGTGGGGCCCGGCTGTGCATCGACCTGTGGGCGGAACGGACCCGGGCACTCGGCGCCCGGGACGACGTCGACTACGTGCTCGTGTTCGAGAACCGCGGCTCGGCCGTGGGAGCCACGATCGCCCATCCGCACGGCCAGATCTATGCCTACGACCACATCC
>Ga0209023_10006829_pt1 | contig 11906 bp, 8 predicted proteins | sample LakOneMetagenome_FD_187468 | JGI IMG/M metagenome (GOLD analysis project Ga0209023, IMG submission 187468) | Freshwater and sediment microbial communities from Lake Erie, Canada (SPAdes) (version 2) | ecosystem: Environmental > Aquatic > Freshwater > Lentic | place: Lake Erie, Canada | collected...
GATCACCGCGGCGGTGAGGTTCTGCGGCGGCGATTCGCCTTCCTCGAGCACGCCGTCGATGCGGTAGCGCACCTTCAGCCGGTTCTCGAACGGCTCGATGTGGATGTCGGAGGCGCGCAGTTCGACCGCGCGCTGGATGATCAGGTTGACGAGGCGGATCACCGGCGCCTCGGACGCGAGGTCGCGCAGGTGCTCGACGTCGTCGATGTCGCCGCTGGTTTCGCCGTCGGCGGTTTCGACGATCGCACCCATCGCGCTGCGGCCCTGTCCGTGCCAGCGCTCGATCAGGTCGTCGATTTCCGAACGCAACGCGATGCGCGGGCGCACCGCGCGCCCGGTCGCCAGGCGCACCGCGTCCAGCCCGTAGGCGTCCTGCGGGTCGGCGACCAGCACGTCGACGCCGGAAGGATCCTCGGACACCGGGACGAGGTGGAACTGCTTCATGAAGCGCGCGCTGAGCGCGATGCCTTCGGGCGGCAGGTCGGCCGCGTCCTTGATCGCCACCAGCGGCAGGTCCAGCACTTCCGCGCAGATCTCGGCGTGGTCGCGTTCGGACACGAGGCCCAGCCGAGCGAGCAGGGTGAGCAGGCTGCCGCCGGTTTCTTCCTGCAGCCGGCGCGCACGCACGAGGTCGGCGTCCTTCAGCCGGCCCTTCGCGAGCAGCGCCGCCACCACGCGCTCGTCGGCGCTGGTTTCGACGGTCTCGCTGCCTGCGGGGTCGACGACTGCGTTCACGCGGTGCTCCGTGCGGATCGCGGGACTTTAGCAGGTCCGCCCGGTCGATCCGACCGCCGCGATCCTGAATCGCGCGATGCTGGCGCCGTCGCGAAGCGCTGCGTACCCTTGGGCCTGCGAAAGGGGAAAACAGGGGAAATCGGCATGAAACGCACCATCGTCGCCGCGCTCGCCGCGGCGCTGTTCGTCGCGGGCACCGGCACCGCCGCGGCCGCGCAGAAGCCGCGCGCCACGGTCGCGACCTACCACGGCAAGGAAGCAGCCGACGCCGGCCGCGCGCTGCTCGATGTCGCGCTGAAGCAGGCCGGCAAGGGCAGCTGGGAGCGCATCGCGGTCGGCCGCGCCTACTACCTCGGCGGATTCAGGCCGGAGGGCCAGGCGATCTTCGAATCGGTCCTGGGCTCCAGGCCGGAAGCGAGCGACATGTTCCGGATCGCCCGCGTGTACCAGGAAGCCGGCGAATGGGACCTGGCGAAGGCGATGTTCGAGCGTTACCTCGCCGCGGAACCGGACAACGAGAAGGGCCTGGCCGAAATCGGCGCGTACTACCTGTTGCACGGCGACCGCGCGCGCGCCGAGCAGCTGTTCGACCGTTCGTTCCAGGTGTCGCCGGACGAACTGTGGGCGACGCTCGCCGCCGCCGGGGCCTACCTGAACGTCAGGCCCGAGGAATAAGTCGCGCTGGGCCGAAGCGCGATCGGCACCGTTCGCGCTTCAATCCACCCAGGCCCGGGCATTGCGGAACATGCGCAGCCAGGGCGAATCCCGCGGCCAGTCGCGCGGCGCCCAGCTCAGGTTCGCCGTGCGCGGCGTGCGCTCGGGATGCGGCATCAGGATGGTGACGCGGCCGTCGTCGTTGCACAGGCCCGCGACCGCGCCCTCGGAACCGTTCGGATTCGCCGGATACCGCGTCGCGACGCCGCCGTCGCCTGCGGCGTAGCGCAACGCGACGCGTGCGGCCGCGAGATCGTCGGCGGAATCGAATTCGGCGCGGCCTTCGCCATGCGCGATCGCCACCGGGATGCGCGAACCGGCCATGCCGCGGAAGAACAGGGAAGGCGAGTCGGCGACTTCGAGCAGGCCGAAACGCGCCTCGAACTGCTCGCTGCGGTTGCGCAGGAAGCGTGGCCAGTGCGTCGCGCCGGGCACGATGCCGCGCAACTGGCTGAGCATCTGGCAGCCGTTGCACACGCCCAGCGCGAAGCGGTCGTCGCGGGCGAGGAAGGCGGCGAACATGTCGCGCAGCGCGGCGCGCTCGAGGATGCTGGTCGCCCAGCCGCGGCCCGCGCCGAGCACGTCGCCGTAGCTGAAGCCGCCGCATGCGGCGAAGCCGGCGAATTCGTCGAGGTTGCGGCGCCCGGCGATGAGGTCGCTCATGTGCACGTCGACCGCGGCGAAACCCGCGCGGTCGAAGGCCGCGGCCATCTCGACCTGGCCGTTCACGCCCTGCTCGCGCAGGATCGCGACCTTCGGCCTGGCGCCGCGGGCCACGAACGGAGCGGCGACGTCTTCCGCCGGATCGAACGCGAGCTTCGGCTGCAGCCCGGGCGCATCGAAGCGGCGCGATGCATCGCGCTCGGCGTCGGCGGACTCGGGGTTGTCGCGCATCCGCTGCATCGCGTGCGAGACCGACCACCATGCGTCGAACAGCTCGTCCCAGCGCCATTCGGCCAGCGCCTGGCCACCGGCGAGCACGCGGATCGCCGGCGCCGTCGTCGGTCGCGCGATGCGTTGCGCGCATTCGACCAGGCCGTGGCGCGCGACCATGTCGGCGAACTCGGCGCGATCCTCGTCGGCGACCTGGACGACCGCCCCCAGCTCCTCGTTGAACAGGGTGCGGCAGGCGTCGTCGGTGCGATCCTCGCCCCAGCCGTCGAGTTCGATGTCGAGGCCGCAGTGCGAGGCGAAGGCCATCTCGCACAGCGCGGCGAATGCGCCGCCGTCGGAACGGTCGTGGTAGGCGCGCAGCAGTCCCGCCGCGCGCGCATCGCGGATCAGGTCGAAGAACGCGCGCAGGCGCTGCGGATCGTCGAGGTCGGGGGCGTCGCCGCCGAACCCGTCGAAGCATTGCGCGAGGATCGATCCGCCCATGCGCTGGCGCCCGCCGCCCAGGCCGATCAGCCAGAGTTCGGAATCGCCGTCGCGGTCGAGCAACGGAGTGAGCTGCGCGCGCACGTCCTCCACCGGCGCGAACGCGGTGACGACCAGCGACACCGGCGAGACCGACTTGCGCGTTTCGCCGTCGGCCTGCCATTGCGCCTGCATCGACAGCGAATCCTTGCCGACCGGGATCGACAGGCCGAGCCGAGGGCATAGTTCCATGCCCACCGCCTTCACCGCGTCGAACAGCAGCGCGTCCTCGCCGGGATGGCCGGCCGCGGCCATCCAGTTGGCCGAGAGCTTGATGCGCTCGAGCGCATCGACCGGCGCCGCGCAGAGGTTGGTGATCGCCTCGCCCACCGCCATGCGCGCGGCGGCGGCCGAATCGAGCAGCGCCAGCGGCGTGCGTTCGCCGAGGGCCATCGCTTCGCCGGCGAACCCGTCGAAGCCGGACAACGTGATCGCGCAATCGGCCACCGGCAACTGCCATGGCCCGACCATCTGGTCGCGCGCGGTCAGGCCGCCGACGCTGCGGTCGCCGATGGTGACGAGGAAGGACTTGGACGCCACCGTCGGATGCGCGAGCACGCGCAATGCGGCCGCGCGCAGGGCCTGCCCCGGACTTGATCCGGGGTCGAGTCCGTCGGTGTCCAGCCGTGGCCAGCGGATCGCGGGCGGATGCACCGCATCGCGATGCATCTTCGGCGGCTTGCCGAACAACACGTCCATGGGCAGGTCGATCGCCGCATCTCCGGGAATCGCGTCGACGCGCGCGCCGTAACCGACCACCAGCCGCTCTGTTTCGGTGGCGGTGCCCACCACCGCGAACGGGCAGCGCTCGCGCTCGCAGATCGCGGCGAATTCGGCGATGCGCGCGGCGGGCACGCCGAGCACGTAGCGTTCCTGCGATTCGTTGCACCACAGCTGCATCGGCGACAGCGAGGGATCGTCGCTGGGCACCCGGGCCAGGTCGATGACGCCGCCCACGCCCGAATCGTGCAGCAGTTCGGGGATCGCGTTGGACAGGCCGCCGGCGCCGACGTCGTGCACCGATGCGATCGGATTGCCGTCTTCGCCGAGCGCGGCGCAACGGTCGATCACTTCCTGGCAGCGCCGCTCCATCTCCGGGTTGTCGCGCTGGACGCTGGCGAAATCGAGGTCCTCGGCGCTGTCGCCGGATGCGAGCGAACTCGCCGCGCCGCCGCCCAGGCCGATCAGCATCGCCGGGCCGCCGAGGACGATCACCGCGTCGCCGGGCGCGAGCATGCGCTTGCCGACCAGGACGCGATCGATCGCGCCCAGGCCGCCGGCGAGCATGATCGGCTTGTCGTACGCGCGGACCGGGCCGTCCGGCGGTTGCGCTTCGAAGCTGCGGAAATAACCGGTGAGGCTCGGGCGGCCGAACTCGTTGTTGAAGGCCGCCGCGCCGATCGGGCCGTCGAGCATGATCTCCAGCGCGCTGGCCATGCGCGGATTCAGCGCACGCGGCGCTTCCCACGGCTGCGGCAGGCTCGGGATGCGCAGGTGCGAGACGCTGAAGCCACACAGGCCGGCCTTGGGTTTCCCGCCGCGGCCGGTCGCGCCCTCGTCGCGGATCTCGCCGCCTGCGCCGGTCGAGGCGCCCGGGAACGGGGAAATCGCGGTGGGGTGGTTGTGGGTTTCGACCTTGATGCAGAACGCGCTTTCGGCCGGCGCCTCGGCGCGGTATTCGCCGCCGGACGGATCCGGGCGGAAGCGTTGCGTGGCGTAGCCCGCCACCACCGCCGCGTTGTCGCTGTACGCGGACAGCGTGTGTTCCGGGGTGGCCGCATGCGTGTTCTTGATCATCCGGAACAGCGACTGCGGCTTGCCGTTGCCGAGCATGTCGCGGCCGTCGACCGTCCAGCTCGCGTTGAAGATCTTGTGCCGGCAGTGTTCGGAATTGGCCTGCGCGAACATCATCAGTTCGACGTCGTGCGGATCGCGGCCGAGTTCCGAATAGCGTTCGCGCAGGTAGTCGATCTCGTCCGCGGCGAGCGCGAGCCCCAGCCGCGCGTTCGCGGATTCGATGGCGTCCACCGGCACGATTTCCAGCGGCTGCCGCGCGGGCGCGTCGAACAGCGCCGACGCAGCGTCGCGGTCGGCGAGCAGGGATTGGGTCATCGGATCGTGCAGCCGCTTCGCCACCTCGGCCTGCAGCGCGGGCTCGTCCGGCCAGCCGGCGACATCGATGCGCATGCCGCGTTCGACCCGGGCGACCGGCAGGGTCGCGCCGCGGAGCAGTTCGGTGGCCTTGCTGGCCCACGGCGAGATCGTCCCGAGCCGCGGCACCACATAGCGCGAGACCGCCCCGGCCGCGCGTTCGGCCACGTCGGTGCCTGCTTCGAGGATCCGCGCGAGCGAAGCGCTGTCGAGCCCGGCGCCACCGGCCGGGACCACCCAGTACGTCCACCAGGCCCCGGCGATGCGGATTTCGGGATGCAGCGCCCTGAGGCGGGCTTCGAGCCGCTCGCGACGGAACGGCGACAGGGCCGGCTGGCCCTCGAGGACGATCATGTCCGGGGAAACGCGCGGGAACGGGCGCGCATTGTAGCCCGAGCCGTCGATCCCGTTCGCCCCGGGCCGGGGCGTCCTAGATCGACGCGACCGGCAGCGATTACTTGCCGCCGGTGGCGGTGCTGGCGACCGGCGTCCTGCCGGCTTCGATCCCGTCGAGGGCCGCCAGCAACTGGTCCGGCGGCAGGTAGCCGCCGAGCACGCTGCCGTCCTCGGCGAGGATCATCGGCGTGCCCTGCAGGCCGGCGCGCTGGCCGATGCCGTATTCGTCCGCCACCGGGTTCGGGCAGGTGCGCCTGGCCACCGGGCGGTCGTTCTTGGCGTCGGTCAGGGCCTGCCTGCGGTCGGTCGAGCACCAGACCGAGACCATCTTGTCGTAGTCCGGGCTGCCGATGCCCGCGCGCGGGAAGGCCAGGTATTCGACCGTGATCCCGGCCTTGTTGTATTCGGCGATCTGCGAATGGAACTTGCGGCAGAACCCGCATTCCACGTCGGTGAACACCGCGACCTTGTGCTTGGCGTTGGGCGCGGCGAACACGATGCGGTCGGAGGCGGGGATGCGCGCGAGCAGATCGCGCCGCACCGCGGCGATCACCGATTCGCCCAGGTCCTTCTTCACGCCGAGGTCGTAGAGCGAGCCCTGCAGCATGTACTTGCCGTCGTTGCTGACGTAGACGACCTGGCCGCCGACCACGACCTCCACGAATCCGGGCACCGGCGCCGCGGCGACATGGTCGATCGCCAGCCGCGCGTTCAGGCCGCGGATCGCGTCGACCGCGCGCGCCTCGGGCGTGCCGGCCGCGGGCTGGGTCGCCAAGCCCGACACCGGCGACTGCGCCGGCTTGGCCTGCGCGCCCGCACGGGTCGCCTCCGCGGGCGAGGTGGACTGGGCGCAGGCGGCGAGGCTGAACAGGCCGAGCGCGAGGGACAGGGGCAGCTTCATCTTGGATCCGTGGGGACTTCGGTTGCGATAAGACCGGCGCGCGGCCGTGCGGTTCCTTCGGATTGTCGCATGCGAGCGCAGCGGGCCCAGCGCGCCCATGGCGCGGGCCGCGCAAACCGCCCGACTCACCCTCGGGGATGATGTTGCGCGTGCAGGGCCTTGAGCCTTTGCCTGGCGACATGGGTGTAGATCTGCGTGGTCGACAACGACCCGTGGCCCAGCAGCATCTGCAGCGCGCGCAGGTCGGCGCCGTGGTTGAGCAGGTGGGTGGCGAAACTGTGGCGAAGTCCGTGCGGGCTGATCCGCCTGGGCGCGATCCCGGCCGCGAGCGCCGATTGCTTCACCAGGCGCCAGAACTGCTGGCGCGTCAGAGCCGCACGCCTCGATCCAAGGAACAGCGGCGGATCCAGTGCATTGCGCGCGGACGCACCCGCGTCGAGTCGTGGCCGGGCTTCGTCGAGGTAGCGACGCAGCCAGTGCATCGCCTCCTCGCCCAACGGCACCAGCCGGTCCTTGCCGCCCTTCCCGGTCACGCGCACCACGCCCTGGCGCAGGTTCACCGCGTTCGCCGGCAAGCCGACCAGTTCGCTCACCCGCAGGCCGGCGGCATACATCAATTCCAGCATCGCGCGGTCGCGCAAACCGGTGGGCGTGTCGGTCGCCGGCGCCGCGAGCAGCGCTTCAATCTCGGTTTCGGACAACGCCTTCGGCAACGGCCGCGGCTGGCGCGGTGGTTCCAGCAACGCGGTCGGATCGTCGCGGCGAACACCGCGTTGCGCCTGGAACGCGAAGAACGCACGCAACGCCGCCAGCAGCCGCGCATTGCTGCGCGCGGAATAGCCTTCGGCCGCGCGATGCGCGAGGTAGTCGTAGAGCAGAGCGCGATCGGCATGCGCGAGTTCGCCGGCGCAAGCGCCCGCGCGCGCCCAGCGCGAGACGCCGGCGAGGTCGCGGCGATAGCTCGCCAGCGTCGCCGCGCTTGCGCCACGCTCGGCCCAGAACGCATCGAGGAAGGCCGCGATCGCCTGCGCGTCCGCTTCCGGCAATTCCGGCAGCCGAGTCGCCGCGATGCGACGTTCGGCGGGCGTGCGTGCAGTCATGCGCCCGATTGTAGGGCGGGCCGCACGGACCCGCGGACAAGGCGGTTCGCTATGCTGCCGCGATGGATTCCGAATCGACGTCGACCCCCGCCCGCGCCCTGCTCGGCTGGCGCCTGCTCGCGCTGGTCTACGACTTCTTCCCCGTGCTCGGCCTGTGGTTCGCGGTCGCGGCGCTGTTTACGCTGCTGCATCGCGACGCGGTGACCGGAGGGTGGCTCGGGCTGGTCGAATTCGTCGCGCTGTGGTGCGTCACCGGCCTGTACGCGGTGCTGAGCTGGCGGCGCGGCGGCGCGACCCTGGGCATGCGCCCATGGCGTTTGCGCGTGGTGTCCGCCGACGGCGGCGGCGCTTCCTTCGCGGCGCTGTGGAAACGCTATGCGGTCGGCACGTTGTCGCTGCTGGCCGGCGGCGCGGGCTTCTGGTCGGCGCCATTCGACCGCGAACGGCTCACCTGGCACGACCGCATGAGCGGCACGCGGATGCTGCGCGACACGAAAGCCTGAATTGCATCGAGCCCATCCGGTTGGGCGTCGGCGGCGAGGCGAAAAAGGAGTTCGCTTGCTGGCGCGGATTGGAGTCGCAATGCCGGCGAATCCATCCGCAAGCCCGCTCACCCCGACCTGCGCCGGAACAGCGTCGCCGAGACCGCGAGCATGATCGTCGGCGGGATCAGGTAGGCGAGGCGGTAATCGAACTTGTACACGCCGGCGAGTTTCACGAACTGGGTCTGCACCAGCCAGAAGCCGAGCGCGAACACGATGCCGATGAACAGGCGCTTCCCCAGCCCGCCGCTGCGCAGCGAGCCGAACGCGAACGGGACCGCCGCCAGACACAGCGCAAGCACGTTGAGCGGATAGAACCAGCGGCCCCAGTAATGCTCCTCGAACTCGCTGGCATCCAGGCCGTTGCGCTTGCGGTAGGCGATGCCGCGGCCCAGTTCGGTCGCCGGCAGGTAGCGCGGGCTGGCGACGCCCGCCGCAAGCGCGGTTTCGTCGAGTTTCGAGGCCCAGTGTTCCTCGAGCGCCTCGGTCTCGCCCACCGAACGCGGCTCGAACCACGTGCGCCGCACATCGTGCAGCAGCCAGCCGCCCGCATGGTGCTCCGCGCGCGCCGCGCGCGCGATCGATTCGAGCCGCCCGTCCTTGGCGAATTCGTACAGGCGCACGCCCTGCAGTTCGAGGTAGCGCTCGCTGCCCTGGCCGCGCTCCTGCCCGGTCTGGGCATTGAGGAAGGTGTCGCCCTCGCGCGCCCACAGGCCGCTGTATTGCGCCACGATCATGTCGTTGGACTTGGCCGACGCCTTCAGCGAATCCGCGCGCTTCTGCCCCCAGGGCCCGAGGGTTTCGCCGTTCACCACCATCAGCGCGGTCAGCACCACCAGCGAGCCGGCGACGGCGATGCTCAGGCGCCGCCGCGACAGGCCGAGTGCGCGCAGCGCGGTCAGTTCCGAACTTGCGGCGAGTTGCCCGAGGCCCATCAGCGCGCCGATCACCGCGGCGGTCGGGAACAGCATGTACGCGCGCCGCGGGATGCTCAGCGCCACCACCGCCACCGCGCTGCCGAAACCGTAGTGGCCCTTGCCGACGTCGCTGAGCTCGCTCACCACGGCCATGACCACGTCGAGGCCGATCAGCACCACCCAGGTCAACAGCACCGTGCCCAGCAGCACGCGCGCGACGTAGAGATCGTGGATCTTCGGGAACGGCTTCATGCGCGGCTCCACGGCCGGCGGATGCGCCCGTCGGTGAAATAGAACCAGGCCCCGGTCGCGAGCAGCGGCAGCAGCAGCCACCACAGCCCGAGGGCCATCGGCAACTTGCCGTTGCCGAGCCGGTCGGTGCCGAGCAGCATCAGGTTCATGCCGAACAGGTAGGCGAGGAATCCCAGCAGGAGCCGGCCGTAGCGCGCTTGGCGCGGCGAACTGCGCGCCAGCGGTACCGCCATCAGCGCGAACGCCAGCGCCAGCAGCGGCGGGGCGATGCGGAAATGCAGTTGTGCGCCGGCCTGCGGGCGCGGATCGGAAAACAGCTGCATGGTCGGCAGGCCCTGCGGATTGCGCGGGCCGTCCTCGGCCTTGGCCATCGGCATGCGCAGTTCGTTGCTGCGGTAGCGCATCAACCGGTAATCGCGGCCGGCGTCGAGCGGCCCCTCGACCCGGAAACCGTCCTTGAGGTCGAGGTAGCGCTGGTTGCCGCCCTCGATCTCCAGCGAGCCTCCGGTCGCGGTGGTCACGTCCAGCCGGTCCCCGTCCTGGCGATAAACGAAGATGCGCCGCAGCTGGGTGCCGTCGTTCGACATCGCGCCGACGTAGACCACCCCCTTGCCGCCCGGCAGTTCCGTGAAGCGCCCCGCCTCGAGCCCGGCGACCAGCAGGTTGCGGTTGCCCGCGGCGATCATCTCGTCGGAGGTGCGCTTCGCCCACGGGCCGAGCCAGAGGGAACAGAGGGCGATCAGGCCCACCATCGGCAGCACCAGCCAGGCCCACGGCCGCAGCACTCGGCGCGGACCGACCCCGATGGAGGTGAGGATCGACATCTCCGAATCGCGGTAGAGGCGGCCGAATCCGAGCAGCAGCCCGATCATCAGGCCCAGCGGCAGGATCATCGGCAGGTAGCGGATGGTCTGCAGCCCCATCTGCGAGAGCATCAGGCCGGCCGGCACGCGCCCGCGCGCGATGTCCCCCAGCACGTCGGTGAACACGCCGCCGAGGCTGACGATGAACAACACGATCAGCGCGGCGAACGTGGCCTGCGCGAGTTCGCGCAGCAGGTAGCGGTCGAGCTTGAGCATCGTGCTCCGGGGCCTGGTGGAGGGTGCGTGGCGCGGGCTTGCACTACACTTCGCGGTCCGCCGGCAACGCGGGCAATCGCATTGCCGCAAGCCTGAATCTTACTGAATCCGCCCGGGAATCCGTCGATGAGCCTTGAATTCGCCCTGAACGCCACCGCTCCCGCCGCCGCCGCCGTCGATTGCGTGGTGGTCGGCGCCTACGGCGACGGTAGCCTGACTCCGGCCGCGCAGGCGCTGGACGCCGCCAGCGGCGGTCGCATCGCCGCCCTTGCCCGCAGCGGCGACGTCTCCGGCAAGACCGGCCGGACCGCCCTGCTCCACGACCTCGCCGGGATCGCCGCCCCGCGCGTGCTGGTGGTCGGCCTGGGCGACGCGGCCAAGTTCGGCGTCCCGCAGTACATCAAGGCGGTGGGCGACGCCGCGCGCGCGCTGAAGGGCGGCCCGGCGAAATCCGCGCTGTTCACCCTCGCCGAAATCGCGGTGAAGGATCGCGACGCGGCCTGGAACATCCGCAGCGCCGCGATCGCCGCCGACCACGCCTGCTACCGCTACGTCGCGACCCTGGGCGAAAAGAACAAGAAGCGCGACGAGAAGGGCCTGGAGCGCTTCGAGATTTCCGGATCCGACCAGACCGCGCTCGGACGGGGCATCGCCATCGCCGCCGGCGTGCAGTTCACGCGCGAACTGGGCAACCTGCCGCCGAACGTGTGCAACCCGGCCTACATCGCCCGGCAGGCGCAGGAGTTCGCGGCGAAGAGCGCGAACGTGGAATGCGAAGTGCTGGACGACGCGGCGATGGAATCGCTCGGCATGGGCTCGCTGCTCGCGGTGGCCCGGGGTTCGGCCCAGCGACCGCGCCTGGTGGTGCTGAAGTACAACAACGGCGGCGACGCCAGGCCCTACGTCCTCGTGGGCAAGGGCATTACCTTCGATACCGGCGGCGTGAACCTGAAGACCCAGGGCGGCATCGAGGAAATGAAGTACGACATGTGCGGCGCCGGCACCGTGCTCGGCACCTTCGTCGCCGCGGTCGGCATGCAATTGCCGGTCAACCTCGTGGTCGTCGCCGCCGCGGTGGAAAACGCCATCGACGGCAATGCCTATCGCCCGAGCGACGTCATCACCAGCATGAGCGGCAAGACCATCGAAGTCGGCAACACCGACGCCGAGGGCCGCCTGATCCTGTGCGATGCCCTCACCTACGCGCAGAAATTCGAACCGCAGGCGCTGGTCGACGTCGCGACCCTGACCGGCGCCTGCGTGGTCGCGCTCGGCAAGTACGCCGCCGGGGTGATGACCAAGGGCGACGACGACCTCGCGCGCGAACTCCTCGCCGCCGGGGAAACCACCTTCGACCGCGCCTGGCAGCTGCCGCTGTGGGACGAATACCAGGGCATGCTCGATTCGCAGTTCGCCGACGTCTACAACATCGGCGGGCGCTGGGCCGGCGCGATCACCGCGGGCTGCTTCCTCTCGCGCTTCACCGAAGGCCAGCGCTGGGCGCACATGGACATCGCCGGCGTCAGCAACGGCGACGGCAAGATGGGCATGGCCACCGGCCGCCCGGTCGGGCTGTTGTCGCAGTGGCTGATGGATCGAGTCGCGTGATCCTCTGTAGGAGCGCCTTCAGGCGCGACCGTCGTATTCGTCGCGGCTAAAGCCGCTCCTACAATCCACGAACATGCCTCGCGCCGATTTCTACC
>Ga0209023_10006830_pt1 | contig 11903 bp, 10 predicted proteins | sample LakOneMetagenome_FD_187468 | JGI IMG/M metagenome (GOLD analysis project Ga0209023, IMG submission 187468) | Freshwater and sediment microbial communities from Lake Erie, Canada (SPAdes) (version 2) | ecosystem: Environmental > Aquatic > Freshwater > Lentic | place: Lake Erie, Canada...
AAGGGCCGCAGCACTGCTGCGGCCCTTTTCGTTTGGGTGCGTGTGCCGTGCGCCACTCCGGACTTTTACGGAAGTTTGATTCGCGGCGGCCGTCGGCAACAAACCGTATTCGGCGTCATTGTCCGGCCGCCAAATGCACCCCGAGGGGCGGGAAAACCGGCGAAATTGTGCTCGGAAAGCAACACTCGCCGACAACATGTTTTGAAACGGGCCAAACGCCTAAAAAGGCGGCAGATGCTTGACTTTTTCGCTTCACGGAGCCGGCAGCGCGCTCCAGATTGCCAGCACGTTAAGGAAATCAGTTGCAGTCGGTTATCGCTCGCCCTTGGGGGGCACCGGAACGGGACTGTCGTGGAAGATGATGGGGATCGTCATGAAGAAAGTCGTATTGTTAGCAACGGCGCTGGCAATGGTTTCGGGTTCGGCCCTCGCGGCGGATCTGCACGTCAAGGCCGTCAAGGCTCCGCCGGTAGCGGCGTTTGATCCCTGGGACGTCGCCTTCGGCAGCGCCATCATGAGCGACTACGTGTTCCGCGGCATCACCCAGTCCAACCACAAGGCGTCGGTCGCCGCCTACTTCGAGCCGCGCTACAACGTCACCAAGGACGTCCAGCTCTACGCCGGCATGTCCGCCGAGAGCATCTCGTTCCCGAACCGGGCCGCGGCCGAGGTCGACTTCTACGCCGGTATCCGCCCGACCATCGGCATGTTCGCCTTCGACTTCGGTGCCTGGGGCTACCTGTATCCGGGTGGTCAGTGCTTCGGTGCGCAGAACACGGTTCCGGCGCCGACCAACAACTGCGCCTCGTTCGGCCAGGGCATCGACTTCGGCGTGCCCGGCGTCGGCGGTCTGCCGATCAACGGCAACTTCGCCAAGAAGAGCGCTTCGTTCTACGAAGTCTACGGCAAGGTGAACATCACCCTGAACGACCAGTTCGCCGTCGGCTTCAACGAGTACTATTCGCCGAACTTCCTGAACCTCGGCGCCTGGGGTAACTACGCCTCGATCACCGGCAAGTGGACCGCACCGTCGACCACCTTCGGCTCCTCCGGCGTCGGCATGTACATCTCCGGCGAGTTCGGCCGTCAGTGGCTCGGCACCTCGGATGCCTTCTACGGCACCACGGTGGCTTCGGCCTTCGGCCCCGCACTGCCCGGTGGCATTCCCGAGCCCAGCTACAACACCTGGAACATCGGCGTTGGCTTCACCTACAAGGTGTTCACGCTGGATATTCGCTACTCCGACACCAACCTGTCCAAGGGTGATTGCAACGCCTTCACCTCGGACTACGCGACCACCAACGCCAGCACAGCCTTCGTCACCAAGATCAACCCCGGCAACGGCGTGACGGCGTTCGGCTCCGGCTGGTGCGGTTCGACCGGCATCGTCAAGCTGTCGGCTGACCTGACCGCGATGACCAACCTGAAGTAAGTTCTTCCTCTGGAAGGCAAGGGGGCGGCAGAGCAATCTGCCGCCCCCTTTGTTTTGTGCGGGGGGCGGGTTGGCAGGGTTGATAGCCCGGATGAGTGTCAGCGATATCCGGGAGAAACGCGATCCGTTTCAACCGCCGTTCCCGGATGTCGCTGCGCTCACCCGGGCTACGCGGCCACCAAACCGTCACGCCACCTTGCCGTCCTGCAACGTGAAGCGGTCGCCGTCGCGGACCATGCTGATATTGCGCTGATGGAAGGCGTCGAGCGTCGAGCGGTGGCCGATCGAGATCACCGTCGTCTGCGGCAACCGCTCGGCCAGCAATTTGTACAGCGCGGCTTCCGAGGGCTCGTCGAGCGAGGCGGTGGCCTCGTCGAGGAACAGGTATTGCGGCTTGTGCAACAGCGCCCGCGCCAGCCCCAGCCGCTGCTGCTCGCCGAGCGACAGTATGCGATTCCAGTGCGCTTCCTCATCCAGCCGCCGGCCGAGCTGCGGCAGCCCGACCTGCGCCAGCGCGTCTTTGACCTGGTCCGCGCTGAAGCTTGCGGTGTCGCCGGGATAGACCACGGCGTCGTGCAGCGTGCCGATCGGGAAATACGGCCGCTGCGGCAACATCATTAGCGAAGCCTCCGGTGGAATCGCGATCGCGCCCTTGCCGAACGGCCAGATGCCGGCGATGGCGCGGAACAGCGTCGACTTGCCCGAGCCCGAAGGCCCGGTGAGCAGCGTAGGCTCGCCGCCGCGCAGGCTGAGGCCGTCGGCCGTGACCAGCGGCGTGCCGTCGGGCAGGCGCACTTCGAGGGAGCGCAGGTCGATCGTCTTGCCGCCGTTGGAGGACACGACGCCGATCGATTCTGCGGCGGCCGACAGCGCGGCGGCGTTGGCGATCGCGGTTTCAAAACCCTCGAGACGCATCAGGATGGCACGCCAGTCCGCCAGCGAGCGGTAGATGGTGACGAAGATCGACAGCGCCTTCTGCACGCTGCCGAAGGCGGAGGCGGTCTGCGTCAGGCCGCCGAGCTGGATCTTGTCGGCAAAGAACGCCGGCGCCACCAGGATGTAGGGAAACACCACGGCGGCTTGCGAATAGCTCGCGGTGAACGCGGTCAGCCGCTTGGTCCGGCTCATGATGCCGTACCAGTTCTCGACCACGTTGTTGAAGCGGTGCCAGAGCTGCTGGCGTTCGGCGCTCTCGCCCTTCAACAACGCGATCTGTTCGGAGTTTTCCCGCGCGCGAACCAGGTTGAAGCGGAAGTCGGCTTCATAGCGTTGCTGCTGGAAGTCGAGCCGCACCAGCGGCGAACCGATCCACTGCGTCAGCGCGGTGCCGAAGATCGCGTAGATCATCGCGCCCCAGACCAGATAGCCGGGAATGTCGAACTCGTTGCCGAACACATGCAGCGGCGCGGCGGCGGAGAGGCCCCACAGGATGATGACGAAGGAAAACAGCGTCACCACCGAGTTCAACAGGTTGAGCCCGATGTCCAGGGTCCGTTCGACGAACAGCCTGACGTCGTCGGCGATGCGCTGGTCGGGGTTGTCGGCGGCGTCGCCCTGCAACTGCATCCGGTAGTGATTGGCGCCGTGCAGCCACTCGCCGAGATAGTGCCGGGTGAGCCAGCGCCGCCAGCGGATCTGGAGCCACTGGTTGAGGTAGAGCTGGTATACCGCGAGCCCGATGAAGCAGGCCGCCAGCACGCAGAAGATCCCGATCTCGCGGACGAAGACGTCCCAGTTCTTCTCCTGCAGCCCGGTGTAGAAGCGGTTGCTCCACTGGTTCAAGAGCACGTCGATCGCGACCAGCGCCAGTTCGATCGAGATCACGGCGGCGAGCAGTATGCGGCCGGCCCATTTGTCCTCGGAACGGAAGTAGGGAGCGGCAATGCGCCAAACCGTCGCGAGCGTAGAGCTGATGTTGTTCACAGAATTACCGTCTCCGGGGGGAGGCCCTCAAAGGCCTGAAAAAGCGGGGTAATCGGCCGAGAGGTTAGACTAAAGTAGCAGAGTTCTCATTCAGCGTCGTCTTGTCCCGGTGTCAGAGTCAACCCTAGCATGCCGGCAATGGCGAGGGGTGGGGGACCCAATCACTTCGCGAGCTTGTGAGCGGACCGGGCACCTGCCCAATTCGCAGGCGATCTTGCACCATTTGGGCTCCCGCGATCACGCTAGACGCACCTGACCGTTCACGCAGGCGGGTGCCTCGCATAATAGCGTGGGGGAGCATCCGCCTATGTGGAATCAGATATACAACCCGCTCGACAATGCCGCGTTGTCGACGATCGCCGCTGCACTTCCGGTCATTACGCTGCTGGTGCTGATTGCCAGCGGCAAGGTCAAGGCGCACATCGCGGCCATCGTCGCGCTCATCGTCGCCAACATCATCACCATTGCGATCTTCCACATGCCCGCGGGCATGTCGATCCGCGCCTCGCTGCTCGGGGTGGTGTCCGGCTTCTTCCCGATCGGCTGGATCGTGCTCAACGTCATCTTCCTCTACCAGGTCACGGTGTCCACCGGCCGCTTCGAACTGTTGAAGCGCGCGGTCGGCGGCGTCACCGAGGACCGGCGGCTGCAACTGCTGCTGATCGCGTTTTCGTTCGGCGCGTTCTTCGAGGGCGCCTCGGGCTTCGGTACTCCGGTTGCGATCACCGGCGCCGTGCTGATCGGCCTCGGCTTCTCGCCGCTCGCGGCCTCCGGCCTGTCGCTGATCGCCAACACCGCACCGGTCGCCTACGGCGCGCTCGGCACCCCGATCCAGGGCCTCGCTTCGGTCACCGGCCTCGATCCCTATATCCTCGGCGCCATGGTCGGCCGGCAGTTGCCGGTGTTCTCGCTGATCGTGCCGTTCTGGGTGGTGTGGGCGTTTGCCGGCTGGAAAGGCATGAAGGACGTCTGGCCGGCTATTCTGGTCACCGGCCTGTCGTTTGCGATCCCGCAATTCGTGATCTCGAACTACATCAATCCCTGGATCGTCGACATCGGCGCGTCGCTGATCTCGATGGGTTGCCTGATCCTGTTCCTCAAGGTCTGGCAGCCGAAGCAGCTCTGGCTGTCGCCGGCGCTGCGCGGCAACGACGAGTCGGCCGCGACCATGACGACGCCGAAGCCGCTCGACAAGACCCCGCTGACCCAGGGTGAGATGTGGAGCGCGTTGCTGCCGTGGATCATCGTCTGCATCGTGATGCTGATCTGGGGCAATGGCGCCTTCAAGACCTGGGCCAACTCGATCTTCATCTGGAACTATCCGGTGCCTGATCTGCACAACCTGATCAACGTGGTGCCGCCGGTATCCGCCAAGCCGACGCCGCAGGGCGCCGTGTTCGGCTTCACCTATCTGTCGTTCACCGGAACCGGCATGCTGATCGCAGCGATCATCTCCGGCTTCCTGATGGGGGTCGGACCCGGCAAGCTGATCGGCGAATACGGCCGTACGCTGAAGCTGTGCGCGATCTCGCTGATCACGATCTCGGCGATGCTCGCGATCGGCACCTTGACGCGGCTCTCCGGCGTCGACGCCACGCTGGGTCTGGCGTTCGCCGCCACCGGCGTGCTCTATCCCTTCTTCGGCACCTTGCTCGGCTGGTTGGGCGTGGCGTTGACGGGATCGGACACCGCCTCCAACATCCTGTTCGGCAACCTGCAGAAGATCACCTCCGAACAGCTCGGCCTGTCGCCGATCCTGATGGGCGCCGCCAACTCGTCCGGCGGCGTCATGGGCAAGATGATCGACGCTCAGTCGATCGTCGTCGCCTCGACCGCGACCAACTGGTATGGCCACGAAGGCTCGATCCTGCGCTACGTGTTCCTGCACTCGATCGTACTGGCCTGCCTCGTCGGCGTGCTGGTGACACTGCAGGCCTACGTCTATCCGTTCACGATGATGGTCCTGAAATAGGATCGCCAACGAAACGCGTCATCGAGCCATCCCCGCGGCAATGCCGCGGGGATTTTCGTTTGGGACAACAGCGCGCATTCAAGCAACGGACCGAAGGGAGACAGCCATGAGACTTTCCCGCCGCAGATTGCTGCATCTGGCCGCAGCCGCGACGACGTTGCCGGCGTTGCCCCGCATCGCTCGCGCGCAGGCCTTTCCGGCGCGGCCGATTACGTTGGTCTCGCCGTTTCCGGCAGGCGGGCCCGTCGACACCATCTGCCGCATTCTCGGCGAGCACATGCACGTCTCACTGGGGCAGCCTGTCCTGGTCGAGAATACCGCAGGCGCCGCCGGCAGCCTTGGCGTCGGCCGGGTCGCGCGCGCAGCGCCTGACGGCTATACGCTGATCGTCGGCCAATGGAGCACCCATGTGGCCAATGCCGCGATCTACAAGCTTCCCTACGACACGCTCACCGACTTCGCGCCGATCGCGCTGCTTTCGAGCAATCCGGGACTGATCGTCGGCCGCAAGAATCTGCCGGCCAACGACCTGAAAGAGCTGATCGCGTGGCTGAAAGCCAATCCGGAAAAGGCGACGCAGGGCACCCAGGGCATCGGCGGCATCGGCCACATCGCCGGGATATTCTTCCAGCGGGTGACCGGCACCAGATATCAGTTCATTCCCTATCGCGGCGGCACGCCGATGATGCAGGACCTGCTGGCAGGCCAGGTCGACATGCTGATCGATACCCCGACGTTGTCCGCGCCGCAGATCCGCGCCGGCGCCATCAAGGGCTTTGCCGTGATGTCGAACACGCGGCTGCCGACGCTGCCGGACCTCCCGACCGTGGACGAGGCCGGCGTCCCCGGCCTCTATCTGTTGCAATGGAACGCGGTCTGGGCGCCGAAGGGCACGCCGCGTGACATCGTGATGAAACTCAACCAGGCCATCGTCCAGGCGATCGCCGATCCGTCCGTGCGCCAGCGACTCGCGGATCTCGGACAGACGATCTATCCTGTCGAACAGCAAACGCCCGAAGTGCTGGCGGCGTTTCAGAAGGCCGAGATGGAAAAGTGGGGGCCGATCATCGCGTCGGCCAATATCAAGGTCGAATGAGAGAGCGCTCGGCGCAGCATCACCAACAATCAATCAAAAAGGAAACACGATGCAATTGCGTGACTTCGGACGTACCGGAATGAAGCTGTCGGTGCTGGGATTCGGCTGCGGCGCGGTCGGCGGATTCATGGTGCGCGGCGATCCTGCCGATCAGGAGCGTGTCGTCGCACGCGCGATCGAGGCCGGCATCAATTATTTCGACACCGCCGTGCAATACGGCAACGGCGAGTCGGAAAAGAACCTCGGCCGTGTCTTGCAAAACCTCAAACCGGCCAACGCCGTTGTCGGCACCAAGGTCAGACTGCCGCCCGCCGACTTCGGCCGGATTGCCGAGACCATCACCACGTCGCTGGAAGGCAGCCTGTCACGGCTGCGCCTCGACCGCGTCGATATCTTCCACCTGCATAATCCGGTGACCCTGCAGGGCGGCGGGACATCGCTGAGCGTCACTCAAGTGCTCGACGAGGTGGTGCCGGCGTTCGACAGCCTTCGCCAGCAGGGCAAGATCCGTTTTCTCGGGCTGACCGGCGTCGGCGATACCGCAGCGTTGCATCGGGTGATCGATGCCGGCGTGTTCGACAGCGCACAACTCGTCTACAACCTGCTCAATCCATCCGCCGCCGTGGCCTTTCCCGCGAACTATCCGGCGCAGGACTATGAACGGTTGTTCGCACACACCCGGGCCGCCGGTGTCGGCGTCGTCGGCATTCGCGTGCTGGCCGGTGGCGCCTTGTCGGGCTCTGCCGAGCGTCATCCGATTGCGAGCCCTGCACCGGAGCCGATTGGCTCGGCCGCGAGCTACGATGCCGATATCGATCGCGCCTGCCGGCTGATGCCGCTGGTGCGGGAAGGCTTTGCCGCCAGCCTGACCGAAGCCGCAACCCGGTTTGCGCTGTCGCATGAGGCGATGGGCACCATTCTGGTCGGTTTGGCGACGCCACAGGAATTCGAGGCCTCGCTGGAGGCGGTGCTCAAAGGCCCGCTGCCGCAGGCCGCCCTCGACCTCGCGTCCTCCCTGCGGCAGGGCTTCGCCGGTGAACCCAGGTGATGAACCGAGGTGGTCGCTGCAATGACTTATCGGTGCGCGCTCTGGTCAACGGCACATTTGTTAACTAGAACGGCGCGCGGTAATGGCGAGCGATTATTTCGAGAGGCTCTATGATTTCACGTGCGCGTTTGTTTGTTCAGGCCGGGTTCGCGACGCTGTTGCTGATGCCGGCTCCGGAGTTCGCTCTCGCCCAGGCCGACAATGGCTTTCCGTTCGGCACCGAAATGCAGCTCGACGTCGGCCGCCAGCCCGGCTCGAAGCGGATTCCGAATATCGAGATCGGCGACGCCGGCGAAGTCGTACTCGAACTCTGGTGCAAGGGCGGCAAGGGCCAGTTTTCGGTGGCCGGCAATACCGTGATCTTCGTCGCCGGCGAAATGGAAAACCGATCCTGTGCGCCGGACAAGGCGCAGGCCGACGACGACCTGATCGCGGCGCTGACGGATGCCGCCACCTGGAAGCGACAGGGTGATTTCGTCTCGTTCGTCGGTGCGAAGACGCTGCGGTTTCGTATCAACACGAACTAGGGCGCGAGCTTAAGCGGTTATACGCACTTTGTGCCCCTCTAAGCTTTCCTATAGTCTGAGTTTGGTCTTCACACGGAGGAAGCCATGAAATCCGCGCGCAAAGCCTGGTTCGGTATGCTGACCGCGCTGGCGATTGCCATGACCGCTGATGGTCACGGCTTCGCGCAGGGTAGCGCCACGCAGCCGGATGGACCTCCAGGCTGGGCGTTTGTGTGGGACCCGACCGTCAAAGTACCTCCACCCGATGACAAGCCCAACTCGCTGCCAGGCAGCAGTGCTGCATTTAGTTGGAAGCAGGCGCGCGATCTGTTCTTCGCGCCGGACTGGCACCCGGACGACCATCCGGCGATGCCGGACATTGTGGCTCATGGACGCAAACCGGATGTACGCGCTTGCGGATCATGTCATCGGGTTGAGGGCACCGGTGGCCCAGAGAATGCAAATCTCGCCGGGCTGCCCGTGAGTTATTTTGTCGAGCAGATCGCCGACTTCAAGAGCGGGGCACGAAAGATGTCCGGCCCCGAGAGGCCGTCGACGCAGTTGATGATGACGTCGATCAAAGGCATGACCGACGCGGAAGCTCTTGCGGCGGCACAGTATTTCGCGGGACAGAAGCCCAAGCGGGTCATCAAGGTCGTCGAAAGCGAGACGAATCCGAAGACTGGGGATTCCCGCCTGTTCTTTGTGAAGAGCCCGGCCGGCGGCACCGAAGCGCTCGGCCAGCGCATTGTCGAAGTGCCCGATGACGTGGATCAGTTTGAGCTGCGTGACACGCGATCCACATTCACGGCCTATGTACCGATCGGGAGCCTGGCAAAGGGAGAAGCTCTCGCGAAAGCTGGCGGAGCGGGAGCCGCCACCGCTTGCAACACCTGCCACGGGCCTGAATTAAAGGGCGTCGACCAGATTCCGCGAATTGCCGGACGATCGCCGACCTACATCATGCGCCAGCTCTACGAATTCAGGAATGGCGGACGCGCGGGCAGTGCGAGCGAGCCGATGAAGCAGATTGTCGAGAAGCTTTCGCAGGACGACATGATCGCGCTTGCTGCCTACGTCGGCTCGCTTGAGCCTTGACGGTCCGGCGCAAGGCGCTGCTCAGCCTTGCATGCCTAGCCTCGTGTTTTCGTGGGTTGAGCCTCTGACTGAACTGACCTAATCGTCGGTCATGAACGAGCCGACCGGCGGCAGCAAGACATCCGTACAAAAATCGGATACGACACCCGGCCTCGTTGGCGTCGCCTGCGGCATCGGCGCGGCATTGTTCTGGGCGCTCGGCTTTGTGGCTACACGCCACGGCCTCAAGGTCGGATTCAGACCCGACGACCTTCTGACGCACCGCTTCCTGTGGTCGGGGCTTGTGTTCCTGCCGTTCGTCTTTCGCGCCGGCGTACGTGATCTCGGCGGCATCGGCTGGGGCCGCGGGCTGGTGCTGATGGTCCTCGGTGGACCTGTAATGTCGCTGATCAGCTACGTCGGCTTCCTATTCGTGCCGCTCGGCCATGGCAGCGTGATCCAGCCGTCCTGTGCGACGCTCGGCGGCCTGTTGTTCGCCGCGGTGCTGCTCAGGGAGCGCATCGCGCCGTCGCGAATTGTCGGCGCGCTGGTCATCGTTGCCGGCTTGGGGGTGATCGGCAGCGAGTCGATCGCGCATATCGGGCTTGATGGCGTCCGCGGCGATCTGATCTTCGTCTGCACCGGGATGATGTTCGCCGGCTTCGGCACACTGGTGCGCTATTGGCGCGTCTCGGCGGTGTCGGTCGCCGTCGTCATCAGCGTGCTGTCGCTGTTGTTGTTTCCGGCCTATGTGCTCTCAGGCGGGTTGACTCGCGTCGCAGCGCTCGGTCTGCACGAAAATGCATTGCAGGCGGTGGCGCAAGGTATTCTGTCCGGGCCCGCGGCGATGTACCTCTTCACCGCCTCGATCCAGCATCTCGGCGCCGCCCGCGCCGCGATCTTTCCGGCGACCGTGCCGGCACTGACGCTATTGTTCAGTTGGCTGCTGCTCGGCGAACCGCCGAGCGCGTTGCAGATGGCGGGATTGGCGACCGTGCTTTTCGGATTCTATCTGGCGCAGCGGTCGCGCTAGGCCTTGCCGGTAACAGGGCAGAACCCGCCGCCTTGGCCATTAAGCTTGAAAACTTAGGTTAACGACCGAGCCGAATTGCACCGGCAGCCGAACCGTGTACGGCTGCGCATGGCCTCACCGTTGCCTGCGAGGCAACCGATGGCTGCCAGTGCCATTTCCCGGTTGGAGATCATCATGGCGCTGCTGACCCCTCTGTTGGATTCCGCTCACCTCGCTGCGGAATTGGACGAAAAGGGTTTCGTCTGCATCGAGAATGCGATTGACCCGGAGTGGATCGAGCGCGCGCAGGCGTATGTCCACAGCCTGGTCGTGCAAAAGGGCAGGCGCTATTTCGCCTTGAACTGGCTGCAGCGCGACCGGGGTACGCCGCCGCAGGAACTGACCGACGATCCGCAGATGCGCCGGCTGATGGTGGACCTTGCGAAAATCGGTTGCCCGAAGGCCAAACTCAACGATGAGATCTTCACCGCGCTGCGCGTCGTCGCGGGCAGTTCAGGCGACGAGAAGTCGCTGCTGCATCATTACGACAAGCATGTGATCACCGCGCTGGCGCCGATCCTGATCCCGGAAGGGCCGAAGCAGCGCGCCGGTGAACTGGTGGTGTTCGCAAACCGCAGGGGCTATCGCCGGCTCGCGCTGTTCAACATCGTCGAGAAGGCGATCGTCCAGAGTAAGTGGTACCGCAACCGCGTCACCCGGAAGCTGGCTCTGGGTGACAGCCCGGACATCAAGTATCTGAAGCCCGGCAACCTCTATCTGTTCTGGGGCTACCGCTCCTATCATTCCAATTTCCCGGTTGCAGGCGATGCGGTCCGGGCAACCATGCTGCTCCATCACGGCGATCCGCATCCGGCCAGCCTGATTCTGAAAGCCAATACGGTGCTGAAGGTCCGCGACGAGCGCCGCATCCTCGCGAAAGCCTCGTAAGGCACCCTTCGGCTTCTCAGTCGAAGCCTACGAAGGTCGTCGCTTCCTCCACCGACTTGCGCTCGGACACGACGGCGTTGGCAGGAAAATTCTCATCCGGCCAGCCGAGCGCGATGCTTTTCATGATCACCTGATCGTCCGCGATCCCGGCATGCTCGCGCACCACGGGGGATTGCATGATCCCCTGGCTGTTGATCACGGCGCCAAGCCCGCGCGCCCAGGCCGCGTTGACGAGGGCGGTCGCCACCGCGCCGCAGTCGAAGGCGGTATCGTCGCTGGTTGCCAGCACGCGATCATAGGTGATGATCACGCAGACGGGCGCGTCGAACTGGCGAAAGCCGCGCATCACCCAGTCTTGCCGCATCTCCTTGTCATCGCGCGCGATACCCATCGCGCTGAACAACTGCTTGGCGACGCCGATCTGGCGTTCGCGATGCACCCCGTCGAAGGGCTGGCCGGTCCGAAACTCGCGCGAGTGCGGGATGCCCGCCAGATTGCGCTCGGTGTTGCCCTGGCGGATCCGATTCAACGGCTCCCCGGTGATGACATAGAAATTCCACGGTTGGGTATTCATCGACGATGGCGCGCGCATGGCCAGCGTCAGGATTTCCTTGATCAACTCCTGCGGCACCGGATCGGGCTTGTAACCGCGAATGCTGCGGCGGCCGAGAATGACGTCATCGAACTTCATCGTTGCGCTTCCTGAAATGGGCATGAGGTCTACGTTTTCGCCCACGGCTGTGGTCATGTCTAGCTCTCTCGCAAGATCATGTCGGCGCAGACGCCGGCCGACTGCACCACGCCGGTATAGCCGCCGAAGCCGGCATAGGCCGAGGCGAGGTAAAATCCCGGGATCGCCGTTCGCGGCGAGCGGAATGGATTGTCCGAC
>Ga0209023_10006831_pt1 | contig 11901 bp, 8 predicted proteins | sample LakOneMetagenome_FD_187468 | JGI IMG/M metagenome (GOLD analysis project Ga0209023, IMG submission 187468) | Freshwater and sediment microbial communities from Lake Erie, Canada (SPAdes) (version 2) | ecosystem: Environmental > Aquatic > Freshwater > Lentic | place: Lake Erie, Canada | collected...
ATACTGAGCCTCTTGCCACAACCTACGTTTTTAGCATGCGTGCCTTATTAGTCGGCTTGGTTGTGGAAGCGTTGATCGTCGCAACGATTGGTTATTTTATGGTGCAATTGCTGTGGCGTTGCCATGTCATGCATGACTGGAAAAAACGCCATAAACTACAGTCTAAATTGTAAAAAAACAGCAAAAAACTAGTCCGCTCAATATCCACTCTTATCATTAAAAGTGCTATCGCTCATTGAGCTTGCGGTTCTGAGCTCATCGAAGTATCGAAATGCGCGGCGATTACATAAGCCACGCTTCGATGGTTAATGAGCTTGTCGAATCACGAGCTCAGTGTTCTTGGATGTGTAATTATTTAATCGCAAATGCGATATCGCACATTTACCCTAACCAACGCCCATCTTGCATGTGCATCACGCGATCTGCCGCAGCAGCAAGCGACTCATCATGCGTTACAATCAAGAGTGCCATTCCTAAATCACGACGTAACTCACCAAGTAAAGCCAGAATATCACCCGCGGTTCGTCGATCTAAGTTACCCGTAGGTTCATCGGCAAGCACTATTGCTGGCTGTGTGACCAACGCACGCGCCAAAGCCACACGCTGACGCTCACCACCAGACAATTCACCTGGCTTGTGATCTAAGCGATGCCCCAGTCCAACGCGCTTGAGTAAATCAACAGCACGCACACGAGCCTCATCGACATTCACATCACGGCGAAAAAGTAACGGCATTGTGACATTTTCAATCGCATCGAACTCAGGCAACAAATGATGAAACTGATAAACGAAACCCAAAGAACGATTACGCACCTCACCGCGCTGCGTCTCATTCATCGCGCTGAGCAATTCACCTTGGACACGCACTTCGCCTGTAGTCGGTAAATCCAATCCGCCCAGCAAATGCAGCAATGTGCTCTTTCCTGAACCACTAGACCCGACAATCGACACAAACTCGCCGGCTGCGACGGACAACTCTAACCCGTGCAAAATCGTGACGTTGTTTTTGCCTTCAGTGAAGGTTTTTGACAAATTTGACGCAGCTAATACAGGAACATGAGAACTGGTTTGACTATTCACATTCACTCTCGTTTCAACTGAATTATTCATAACGCAGTGCCTCCGCAGGTTGAATCCGTGCAGCGCGACGCGCAGGATAAATCGTTGCCAAGAAGCTCAACACCAATGACACACTGACAATCAGCACGACATCCTGCCAGCGCAATTGTGATGGTAAATAATTGACAAAATATGCATCAAACAAATGCAAACCAAATACATTATTAATCCAGCCTAAAAATTGACTGATACCGAGTGCCGCACCAATCCCTAAGATCGCCCCAGAAATCGTCCCAAACGCACCAATCACAATACCTTGCACCATAAAAATTCGCGTAATGGTTTTTGGTGAAGCACCTAACGTCCGCAGAATCGCAATATCGGCTTTTTTGTCCGTCACCACCATCACCAAGCTCGACACGATATTAAATGCAGCAACCAAGACGATTAAAAAGAGCAATAAACTCACCATTGCTTTTTCCATCTGAATGGCATTAAACAGATTACCTTGAGTTTGTGTCCAATCCGACGCATAGAAATTATTAGGCAACTCCGCCGCAAAATTACTGGCTACATCACGCGCGACAAACAAATCATCCAGCTTCATCCGCACACCCTGCGCACCGTCAGGGATTCTGAGTAGCTTCGCAGCATCATTCAACGCGATATAACCCAGACTCGAATCCACTTCCGCACCGATGCTAAAGATCCCAACCACGGTAAAACGTTTAAATCGAGGCACAATCCCAGCAGGGGAAGCTGTCGCTTCTGGCAAAACCAAGGTCACTTTATCGCCTAATTGCAAACCCAAGTTTTCTGCCATCGTCTTACCCACAACGATGCCAAACTCACCATCAACTAGACTATTGAGCGAACCTGCAATCATGTGGTCTTGAATAATCGAAACCTTCTTTTCCAAATCAGGCTCAATCCCGCTGATCATAATCCCAGCAACTTGTCCTTGTGCGGTCAACATGCCTTGCACCTGAGTAAAAGGCGCAGCTCCCACGACATGCGGTTGCTGTTCTGCTTTAGCAACTAGTCTAGGCCAATCAACAATCACCTGATTGGAGGATACTGTGGCTTGAGGAATCATGCCCAAAATCCGCGTCTTCAGCTCTCGATCAAAACCATTCATCACGGACAATACAGTAATCAATACTGCGACGCCCAGCATCAATCCCAAAATAGAAACTAAGGCAATAAAGGAAATAAAATGATTGCTACGCTGCGCTCGGGTATAACGTAAACCAACGAACAACGAGACCGGTTTAAACATAGACAGTTCCAACCACTAAAAAAATAAAGCTCAAATATTAATAAAAAAACCGATCAAAACGATGCGTAGAATACCCTATCCCCACGTCCAATTCTGTATGAGTTGATTAGTGAGAACCCGTTATACAAATTTTGATTGCAAACGATTCGTAAATTTGCGCAACAAATCACCTCAAGATGTTTGATATTTACGAATAAACCCCTGATAATGCGACCTGCACTCATTTTTTAGATCAAATTTTGAGTGTAAAACATAAAACCAAAGCAGTGCTAAATCGCAGTGATGCGATGTTAAATGAAGAAACATTCAATAAAGAAGCAAGGATAAACCATGGATGCGCTCCACCGCGACGACTTAATCAGCTCCGATGAGAACTCTGAGCGTCGACTGTTATCTCGTATTAATGACTCCATGCGAATCAACTATCAGTTGATTACTCGCACAAGTGCCATGAAAGATCCTTACGACTCCGAATTTGCCTTACCGCGTTATTTCTTGTTACTTGCGGAACTCGATGAGTTAGAGAGCGTTCAAAGACTGACTCTTGCCGACATTGAGAAGGAACATCCAGCCATCGCACTCGTCCTGCAGCTCATGAACCAAAAAATAGAACTGCTGACTGGCTCACTCTACGACAGTATGGTGGAATCACTGCTGCCGACACCAACTCGCGTGAACATCTCAGAAAGTGGATTGTCTTTTTACGCTCGCGAGCGGATTCCTGCTGGCACACACATGCACTTGACGATCAGTCATCCTCAAAATGCGTTCCATCTTGCAGCAACCGCTAGAACAGTGTATTCCGAAGAAGAAGATCTGGAAGGCTTCCGTACAGGTGCTTATTTTATTAGCCTACATCCGCATGATCGCGCAAAACTTGCTGAATGTATTGCGCAAAAGTCCAAGGAAGAAGAGAGTTTACAAGAGTACGAGTTACCAGATACGTTCAGACCTGAGTAAACGTTCTTATCGATCAAACCCTCGCATCTAGACCATCTTGATTCAAGTCATCACGACTGACACAAAATCCAAATAAAAAAGCAGCCTAATGGCTGCTTTTTTATTTATACAAATCTATATCAACAGAACTTCATACCATAACAGTTTTGAGGTGGAGTCTGAGCTGAAAGCGTTAAATTGGTCAAAGGAACACTCAATACTGTACCTGCCAAATTTACAGAACCAATCGCAATTTTACCACTAATAGCACAAGTCCCTAAGAAACAACTTGGTGGATTATTATTAAGATAGGTACTCGTCGCAGTTAATACTTGTTGTAATGCCGAAAGTGGAATCGTTACAGTATTGGTTGGACTAATATTACCAATCTGTACTGGCTGCGATACAGACATCCACCATCCTGGTTGAGCAATATCAGCCGCAGGAGAGCCAGGCCATAGCACTTGTGTACTTTGTAATGACAACGAAACTGGATTATTTAATGCAATATTATGAATATACGACAAACCCTCACTAACCGACGAAGTTGCCGTCAATCCCACAACTTGAGAAGTTGCTTGCAACGTCTCTTGAAGAGTTCCTATCGCAGTATTTGCAAATAAATAACCATTGAGCGGAATATTACCAATAGTTGCTGTTGCGCTAAGGTTCGCGGTATTCATCCGAGAGCCATTAATCGTAGTCGTATTTGTAGTGAGATTAACGGCTGTTGATGGCACATTCATATAATATTCATTACTATTAAAACTGATCGTAGCACCAAAAAGTACATTAATCTTTCCAGTAATTGTTGTACCTGTATTAGTTACAGGATCACCCGCCGTCATGCTACCCGTGTAACCTGGACCTGAACCACTAGGTGTCCCACTTGGAACTGTACTGGCTGAAGCTGTTCCTCCTAGAACTGTTTGTGTGGTATATGCCGTACCTGTTGCTGGCGCAAGCTGCATGTATCCGCTCAAAGTATTAATCCCTACACCTTTCGGGGGTGTGGCCGCACCATTCAAACTCGCAGAATTAGAGGCACCAGCAGTTAACAATCCGAGCACATTTTGCGCACCCAAATTAACCCCAACAATTTGTCGTGTAGACAATGAAGTTGGGTTAGCAATCGCAAGTTGAATAAATGGATTAGTAAGGACTGCATCTGTCGCAGGACGCGGGGTTGTAGTAAAAAGTGGACTTCCATAAGTTGAGCTTCCAACAGTAGTATCTGTTGTATTATTTACTCCACTGAGTCCTAACTGGTTAATATCAATATCACAACCAGGACCATTAACACCACCACAACCTAACTGCAAATGATTAATATTGGCATTGAGTTGCACGGTACCATTCAAACCCAAAGTGAAAAAACCATAATCTGACGGAGTTGCTCCAGTACCACTTCCTGAGGGCCCATTATATGCAGTAAAAAATGCAGCCTGACCTGTTTCTTGACTCAATGATTGATCATCCATTGCCTGCATCACCGCAAAAGTAGACATACTTACACCAAGTATTTGCGCGGCTACTATCGCCTTGAGCATCATTCTCTTTCTAAGAGTATTCATAGTTACACTCCGCAATCCTGCCCATAATTCCATTAAAAAATCCTTTTCGCTCACAACGACACCCTCAATTATGTGTGACTGGCGTCAGCGTCAGATTACTAATGATCTGACCGCCTGTCAGCACCATCTGACCAAGAGGTCGCGCAGTACCACCAGAAGTGCTCGGATAGAAATCAAGTGTGGTCAACAGCTCACCACCAACTGTATTGGTTGGGTTAATCTGAAGGTTTGAAGTAATCGTCAGACTGTTCACCTGAGTTGGAGTTGTTGATGTCAAGTTATAAGGGTTATATCCCTGATACGTCATCGAACCGGGTGTCAATCGCGCGCTGGCATTGATTGTTCCAGTAATTTTATCCAACCCCAATGCCGAACCACTATTATCAACGATACGGAAGAAGTTTCCGCCTGCCAGCGATTGGTCGGGAAGAACTGCCGCTACAGTCGTTGCACCACTTGTACATGTATTACCACTAATAGACCATGTACCAGTACATGCTATAATCACGGACTTAGCTTGAGATGTCCCTGCTAATGTCAGATTCAACCCAAAAGTGACGGAATTAGGCGCTGTAGAAGAAGTACCTTGGTTATCGGTAATACTCAGCAGGTTATTTTGATTATTGATTGCATCACTGGTTAATCCCAGATTAATGGTCATGGCAGTATCTTTACCAGATACAAACGATGGCGCACCTGCTGGTTCTGCACCTGGCAAGTAACCAGCCGCGAGACCCATCTGTGCTGCTAACATGAAATGCGGCAGAGTCAGATTAAAACTATTGCTCGTTGCTGTACCCGTCAATACAAGAAGACCGTCTGCTTTCAAATAGAGGTTAATATCACGCAGACCAACATATTGTTTGTTCACGGTATCGACCATGAGTAGAGCACTTTCACGCAAAGTACCCGCAGTGCCTGAAGCTCCAGACCCAGTACCTTCTGTACCGCCATTATTACCTGCGATGGAAATCGCAAACGTATAATTTAGCGCCGCAACAGTACCTGCCAATGCACCACCTGACGCAAATAGACCTGTTGTCGGAATAGTACTTGCGGCATTTAAGGTAATATTTGTGTTCAAATTATTGATCACAGGTAAGATCGAAAAGTTGGATTGAGGAGCCGCACCCGTTGAACATGTAGTCACGCCCGTACATACGCCGACACCGTTCTGATAGAACGAAGTAATCATTGGTACGCCTTGGATATTCAGTCCGCGTATTGCAAAGAAGAGACTTCCGCCCGTAGCAGGTACTGAAATATCTTGTAAGTCTTTAACCTGTGTATTATCACTCAAAGCACCAGCACCCGAACCTTGAGTATCAGCATTTAATGTTGAATTAAAATAACTTGCTGTATTCGGGGTATTTCCTGCAAATACTTTAGAGATCGGCATAATCAACTGAGTTGTTGATGAGGTCAGCAGGTTCACATACACATTACCAGAGGTAAAGCTCGAATCCACTGCTGCCGTGACGTTCCCGAAAGGAACGAATTCAGACATCTGAACACCGTAGCCATATTGACCTGAGGCACCAAAGTACAATTTAAACGAACCTGCTGTAGGCGCTGACGGAGCAACGCCCGCACCTGATGCACCGCCATTTTTAATCGTACCTGTCATATTCATTGCAATGGCATTACCGCCACCAGTGCTACCAAAGAGACTACTATCGGCTGTACCACCGACTGTGCCACCGACACCATCCGTTGTCATGCCTGTTGCAGATACACCACGCAGACTGAGATCAACTTGAGGAAGACCACCACTCACACCGAATGTCAGACCACTTCCTGAAGCAGTAATGCCCATACCATTAGCAGTTTTGTTCAGTTGGTTTGCAGTAACACCTGCTTGAGTACCTGGAGTTTGCATCACCAACGAATATTGCAAGCCCGCATTAATAGGTTCAGTGCCATTCCATGATCCTGGCGCATCAGAACTATACGGCGAAGTCAACGTTACGCCACCACCTGTCACATTTGGACCCGAAGTGCTGAAACGAAAGCCGTCCGTAGCATCTACCCAAATCCGCCCAGTTGCGGTGATATTTGCATAGATATCGGAGGTGACTAGCTGTGTACCATTTGATGTAAAAAAGATATTTCCGTTGCTAAGCAGCAGTTTGACTGTAGCGGATCCATTACTGTTCAAAAATCCATTGGTTGTTGCCAAACTAGCCGTTAGAGGACTTGTACTCGTCACACCATTCGTTGTGCCGTTTAACAGCTGCATCGCGCCACTAGGAGCAGCTGCACCCGAGCAAGAACTTGGCGTCCCACTGGTCACACCACTACACAACACAAGGCTTTGTGCAGTAAACAATGTTGGTGTATTAACATTTAAATTCAATTGCAACGCTGGCGTGATGACACCACTAACATTGGAAGAACCCGTATTTAACGTTGCACTCACATTAAACGGTGTGGTTGGGGTTGCGAGACCCGCATCCGCATTATTTCTAATAGAAATACCCTGAAGATCCAGCGCACCAACACCACTACTGTTAGGATCAGACCAATATGAATGAGTCGCAGCTACATTTGTTGCCTGTACATTGACCACCAAGCCATCCGCACCTGTGGTATCACTCATGGTCTGCTCATCGATTGCCTGCATCGCATAAACAGGAACAGCAAAACACACACTGTAAATACCCAGTAACACAGAGGTCGTCAAACGAGAGCGACGTAGTACTTTCGATGAATGAGGTAGATTATTTTGCAAAAGCATAGATCGTACCTCCCACGTTCAAATTGCCACTAATACGAAATGTCATGATCCCTGTTTCTTTTCCTGCATCCACGACAGAGTAGTTTGGACTTGTTGCACTTGTATTCTGGAAAGTTGTCATATCGTAGTAGGTATTTTGGTTATAAAGTGCCTGAAGCGTACTTCCGTTATAACTTGAGCTTGTACAACTTCCGCTGGTCACCAATGCCCCACCAGAATTACTATAACAACCCGCCAAAGTCGCACCACCCGAAGTTGCCACAGAATAACCATTGACCGCCATCGCAAACGTTGCAGACAGATTATTAATATTAATCTGTGATGCAGTATTGCCTGCCGAAGGCAAATTAATCTGGAAACCAATCACTGCTTGACCGCTTGGATACGCTGTCGTCGGCTTAATATCCCCAAATGCGATTAACTGCGGGATATCGATAAACCCATTAAAATCCTTCAGCAAAAGCCAGTTGTAGTTATTATTTTCAACAAGTCCAAAACGACAAAATTTTGCATTAGTACCAGGCAATCCTGTCGCCCCTACACAGCCTGCACTTGGAGTCCATGTCGGCGTCGCACCGGGTGTCATTGTTCCATTAATCTGCGCACTCAAAGAAATCTGCACACCAGTTCCTTCGCCAGTCACTGATGACAACTGATCAGTATCAAGTGGCGTCATCACTGCCAACGCCCCCATCGACATCACACCTAGCACTGCACCCACCCCTAACTTGAGCGCTTGACGACTTGTCCATTTTATCATGTCTGGTCCTTCCTGTTTTTCTGCGCCCATCACAGTCCCGTTAGCGTCATCTTCATATGATTAATCATCAATCCACTGATTGCCGCATTCCCCAGATTGATCGCTGCGCCAGTTGCGGTCGGAGCTTTGAATGCAATTCCATTCACATTACTTGTCGTCGCAAGAGTCGTTGGAGTAGTACCTGCTGTTGAAATATAATTCGCATCAGCTTCACCAGCATAGATCACATCACCGTTTGGAGCAGTTTGTGTTGCTCCCGTTGTATTTACATACACATTACCCACTGAAATATTGCCGTGTGTGGCAGTCGATGGGCATGATGTCGTTGTAAAACCACTGCTACACATCCCCGCTGCTGGAGTCAAACCAACAGCACCCGCAGGGTTACCATAGGTATTACCTGAAGCACTCGTACAGGTCGTACCACTGACTGTACACGCTGGGTCATAGTTGATATAGAAGTTATTATAAACATTCGCAATATTTGGAATTTGAGCAAGCTCAAGCACGATCGTTGGACAAACAGCACCTGTCGCGCAAAGAGGATTTGTGTTCTTGGTCGTTGCACCACTTGAAAAAATGAGTGGTTGATAGCCAATATTCCCCAAAGGCAAATTGACATCTAAATTCTGTAGATAAAGCCCTTCATAGGGATCAAACAGACCATAATTATTTGGCGACGCAGCACCAGAGCCTCCAACCGACAAACGTAATACACCAGTTGACTGCGAATTAATACGTAACACACCCGCAAAACCTACCACATTCGCGTAAGTAGAATTACCCTGATTGGCCGCACCTGCAGGATTAGCGACACAACCAGACGCACACGGATCAGTTGGGAATACATTAAGAACCGTACCATTAATTCCAAATCCATCCATCAGCGCTTGAATTTGAAGTGCTGGACCTGCAGTTCCCACCTTCGCCAAAGTATTATTACCGCTTTGTCCAAACGTTGGAGTTGTCATATCTTCCTGCAAAAGATTCATCCAAAAACCTAATCTTAGATTATTAGAAGAGTCCGAAGCAGCTAAGCTATTCGTTGGTGCTGACACCTGTAAGTAAGGAATTGCCACAGCAGCACCCGCTAAACCCGGATTAGTTGTCGCATTACTTGGTGTCGTATTGACTGATAGAGAAAATGGATTTAAACCTGAACCCCAGTTAATACCACCACTCGACGCAGCATTAAACAACGTATTACGCGCACCCGTACCATGCAATGCATCAGCAGGCGCAACCACGCTTCCTGTGCCAATACAACCTGTAGTCTTTGAAGTACAGGTCGATCCTGCACTTGTCGTCACTGCCGTATCTGTAGCATCCCCACCTGACAGCGACAGACCATACACAAACACATCCGTACGATTAGGCGTAATCGTCGTCGACCCAGCTGTACCGACCGCCACGACACTACCATTTAATAGACCATACGCAGCTGGCACACTTCCCAATGGTCCAATATAGATATAACTACCATAGTTACCTGGATAGTACTGCGCACCACTCAAACCATAAGCAGCCGTACCCGTACCATACACATTAGAACCCGAAGCCTGGGAAAGCGCAGCTATAGACGCTTGAGACACATCACCCGCCACAGATGGCATCTGGAATTGAAAGTTTTGGGCATAAAAACCGATACCATTGGCGCCAGTTGTATCAGCCATACTGGCATCAGTCATTGCCTCCAATGCATATGCAGGCACAGCGACTGCAGATACCAAAGCGACAGACAGCAGTGCTCGCACGAACGGAAAAGCATTCGCAAAACTCTTTTGAGATTTTGATTTAATCACTCGAGCAACTCCCAATGCAGTCATCATGTACTCCATATCGCAGCGCAGCCTAGTTTCAGCCACGAAACATACATCCATTTATCACTTGTCCGAAAAGTGTCAGACAAAATGTCTATTATTTTCTCAGTCATTCCATTCCGACGCACGCTACTTGCACACGTCTTGGTATTATGAATAGTTTTAAAGAAAATGCAAAAACTGTAATGTAAAAGCGTTCTATAAAATCAATTATTATTAAAAATAATATTTTTAAAACAATGATTTATCCATAAATCATTATAATCAACCGTTGGTCGGATCTTCAACCAAAACCCAACAAAACACTACGACAACTGAACATGCGTAAGCTATCAATTACACTGAGCGTAAGCAATAACTTACAAATTGTCCAACACTATGAATGCCAACTTCGACATCTCTATTTATGTCACATCGTTAGGCCTTAGGCAAGGTCACTCCACGTTGTCCCTGATATTTTCCACCACGATCTTTATAGGAAGTTTCACAAACTTCATCTGACTCAAAGAAAAGCATTTGTGCAACACCTTCCCCTGCGTAAATCTTGGCCGGTAGATTAGTTGTATTTGAAAACTCCAACGTCACATGACCTTCCCATTCTGGTTCGAGCGGCGTGACATTGACGATAATTCCACAACGCGCATAGGTAGATTTACCAAGACAAATCGTCAAAACATTCCGCGGAATACGGAAGAACTCAACAGTACGAGCCAATGCAAATGAATTTGGTGGAATAATGCATACATCCGCTTCGATATCCACAAAGCTCTTTTCATCAAAATGCTTGGGATCAACGGTTACCGAATGAATATTGGTAAACACTTTAAACTCACGCGCGCAGCGCACATCATAACCATAGCTTGAAACACCATAAGAAATGACTTTTTGGTTATTTGCATCAAAGCGAACCTGTCCTTCAGCATACGGCTCGATCATGCCGTGCTCTTCACTCATCCGACGAATCCAACGATCTGACTTAATTGACATAATGCTAATACCACTCTCTCATCATTAATATTTTAAAAACGCTGCTTCACAAATAGATGTCGTTACTCATCGCGCTCAGGATTTGCCGCTTCGCTCGCATCACGACTCGACACGGTTGTAGCAGAAGTATCTCGCCCTGTCCGACCTGCAGGCAAACTATCCACATTTCCTTTGCGTAAATCATACCGCGCTCGCGCCATTGATCGAGGATTTTTCTGATCAGCACGCGCAGGCCAGCCTTCACGTTGACGCTGGCGATCACCATCAACCTCTTCGGTCTGATCATGCCACAAGACTTGGGATGTTGGATAAGGTAAATCTATCCCCGCATTGGTGAGAGCATATTTAAGAGCAATCAGCACTTGATCAACAGAAGCTACCATATCCACTTGGGCACTATCTTCAATCCACCACCGCAAGCGCAGCAACAAAGCATAATCGCTAAAACCGACCGCAACAATCGTCGGTGTAGAATTCGCTGTCACCGTACTGCATGACTCCAACGCCTTCAACACTTCTTTTTTTGCTTTTTCAACATCATCACTCATACCAATCCCAAAATCGACTTGGCAACGACGACGTTTAAACGCTGTATTCACAATAACAGGGGTCGTATAAATATCGGCATTCGGAATAATAATTCGCCGCCCATCATAGGTTCTAATATTGGTCGCACGAACCTGAATATCCTCAACAACCCCCTCATAACTTCCCATGACGATTTGATCACCAATCCGAAAAGGCTC
>Ga0209023_10006832_pt1 | contig 11899 bp, 13 predicted proteins | sample LakOneMetagenome_FD_187468 | JGI IMG/M metagenome (GOLD analysis project Ga0209023, IMG submission 187468) | Freshwater and sediment microbial communities from Lake Erie, Canada (SPAdes) (version 2) | ecosystem: Environmental > Aquatic > Freshwater > Lentic | place: Lake Erie, Canada...
GAGCCATATCCTGAGAACTGGCCTAGTTAGCGATATGATTATTTTGGTTTCACCTATATCAATTTCACTCAATTTTTCAGCAAATCCGCCAAACTCATTACATTTGACCGGTTTATTAAAATTACCCCACACATACTAAAAACTTAAAAACTGATAAATAATGGCAAAAATTAAAGTTGCAAATCCGGTGGTAGAACTGGATGGAGATGAAATGACCAGGATCATATGGAAGTACATCAAAGAAAAACTGATACTCCCATATCTTGATATCGATATTAAATACTACGACCTTGGTGTTGAGCATCGCGATGCCACTAACGACCAGGTAACGATCGATTCTGCAAATGCTATCAAACAATACGGCGTGGGTATCAAGTGCGCTACCATCACTCCTGATGAGGCGCGTGTAGAAGAGTTCAAGCTGAAACAAATGTGGAAGAGCCCGAATGGCACTATCCGTAACATACTGGACGGTACTGTATTCCGCGAGCCGATCGTAATGAACAATATTCCCCGACTGGTACCAAACTGGACTGCACCTATCTGCATAGGTCGTCACGCATTCGGCGACCAATATCGCGCTACAGATTTCGTGGTAAAAGGAAAAGGTAAGCTGACTGTAAAGTTTGAAGGTGAAGATGGTAAAGTGATCGAGCATGAAGTGTATAACTTCAAGGGCGATGGTGTTGCACTGACTATGTACAATACAGATGAGTCTATCATGGGTTTTGCACGTTCATGCTTCAACATGGCGCTGTCTAAAAAATGGCCTTTATACCTGAGCACTAAGAATACCATCCTTAAAAAATACGATGGCCGCTTCAAGGATATTTTTGAAGACATCTATAACAATGAATTCAAAGCTGAATTTGAAAAGGCAGGTATAGAGTACGAGCACCGCCTGATCGATGACATGGTAGCGAGTGCGCTGAAATGGCATGGCAACTTCGTATGGGCTTGTAAGAACTACGATGGTGACGTACAAAGCGATACAGTAGCGCAGGGCTTCGGTTCACTGGGGCTTATGACTTCAGTACTGATAACACCTGATGGCAAAACAATGGAAGCAGAAGCTGCGCATGGTACAGTTACCCGCCACTATCGCGAGCACCAAAAAGGTAATCCTACGTCAACCAATCCTATTGCATCTATCTACGCATGGACAAGAGGCCTTGAGTTCCGTGGCAAACTGGATAACAACCAGGAGCTGATCAATTTCGCACATGCACTGGAAGCAGTTTGTGTGGAAACTGTTCAGAGCGGCAAAATGACCAAGGACCTTGCAGTATGCGTACACGGCAATAAAGTGAAGCATGGCGACCACTACCTCTACACTGAGGAGTTCCTTGATGCGCTGAATGAAGGTTTGAAAGCAAAGTTGGGTTAAGTAATTTACCCTGCTGAAGCAGTAATAATATAGAATGGCTTTAGTGAAAATAATTATTTATTTTTACTAAAGCCATTTCCATTATCATGATCATAGGAGTTTCAGGTCCATATTCAGCGCCTACAGACGAGCAGCGAAACAAGAATTTCGAAGCAATGAATATTGCTGCTGCCCGCATATATGAGAAGGGACACATACCTTTCATAGGGGTGAACATGGCCCTGCCAATTGTAGGCCAGGCTAATGTTCCCGATAACTATGATGCAGTAATGGAAATATCCCTTGCCGTTATTGATAAGTGCGATGCGATACTCATTATTGGCGACAGTAATGGCGTACGAAAGGAACGAGATGTGCTGTTAGCAAAAGGCTTACCCGTATATTATTCTTTAGACCAAATACCATAAACAATGGAAAAAGTAAATATCCCTGAAGGCTGCAATCAGGTAATGCCGTACCTGATCATCAATAACGCAGTAGGCTTCCTGCAGTTCGCAAAAGATGTGTTCGGTGCAGTCGAGCAAATGAAGCATATGCGCGATGAAAACACCATTATGCATGCCCAGATAGGTATCGGTGACAGTGTCATCATGTTTGCAGATGCAACGGACGAATATCCATCTAGCCCGGCCGGTATGTTTATCTATGTAGCTAACGCAGATGCCACTTACGATAAAGCTATCTCCTTAGGAGCAACATCCGTCCTCCCTATGTGCGACCAGCCCTATGGCAGAACCGGTGGGGTAAAGGACCCGCACGGCAACACATGGTGGGTCACTTCGGTCTAAATACAAACACACTTATTTAGCTCTTGATTGTAGGGGATGAATCTTTGTTTTCGTCTATTAACCCAGGGTTAATTTGAAAATTAAGATTATCTTTAATAAAACCTCTCTATGAAATCATCTTTGTTTTTAGTCTGGATATCAGTTTGTTGTTCAATGCTCATTGGCAGCTGCAAGAAGGGTTACAGGGATGCTCCTAAATTAAAAATATGGCATTGGCAACACGTCAGGTATAACACTCATTACGTCGTTGATAGTTCTGCTGGCAGAGCTATTTTATCCAACGACACAGTTACAGGCAATGCGGTGGATACAATATTCTTTGCGAGCGATAAGGAAATTTACTTCCACAAACTGAACTATTATTTACTGACAAATTCTGACTCCTTGCGCACATTCGAGCACGTTATTTATGACAGTGGTGATCCTGTTGGCGAAATGAGCTACTATTTTAGGCAGGATAGCGTATTTCTTACTTTACACTATTCCACAAGTTCAAATTCCGGTAAAGTGTCAGATTATGGTGTAGAATACTGGTGGACGCAGAAATAGTTATTATGCAGGTCACGGGTTGGCTCGGTTATTATAAGTATTGGTGAAAATTCACAAGTTTCAACCAACATTTATGGGCATCTGGTCAATAACCGCAATACTCGTCGTAGTTGTATTCCTGCTTTTCAGAACAGGGCATCACATTTATCATACCCGCAAAGCCAAAAAGAGAAGCAATTTCGATAAGCAAACACCAACGCATTAAATGTAGCATATAAAAGCAAAAGCCACTCATTGAGTGGCTTTTGCTTTTATAAAAGAGGTACTTATATTTCCAACAACGTCTTCACCGGATCCTGTCCGAACAATATCAGCTCAGGATTTTCCAGCAATTCCTTCACTCTCACCAGGAAGCCTACAGACTCACGGCCGTCAATGATACGGTGGTCGTAGCTTACTGCCAGGTACATCATCGGGCGTATCTCTACCTTGCCGTTGATGGCCATTGGCCTGTCCTGTATCTTGTGCATACCCAGTATTGCAGACTGTGGTATATTGATGATAGGCGTAGACATCAGCGAACCAAACACACCACCATTGGTGAGCGTGAATGTACCACCTGCCATTTCATCAGGGCTTAATTTATTATCACGTGCTTTCTTCGCCAGCTCCACTACCTTCTTCTCTATGTCGCTCATGCTCATGCTCTCAGCATTGCGTATCACAGGTACCACAAGGCCCTTAGGTGCAGATACAGCTATAGAGATATCGCAATAGTCATGGTACACAAGAGAATCGCCATCTATATAAGCATTCACTGCAGGCCACTCCTGCAATGCGATGCATGCTGCCTTGGTAAAGAACGACATAAAGCCCAGGTTCACACCATGAGACTCTTTGAACGAATCCTTATACTGCTTGCGTATATCCATGATGCGGGTCATGTCCACCTCGTTGAACGTGGTGAGCATAGCCGTGCTGTTCTTTGCTTCTACCAGCCTGCGAGATACTGTCTTACGCAGGTTACTCATTTTTTCGCGGCGCTCATTGCGGGTAAACGCAGCATCGCCGCTCTTGCGTCCCGGATTAGCTATTGCATCCAGCACATCGTGCTTCATGATCCTGCCCATAGATCCGCTGCCCTTCACTTCAGCAGGTTTCACTTGCTTGTCGCTCATGATGGCCTGTGCTACAGGTGTAGCTTTCACATCACTCTGTGGTGTTTCTTTTGCAGGAGCAGCATTTGCTGCAGGTTTTTCTTCTTTTTTAGGTGCTTCTGCCTTTGGTGCAGGAGCTGCAACGCCCTCAGGCTTGGCAGCAGTTTCATCTATTTTGCAGGCAACATCACCAATCAGCAGGGTGGCGCCTTCCTGCGCTACTATATGCAAAACGCCCGCCTTATCGGCTGGCAGTTCAAAGGTCGCTTTCTCAGATTCCAGTTCGCACAATACCTCATCCATGTTCACGTAGTCACCTTCTTTCTTCATCCACTTTACGAGGGTCACTTCGCTTATCGATTCGCCTACCGTAGGGATCTTTATATCTATCATACTAATTATCTTTTATGTGCGCGCGGCAAATTTACCAAACTACTATCTATTAATCAAACGGGGGAGCAATTAATAATCAGCTGGCCAGCCAGATGCCCGCCTTACAGAGCGCCAGCCCAAGAATAACACTAAAGCCTATATATAGCAATGCCGTAAAAGACTGCCCTTTCTGCATCAGGTTCACGTTTTCCAGCGCAAAGGTGGAGAAAGTGGTAAATCCACCGCAAAAGCCCGAAGCCAGCAACATATACGTTCCCTGCTGCACCTGGTGCCTGCTGAGCAGCCCGAACAGCAGCCCTATGATCAGCGAACCGACCACATTGATAGCCAAAGTAGCGAACGGAAAAGGATGGTCTACGTACTTACTGACGATATAGCTGACGCCATACCGGGCCATGCTGCCCGCTGCGCCACCTGCCCCTACCAGTAATAATCCCCTGAATAACATCCCCCGAAATTAATCAAAAATCCTTCACCCGGGTATTATGGCATTGTCAAATTGCCGAATTACCAAATTGTCAAATTCTCTCATTCAGCCATTGCGCATTAATCAACCCAATCACACAGGAACACATTCGTATCATGTCCGCCGCCATTGTTGCGGTTAGAGCTGAAGATGAACTTCTTGCCATCCGGAGAGAACATAGGGAAGGCATCAAAGCTGCCATCGTGAGAGATGCGCTCCATACCGGTGCCGTCCAGGTTGATGAGGTACATATTGAACGGGAAGCCGCGTGGGTACTCATGGTTAGATGCGAATACGATCTGCTTGCCGTTAGGTGTGAATGCGGGAGCCCAGTTGGCCTTGCCCAGGTGCGTCACTTGCTGCACATTGGTGCCGTCTGCATTGGCTACGAATACCTCCATTTTGGTAGGCATTACCAGCCCCTGCGCCAGCAGCTCTTTGTACTCAGCCACTTCTTCCGGAGTCTGGGGGCGTGATGCGCGCCATACTATCTTCTTACCATCGGGCGAGAAGCAAGCGCCGCCATCATAGCCCAGGGTGTGGGTTACCTGTTTTACATGGGTGCCGTCCAGGTTCATGGTATACAGGTCTATATCACCGTTGCGCATGCTGGTGAATATGATCCTGTCGCCCTTTGGCGATATCGTCGCCTCGGCATCATAGCCCTTCGTCTTGGTCAGTTGTTTGGTGATGTTGCCTTTAAAGTCTGCTACAAATATGTCGTAGCTGTCGTAGATAGGCCATACGTACTTCTTTATCTTGCTCCTGTCTGGCGTGGCCGGGCAGGTATCGGCTGCCAGGTGGGTACTGGCGTACAGCAGGTGCTTATGGTCGGGCATCAGGTAGGCGCAGGTAGTGCGGCCCTTGCCTGTGCTTACCAGGTTGTATTTGAAGGTCTCTTCGTTGTTCTTCGTTACTGTACCGTAGAAGATCTGGTCGCAGCTTACGCCTTCCTTGGTATTGGTACGCTGAAAGGTGATATGCTCATTGTCAAACCCGAAGTAGGCTTCTGCATTGTCGCCGCCGGTGGTCAGCTGGCGCATATTCTTAAAGTGCTTTTCGTCGGGGTAGGCGAGGCTTTTGGTGTCTTGTGCTTTTGCCGTAAGGCAGGTCAGCAGCAGCGCTGCGGGTAGTATTCTTGCGATCATTATTGTTGGGGCGTGTGTGGCGCAAAAGTAATTCAACCTGAATTCAATAAACATGACCTTGGTCGCTCTATTGTCAGCAGAGTGTCAAAACAAAAAGATCAGGCAGTTGTTACTGCCTGATCTTTAAAATATTATCTACCAGTCCCTGTGGTGGTGGTTATGCCACGGGCGGTACCTTTTCTTATGTACATAGTGCTCACGATAGTGGTAGCGGCGCCAGCGGCCCTCGCCGCAACTGGCTACAAATGCCATTAATACCAGTAATGCAATAACTCTGAGTATGCTATATTTCATAAATACTAAGTTCTGTAGAGTGGTGCTGTTCCTAAAATTTCAGCTAATATCGGTATTTTTTTGTCTTTTTCTTAATCCTGCCCTATTTCTTTCAAATATTACGCTGTGTCATCCCATGTCTGTCGCTTTAGTAGCTCCCTTCAGGGCGGGGGGGTGAGGGGGGTAACCGCATCAGGTCCACAAATACGAGGCACCATGCTACTATACATGGGAACGCCTTGAATTTATACGGGTATATCAGGTGCTGCTTTACGTAGGGCGGGAAGATATCCGTAACGCTCAGGCTGGTAAATACGAACACGAAGAACAGCACCGTCGTGCGCCATTTGGCCTTAGGCATAGCAAAGTACCATATGCCCACGCCCGCTACCGCTATGATGAAGGTGCTGGACTCCGCCTTGTGGTTGAAGATGATCACCCATATCAGCATAGAGGCCAGTATCAGCAGGCGAAACAGCTCATTTTTATACATATTCACCCTGGCAAACGGCACCAGGAAGAGCAGCAGCCCTACTACCGTTACCAGCGCCTTGCCGTTTACTATACCGAACCAGGTGCTCAGCACACCCACCACCGACAGGCCCACGGCTGCCGTGGCATCGGCTATCATCAGGTCGGCCCAGTTGTGGTACTGCCACAGCAGGGTATGGAATGGTGTCACGATCAGGGGCAGCGCGAAAAGCACCACCGTCCACAGTATGGCCCAGCCTATGAATTTCAGCTTACCGGGGTAGAAGAGGAACAGGCAGAAGCCTATGGCCCCGTATACCTTTATGTAGGTGGCCAGCACCAGCCACAGCGTGGCCCATATGGCTTTGCCGTTGTGCATGCTGCCATAGGCCGCTATCATCAGCCCGCACATAAGGCCATTGCTCTGTGTATTCTGCAGGCAGGTAAGCAGCTCAAAGGCTACGAACCACAGCAGCACACTCTGGGTATCTTTCTTAAAGGGCAGTGTTCTTATGGCCAGCAGCACGCATAGCGCGTTCAGTATGTTCCATATACATAGGCCTATTATGTTGGGCAGCACCGCTATAGGCGCCATCAGCAGCGCAAAGGTGGGGCTGTATTTATAGTAGTCCCAGTGGCAGTCGGGGTACAGATCGTAAAGGTTGGCACCCTGTACCAGGTGGTAAAACGAATACTTGAAGATGAGGTAATTATTGAACTCTGTAAGCTCCTTGCCTACAAAGCGGTTCATCTTCTCCACATGATTCATGATATCATCCGGGTAGGGGTCCTTGGGGTACGAATACGGATGGTGCCCCAGCGAGTATAGCTGCACAGCCGCGAATATGGCCGCTATTATATATACTACCAGTAAGGTCCGCGGCTTCATCGCCGTCTCCCGTATTTTTTCCCACATGCTTTTTTGATTAGCTGATGTGATGATTAGCTTATTAGCTGATTATCCATCGGTACTCTTTTTTTATTTGCTGATTCTGCGATTAGCTGATGTTGCATGTAATCTTCAAAGCCAATCGGCTACTATCAAAATCAGCTAATGTTTCCATTAGCTGATCTCCATTTTTCTATTATTAAAAACTAAGTCGTTGCAGTCACTCGCGCCATCAGCTAATCATCACATCAGCTAATTAGCTAATCAAAAAACTACATCAACTCAACCACCACAGCGCTTGCGCCGCCGCCGCCGTTGCATATGCCCGCTGCGCCATACTTAGCGCCGTTCTGCTTCAGTACGTTGATGAGGGTAGCAATGATACGTGCACCACTTGCACCCAGCGGATGGCCCAGCGCCACCGCGCCGCCATTCACATTCACCTGTGCAGGTGTCAGGCCCATTTTCTGTGCGTTCACTATGCCTACCGAGCTGAATGCCTCGTTCAGCTCAAAGAACTGTATGTCTTCCATCTTCAGGCCTGCCTTGGCTACTGCCTTTGGCACTGCTATAGACGGGCTTGTGGTAAACCATTCCGGTGCCTGCTCAGCATCAGCATAGCCTATCAGTTTGGCTATTGGCTTCACGCCCAGCGCTTCCGCTTTTTCCTTGCTCATCAGCACCAGTGCAGCCGCGCCATCGTTCATGGTGCTGCTGTTGGCTGCCGTAGCCGTACCTTCCTTGCTGAATGCAGGGCGAAGGCCGGCTATCTTGTCAAACTTCACATTCCACGGATCTTCGTCCTTGCTTATTTTTATCGGGTCGCCCTTTTTCTGGGGCACTTCCACCGGTATCACTTCGTTGTCAAACTTGCCCGCATCCCATGCACCCTGCGCACGCTTGTAGCTTTCTATCGCAAATTCGTCCTGTGCCTCGCGGCTTATGTTGCACTCCTTCGCACATAAGTCACTTGCGTTACCCATGGCGTAGTTGTGATACACATCCGTAAGGCCGTCCTTGGCAAGGCCGTCTATCATAGTTACATCGCCATACTTGCTGCCCCAGCGCATGGTTGGGCTGTAGAAAGGCACATTGCTCATGCTCTCCATACCACCCGCTACCACTACATCAGCATCGCCCAGCATTATAGCCTGTGCGCCCTGCATTACGGCCTTCATGCCGCTGGCGCATACTTTATTGATGGTGGTGCATGGCACATTGTCCGGCACACCCGCAAAGCGAGCTGCCTGGCGTGCAGGTGCCTGGCCCAGGTTGGCCTGCAGCACACTGCCCATCAGCACTTCATTTACTTCACTTGCAGCTACACCCGCTTTTTCCAGCGCGCCCTTTATAGCAAGAGAGCCCAGCTTAGTAGCAGAAAAATCCTTCAGAGCACCGCCCCATGCGCCCATTGGCGTGCGCACTGCGGATACGATATATACTTCTTTCATAAATTATTTTTAAGTGGCGCAAAGGTACGAATAAGAAAGGGTTCTTTAAAATTCGGGATTAACATAAAAAGGCATCAGCAATAACATGTTATTAAGGAAATGCCATTTGTAAACAGTAATAATTATTGGTATCTATTTAATAGTATTGTAATAATTTTTATTTTACGTCGCGCAAATGAAGATTGTTAATTGAGATAGTCACTTTATCAATATTTATTCACTTGTTTCTAATACAGATCATGAGCAAATAATGTAGATGCTACTTTTTCAAGTAATCCTCAAGTCTTATTGATTTTGTTAGATTGAAATTGCAAATAGGATATGCAGAGTATATTTAAAACTGATAAAATACCTTATTTTCTTACGTTGCTATTTGCCATTATAGCAATTCAATATAACTATCTATTTGATTCTATTTCTAAAATTCCAACCTTAGAATACGAATTTACAACTGCGTCAGACTTTTATAAAAAAGACACGTTTTACCGTAAGATTCTGACGATAACTAATATTTCGCGGGATAAATCAATAATGGATTTCCATTTACAGTTAAACTATGTTTTCAAATCACGCTCAAAAATTATATATCCGGATATAGATGCTGTTCCACCCGCAGCAATTATCAAAGAAGACCCTAAATATTCAGACGATAAATTAGTTTACTATCCTATTAAGCTTATTCAACCGAATTGTAGTTATAACTTAATCTATTTAACTAATACTCCGGAAACTATACCTATTATTTCGTTTGCTTGTGATCAGCCTATTAACTTGACTAAAAAGTCTACTATGACGTTTTTTTTAAAAAATCAGATATTGGTTAATTTTTCAATCATGTTGTTTTTTATTTTATTGTCAATAATTTATGTAATCAAACTAAATAAGCAATGAGATACATCGTAATTTTTGCTCTGACAGTTTTTTCCCAAAAAACAACAGCTCAAAACTGTTGGATTCGCGTTAGTTCGGGAAGTATGTCGTCATATACGACATCGTATACATATCCTATTCAGTTTACAATAAAATTAAAAGATACCACTCTAATTTCTTCACCTGATGGAATTTTGGAAATCCCGGAAAATTTTTTGAAAAAAAACTTTAAAAGAGAAGTTATTGAATTTCGTTTTTACAAAGACTTGGATGAAGCAAATTATAGAACTCCTATGTTTACCAGAACGAAAAGAACATTAGGGGAGTATTGTGGGCAAGATTTAGTAGCGGCAAATAGGCACTACGGAGAATAAGAATTTCCTACTCGTCCTCGTTTGTAACAGCCTGTCCCAAAAGCATTCGGGAAGGATGCTACAGCTTAGCGTCTGCGACGCGCATTATCGCTGGTCAAAATTTGTGGATATCTTTTTCGTCAATTTACTATGTCTGGCATTTATTTTGCTGCATATACGCGCAAGATGTGTCACGCCTAATTAGTGATTACCTTACTGGTATAGCTCATCTAAGGAGCGGCAGTTTCCCGCAACCAACCGGAAGCATTTTCGCAATATGCAGAAGCAAACCGCAATTTTCAGGTGTGCAAAAAGTGCGCAATTTTGCAACCTGTTTTCATTGATTATCAATGCCAAAGTGCGCAATTTAATTTTTTGCACACCGCAATTCAACCAGAAGAAACCGGAAGCACTGTCATCCTGAGCATTGTCGAAGGGCCGCGATTTCAGGTACGCAAAAAGCCTGCCTCGCCGCAGGCGGGTGAGCAATGATTGAGCAACTTTTGAGCAATAAATAACCGCAAATTGCACACATTGGTATTGATTATCAGTACTAAAGTGTGCAAAAACAGAAAACAAAAAAATGTTGGTAAGTGTGCAACGGATAGCTATTATGCAGCGTCAAGGTAGCTCAGCAGGTCATGGATTCGACGCGGCTCACCATGACAGCCGCAATTTCCAGCAATTGCACAGCAGAAACCAGAAGCATTCCCGCAATTTTGCGCAACATTAGTGACGCGCAGTCCCGAAGAATTTCGGGAAAGAATTATTGCGGAATCGTGCTTAACTAATTGAATATCAATACAAGGTTGAGCAATAGAAGTGAGCAAAACCAACCCGCAATTTGCGGGAAACGAAAACGGAAATGGAAACCGCAATTACAGTCATCACGAAAATCTTCTAATCAGGAAAATCATGGTTCAACCTGCTGGCACACATTTTGATTGTACTTAGGTAGCAACTAAAACAAACTAGTCATGAACAACAACTTGCAAACCGTATTCGACTTTATCAGGAACAAATGCATGAACGATAGCGAGCGTAATGACTGCTATCGTGAACTGAACAATATGCTTACTGCCAACCTGGGTGAGCGCTCTATACTTACCTATGTGCGCAACCTGGCCTATGCAGGCCTCATCAAATTTGATGAGTTCAGCCGCAACATCAGCCTTACCCGCAAGGGCAGAACAACTTACTCAGTAGAGGATCTTTCGATAGGTGGTTAATATAGTTGCCACCATTTTGAAAGAATGGTGCATGATGATATCGTGCGTTATACTTTTCTGTTAAGCAGCATCAAGGTAGCTCAGCATGTCATGGATTCGAGTGGCCTCGCTATGACAGGAATGTTATAATATAATTGGTTGTTGAGCGGATACCTGGTACATAAAACAAACTGTCCCGTACCAAAAGCGCGGGAAAGGCAAGTAGTAGTAGCGTAAAATTATTCCTTCACGAGCTTGGTCGCAAAGTTCTGATCGCCTGTGCGAACGCGCACAAAGTAGAGGCCGGGAGTAAGGCCGGCGATATTGAGTGTGGTACTTGCCTGCTTGCCGGTATTCTTCAGGTTATCGGTTACCAATATTTTGCCGCTTACATCTGTAATAGAGATCTCAATTTCGCCCGTAGCTACATTGGCTGCACTGATGGTCACTGCATCATTAGCGGGGTTAGGGAAAACTGATACACGAGGGCTTGTATTGTGAACGGTCTGTACGCCTGCATGCAGGTTGCAACCGGCAATTGAGAGCGCCTGCTCCA
>Ga0209023_10006833_pt1 | contig 11899 bp, 10 predicted proteins | sample LakOneMetagenome_FD_187468 | JGI IMG/M metagenome (GOLD analysis project Ga0209023, IMG submission 187468) | Freshwater and sediment microbial communities from Lake Erie, Canada (SPAdes) (version 2) | ecosystem: Environmental > Aquatic > Freshwater > Lentic | place: Lake Erie, Canada...
AATTAAAAATAAAATAATAAAAACAAATACTTATTCACAATTTTAAATTTCCTAATAATACTTTTATTAAAACTTGGCATGGTGATTGCTAAGCAAATAATGAGTTTATTAAATTTTAGCAAAACAAATATACATCGAATGATGGGGGAGCACTTAAAATGAAATTCTCAATTAAAGCGTTAACATTAGCAGTTTTGTCAACGACAGCAACAATGGCGATGGCAGAAGATAATGCACTTTCAAAATTAGGTTTAAGTTTTTCTGGTAGTGCTGCCATAACGAGTGATTATCGTTTTCGTGGTATGACACAAACGCTTTCGGATCCTGCTGTTCAAGCTGGTTTTACTTTATCGCACAGTTCAGGTTTGTATGCAGGGCTTTGGGGTTCAAATGTGAATTTTGGCTCATCAGATCCACATTTAGAATTAGACCCATCTATTGGTTTTGCAACGCCTTTAGCATTATCTTCAACCTTTAAACCAACTTTAGACATTGGTGTTGTTGAATATAATTACCCAAGTGCTGCAGATGATTTTAACTGGACTGAATTTTATGCAAAATTAATTTTTGCAGATGTATTGGTTCAAGGCAGTAGCTTATTAACCAATGTGAATTATACCGATGACTGGGCAGCAGTTGGTGGTAATAGCTGGAACTTTAATGTGGGTTATTCGCTTCCATTTGGCGATACTGGTTTTGGTGGTGTTGCAAATGTTGGCTATACCACAATGGATGAAAAAGTATTGGCAGATGGCAAAGACAATTACGTAGATTGGAAGGTTGGTGTGAATTACGGTGTTAAATCAATTCCGGGCTTATCAGCAGAATTGGCGGCAATAGGTACAAATATTGATACTGATGGTTTAAGTAATTCTGTAAAACGTGGTTTAGAAACAGGTGCGGTATTTACCTTAACGAAAACATTCTAATTCTAAAAATAGCTATATAAATAAAGTGATGTGTTGAAACAAAAGGTGACGTTACGTCGCCTTTTGTGCTTTGCGCATGAATAAAAGAATTTACATTATTGAGTGGCTACAAAAGTTGGAGCATATATCACGGCACTCTTTAGAAATTGTTGATCAAAAGAACAGGCTTGAAAATATTCAGCAGGCACATGAGCTCAGCTTAAATTTGAAATCACATTAAAACCAAATTTTGAATAATGGATAGGATTATCCCTGAGCTTTATCCTGCTACACCAAGTTGTTTTAATTCTTATGCCCCTTCTTAAAAACTAAGATTGAGTACCACGATAAGATAAAGCCTCAGTCAAATGACTACTTTGGATTTCTTCACTCTGTGCCAAATCTGCAATGGTACGTGAAACACGTAGAATACGATGATATGCACGTGCCGATAGATTTAGGCGTTGTTGTGCCATCTCAATCATTTTTTTCGAAGTATCATCCAAGACGACATGCGCTTCTAAATCTTTAGGCGAGAGTGCATGATTTAACCCAGCTTGCCTTTCAATTTGAACATTAAAAGCTTGAATCACACGTTCTCTGACTGTTGCAGAATCTTCCACAGGTTGTGAATCTTGTAATTCCTGAGCTTTTAAGGGTGGCACATCGATATGTAAATCAATGCGATCCAATAAAGGACCTGAAATCCGATTTTGATAACGTTTGATTGATTCCGCAGAACATTGGCAACGACTGTCTTGATTAAATGCATAGCCACAAGGGCATGGATTCATTGCAGCAATCAATTGAAAATTTGCAGGAAAAGTGATTTGACGTGAAGCTCGGGAAATAACGATTTCTTTAGATTCTAAAGGCTGTCTTAAAACTTCTAAAACTTTACGATCAAATTCAGGTATTTTCCTAATTCATCAAATAGTTGTCAAAAAAATTATCTATTCATAAAGATTCAATAGGCCAATAACTAAAATTTAAGAGCTTGGTAGCATAAATAGTTAAAAATTAAACCGCACCAAAATGATTCAATTTTAAGTTCCAATTTGGATATAGGGTTACCTCATCCATTGAATCTATGCTGTTTGTATCCTCTGTATCTTTAAAATACAATTTTAGAACTACACGATGAGTCCTAACCATGAATACATCATCAGTACAATCTATAGATAAAAAAATAGTTTTGGCAAAAGCCTTTTTCAATACAGGTAAACAATTCAATTTTACTCAAACTCAGCTTGCCACTATTTTGGGAATATCTGAGCCAACAATAAATAGATTAGGAACAGAACTTGGAATAGATCCTGCATCGAAGCAAGGTGAAATAGCATTATTATTTATTAGTCTGTTTAGTGCTTTATATGATCTAACAGGTGGTGATTCAGATTGGATTCAGCATTTTCTTAAATCAAAAAATCGAGTCACTGGTGGAGTTCCAATGGAACAAATTGAAACTGTTCGTGGTTTAACGCCAGTGTATTGCGTGATGTACCACATTCAGGGTTGTGATAAATCTTAACTTTTGGAGTAGCAGACATTTGCTCAAACTCAATTGAATCTTTGAATATATTTATATGCGAATAAACATATATATGCAATACCATATTTATTGATTCATAGCAGATCAAATAAGGATTTAGAAACCTCTAGATGTTGAAGGGCAGTGCAGTTTGCATGATTTAGACTTTAAGAAAGTTCAATGTAAATCTAGCTTATCCATGTAAATCTAGAGTTTAATAGATGATTCACGAAGCTCAATTTTTCATCTTTTATTCTTTTAATTATCGGTATATAAAACCATAATTAAAGTATTCATCTAATTGAATAATAAAAATTTTTAATATATAAACTTTATAGATATCTGAAGATAAATATACAGTGATTTCTAATACGATAAATATTTTGAGAACTTTAAAAAGATATTTAATAAAGAATGCAAAGATATACACAGAGGGGGGGATATGCTTGAAACCACTTTAAAATCTAAAACGGAAGAAGGTATCAAACTTAGATTCATTGAACTGAAGAACTTTCGCAGATTAAATGAAATTCAACTAAATCTAGATCCAGAAACTACAATTTTGGTTGGTGCAAATAATAGTGGAAAGACTTCTATCCTTGCAGCTTTGCGCCATTTTCTAGCAGATGGCTCTCCTTTTAGTGCTTTTGATATAAGTATTTCTCAATGGTCAAAACTAAGAGATTTGGGAAAAACTTGGGAAAAATTAACTGAAGATCCATTAACTAGTAATGATTCAGAAGAAATTTGGCAAGAGCAGTTAGAGGTGCTATTAAATACAATGCCAACAATCGACTTATGGTTTGATGCTGACATTGGTGTGTATCATTATGTTGCTCCGTTTCTTTCTACATTTACATGGAAAGGTGGTGCTTTCGGGGTACGTTTACGATTAGAACCTGTAGCTAACATAGAAGAACTAAAAAATCTCGCTTGGGCTTTTAATAACGCTCGTAGCCCTATTAAAGATATGGGCGATGATTCATTAGCTTGGCCTATTGACATAATTGACTTCTGGTTGAGAGAGCCTCAGAAGCTTGGGCAAGTTCGTGCGTATAAGATAAATAGCCAACATAATCCCATCACAGCGCTACAGTCTTATGTCACCCCTAAACTAGATATCAATAGTTTTTCTATAGATCGTAAACATCTATCTCGATTAATACGAGTGGATTTTATCGCTGCTCAACGCGGATTAGGTAGTGAAGAGGCTGAGTCAAGGTCTACATCTGGAGCACATCGAATTGGCATGTTTTCAAACCAATTGGTTAAGTTCGCACGTCAACATTTGAATGTTTCTAGTTCTGGATATAGTCAACGGGCAGATCTTATTAAAGCTGTGGCTTTAGCCCAAAAAGAGCTGGATGCTAAAATCCATCTAGCTATTGCTGACTCTGTAGAAGAGGTTAAAGAACTTGGCTATCCTGGTTTACATGATCCACAAGAAATCCGCTTTCGTACCCGTATTCAAACATCAAATTTACTAGATCACGGAACAGCTGTTCAATACAGTATGCAAAAGGAGTCAACAGAATCACTTTTACCAGAATACTCAATTGGGCTTGGATATCAAAACTTACAATCACTAAGTTACCAACTAGTCTCTTTTAGGGCTTCTAGACTTAATCCTGAAAAAGGTTCTCCTGTACCAATTCATATAGTTATGATTGAGGAGCCTGAAGCTCACCTTCATGTTCAAGTACAACGAATATTTCCAAGCAAAGCACATAAACTTATAAGCCCTACAGATAAAGACTCGCTAGGTTTAAAAAGCCAATTAATTATAAGTACTCATTCAAGTCATCTAGCTCATGCAGAAAATTTTGATCGTCTTCGATATGTTTGTCGTCTAACAAAAAAAGGGGAAAATCAATTACCTATTACAGAGGTGGTTAACCTTGCAGATGTATTTGGAAATGATAAAAAAACCCGTGAATTTGCAGAGCGTTATTTCCGCGTTCAACACACAGACTTATTATTTGCCAACGCAGCTATTTTTGTTGAGGGTGTTGCAGAACGTATGCTAGTGCCACTTTTTATGGAGCGTGATTTCAAAGCGCTAAATAGCCGTTATGTATCATTCTTGGACATTGGTGGAAGTCATGCCCATAGACTCAAACCTTTAGTAGAAAGACTTCGCATCCCAACAGTAATTATAACGGATATTGACCCATCCGCAGTAAAAGACGGGAGACTTAAGAAAGATGGTACCCCATCTAAAAGATTAGTTGCCGTTCCTAATACTGGTCAAAAAGACCTCCAATGTGGTAACCAGACTTTACGTGGATGGCATCCAAAACTGGAAAAACTTGAAGATTTTAAAGAGCCTACAGACACCACGTTGGTATGGACAGAAATAGAAGGTTGTCCCGTTCGCTTTAGTTGGCAATTACCCATAACTGAACATAAAGACTGCTGGCCAAGTACATTTGAAGACTCTCTAGTCATGACGAATTTATCTTGGTTCAAAGGGTTACTTAAAGAGGAGCCTGATGATGAAGAAGATGAAGGTGAATATGAAAAAGAAACGCCAAAAGGTGCTCTAGGTTCTGTTGCAAAATTGGCAGAGAAAGAGATCAGTGCTCAACAACTTCTAAGAGAATTACACACTCTAATGCACGGTTCTTCCTTTAATAAAGGAAATTTTGCAGCGAATATCTTTGAGCTAATCTCTTCAGGAGAAGATCTCAAGTGTCCAGAGTACATAAAGAGTGCTTTGGCCTGGTTGCAAGATCAATTGGAGCCAAGTAATGGAGCACTAGAATGAATAAGCCCTTGATTGATATTGAAAACGAGCGTGATGCAGGGGTTGTCGACGAAATCTGTGGTTATTTAACTAGCTTGCCTCCCCGCAGCTATTTTCTTTTTGCTGGTGCGGGTTCTGGTAAAACAAGAACTTTAGTGGAAGTTTTACGTCGTTTAACGGGTGTTGTAGAACATGCAGAAGGAGGAAGGCTTGCAAGACAGTTACGCTTATATGGTCGCTCAATACGTGTGATTACATATACAAAAAATGCTGTTGCTGTCGTAAATGGGCGCCTCGGGAATAATGACTTGGTTGGCGTATCTACCATACACGCATTTTGTTGGGAGCTTATAAGCGGATTCAATGATGATATTCGAGCTGCTCTCATTAGTATCAAAGAAGCACAACATGCAAAGGAAATGGCTGAAGCCCTTGCTAAACCAAAGGGAATTACCTCAGCCAAACAACGAGATCTAGATGAGATTATTGAGGATATTGAATCTTATAGAAAAATTAGTGTATTCCTCTATCATCCGGATCGTGAAACTTATGGCCTTGGAGCGCTTGCCCACAAACATGTCCTAGATGTAACTGCTTGGCTTCTCCAAAATAGACCGACTCTCCAAGCAATCCTTAAAGACCGATATCCTATTGTGCTTATTGATGAATCACAGGATACAATGAAGGGTATGTTGGACGCATTGATAGGTCTAGCAGATCCTCAGGCTAATGGTATAACTATTGGGTTACTCGGTGACCATCGACAACGTATTTATACAGAGGGGCATGCAGATCTTCCAGGATTAGTACCTCAAAGTTGGGCCACTCCTCAACTACAAATGAATCATCGCAGTCAACGTAGAATTGTAGAGTTAATAAATACAATATGGGACGCGGAACTTGTAGGAAGAACTCAACCAGCTAATGGTGTAAAACAACATGCAAGAACTGAGAAAACGGGCGGTTTTGTAAAGATTTATATAGGGGACACGAGCTTTTCTCCAGAGGAAAAAGTTAGAGGAGAGCATTGGTGTGCAAATCAAATGTTTAAAGCTAGTGAGGTGGAGGTTTGGTCTACCAGAAAATTCCAGTTGCTAGCGCTTGAGCATAAGTTAGTCGCATCACGCGGTTCTTTTCTTGATGTCTACAATGCTATGTATATATTAGACCGAGATACTGCCGCCCCAAGTGGAAGTGGTGAGAACAATGGACCCGCTATTGTGAAGATACTTTTGAACGAACTTGCCGATCTAGAGGAGTGTATTGATTCTAGTGGCGTTATTGATGAGTTTAAAACTACTAAAATTCTTAGTCGTTATGAATGTCTTGATGAGATACCCGAAGACCATATAGCCAGAGAGAGTCGAGTAAAAGAAATATTAGACGCTATTTCAGCTTTTTCATCCGCTTGTGAAAACCCAAATTCGACTGTAGGTGAAGTTCTTGAACCTATATTAAGAGTTAAACTATTTAAAGCTGATAATCGACTAGTAGAGGGGCTAAATGACAAGTCACCTCCACCTCCGCCCCCAGGCAGAGGCGAGGAAGAGTCTAAACAATCTCGTATTCGCCGAGGATTATGTGCACTTTATGTTTCTCCATGGAATCAATTAAAAAGGTATCGGGACTATCTTTCAGGGCGTTTGGATTTAGCTACTCACCAGGTAGTTAAAGGTTCTGAATTTCCACATGTGATGGTTGTTATGGATGATAGTATGGCTGGGGGTAATCAATTTAGCTACGACAAAATTTTCGGTGGAGTTGAATTAAGTACAACAGACAACAAAAACATAAAAGAAGGCAAAGAAACAACTATTGATAGAACTCTTCGACTACTTTATGTAACTTGTAGTAGGGCAGAAGAATCTCTAGCACTTGTGCTATGGTCATCAGCTCCAACATTAGCTATGAAAAAAATAAAGGAGAGCGGTTGGTTTGCTGAGGATGAAATTCAAGAAATTAGACTGGATTGATATGAATTAAGTTCGCATCAACTTAAGTAATACATTTTGTGCAATTCAACTCACAAAGAAAATGTGGTTGACTTGCACGTATTAGGTAACTATTTATCAAAATTCCAAAAATATGAAAGGGTTGATTCTATTCATACTCAAAATTTAATTTATATAGTCTTGCGTAAAAGGAATAACATAGGTTGTAACAACCTATAAAAACTAATGTTTTTATTTAATCATCTTCTGCAAATATTGTTGCAATTTCATCCCAATGTGGAAATACAAGCTTTTTCTTACGAACTTCGAATTGCAAGCCAACACCATCAATAACACTTTCGAAGATGTCAAATGAGCCTGTGAATCGACCATTTTCAATCTCAGAGATTGTAGTTTTATTAACAGTAGTCTTTTCTGCAAGAGTCTTTTGTGTATAGCCTAGCGCTTTTCTTGCTAAGCGTATCTCGATACCTATTTCTTTTCTAGAAGCCATAAAACTATGTAGTTCCTAAAATTGTTAGCTATATAGCAAACATTCACCTTATTTTACCTAATGTTAGCTATATAGCAAACATTTCTAACTTCATGCATTTACAATATTTGCAAAGTTCTTGAATATTTTTATATGTTGTACAGAACTAATTTTCTGGAAAATAATAGTTCAGAGTATTTTCATTTATTTATTCATAAATCTTATCATTATGTATTATGTTTAGTGGAGGGTTTAACTTATAATTTTTGCTTTTAGCATAGTGTTTCTACCGCTTTTTTATCCAGTTTTACTGGAAAAAATCTTTCAGATCAGGTTTTCCATTAAACAATGCAGTATGTTTAAATTCATTAGCAACGGGCATGGATCTAATCGAGATAGTAAACAACTTGTTCCATTATTAATATGGAGGAGTGATTTGTAATGGATTATGGCGTCTAAGATCATTTATAGGTGCTTGTGATTGGTTGATCTTTATGCTTAATTAATAAAAGATATATTATGTAAAAAATTATAAATATTAACTTTAGAAACCAAAATAACCAATAATTAAAATAATGAAAAAAAGAAATATATAAAATTTTATTACAGATGGAGTATTATTAAGCATCATTAAGAAAAAGATTAAATGAGAAAAATAGTGATTTTTATAGTGGAGGGATGACCATAGAAATTAGCTTTAAAGATGATTGAAAAAGTTCTAACCAATATTAATTATATCGAAATTTTTAATGACGTTTAAATCAGTGATTAGCTAATTCTTTTAATTGCTGTAAAAGTAAAAAATACGAACCCGATTGAATATTCAAAGCATCCAACCAATCTAGTAGTTCAATTAAATCTATACGTCTATCAAAATTTTCAACTTTAGCAACATAAGATTGAGGCTTTTTTAGGGTCAAAGCTAACTGCACCTGAGTAATATTCAATGACTCACGTGTTCTAATCAATCCTATGATTATGTTCTTATATCTAACATCATGTATCGAACTCATAGCCATATGGTGAACTATGAGCTAAAATATCCCAAAATAGGATATTGGGGTGTTAAGTGAGCTTGAATGAAGAAATTCAAATGAGCTTGTTGGTATTTATACAGAGCAAAGTAATAAAGAATTGTGAATTTCAGAGTTTGAAAGAGCTTTTTTTTGCAGAATATCCTCAATATAGAGATAGTACATATTACCATCAATTATACAGAAGCCTACAAAAGCTATGTAAGAAGGGATATATTACTGTAGATAAATCAAAATCTCCGTTTAAATATAGTTCTAAAGAAACTAGTAGAATCAGAAATATTCCTTTAATTAATGAATTAAGATCTGAAGTAGGTAGTTTAAATTTCACTATTTATACACTAAATTGTGAGCTATTCTGGTATTCAAAATATATAGAGAAATATCCAAATTTGACTAGTGAGATAAAATTGGATATTGAAAAAGTGAATAAGCAATTGTATTCTGTTAGTTCTCACAAAAAAGTACTAAATAATATAATTAATTATTTGAATGTTGAGTAAGATAGAGTATTACTAAAATTCCCTAGGAAGAATTTAGTAATATTTTAATATAAGTATTAGTTTTTAAATTTACCACTTTCAGCGATGAGATTGTTGTTTTATGGCTTTGTTGCATAAATATTCAAAAGCTGAGTTTTCCCCAAGCCATTCAAATTTAAGTGACAACTTGGGTATGAGGTCTACCTAATTCCGTAAATCTATTCAGAACTGCCACACGCGCATGAATTTCATTGACCTGACTTTGAAAATGTCTTGCCGTCAGCTTATCTCCTAATAATTTGATGCAATGCATCTTAGTTTCCACCAAACTGCGACGGTGATAACCCGACCATTCTTTCCATAGGGTTCTGCCTAAATGTTTAGCCGTTTGAAGTAACTCATTTCGTTCTATTGAATTGATTTTAGAATCTTTCCAGGGCTTGGCATTCTTTCTGGATGGAATTACTGCATGTGCTTGATGATCTGAAATCACTTGTCTGCAGCACTTCGTGTCGTACGCCCTCGGTATAGACAAAATCTATTCGCTCATCTGGTGGGATTTGATCCAGTAAATCACCTAGTACTTGTGAATCACTGAACATTATTTGTCGTAAGCTGAACGGCACGTATTTGCAGTGTTTCAGCATCTATACCAATATGCAGTTTACGCCATTGCCGATGGTATTCAGGCCGATATTTCTTACGCTTCCATTCGCCTTCACCTAAAAATTTTAAACCCGTAGAATCGACGAGTAGGTGTAACCCATCACGACTTTTCTGATAGCTTATCGCAATATCAATGTGCTTTTATCGTCTACAGAGGGTGGAGTAATCTGGTGCTATCCAATTCAAGCCACAGAGTTTAATCAGGCTTTGAGCAAAGCCAGTGACCATACGTAAAGAAAGACAGAATAGAGATTTGATCATTAAACAGCATTGAATCGCTGTATCGGAATAAGTTTGGTTTCGTCCGTGCTTGCCTTGTGGTTGCGCATATCATTGGGTCTTTGGATCATACCAAATTGAAATATTTCCTCGCTTGATCAAAGCTTGGTTATACGAGGATCAATTGGTTGTACGGTAGATTTTAGGTGCAGGCTTCTTCATCTGGAAATTATATTGCTGAAGAAGCCTTCAAGAATAGCTGAGTGCAACAAAGCCATTTTAAATTGATAGGTATATTGTTATTCTTGTTTTTATTTTAAATATAATAAAGAGCAACTTATGTCTTATCAATTGAGCGACTTAATAGAAGATAGTCGCCTACAAAGATTATTCTTATTTAAAAGCAAACCTTGCGCTTTACAACTGTGGATATTACAAATAAAAAAAGATAATCTTGTAGAGAACCGAATAGTATACGGGCGTTTGGTTCCATACAGTTTTTTTAATAACAGTTGGTCCTTTAGTGACAAGGATACTTCTCAAAGTGTCGAGAATTTTCGTGCTAGTGTTACCCAATTGAATTTATATATAGATAGCTCTCTGTGTAGTGATCTTTTTAGGATGATTTGTACAGGTCAATCTATTAATTCTATTAGCGAAGCTTTAAATTTAAAGATCCCCAAAAAGTTGAGTAAACAATACGGAAATACAATTCTAATAAACAAGAATCCAATTTTTAGACCTGTGAGTTATCTGGTCAATCGTGACTCGTATCTCCCTAATTTACTGCTCAGTCCACACGGTAGTGCAGGAGCTTTAAGTGCTGCTGTAAGTAATAATGGTAAAAGTTTATTATTCTATTTTGATGATAGTTATAGCCGTGATCTTGCTTCAGTAGTTCTAAAGAGACTTAAAGAAGATACAGGTATGGACTTTGATGGTGTTGATATCCCTAGATTAGGTGAAATCGAATTTTTGGTATTTCCAACATTAGATGATAAAGACAAAAATTTACTTACTATAGAAAGAACTAAATATAAAGGTTTAAGTATTAAGTTCAATTCAAGTCAGATTCCTAATTTTGATAAATTTCAGTTCCATTTAAGCTGTGAGAATAATAACCAAGTTTATTTTTCAAAAATTGTTTTAGCTCAATCTATTGGAAGTGGGATATTCCAATACTATTTTGATTTAGACGAAAAAACATTCAAAATTACTGATGCTACAAAAATTGATATTTTTGGTTATAAGGAGAATGATTTTACCGAAGGATACTTATGTTGCAGTTGGAGAATTACATACGTTAAAGAAATTAATTTACGGATGCAAGTTATTGGTAATCAATCGAATTCTGTAAAATTTGATTGGCTTGAAAAAACGGTTAACTCAAAAAAGAGTGACCGTTTAGTGGCAGCGCTAAATCCAGTAAAGAGTGCAGATATCTCGGAAAGTCGTATAAGTGAGTATGCAATTGATTCATGGGTTGAAGAAAATCAGAATTTAAAATCATTATTTCAAAAGCTCAATCCTCCTAAATCAAGTGGGAGATTTTTTCTTCAGTGGGGAAAAAGTGATGGTGAGGGGAGATTACAATTTGTTGAATGGTTTAAAGAATTAATATCGAAACATAAAAGTAAACATATTACTATTTTTGATCCTTATTTTGAGGATGTTGGATTAGGTTTGTTAACTTTGTATGCCTCACAAAGTGCTGAATATTCAATTTTTCGTAGTCTTCCAAAGATATCGGATCCTAATACACGGCGAATTCAAACATGAGGTGCGACAGTTTCAAAAGCCATATGATAATCAACAAGCTGAGCAAATTTCTCTAATGGTGTAAGCCAATCTAACGCCTTTCTAGGACGAGTATTCAGTGACATGGCAAC
>Ga0209023_10006834_pt1 | contig 11896 bp, 10 predicted proteins | sample LakOneMetagenome_FD_187468 | JGI IMG/M metagenome (GOLD analysis project Ga0209023, IMG submission 187468) | Freshwater and sediment microbial communities from Lake Erie, Canada (SPAdes) (version 2) | ecosystem: Environmental > Aquatic > Freshwater > Lentic | place: Lake Erie, Canada...
AACCTGGCGGCCCGACATCATCACTTCTGTTGCAGCGAATCTATTGAATGATAATTTTCCCGGCGTTGCAAAAATTGTTGCCAGGAATAAATTCGAGAATGCAGTAAAGCTGCTGTTGTAATAAACATTGAAAATTCCGGCCTGGTCTGTCAGCATTGAGAACTCAGCTTTCGCATTCGTGAACAGGACTGCATAAGCTCCTCTTACATTGTTGAAGTTAAAATTATTGTTGAGGATCGCATCCACGATACTATCAATACTGCTGCTGATGCTTGCTGCATTTTTATAAATCGGTGTACCGCTGAAAAAGAAATGACAGTTGTTCTTTTCTCGATAGTGAGATTCATCTGAAATTATTTTGTCGTATTGGTAAACAACAAAATCAGCAAATGAAACAATGCGTGGTTCCTTAAAGCCTTTGTCAGACATCAGGGTTTGTAGTCCTGCTTCAGTTGCCTGGATGTTGGTTTTTGCAGTTAAAATAAATGCACCCATTATTTCTTTATGATTTTATGGTGCAGGCAAAATGCTTTTACCCGCTCGTCGAGCAACAATGGTTTGTGTATCTGGTGGATCTTTGGATCAGCTCCTGTATTTCCTTCGATGATTACCACTTCGTCTTTTTCGTTGAGTGCAACATCCCAGGCTATGATCCTGTGAAAAGAGAATTTTTTTGCAAGCCCAAGAATTACTTTTTCTATTTCAGGCCATTTGCTGTTTACAAATCCTTTGATGGCAACGCCGGTTTCGGGATGAATATCAAGCCAGGTGAGTTTATCCTTTACAGGAAAAATGGATGCCGCATTGCTATAGGTGCCGGTGTTTAAATCAACATTAGCAGCGATCCCACCCCGGTGAAAATTATCAACCGGGAAACTGTTGGCCGTACCGATTCGTTGCACAGCACCAGCGATGAACGGCATGTTGCTAACAGGATCGATCAGGGACAATACCCTGATTGTATTTAAAGTGCTGTCGTTAAAATGACCGGTAATGCTGGATTGTTTTACACGATCACACAAGGCACAATTTGTTTTCGAAATAATAAATTCTTTCAACGCGTTTTCGGCAATAACTTTTTCATCCACCATAAAATTGCCGTCACGGAATTTTAAAAGGTAGATCCCATAGCCCCACATGCCGCCGAGCGGTTTCAGCATCATATCGTTGTTGCGTATGAATGCAATGATGCCTTCGATCGTATCAGTGAAACCAGGTTCCATCGAAATGATCTCGCGTTCTATGATGAGGCAATAATGTTTTGGCGTGTTGGCAATGTTGTCGATACACTTCTGAAATAATAATTTATTATCAAGGTAAATATCGAGCTCTGCTTTTTCAACACTATCCAGCAACGACCAGCGCATGTTATCCTGGTAATCGCTGATGTAGGCCTTCATGCCGTACTTTTTAAAATCGTAGCGGAAATAGGATACGCTCCAGAAGCCATTCATCCACATGCGCACGCGTGTTGAAAAAGGAAGGTTGATCTTCATCTCGAATTCCTTTTTCAGCACTTTGCTGAACCTTACCGCGTGAATGTATTTTACCCGGAAATATTTTGATAGACTCATGAAATTATTGATTCAGGTTGTTAACCATCAGCCTGTGTTTGCCGGAGGCAGATTTTACAAATTCGTTTGTTCTTACCAGGTTGATTGTAAATTCTGCACCCAGTCTTTTTTGAAAAACATTGAGCAGGTGTGAACGTTCAGATTCATCCAGGTCTTTTGAAAATGGTTCATACCTGAAGGTTATGTCGGCCGGCGTTTCCTGTATGAGCTGGTATTTTTTTACTTTTTCTGTAAGGCCCGTGATCTGCATGGTTTGCGTGGCAAGGATAGAAGAGATCAAACTGCCGTCTGCTTTCAAAAACATATCGGCAGTGCGGCCGCTGAGTTCTTTGATCTCGGTATATTTTTCTCCCTGTGTAAGAATGCCGGTATCGCCATTGAGGTAACGAAGTAACGGTGTACGGTAATTATACAGGGATGTAATTAGAAAACTGTTTTGTGCGCCGCTTACAGGGTGCTGGATATTCTCCATGTGAACGATCTCATCAGGCACAATATAATTGCCGCCCATTTTGGTTTGAAAACCGAGACAGTTAATTTCTGCACAACCAAAAAAGCCTTTTACATCACATTTAAATACATCACTGATGAATGCGGCTTGTTCAATAGGAAGTTGTTCGGCAGTAGTGAATGCACCCTTAATTTTTAACCCTTTATAATTTAATTCCTTTGCATAAGTTGCAAGCGTGTAAAGAGATGAAACGTATCCCTGTATATGCGTGCTGCCTTTTGATTTGATGACATCAAGGTATTCAACTGCATTTTCTTTGGTAAGCGTAAATGCAGGCATGAACAATTCATTCGACACCAGTTTCTTGATCTTGTTCTTTAGCGTAGGAGAATTCTTACCGCCGAGGCTTCCACCAAAAAATTTCACCATTGGTTGCCCTGGCGAATAGCCCATCCAGTTAAGTCCACGGTAATAAAAATACAGGTCATTGATCCTAGCCTGCATGTTTATTTCGATCTTGATCGGTTCGCCGGTTGTTCCACCGGAATTTCGCGTGATGCATTCTGCCGGATCAATATTTCTACTAAGCATCTTATCGCGGAAGGTCTTGATGTCGTCCTTGCTGAGTAAAGGAAATTTTTTTATATCTGAAATATCTTTGAAGGAATCCGGGTTTAAGCCGTGTGATAATAATATTTCGCGGTAGTATGGGCTGTTTTCAAAAACCTGTTTCACCAATGCAAGAAATGCTTCATTCTTTAAAGCAGCGATCTCATTTTTGCCGGCACGGTCCCCTTTCTCCAACAACTTGTGGGCACTACGCACTTCCTGCTTCATGAGCTTTTCAAAGAAGAGTGCTGTATCGAATAAAAATTTCATTTCCGGTTTTGATAATAGAATATTTCCAGTTGCGCCAAAGCGTTCTCAAAATTATGTTTTTTCAAAACAGCTTCGCGTGCATTTTTGGTGTACAGTTCAAGTTGCTTTGGATCTTTGATCAACCTGATGGCTTTTTCAGCAATGTCTTTCGGATCCTGGGAATTCACCACTTCACCACAATGATTGCTTTTCAAAACATTTTGCACTTCGGGGAAACCTTCACCCAATACAGCAAGGCCAACATACATGTATTCGTACAACCTGTTGGGAAGCGTGACACGGTTGTTGAGGTTGTCGTTGTAAAAAACGCAACCAACATGAGCTGATGAAATGCGTTTGAAATTTTGCAGCCATGGCAACATGCCCGCGGTTTCGAAATTTGCCGTTACACCGAGTTCTTTTGCTTTTGCGATCAACTCCTGTTCGTATGATGGCGGCTGGAACCTACCGACAAATTTCATCATCACGTTGGGTACTTCTTTAACGATCATTGGCAATGCTTCCACTGCTTTCATGCAATTTCTTGCATCAGAATGTGAACCGGATGTGATGATCGTCGGACGGTCATCTTTTTGTGCAGCCAGTTGAACCTGTTCCAGTCTTTTGAGGTAAGGCACGTTGTCAACGATCATTACCGGTGTTCCGCTGCCTGCCAGTTTACCAGCCATGGTTGCAGTAACTACCGTGATACCGCTGAATGAACTGCACATGTAATTTTCAAATTTCCTGTACCAGGCTACGGCTTTTTTCTTCAGCCAGGAAGGAAGTGGCAATGCATCAACCCTTGCTTCGTAATTTTCATGTATGTCGATGAATACTGCGTGGCCTTTTTTGGCCCAGCCACGCATCAGCCACATCATATTGGGATTGTAAAAATGATAGATGTCGGCTTCAATGGTCTTCATTTTACGAAAGGCTTCACCCGGACCGAACAAATGTTTTTTCAAACGGCTTCGTTTCGAAATCGCCTTGATACTAACTCCTTCCGCCAGCATGTCTTTATCAGCCGGTGCCACATAAGTAACGTCATGGCCAAGCGATGCCAAACCAACAGCCGCTCTTTCGAAAATGCGGTCGTCGTTCCAGTCGTGCATGCTCGTTACAAAACAGATCTTTAATTTATTTCCTGTCATTCTTGATTTGCTTTGCGGCCCTCAACAATCCATATTGCAACGATGGTGATTTTTGTACGCGATACACGGGTACTTGTGTGCCACCCATCAAACGGCAGAATGCTTCCACACCTTTCAGCATGCTTCCTTCAAAGTCGAATGTGCGGCCCGTGTTCAATGCGAACTCAATCGCTTTGTAGATCATCAGCAAATTGATAGTTTTTAAAACCGGGTCTTCTACCCGTACAGATGCGTTGATGAGATTGTAAACAGCTTTCTTGTCATAAGGGAAAAAACCAAAGGCCAGCAGGCCATGGCTTTTTGAACGGATCAATATTTTTTTTGCAATATCATCACCGGCATTCATTACAATACCAGTTACAATTTTTTCATTTGCGTCGAATTTTTTTCTTTCAGTCGTGTGCCGCATCAATTCGTTCAATTCAGATTCCTTTATAGAAGTTTCTATGGAAAGGTCATTTGTATCAACCAACGTTAATAATTTCTTCAGCTCCCTTAATTTGTTCTTATTGAGTTGTGCCAGGTAATTATCCAGCGTGCCGGTAACGGTATGAGTAATGGTTACACTTGTCTCAAAACCTTTCCAATGATAAGGAAGAATGGATTGATGGCCACGCGTAAGTTTGAAATCCATGTGCTTTGCATCGCTGATCGAATCAAGCAAAGCTGTAATGCATTCATGTTCTTCGGTGAGAGAATTCTTAGATCCACCTCCCGAATACAAAGGAGAAAAATATTGTGTGTAAGGAGGAATGTGATATCCGGTTACCCTGTTTCTTTTTGTTTTGATCAATGCCAGTCCAGCTTTTATAACCCCGCCGGTTTCCAACACATGAATTTTAATTCCGGGATCAACCAGCCGCAACCAGGTTGTTTTATGAAATATGGTTCCGGCAGGATGCTGGTCAACAAATTCATCCCATCGTGAAAATTCATTTGGAGATAATAGCCTTGTAGCTGCTTGCATACTATAATTTCTTCTGCGGGAAGGGATTGGTAGTCCTGATCTTTGTTACATAAACAATGAACATACTCAGCACCACCATTTCCAATTGCGTGAACCAATTGGGATTGCTGAAACCAAAAATTATTTCTGATATGAAAAAGAGTAAGACTATCTGGTAGATCCTTAGATCCTTTGTACTGGCAACCATTTTCCTGAGCCTGAGTATTTTTCTAAATACCCGAACATAGATCGCTACATAAACCATCCCTGCAAAAATGCCAAGCTGCACGAGAATATCAAGTACATCGGTATGTGTAATTTTTCCTTCTGCAGAATAATAGAACTGTCCAAGCCCAACACCCAACAATGGATACTGAACAAAAAAGCTCCAGGCCTGGGCATACAATTGCAGGCGGGCTTCCTGGTCAATAGCCGCTTCTACACTTTCATTACGGGTAAATCTTTTGAATATATAAAAGTTGCTGAGGAATTGTTCGGAGAAATAGAGCATCAGGTTACCGAACAGGAAAAGTATCAGTAACAGGATCACCAGTCTCCAGCCGCTGAAATATTTAAAGGCGAAATAACCTCCAACGAGAAAAATATAGTTTACAAAATTTCCGCGTGATGCAGTGAGGATAACCGTGTATCCCAGGAAAATAATGATCCCCCAAAGAAATATCCTTGAAAACTGCCGCCGCGTAAATTGCAGTAATATCAGTGCCGATGCTGTGGCTACCCTTGCGTAGGTAGCCGTACCATTGGCGTTACCGGTGATCCCTGCCAAACGGTAATATTCATCCGTGCTGGGTAATGTGTTCTCCACGAAATAACTTGATATGGCTACGATGCACCCTACCAGGAAAATAAATTTCCATACAAATTCCCATTCCCTGATGTTGTTGATGGCAAAATACACGATGATCATCAACACAAAATTGGCGATGAACACCTGCAGGTACCGGAAAAACAAATCATCGCGTACAACATTCACATATCCCATCAATGCAAAAACAACCATGCTCAGGTATAAATAATATTCTTTGGGAATTTTATGGAGCCTGCCAATATTAGGTTCCAGCACATAAAAAGCAAGGATGGGCCCAAAACCCCAGAGTATAACCTGGTTTAATGTTTGAAATCCATACCTGCCGTAAAGCGCCAGGAAAAGAATGGCAAAAAGATAAACAGCAAGCAGAACGCTCTTTCGTGAAATGCTGTATGTAATTTGTTTATACATCCAATGTTTTGATCAGCTTTTGTGCAACAAGGTCGGCATTAAAAACAGATAAACAGCCAAGCGCATTCCTTGTCTTGTATTCGTGGCTTGCATAATTATCGAGTACATTTTTTAGCTCAGCCAGCAAATCTTCTTCATTCCTGGTTTCCAGTACAATGCCGCAATCATTCTCCAACAAAAATTTTGCAAGAAAATAATGACGGGGGCCATGGTAAACGATCAAACTTCCGCTGCCCAGATATTCCGGTGTTTTGGTACTGAAGATCGTAGACAATTCATCTTCACTGATCGTACATTCATCTGCATAGTTGAGTCCGAGCAATAATATTTTTGAGGTGCTGAGTTGTTTTAAATAATCTGCCCGCTTCGGGTAAAATACTTTTTGCAGGTGGTCGCCATGAATGCCGAAAGCTTTTAACTGCTCTCTTGTTTTTCCATTGGAGACAGAAAATTGCATTCCAAGCTTTGCGAATACATTGTTCATGCGGGCCACCGACCTGTGGTTTATTTCGTACACATCACCAGACCAATGTGCCCGGTTTTCTTTTTCACCGGAATAAGGTACGGGTGTTTCCGGGTAAATATGTTCCCAGGAAACAGCCGACAAATTATACTTGCGTTGGTAAAGGTCCTGCATGCCTTTGCTCATCACCGCAATGTTGTATGCATTTTTAAAAAGGCGATCCTGCACTTCTTTTGCCAGGTCTTCAAACCTTCCGAATGAAGTTGATTCAACGATCGTATCGTGCAGGTAAGGCACGAATGGAATTCTTCTTTTCACCGCAACCTTAGAACAAATATCCATCCAATACAAATCGGGATAACCGATGATGATGCGTTTTGGTTTTATGATACTGATGTAAAGATTTAGAAAAACCGGGATGGTATGCTTCTGTATGCGGGCGAAGAAGCGGTGAATCTTTGAAGAAAGGAATTCGAAACCGATGTAGATGAAATGTTGGTTTACATCACCGGGAACTTCAGCCCTTTTTGCACCGGGGAAGAAACCTGTAAGTACAACAAAACTTTTGGGATCAAACTGGTCGAGCAGGTGCCGGTGCACTACTGCAGCGGCGGCAGGGTTAGGCGGATAGGCAATGGACAAAAACAGTGTTTTACCGTTTTTGTACATTGCCGGCCTTAATTTTTTTTCATTCATCAACTAAAGTGAAGGCTCAAACGCTTTTAAGATCGAGGTTCTTTTTAGTTTTTTCCACTTGCTTGCTGATCCATGCATAGGTTTTTTCCATGCCGTCTCTGAGTGGAGTGGAAGGCGCCCAACCAAGCTTTTCTTTGATGAGCTTGTTATCAGAATTTCTTCCGCGAACGCCCGTAGGGCCAGGGATATTTTTGATGGTAAGATTCTTACCGGAAATGTCGATTGCCATTTTTGCGAAATCATTGATAGAAACCATTTCTTCTGAACCGATGTTTACCGGACCTGAAAAATCTGATTCCATCAAACGCCTGATACCTTCCAGGCATTCGTCAACGATAAGGAATGAACGGGTTTGTTTGCCATCTCCCCATACTTCTATGAAACTTCCGTCTTCTGCTTCACATGCTTTGCGGCAGAGTGCGGCAGGTGCTTTTTCGCGACCGTCTTTCCAGGTTCCGTAAGGGCCGAAGATGTTGTGAAAACGGGCCACTTTGGCATTGAAGCCATAGTTCCTGTTGTAGGAGAAATACAAACGTTCGCTGAATAATTTTTCCCATCCGTATTCACTGTCGGGTGCAGCCGGGTAAGCTGAATCTTCCGAACATTTTGGATTATCAGGATCAAGCTGGTTGTGTTCGGGATACATACATGCCGAGCTTGAATAAAATACTTTTTTAATACCGTTCTGCCTCATGGCTTCCAGTACGTTCAGGTTGCACATGGCTGAGTTGTGCATTACATCTGCATCATGCTCGCCGGTAAATATATATCCTGCTCCACCCATGTCTGCAGCAAGCTGGTAAACTTCGTCAACACCATTCACTACTTTATTTGTAAAAATGGGATCCCTCAAATCGCCGAGGATGAACTCATCAGCATTGTTGTATCCATATTCATGTTCTTTTAAATCAACTCCACGTACCCAGTATCCTTCGGATTTTAACCGGTTAACAAGGTGCCCACCAATAAAACCACCAGCACCACATACTAAAGCTTTTTTCATGTCAGTCTGTTATTATTTATTAAAAAGAAATAAGTTGTCAAAAGTAATCAATTACCGAAAGTACTCATGGAAAAATGAAGTAATAATTTCCGGCTTTGATATAAGAGCTTTTTATAATTTTCCGTCTGATTAACGAATACGACTCCGTATTATTGTGAAAGCCCGTCTATTCCCCTGTGTTTCAAAGAAGGAATGATGATTTATGCCGCAATACCTTTTTTAAAAAACAACACAAATCCATTGATCAGCATTTTAAAGTCCTTGAAAAAATAAAGTGCAAGGAAATATGATGCGATATATGACAGCGAGCTTGACAATGCTGCACCAATGATCCCGTATTTACCGATGAGCAAAAATGCCGTTATGAGACCGATAGCTGCGGAAAAAAGCTGTATATAAGAATTAATGATGATTTGTTTGGCTGCACCAAAATATTTGGTGAGGATCATAGTGCCAATGTATACACCTGTACCAATGAGGTATATCTGTAAGGGTACTGTTGCAGGCAGGAAATCCTTGCCATACAAAAAGCCAACTATGAATTTCGCCATAACGATGAAACCAATAGTAATGACAATCCCGGTTACCATGAAAAATGCATGATATCTTGATGTGAGCGTTTTGCGATCAACTTCCTTTTCAAGCCCGGCATTCTTATTAAAAAGTATATGCCTGATAGAGCCCGGCAATATCCACAAAATTTGCCCGATGCTTCCGCAGATGGAATACAATCCAAGTGAAGCAGAAGGAAGAAAATAACCAAGGATCAACTGGTCAACGCGGTTGTTGGTTGTAACAGCAATGTCGCCGATCCATCCACGGATACCATAATGGAAAACATCCTTGATGAATATTTTATTATATGGCTTGCTGAAATCCGACACGCCATACAGGCTGTTCACAAAAATAAAAGTGACAATAAAATTGATGATGTTGGAAGCGACGATGGATATGATCACACCCACAAATCCCATTTTAAAAATAACAACCAAGAAGAAAACCGTTAGCGGCGTAACCGTTGAATAAATTATACTCAGCTTGTTCCCTTTCTTGTATTGTGAATCTGCCAAAAGAATGCGGTGAAAAGATTCTTTCATCATGTTCAGCGGCATTGTACACAGGATGGGCAGTATATACCACACCGACAATTCGTTCCCCGTTTTTCCCAACAGGTTGAAATATTTCAACAACAGCACGGCAATGATAATGACACTGCTCCGGAGCAACGCAATTATGACCACAGATTTTGTTATGTCCCTGGGGTTATATTTTTTGGAAGACACATAGTAGCCGAGCCCCGCAATAAAACCGAATGAAAATATTGGTATCAGGAAAAATCCAAGCAATCCAAGAAAAGTATAATAACCACGCAATTCCGGCCCGAGTGTTCTTATCACGAATATGCTTGACAGGAAAACGATGGCCTGCGATGCAAGGTCGGTTCCCAGGAAACCGAGCCCGTCACGAATACTTTTGGATGATTTTATTTTATTAAGCGACAATGATCTTTGGTTGTTCCCTGTTAGCGGGATTTGATATGACGTGCAGGGTTACCCGCTACAATACTAAAAGCTTCTACATTTTTTGTTACCACAGCGCCGGCTGCAACAATGGCTCCTTTGCTGATGGTTACCCCGGGAAGAATGATAGCCCCATGGCCGATCCATACATCATCTTCAATAATTACATTCCTTGTATCAATTCCCTGGCTCATGATCGGTTTTTCCCTGTCGGAAAATTCATGGTTGGCATTTGTGATAAAAACATTGGATGCCATGCGTACATTGTTTCCAATTCTTATCTCTCCACCGTTCACAGATATTTCCGAACGCTTACCAATGGCTGAATGATCACCAACGATCAATTTTCCTTTACCGATGATTACATAAGCATCTCTTTTGATCATCGACTTGTTGCCCAACGAAAATTCACCGGCACCCTGGATAAATACATTGTCCTGTATAGAAACAGAATTGGCGAAATGAAGATTTGCCTTTGATGCCTGCACTTTCACACGCTTACCAATAAATGCAACGCGGGTATTGAATAAACGTTGGCCAAGAAAATAACACCTGGCGTAGAAGAACGGCCTCTTTAAAAGATATAATAATTTCAAAAGATGATGATCAATTAAGCTTTTTCATACCACTGGTTCTTTTCAGCATCTGCATAAAAAGGAATTTCATTGGTATCCAAACGGGGAAGCTCAAACCTTCCGTTTACATTTATATCTGCAATGTCAGTCCTGGTAGTTAATGCCAGCCTGCATTTCCTGTTGTTGAGAATTTCAAGCGTGTCGTTGTTGTAATTACCGTAAGGGTAGCACATTGTCCAGCGATCTGTATTTACTCCAACCTGTTTCAAAAAATCCAGCGACCTGTCTATTTCAATTTGCTGTTTTTCTTTCGACAAAGATCCCAACCAGTAATGATCATATCCATGGCTGCCGATATGCATTCCTTCATTGTGCAGTTCACGGATCTGTTCAACACTCATATACAACTCACGGCTGAAAGCTGCTTCATCAGCAGTAACATATTTACTGAACAAATGATCACAAATGATAAGCCTGAGCGATTCAGGTAATACAACCTGCAGCATCTGTTTGATGAAGATCACTTCGGCTGTATCACGCCTGCGGGCAACCGCGTGCTTTGCATAATAATTTTCGTTGCTATCGAGACCGTATTCCTCCCGATACTCATCTATTTTTTTAAAAAGTTCCTGCTGAAGTATTTGTTTGTCCGGCGCAGCTGCCAGGATGAAATGTATTTTATTTACATCAAGCACCAGGCTGTTCAAAATTGCTTTTGCAGGAGGAAAGAACGACCCCTGCATTTTATATTTTCTCAACACAGGCATCACGCAATTGTAGTGATCGGTATATCCATCATCAAATGTGAGCAACACCGATCTTTCCGGTAAGGCCTTTTTGTTTTCAATGCAATCAACCAATGTTTCCATGCTGATGACCTGGTAATGTTTCGATAGGTATGCGATCTGTCCTTCGAAGAAAGCTTTGTCCAGGCCTTTGATCTCCGGGTAACGGCTGTTCTTCAGATCACGTACGTAATGGTACATGATGATGGAAACATTGTTCTTCACGGATTACTTCTTTGTTGCATGGATCATGAAAGAAGATGCAAAAGGAATCACTTTATTCCTGCTTGCTTTGTCTTCATTTGTTACATCACTTAAAAGATTGGAAATATTAAAGTGCGCTTCTTTATGCCCGTCTTTAAATGCAGGCGATACGCCGTGGATGTGAACAGGGCAAAGTCCTTTAATTTCAAATCCTTTCGCATCCAGCATTTTTGCAAGCTGCACAGGAGTGAACTGGAACCTTGTAGAAACATCAATGCCCGTATTGCCGTGTGTTGCGTCAGGCTTTTCCAGCGGCACTGCATCAATTTTCAAAAGATCTGAAAGATCATTCATGTTACTTATCTGTACAGCTTCATTTACCAGCTTGCCGATATTGTTATTGGCAACTTCATTGGAAGCATATTCA
>Ga0209023_10006835_pt1 | contig 11895 bp, 13 predicted proteins | sample LakOneMetagenome_FD_187468 | JGI IMG/M metagenome (GOLD analysis project Ga0209023, IMG submission 187468) | Freshwater and sediment microbial communities from Lake Erie, Canada (SPAdes) (version 2) | ecosystem: Environmental > Aquatic > Freshwater > Lentic | place: Lake Erie, Canada...
ACCCGTCCTCACCCGTCTCGGTGAGCGAGGCCACCGAAGCGACGCCCGAGCTGGTCGACGCGTTCGCACGACTCGTGCCGCACCTGTCGAAGTCGAACCCCCCGCCGAGCGCCGACGAGGTTGCGGCCATGGTGGCGTCCGAGGCCTCGATCGTGTTGATCGCCCGGGATCCCGACCGCGACGGCGAGATCGTCGGCACGCTGACGTTGGCGATCTTCCGCATCCCGACCGGCCTGCGGGCCTGGATCGAGGACGTGATCGTGGATCCGCGAGCGGAGCGCCGCGGCATCGGTTCGGCACTGACCCAGGCGGCCGTCGAGCGCGCCCGCGACGAAGGCGCCAAGACGGTCGACCTCACCTCTCGACCGTCCCGCGAAGCGGCCAACCGCCTCTACCGCCGCAACGGCTTCGATGTGCGCGAGACCAACGTGTACAGGCGAGATCTCGCATAGGAGCGAGCTGACGGGGTTGCTCAGCGCAGGTGCGCCTCACGCTGCGTGGCGCCGTGTTCCGTGTCGATCGGGAGAGCGGCGCAACGCCGAGCTGGCGCTCGGGGACGGTCGGAGGAGGATCTTCGGCGATGGCCTGGAGCGGTGTTCGGGGGCACCGTCAAGAAGGGTCCTACGGTTGGCTTGAGGCCTCGGCGCGAGCTTGTTCACGGTCGTCGTCTGCCGACTGCGGCAGATGATCCCTTCGGTGGTCGTGGTCGTGGCCGTGGTCTTTGCTGGCCTGACGGCGGCGGGGTGTGCGCATTCGGTCGCGACGGCCAGACCCGTACCACCAGCCGGCGGCGCCCGGTTCGGAGCGCGCGAAGCGGAGGGAGCGGGTTCCTCGGCCACGTCGCTGTTTCGTCCACGGCCAGAGCAGTTGCCGTTCGTTCCCGAATATGTGTTCCCGTCCGAGTCGGTGTCCGGCTTCGTTCTTCAAAGCATCGGGTTCCGTGAGTCGCTGAGCCGGTGGCTCACCATGGACATGACATTCGTCGAGCCGGGAACCGGGAAGATCTATGAGGCGCAGGCCTTCGACGCTGGCCACGCCGTGGACGTGCTGGAGAGATGTGGCTTGGTCGCTACGAATCGAGGTCAGATCTGTGCGCCCTACGACGGCGACAGCGGGCGAACCACCTATCGGTGGGATGGCGACGTGTTGGTGCGGGTGCGCAGCATCTGGTTGACCGACCGTGATCTGGTGCGCGTGCGTGATTCGGTGCGAGTGGTCACGCGGGAGTCGATCTCGGACGTGCTGAGCGCCTCGAACAGCACGTCCTGGCAGTTTCAAGGGGCGTCATAGACGAGTGGTGCAGTCTGAGGCGACGACGAGTTGCCCGGGATGGTGCGGTCGGCTCGGCGTTCTCCGCGTTCGCAATGCTCTCGTGGCGTGCTTCGGGGCCGTTGTGGATTGCATCGGTGGGCGGCGCGGGCGCGTGTGCTACGTCGCGCTGTCACGGATTGCTTCGGTGTCGTTCCCGGCGGGGCCCTCCTCGGGGTCGTGGTGGTGGAGGTGTCCGGGTTGGGTGTGCCAGCCGGCGGGGGGATCGGTTCTGAGCGCCAGCTGGACGAATCGGGCGACGGCCGCGGTCGGCGCCCGGTCGGGTTTCCACTGCAACGTGTAGGGCACGAGGGTGCGTGGGGTCACGGGACGTACCGCGGTGTGGGCGTGGGTGCGGACGAGTGAGCCGATGAGCAGGATCCAGTCGACGTCGGTTTGGTCGGTCCAGCCGGTCGCGGCCAGATCGGTGGCGTCGAGCGGAACGCGGGCGGGGTTGAGGCCGGCGGCGGCCAGCGCTTGGTCCTGGCAGCGGGCCCACGCAGGGAACAGCGACTCGTTCGTCGAGCCGAGGACCTCGTCGGCGAGCCGCGTGAGATCGATTGTCGGATGGTGGGCGAGTGGGTGCTCGGCGCGCAGGCCCACCAGGAGCGGTTCGGCGCAGAACACTTCGCTGACGACGCCGTCGATCTCGTCGACGATCCCGCAGGTGATGCCGACATCGACGGTCCCGGCGGCGATCGCCCCGGCGAGGTTCGGCAGCCACAGTTGGGAGAGCTCGATGACCACATCGGGGACGAGGGCCGCCATGGCATGGCGCAGGTGCGGGGCGAGCACGGGGGCGACGGGGGGTGTGATCCCGACGCGCACGGTACCGGCATCGCCGTGGGCGACGCGTCGGACCGCGGCGCCGGCGTCGGCCACATCGTCGAGGATCGCGTGGGCCCGGCCGAGTAGCTCGGCGCCGGGGCCGGTAAGGGCCACCCGCCGGGTGGTCCGGGTGAACAGCGGCGTACCTAGTTCCCGTTCCAAGCGCCGGATGAGCTCGCTGAGGGTCGGCTGCGCGAGGTGCAGTCGCTCGGCTGCGCGACCGAAGTGCAGTTCGGCGGCCAGGGCCACAAAGGCCTCGAGCTGACGGAGCTCCACCGTCGGAGCATACGGCCCGATCCGGCCAGCCTCGGCGTGAGGCGATTGATTGGCCGGGCCGATGAATGCCAGTGGGATCTGCCCATTGGTCGCGCGGGACACATCGATCACGCTGAGGGCCCAAGTCATTCGCCTAGCATCGAGCCCTCGGAGCGTCCCATGAGCTGCATCCCGATCCACCCCCTCGAGGCAGCCCCCCGCCCTAGTCCGACGGTGCTGCCAAGCACCGTCGCCGCGTCGGCCCCGGATCCGGTGGCCCTCGTGGGCCCCGGCCGGGGGACGTGGCGCACGCTGGCCGGGATCGGAATCATCGGCGGGGTGCTCTCCGGCCTGTTCGCCATCGGCGGTGGCATCTTGATGGTGCCGCTGCTCGTGTCGCGGGCGCATCTCGACCAGCGGCAAGCCACGGCGACCTCGCTCGTGGCCATCATCCCGACGGCGATGGTCAGCTCGGCGGCCTACCTCGCCCACGGTGAGATCGACCTGGTGGCCGGCGCCCTGCTGACGCTGGGCGCGATCGTCGGGGCCCGCGTCGGCAGCCATCTCTTGCAGCGCATTTCCCTTTCGTGGCTGCGCTGGCTGTTCATCGCCTTCATCCTCGCTGTCGCCGCCCGGTTGCTTCTGCTTGCCCCGGGGCGCAGCGAGGTGGTCGCCATGTCGGCCGTCACCGCGCTGGGTCACGTCGGGCTCGGTCTGATCATGGGGATCGCGTCGGGCCTGTTCGGCATCGGCGGAGGCATCATCGCGGTGCCGCTGCTGGTGTCGATGTTCGCCGTGAGCGATCTCGCCGCCAAGGGCACGGCCCTGTTGGTCAGCATCCCGACCAGTGCCGTGGGCAGCGCGGCCAACCGGCGCAGTGGCCTCGTCGATGTGCGCGCCGGACTCGTGGTTGGAGCGGCCGCGGCCCTTGCGTCGCTACCGGCGGTGTATCTCGCGCTCGCCATCCCGGCGGAGCTGTCGCGTCGCCTCTTCGTCGCCCTACTGCTCGCCGTTGCCATCCGGCTCACCGTGAAGGCCCGCCGCGCCGAGCGCAACGAACAGGCCGGAAGGCGCTAACCAGGCGTCGACGTCTGTGGCCCTCGTCGCACGACCGGAACCGAAGGCCCGCACTCTGTCCCTTCGACTGCCGCGGCGAAGCCGGCGGTATGGGACGGAGGGGGCCCGGGATATTGGGACGGTCGAACGTGATGTTCGGGGACAGGGCGGCAATACCTCGCCGGCTTCGATCACCCGTATAACCACCGATCGGGGACAGGCAGAGAACACTGCGCTCCGCTCTGGCTGCATTTGCTCGGGCGTCACCGGCGGTAGCTGCGATGCTACGGCCGTGGATCCGATCTGCCGACCAGGAGCGATCGTGGAACCGACCACGCTCGGCGACGATCGCATCCGGCTGCGTCGGTGGTCCTACGACGATCTCGGCTGCATCGAGGAAGCCGGCCGAGACCCGGTGATCCCAACAAGCACGACGGTGCCGAGTCCCTTCTCGGAGACCGAAGGCCGCGCGTTCGTCGAGCGTCAGTGGGGACGCGCCGCCTCCGGCGAAGGCATCAGCCTGGCGATCACCGACACCAAGCTTGGGACCGCCGCTGGCCTGGTGTGTCTGATGCACCGGCAACAGCCTGGAGTCGTGGGCTTGGGCTACTGGATCGTCGCCCCGCGTCGCCGGCACGGTCTCGCCCGCCGCAGCGTCGAACTCTTGACCCGGTGGGCCCTGCTGCAGGTGTCGGTCGATCGGATCGAGGCGCTGGTCGAGCCCGACAATCGTGGGTCGATCCGCGTGCTCGTAACAGCCGGCTTCCATCTCGAGGGCATCTTGCGCGGGTACTTCGACTTCCACGAACCCCGATCCGACGCCCTGCTCTACTCACTGATCTCGACCGACGTGAGCTAGTCCGGCTGTGGGGGCTGACCGTCAGTTGCCGCCGGTCGGGCTGTCGGGCACTGGTCCTGAACGAGCGCTCGCACTCCCGGCGATCAGGGACGCTGATGAGCCGGCGGTAGGTGACACTCCGCAGCTGCGGATAGGAGGCGCGCGTTATGGGCCTGGTGCGCGCCGAACCGTGCCGACTCCATCTCGGCACCCGCTACTCCATGCCGAGGGCCCTCCACACAAGCGCGATCACGGTGCCGAGTGCTGCGGCAGTGAACGCCCCGAGCACGACGGAAAGGATGGCGCGGTTCCAACGGACGTAGAGGACCTCCGACCGGGGCCAGACGATTCGGTGGAGAGCAGTGGTCCCGATCATGCGTTCCCGCTGAGCGATCAGCCGTTCATTCGTCCAGCGATCAATCCGCGGCCGAGCCATGACGAGCTTGTTGAAGGCGAAGCCGATCACGGCAAGCGCTGCTAGCAGAAGCACCAGACCCACGGCGCGGAGCGTAGCGACGGGAACCGTTCCGGCGCGCAGGCGGGACCGCATCTCCGTCACGGGCGGTCCACGCAGGATCTGCCCTCGACCTCCAGCGATCGAACGCATCCTCGAGCCGGCGATAGGCCCGGTTGCAGTCCGTCGTTCGGGGACGCGCCGGAGCGACGTTCGGGGACGCGTGTTGAAGCCCGAGATCAGGGATCACCCGTGTCGGGCGCAGTCGACGGAGGCCTCAGAGGTCGACAGATCGCCTGTCTTGATCACCCCGTAGCTCGAACAGCGCTGTCCCTTCTGGAACCTCACCTTCGAGGACTTCTCGGATAACCGCTACGGCTGCCCCGAGATCGCCACGAACCTTGATCGACGCTTGGCTTTCGACCACCTCGATGACGCCATCACCGCGGTCTCGGCTCAACGAAGTGGAAGGGCTTGCCGAACCGATACCCAAATCCCGCAGCCGCTCGTCGAGGCCCCAAACGCGCCAGTCAGGCGACGACGGCCCCGGGAGCACCAGTTCGAGCGAGTGGGGCGTGCGAATGACGCGGGTTGTCCCGCCGACGCCCCGGCGGATGAGAGCACCCGGATCACCACCCACGATGCTTTCGATGACCCAGGCCGCCGCGACCGGATCGGCTCCGGCCGCGCATGCATCGAGAACGGTCGAGTTCGTACAGCCGGACTGCTCAAGGGCTGTGTGCAGCTCCGGCAGGATGGTGAGATCGGCCTCGGTGAAGGCGACCTCGGCCAGACGTGCGACTTCGCCTCCTCGATCCCCTTCGAGCCACGGTCCGAAGGTCGACGCGATTGTCTGTCGAGCGGACGTGCGTAGCTGTTCCATGGCTTCAAAAGGGAAGTCCTCAGATCCGTTGCGTCGCAACGAGTAGAGGTCGAAACGCTGTGCGCGGCGGGTGGCCTCGTCCTGGTCGATCATGTGGCCTCGATCGGTCTCGGACCACACAAAGCCGTGGCTTCGATGATCAAGGCTCTCGATGTGGCTGGTGGCCGCTTCCGGGCGTACGGCGGGCACCTGTCGCCAAGCGCTGTCGAGCAAAGGCAGTACCGCCGACACGTCATCACCGACGCAGATCGGCGTGAAACGGGCGAGCAGGAGAAGTGGAACGCCGGGGTGCGGCAGACGCGCATCATGCAGCGCAGCACACCGACCGACGAGGTCGAGTTCCTCCCATCGAAGGACGTGAGGAAACCAGTGCGCGGCGTCGTCCCAGCCGAGCCTGAACGACTCCCCGCCCCTGATCAGCTCGAGCTGCGGACAAGACAGGTACTCGTCAAGACACAGCTGAAGGGCGAGCCCCGCACCCACGTTGAAGCGACACTTGGCTTCTTCCGCCGGTTCGCGCCGCCCGCCGCCGAACTCGTTGTAGGTCGACCAGAAGTCCTCCGTCTGGCTCTCTGCTTTCAACCAGTCCGGAAGCACGTCTGCACCCTATGGCACGGATAATCCGGGCGGCGCCACACCACCCGGCGGTGCGACGAGCCGCTCGTCCTACTCGTACAACCCAGCGTGAATCGTCGATGAGTGGATCGCCGACCCTAGGACGTTGCCCGGCGGCCAAGGCAGCGAAGCCGGCGTTCGGTGATGCTGGCAGTCCGTTGTTCGGGGCTACCCAAGTGCGTCGTTCGGGGAAACATCGAACGAGCTCGTGCTCACGGACGCGGCAGGTCCATGGCCCCGAGACGTCGCAGGATGCCCGTGAGGTGACTGGCCTCGTGCCAGATGGTCACGAAGTCCTCGGGTGATCGGCTGACGAACTGTCGGACCGAAGCGATGTCGTCAGTCAGCTGCCCGATCGTGATGGCGCCACGCGGATCAGCGTCGAGGTCAAACGCGGCGGCAGCCCCGATCTCCCAGTAGTTGTCGGCCGTGAGGCCGATCGTCGCGCCGAACCGTCGCTCGACCTCATCAAGGAGGAGGCCGAAGGCTGCGCGGAGTTCGCCCAATGCGATCATCGTTTACGGGTCCATGGGTGGCATGGTGACACCGATGTGATGAGACCCCTCGCCACGGGCGACGGCCGTCAACCGATCTGGGGCAGTGCTTCGCTCTACTGTCTGAGCCGTGGTTCACGAGCTCTGGGACGACTCCGAGGATGAGGGGAGGTGGACCTTCTGTCTCGCCGGGCCGATGGGCAATGGCGCGAGGTCCCTGCTCGGCGCGAACGCTCGGCTGATTTGGACCGTCGACGCCGCGAGCCACGCCGAGGCGATGACCCGGTACCACGAGCACATGGGTTGGGGTGAGTACACCACGGACTTCCCGGAGATCGACGGGGAGAGATACGCCGACCGAGGCTGGTCGTAGCGCACGGGTCTCGGTCCCGGCGAACTGCCCTTCGCGAGCCGACGTTCTGACGCGGTGCCGCCGAACGTTCTGGGACAATTGCGACATGCCGGCGATGCACCCAGATGAGCCAGGCGACGGTTTCTCATCACGTGACCGCAACGATCCTCTGGATGCAGTCGCCTGGGCTCAGACGCGTCCGGACTTACTGCTGGGGAAAGGGTTCTCAGCATCGCCCGAGCTCTTGTTGGATCGACTCCAAGGCGCCGTGCGAATCCTCGAGCCCGAGGGTCGGACGTGGTGCGAAGTCCGCGAGGGATGGGGCTACCTGACATGCACGGTCGACTGGCTCTCACCTGCGCCTGCCCGTGACCCGTTTCTTGAAGTTGTGCCCTTCGTGGAAGCAGGGCCGAACAGTGGACGCCCCGAGATCTTGGTGAGCGCGTTCAGCGCCGTCGCCGCCACCATGACCGCTGCGGATCTCGAGCCTCGACTGCTGGCTGGCCGTGAGCGTGATCTGGACCCAGCCGTGGTCGATCATGCACGCAGCCTCCTCGGGCCAACCGGACGCCTTGTTGTCCTGCGCGTCCAGCCAGCGATTTGAGACGCCTCCGCGGAGGGGCCGGTGCCACGCTGAGCCGGCGTTTGGGGACGGAGAGCGCCTGGGTTATAGAGACGGTCAGACGTGATGTTCGGGGACAGGCGGCAGTAGGTCGCCCGCTCGGATCACCCGTATAACCGGCAGGGATACTCATGAGGCGGGAACGAACCCGTGTGACGAGTCGGCATCCACCGGAGGATGAGGCGTCATGGGTAGCGTCCGCGGTTCTGATTCGGTGGCACTCACCGGTCGGGCGGAGACCTCGTCGGAGCTGTTGGCGCAGCTCTGACAGAAGTCGGGTCCGCCGTCCCGGCGAGTGCGTGCCACCCCTTGCACACCTTGAGGAAGGAAGGGATGGCTATGACCATCGTAGAAGGCGCGCGTTCTGTCACGGGCGGCGTGGACACCCACGCCGATGTGCATGTCGCGGCTGCGCTCAACGAGCTCGGCGCACTGTTGGGCACGGAGTCGTTCGCCACAACACCCGCGGGCTACGCCGACCTGTTCGAGTGGCTCGAGGCGTTCGGGCCGCTGACCAAGGTCGGTGTCGAGGGCACCGGTTCGTATGGCGCGGGGTTGACGCGGTCGCTGCTGGCCCGTGGCATCGACGTTGTCGAGGTTGACTGTCCGAACCGCAAGGACCGCCACCGCGCCGGCAAGTCCGACGCGATCGACGCCGTCTCGGCGGCCCGCGGGGCGCTGTCGGGCGCGGCCCGGGGGTTGCCGAAGGGCGGGGCCGGGCCGGTGGAAGCGATGCGGGTGTTGTTGGTTGGTAAGCGGTCGGCGCGCTCGGAACGGGTGCGGGCCTTGAACCAGATGCGCCAGCTCGTGTTCGTCGCGCCCGATGACATCCGAGCCCGGTTCTACGGGCTCAATGTGCATCAGCTCTCCCGTCGGGCGGCGGCGATGCGCCCTCGGCCCGGGAACCCGGTCGATCACATCACGCTGCTGACGTTGCGCGAACTGGGCCGCCGGGTCGTCCGGCTGGACGAGGAGATCGGCCGGCTCGACGAGCTGCTCGAACCGGTCGTGGCCGCTCACGCTCCCGACCTGTTGAACGTCTTCGGCTGCGGCCCGTTCGGCGCCGCCACGTTGTGTGTGGCCGCCGGAGACCGGCCCGAACGGATCCGTAGCGAAGCGGCCTGGGCGCACATGTGCGGCGTCGCCCCGATACCAGCCGGTTCGGGCAAGACCAACGGTCGGGTCCGCTTGAACCGGGGCGGGAACCGTCAGGCCAACGCCACGCTGCATCGCATCGTGGTCGTGCGCATGGGTCACGACGAGGCCACACGCACCTACGTGAGCCGCCGTCGCGACGAAGGCCGCAACACCGCCGAGATCATGCGTTCGCTGAAGCGCTACGTCGCCCGGGAGACGTTCAAAGCCCTCCCGCGCTCCTCGTAGCCTCACCAAGTTCTGGTGTGGGTCTGGCTCAATAACCGGCTGGCGCGAAGTTCTGTTGCCTCGATATCGACATGCCGGCCCACACCATTTTCGCAACCGCGGACAGCGTGGCTTACTAGAAGCATGCCCACCAGTGGCTCATCCCTGTCGTGCCCGCCCACGCCGCGAACAGCACCTTGACATCATTAGAAGCTTCGTTACGTGACGTCCGTGGTCGGTTCTTAGGGGATGGGGCTGGGCGTCGTTCGGGGGCATTGCGCCGGGCTCAGCTCTGGGGCCTCGCTCCCGACCACGTGATGGCATCGGCGGCGGCGAGGTCGGTGAACACCAGTACCGACTCATCGGCCGCGTGGTACTCGAGGCGCTCGCCCGGGGTCTCGTAGATCTCACCAGCAACGAGCAGCACCTCTTGCCCGTCGACCTGAAGGAGGACCTCGCCGATGTCACCGCGGTCGCTGTGGCGCAGGCGAATGTTGGACACCGCGCCCAAGGGAAGGTCGTCGAAGGCTCGCCACCGGAAGATGCCGTCCCACACCGCACGCTCTGCCTTCGCAGCACGGGCCTGCAGCCCCCACTCGCAGTCGTTCTGGTAGGTCAGCACCTCTATGGCTTCTCCGTGATCGAGGTCGGCGAGCAGGACCATGACATGCAGGCAATGGACGCTCGGGTCGTCGAACACGGGATGCCCGTCGGGGCCCTCGAGCCTGAGCGCCATTTCGACGCCCGACCAGCCCTTCACGTGGCGGCCCTCAACGGCTTCAAAGGCCTCCCGCTTCTGCCTGACCCATTCGGACACGAGTCCATCGTGCCCCACGAGCGCTCCAACCCGCCCGTTGCATCGTGTTTGCCCACGCACGCCTTCCCGGCGATCTGCCCGCTCGCGAATCTGCGTTATGCCCGCGTGATCGGGGACGTCTCTGGGCGCCAGATCGGCCTAGGCGAGCACGGATCTGGTTCAGCCGCGGTCATGGGTCGGCACAGTGAATCGCGGCCTGCCACCTCTGTCGCAGTTGCCGCTGGTGACCACCTCAGCGGTTGCGGGACAGGTCCTCGTTCGGCGCCCAGTTGCGCCGCGCAGTCAGCCGGCCCGGGGTGACCTCGCCTGTCCAGATGTTCCGAACGTGGCCTGGGGACGGTGCGGTCAGCGAGCGTCCGTTGCGGGGTAGGACGCCCCCACAGCAACGACCTCGACACGAGCGTGTCGCGAAATGGGGGAGCGCCGCCATGACCATCGAGGGGTCTTCTTCGCAGGGGCGAGAGGTCACCGAGTCGGAGCTGCGATCGACCTTCGCCGAGTACGTGAGCCTTGACGAGTGGCCACCCGAGCTCGGGGCACCGGTGCGGAAGGTCGTGGACAGCGCGATGCTGTTTCCGGGCGACGCGCAGTACTTCGAGTACGCGATGGACGAGGCCGCTCAGCGCTTCGTCGGCCTGATGGGTATGACGCTGCCCGAGGATCCGACCGAGCGAACGGCGCGGTTGGCGCAGATCCGCTATCCCCGGCCGGAGGCGGGAGACACCGAGACGAACCCGGGCCAGTGGCGGGCCGTCGTCGTGTTCCCCCGTACTCGGGTCGTGCTCTTCGCGTCGGCGCACGACGCTGCCGAGTTCGCCGAGCTGCGCAGCCGTCTCGTCGTGAAGCCAAGCACGCCACCCGGGGAAGAATGAGCGCCGCTGACACGCGCCGTTGCCGCGCCGAGGTGCGTGAAGAAGCGGTTGGAGGACCTGCGGCGTAGCCGGCCATCAGTGACGCAAGCGTTGAGCTGGACCGCGTGCATCAACCGCGCGATAGGAGACGGTCTCAGCGCTGGCACCGTCGAGTAGCTTCCGGCTAGCTGTGGATCGGCTCAGGTTCCGAGGCGGTTCGACTACGGCGTCGAGTTCGTCGAACGGCGAGGATCCCAGCCCCCATGAGCATGACGGCAGCGGCACCCGCAACCACAAAGGGCGGCCAACTCTGCTGGACCTTCGCCATGCTGCTTCGTGCGAACGTTCGAGCGGGATTCTCGATGGTCGAGCCGTCCACGAACCTGGTTCCAGCCGCACGCTGCTCGGCGCCGCACATCGGGTCGACAGGCTCCGTCGAGTACCAGGCAAAGGCAGTCGACTGCCACACCACGCCGGTGCCGCTCTTCGTTGCCGTGACCTCGTAGCGATCACCGTCGTGTAACGCGCCCACCTCCCCAGGCGGGTAGCCGACTCTGATCGTTGCCCCCGGGGCAGGCCAATCGATCGGTTCAGTCTCACGAACTGGTGGCACCGAGAGGCGCGCCGACGGCTCTGTCGATACGACTTCGTCGATCTGAAGCGTGGCGGTCGACGAGTCCTCGTCAACGCGCTGCACCGACCCCCGGAAGGTCATCGATGGCCAGAGGATGGTCTGACATGCCCACGCCGGCGAGGTAGTACCGAGAACGGCGCCCGCCACCGCTAGCAGTGGAACGATGTACCACCCCCGCTGCGACATCACGCTTCTCACCCTAGATCGGACCTCGAGCCGAACCCTGTGCGGTCTGATCAGACCTCAATCGGTGTCCGATGTCCCTGGCCTTTTCGGCGCCCTACCGCGCCCCGAAGGATTCGATCAGACCGGGAAATATTGATCGGGGACAGAGTCCCGCTCGAAGTGAGGCGATGCGGGCATAACAACGTCTCGATCACCCGTGCGACGCGAGCTGATGGGCCGTTATCTCTAGTCCTTTGGCGGTTCCGTTCGTTGGCCTGCGGGTCTGCGTGGGCGACATGTCGTCGACGCAGATGATCAGGGGTGGTGGGTGCGGTTCTTGCCGAGGGCCTGGGCGAGTTGG
>Ga0209023_10006836_pt1 | contig 11892 bp, 13 predicted proteins | sample LakOneMetagenome_FD_187468 | JGI IMG/M metagenome (GOLD analysis project Ga0209023, IMG submission 187468) | Freshwater and sediment microbial communities from Lake Erie, Canada (SPAdes) (version 2) | ecosystem: Environmental > Aquatic > Freshwater > Lentic | place: Lake Erie, Canada...
GCTTGACGCATTTTAATGAAATCTATAGCATTGCCGACCTATGCGGATGTGGCGGAATTGGTAGACGCACCAGTTTCAGGTATTGGCGAGTAAAATCGTGGAGGTTCAAGTCCTCTCATCCGCACCAATTTAGCAGTTCCATGCAATGCCAAGCATAACTAAAACCCCTAGAGCCATAAGGCTTTAGGGGTTTTTTGTTGTTCCGTGGAATCCCGTGCGGTACACTGCAATCCTAGGTGTTTTGGTGGTATGGCTGGTGGTATGAATCTCGGCATGCAGAAGATGCCCAGACTGAAAATTTGCAGGTGAGCGAATGCTGACGGAAGTTCAAATAAAAAAAGCAAAACCGCCAATTGAAGGAGAATTCAGTCCTAAAAAGCTGGTTGATCAGCACGGGCTTCAACTTCATGTGTTTGCAACAGGTCGCAAAACTTGGATTTTTGATTATCGAATAAATGGGAAAAGAAAGTCTTATACCCTTGGTAGTTACGACTTCATTAGTTTAGCTGATGCGAGGTCGCAACATGCACAACTCCGTTTGAAAGTTGAACAGGGCGTCGATCCGAGTGAAGAGAAAAAAGCTAAAAAACTTCGTGCATTGCAGATAATGCCGCTAAGTGATTTGATTGATTCGTACCTTCGACATGACTCGATAACCCATAAGGGCGCGAGGTGGGAAGCTGTGCGGTTAGAAAAAATCAAACGTGATTTTCCTGAGATATGCAAAAAGCCCACGGATGAGGTTGATCAGCTAGATATGATCAATTTTAGGGATGCCAGAAAGAAACAAGTTAGTTCTCCATCCGTAGCAAGAGAAATGCAGCTTTTGGGCAGCGTATTCCGTTATGGCATTCGCGAATTGCGAATTATAAAGAATAGCCCATTAAAGGACGTCGATAAGCCCCCAAGTAACCCTCATAGAGAGCGCAGAATCTCTGATGAGGAGATTGAGGCGGAAATCGCCGCACATGGCTATAAACGCGATTCTCGCCCAATTTTGAAAAAACATCAGGCTGCGTGGGCATTTCTTTTTGCAATTGAAACTGCAATGCGAGAAAGTGAAATTTGCGGCATGTTGAAAACGAATATTTTTCATGACTATGTGTTGTTGACCGATACCAAAAATGGAACTGCGAGGAAAGTACCGCTTAGCCATTACGCAAAATTTCTTTTGACACTGGTTGATCATTTGGATGATGTACGGGTAATCACTATTGATCCTGATAGTTTATCCACGACGTTCAGGAAGCACACCAAGTTAGCAGGTCTGGTAGACCTCCGCTTCCATGATGCTAGGCACGAAGCATGTACTCGATTGGCGCAAAAATTAGATTTGCATGATCTGGCAAAGGTGACAGGGCATAAGGACTTGCGGATGTTAATGCGTTATTACAATCCAACGGCAAGTGAGTTAGCCGACAAAATTAATGGCAAAAAAGAAGAATAACTGAATGAATAGTCCATCTCCATTCCCCGCGAAACTTGCAATTTACACACTAAAGCAGGCTGCTGCTGAGTTAAGCATTCACTCTAATAGAGTGAATATAGATGAGTCATATTTACTCCATCTTGCTGCGACTGGTGCAATTTCTTTATCTATTGCAATGAGCGATCAATACAAACACAAATGTCATGTACATAACTTTGTAAATTATAAATTCATTCCCATGTTCAGAGGTCAAGTAAATAACTATTACAAGCCCAAACCCAAAGGCGAACGCAATCACAAACGCAATCCCCAAATCAAAAGCTTAGGTAATTGCGATTATTGTGTTGATCGTGCGGCTGCATACTATATGGTTGATAAGAATGATCTTAGTAAATTTTTAAATGTTAATGCCGATACAATTCAGGGTTTGATTTCTTCTGGTCAGGCAAGTCAGACAGTTTTTAATGATTTCTTTATTTATGATCCATCCGATGAGATTAAAAGTAGACTGGATTCATATATTGAAGATATTCAGCAAGATCGAGATGCAGGCACAATTGGTATCGAGCGAATATTGTCTGATAAATCATTTTCCTCTCTCAGCGAAGAGTTGCAAGCGAAAGTATTAAAAGAAATACCAAAAGTCATTAAAAGTCATTCGATAGAAGTTGAAGACTTTATCCGTTACCAATTTGACCAAGGTTGCTGGAATTTTGGGCTGATAAATCGGAATCATTTTGGTGATCGAGTTCCATTTATTGAAAGCCTCAATGAGCCAGTTGAATTGTGTGAGATTGAAATTTCAATAAATGATCTTTTTATAGTCAAGCCTGAGTTTGAAAGAATTCTTAATAAAGAATTCAGAACGCCAAAATCAAGCGATCTTGTTCATGGCACAACTGATGAAGAGGAACTAAAAATAAATGCAAGATTCCCAAGTGCAATTTTAGAAGCTTGCAAGTCTCTTAAGTTGAACCCTTACTCCTTGAATACTGGTAATCGATCAACCAATAAAGCAATCAAGGAGTGGTTCAAGAGTCGATCTGAATATAAAGATTTAACTGATGATTATGAAACGTTCAGGAAATATCTTAGGAAATACATTCAAAAATTACAAGATCAAGAAAATTCGTTGTAGGAATCAAATCCCGCGGAAGTGTGAGCTGAGTTTATAGCCATCCAGAAATCTGGATAGAGTAGCCTCTGTTTGTTTTAAATCAAAGTTATCCACATCAGTTTGTGTCTTTTTAATTATAAATCTATAAAGTCTTTTTAGTGGCTCACCGATGAGCTGTATTTGATATTCAAGCGGATCATTGACGAGACGTATTCAAAATGTCACAGCTCATGGACGATACGGATCACACATGAGCTGTGTATAACTTTAAGTCTGGGTCTGTATGTTTCCTTCGATTGCTTGCCTCGAAAGCCGAAGCTAATTGCTTCCTCATAGCTAGGGGTAGTTTTTCAAGATCACTGATCATTTGATGCACGTTAAAGTTCATCGCTTGATCGTGTAAGTGAGTAACATTGACCTGTAAGCTTTCAATGTGAACAATTTTGGCATCAGAAAACGCCCCTGTTAACAATACATTTTTTAAATCAGCAACAGCTTCTTTGACACCTTTTGGCAGGTAATCCCAAGTTGCAACAGCAGAGGGTTTGCCAGCGTCGTCTGTAATCTCAATTTTTTCGCGTAACTTATAAACATTACAGCGACCTTTTTTTGACTTTAAAATGTAGTTCAAATTTTCTAAAACTTTCAGTTCTCGTTTCACTTGTGCAATAGAAATCCCAGACTTCAGCGCAATGGTTTCAATCGCTGGAAAGGAAAGCCCCGTCGAATAATTGGTATGCGCCTTGATGACCAAATAAACCTTAACGGCTGAACCTGATAGTTTGGCTAACTCACCCGTATCAACCATTGCTTTAAACATGTGAAACCATTGAGTTTGAGCTTGGAGAGTCTCTTTCTTTGTATTTGAGGAAGCTATTCCATGAGATGTACTCATATTTCACTCCCCATACGATTCTTTAGCCCGTTCATTCAGCCACGTTTGCACCTCGCTAAGACGCCATGCGGTAACATGATCAGACAGCTTTATCGGTTTAGGAAAAAAGCCTTCCTGCACCCAGCGCCAGATGGTAGTTTTACCCACACCAACAAGCCCTTTTGAAGCAGGTTTCGCACTGACTCTTTTGATTTTTCCTTTATTCAGCCCACTCTTATAGATGTGAAACTTTTCAGGTTGCTCGGGAATATTAATTAGATCGTTCATCCGAACCAAAACATCATGTGACATTGCACGGAACTCCATAGGACTGTATGGGATTCAGTGTGAGTGGGACTCAAAATGGGAGCAACATGGGATTTGGGGGGGATTCTAGTGGGATAGATGGGGTGGTTGTTTTTTAGCCGCAAGTGAGATTACACCTGCTCTAATTTCTCAACCACCTTAAAAGTGACTTGGTTATTTAATTGCATGAAGTGCTTTTGATCACATTCGATTTGCTCGTTTTTTTTAGCGCAACATTGCTATGCTTGTAATTCAAGTAATAAAATCTATTGAATAAATGACCTCTTGGAAGTGATGGTGCTATATTGCCTCAAACGGAAGAAACAACTTTTGGTTGTCTAACCAAAGATAAATTCAATCCGTTATAGTCATAGTAATTCAAAAAATATTTTTTAGAGAAATACATGAAGGACGATTTTTTAGTTTGGAAATTTGAGGCTTTCAGGGAATATTTGTCATATGAAGTCTTGAGAAATACAGCTCAAGTACTATCACTTTATGAAGGAGAGGATTTTAACATTAGAAATAATAAAATCATGCAAATGCAGGATCTTCTATCGTTCAGAACCAATAAAGATACTTGGTTACCAAATAGATCAGGTGAAATCTATATAAATGTAAACATTGAGGGTGATGTCTATAGAAACAAAGGCAGATTGTTAACCTCTATGCTCCTAATCTACCCAAAAGATTTATCTGATAACAAGATAAGGCTTACTGAATTTGGAAAAAAACTAGCGACTGGGTATATATCAAAAAAATATTTTTTCGATTTTATAATTGGTAATTATAAATATCCTCACCCAGCTTACGCAGAAGATTTTGATAAATGGAAAGAAAAAGGAATCGTTTTACTACCTTTCATTATTATACTTCAAGTGCTTATGAAGCTTAAGGAAAAGGACATAAATTTCTTAACAACAAATGAGGTTGCATATTTTATTTATAAAACACCGAATCATAAAAATGTAGATAAATATATGAGTGAAATCATCGAAACAAGAATTTCGGATAAAATATTGGATGTGACAAGTTCTGATTTAATCACACGAAAAATTAATGACATATTTGGTTTTTTGGTTCTATCAGGCTATATCAATCAAGTAGGAAAAGGAAAATTTGAAATTAATTTAGAAAGAAAAAAATCAATTGAAGATTGTATTGACAGCGCGTTAATGAAATATTTAGGAGAACATAGTTAATGAGTTTAGCAGAAGAGTTTAACAATATGAGTAAATATAGTTCGGATGAAAAGGACACATCAGTACCACTACAAGACAACCTCTTTGAAAATATCAATTCCTGCGTAAATACTATCTTGTATGGTCCCCCAGGTACAGGGAAAACATATACAGCTTTAATGAAAATTGATGAGCTTAAAAAAAGTGGGAGGCTTGGAGAGGTATTAATCATTCAATTTCACCCTCAATATACATATCAAGATTTTATAGAGGGCTACAAATTTGATGGAAATAATTTTAAATATACAAAAGGAATTTTTTTAGATTTTTGTGAAAAAATTAACAATGATAAATTAAATATTTTATATATTGATGAAATTAATCGAGCTGATCTATCCTCAGTTTTTGGTGAGCTTTTGTATTTAATGGATAAGGATTCAAATAAAAAAGTATTGTTACCATTAAGCGGAAATGAGTTTTCATTACCAGAAAATTTAATAATTATAGGTAGCATGAATAGCTCGGACAAAAGTATATCACTAATTGATTTTGCGCTAAGACGGCGATTTAATTTTATTTTTGTACCTCCAAGCCTAAGTGGCTTTAATGATATTTTATTAACCAAAGAAATAGATCAAAATTTTGACGTAATTAAATATTCAAGGTTTTTTCAAGTTATTAATTCCAGAATCTTAAGGCATCCATTATTAGGTAAAAATATGACTTTGGGTCATAGTATGTTTTTTAGTAAAAGTAACGTTATTTCTAATGAATCGGTATTTAGAGCTCTAAATTCAACAATCATTCCTCAAATTGAGTCTTATTTTGGGGCTGAAAATCATACGGAAATTTCTCAAATTCTAACCCCTGAAGTAGCCGAAAGTATAATGCATGGAAAACAGGTCTCCCCAGAAAAAATGCAGCGTCTAATAGATGTTGTTGCCTCTTCTATAGAGGAGGTTTTATTTTGAGAACAACATACTCATTAAGACATTACGAAAGCCTATCTTTATTTCGTATTCAAAGAGATCTTGAGCTACCAGACATTATATCTTTAAAGGCTGAGATTGAAGAAAAGTTAAGGAGTTTCTATAAGAAGTATCTAATACAGCCAGTAAGTTTGGTTTTTTCAGTTAAAACTAATGAGTATTTGCTGAATATAGATCACTCATATGTCGGAAATATTGTTTTTAGAAAATTTGTTATAAAAATAATTCCCAAACATATAGGCCTATCAACTGAAAAAATCCTGAAATTGGCTGCTTATATTGGTCAAGAAAATCAAATCATTTCCAATAATAATTTTTTTAAAGATTATCAAGGAAGTGATGATTCAATAAACTCATTAGATATTTTCTACAACTTCTTTATTGATAAAGTAGCTGAATGTATTAGAAATGGACTAATCAATGGTTTTATTTCAAACAAAAATACCTCGACAGAGTTAAAGGGCACTTTGGACATAAATAAATATCTAATCTCACCCGTGCCAAAAAACCTAGTTCACCAAATAGTCAAGACAAGATCACCTGATGTAAAAATTAACAGGCTAATTAAAAGCCTAGTTTTAGACATCACCAAAAAATCAAAGAAATCAGATTTGTTAATAAAATCAAGGGCTATTCTGCGCAATCTTTCTGATGTTAGTACTTTTAAACTCCCCCTTTTTTTTGAAAAAAGCGACTTCAAAACTAACAGTCTACAACGGAGTGATTACGAAGTAATTCTTGATTTAGCTGAAATTTTAATTAATGGATTTGACCCTGACTCCCATGAAGATATAGGGTTTACTCCAGAATATATTATCAACTTGGATTTACTATTTGAGAAAATCTGTTATTTTTTTATATCAGATACTTTAAGTAAAGACTACTTTAAAGTTAATTACCAATCCGAACATCCACATATTTTCTCTGAGCTTGGTTTGAGTGGTAAAATAATTCCTGATATTTACCTCTCCTCTGTCAATTTGGAATTTAAAAACAAGAAAGTCATATTGGATGCCAAAAATAAAGTTTCAGCCTTGGAGTCTTCTTTTAGGGTTAGTACTTCTGACATATATCAACTTAAGTATTATTCACAAGTTTTGAATACTAAGTATGTAATTCTTCTCTATCCTGGAACCGCAAGCAATGCTTCAAAGTATGCCTTGAAAGGCTCTCAAGGAGATCTCGAATATAAGAAAACATGCTTGACTAGAATTAGAAAGCTGCATGAAAATAATCAGATAGTCGAATGTGGGGGAACGTTTTTTATTTTATGGCGTGTTAACTTAGAGGGTTCATTAAAAGATACAAAAAGCTCTTTTAATGAGTTCTCTAATTTACTTTCTGAAATTATGATCGATGACCATATGTTTAAAAAATAGGTAATTGATTAGATTCAATATCGTTATCCAAATACTTCTTGCTATTGGCGTACTGTTTAGAAAGCTCAGCTAAAGATGTGCAGGGATCAAGTTCCGTGTGAATTCTGTGCTCAAATTTATCTGAAGTTTTTATGCCGAAAACGATACGCATTATCTCTCTACCTAAGTTCTCAGCTAATAACGGCGGAACAGCATTCCCTACCTGCGTAAATTGTCTAGCAACACTACCAATAAACTTATAATCATCTTTAAAAGTCTGGATCCTTGCGGATTCACGTACCGTCATTGTGCGAGGAGTTAAAGGATGTAAATGAGACCGTCCTCCTCCTTTTGATCCACCAGCAATAATAGTTTTACTTGGTTTGAGTGGATTTAATCTATCGACTCGACCTTTAGGCTCTCTTTGTCCATAAGCAAGTTTTTCGTAACGTAATACGGATTCTTCTTTATGTTCGCGGGAGGTGTGATTCAGGTTAAATACGTCTAAATTAATTAATGCTTGGCTTACTGTTGTCCAATATGGAGCTCTATCTTTAAAGTGTGTTGGTAGTGGTAAGCTTGGAAACGAGCACGATGTATCCAATGTACCCCAAATAATGCATCTTTCTCTAAATTGTGGAACCCCAAAATCTACAGCATTTAACGTAGCTGGTTTTGTATGTCTATACCCTATATCTCTTAACTCTTGTAAAGATTTATTCAGTTGCAGTCCTCCATCAATAGTTAATAAACCAGGGACATTTTCTATAACAAAAACTTTAGGTTTGAACCATTTTATATACTCAATGTAATCAAATAGTAATGTACCTTTCTCTTGGTCATTAAAACCTTTTCTCTTGAATTGATCATCAGTTTTCAGGAACCTTTGTGAGGCAGCCATACTGAATGGTTGACATGGTGGTCCCCCCGCTAGAACATCAATTTCTCCTGGGTTTAATCCTATAATTTTAGAGAATTCTTCAGGAGATATTTTTTTTATATCACCTGAATAATTGGGAGGTCCAACGATGATAGCTGAAGGATTATTATATCTTAAAGTATCACAAGCCCATTCTTCCAAGTCCATACAAGCATGAACTTGGAAACCAGCCGCCTTAAAACCTTCATCTAAACCACCAGCGCCTGTAAAAAGCGACACCATAACTGGTTGGATATTGCTTAATAATTTCATATTTCAAAATCTTGTGTTTAAAAAGTGTGAAAGAGCGGATAGAACAAACATTGTGATGGTTTTTTCATTGCAACTGTTGGGTGGCTAGGTTGGATGTGTCACAATTGCATGCCTGTCATAACTCATCGAATGTAAGTAAGTTTTCTTCAGATGACCTAAGATAATTCAAAAATTGATTTAATGCAATTAAAATTTCATTGCAATAGAGGAAAAAGTAATGGTTATTTGCAAGTTGCCCATTCTCCTTGCTGAAAGAAAAATGCGTGTAGCAGATTTAATTCGAGGGACTAACATCAATAAAACAACATTACACAAGCTCTATAATGAGGAGCTTACACGAATTGATTTGGATACAGTTGATCGCATTTGCAATTTCTTGGATATACAAGTAGGTGATTTATTTGTTTTTGAAAAAACACAATAGCCTTATATTTTCCATTAAAAGTTAGAACGGTGAAGTTCTTCATATTTGAATTTTGCTAGTAAATAAATCGATATACAGGTAGAAATAATTTTTCCTTTGCTAACGGAATCTGACAAATTTTCAAGGGCTGTGCTGCAATGTGAAGGCTAATCAAGCTGTATCACGGTCAAATAGCCGCCCAATCCTGCACCTGTATCAATAAAATGTACATTGCCAAACATAGCAGGTGCATCAATCGCGTTATGACCAACGATGACTTGATGAGCATCGCTGATATGCGTTTGCCAGTTGTTTAGGATTCTGTCTCGACTCCATTGGCTAAACCCCTTCAATTTGCTTAATTCATTGCCAAATGCCAAGGGCAGACGTGCAATGAATTGCTTCCAAGAATCGGTAGGGCAGTCGGCGTGAACTAAACCGACCAGACCACTTTTGGTTTCCACATCCAAGGCAACAGGAAGTCTTTCAAATGCATTCGCATAGATACTCAGCTCATCATCCGATAAAGTGATTGCCCATTCCCCGCCAACGCTTACCATCTGCTCCACACTGATATTTTTTTGACAGAAGTGCAGGAACATTTCTTCATGGTTGCCACGGATAGCATGAAACCAAGGTTTAGCCAGCCATTCTAAACAGCGTTCTGATTCGTAGCCTCGATCTACTAAATCCCCCACGCTAAAGAGTCGGTCGGTCTGTTCGTTAAAATTGACCGCATCTAGTGCGCTCTGCAACTCGCTATAGCAACCATGAATATCACCAACGGCAAAGTCTCGACCAAGGATGTTCAGGTCAAAATGTTTTACGCGATTCATAGATGAAATTTGGCTCATTTGGGTTCCTATTTTTATATTTGTAGTATCAATAATAAGCCTAAATTTGATTTTACAAATGTGATTACATGGTAAAGTGATAATGACAAAAACAGTGAGGGATTTTTATGAATAACCCAAACGATAAATCAGTAAACACTAGCAAAGAAGAAGCTACGACTCAAAAATTATACGATGTTTTTGATGAAGTCCTAGAGGCATCTCAAGACCCCGATAATCACCCAGCATTTGAGCAATTACGCCAACATCTAAACGACCACTCAAGATAGAGTAGGTAGTTTTAGTTCTACTAATTTGTTGTTCACTAAATCTATGTGAGCAGGTTTCGCCATCGCTCGCAATAACAACAATGTTTGAATTGAGGCGACATATCCTTTCTGACTATAACCATCGCTACCGTTATTAAGCTGACTAGAGTTAGAAATAATATCCTGCAATTCGTTAATCAAATCTTGCATAGATTCGAGTTTTTGCTGCATCTCCCTTAATTCACTCAACACTGCTGGATGACTATTCTCTCGCTCATCTAGGATTTTTTTCAAATAGGTTGCTGGCTTCATTCCCGCCACAATGGCTCGCCATTCATAGGTCATATATTGTTCAAATGACATTCTTACTGCAACTACGCGCGATCCACTCATATTAGCACCGATTGTTTACAGATCGTAAACATTATTATTTATATAAATCAATATTTTAGATTAAATTTGTTTACAAATCAACATGCTTTTAGATTTTATTTGTTTTCTAAAATTTGCGTGTAGTATTATGTTTTTATTGAATATTTTTGTGATATTTTTGAATCCTGACTAGGTGCGTATGGTGTATACGTTTTTTTGCCCTAAATAGCCTCATTTTTTCTCATCTATAAAACAATTGAATTGCATGTTTATTGATCGTTTTTCGCTTCTAAGGGCGTTTTCTATCATTTCTCTATCGGTTCATCTGTTTCCTTTGCGTATTCTTGGCAATTTATTAGCGTTTTCTTTGCATTTGATCTTGAGTGTGTGCAATTTATTAGCATATTCTATGCAAATTTGGCTTATAGTCGTTTACTTACTCCTTTAAAGTTCATTCATTGCTAGAGGGTTCATTTATGGCAAAAAAAAGTAAAATTTTCATCCAGCTTTTACCTGTAATCAATGGATACAAGCAACAAGGATTTACATATCCAGAAATAGTGGTTTTGTTGAAAGATAATCATGATTTAGATTTGTCGGTAAACACGCTCACAAATTATGTTTGGAGATATGAAAAAGAAAAAATGACAGAAAATGCAGTTGTTGTTAAAGAGCAGCCAAAGCAAGAAGCGAATTTTTTGAGTAAACCAGCAATTGAACCAAGTAAATCAGCGAATGATATTCAAGATATTAATGCGGATAAATTGGAAACACTTAATGCGGGATTCAACAAGAAACAACAGCAAAAGGCAGTAGTTGAAAGTTATTTTGGTGAAACACCTGCTTTTGATCCAACTAAATATATGGAAAAAGAACCTGATTCAACTTTTGAAATGGATAAACCCACTTTTGAGGCGCAATTTGGTTCAGAGGAGTATAAAAAAGAGATTAACGAAAGAAATGCTAAATACTTTCAAAGGCCAATTGGTTTAAGCAAATTAAAAAGAAATTAATCCAAACCAATTCAGTACCTAAAATTTAAGGATGATGGGAAGTGAAGCAAATATTTGAATGGATGAATGCTAATCGTCCATTATGGTTTTTTGGAGCAATAGGGGTTGTTCTAGGCATGCGTCTTGGGTTTTGGGTAGTTATCGATCCAAATCACGTTTACACCCTGCATGACCTGTTATGGGGCTACCATTCCAGTAACTCACCAAGTTTGTTCTCGCACATTCATTAAAATTAGCCCTAATAGTATGCGCCCTCTTTCTGGTTACAAAAATATTAAGCGCAAGACTAAACACTTTGTAGCTTGAAGATTGGTGGTATTATTTGTGGTATTAATTCTTAAAAACTTTATTAAGTATTATTAATCAATGTATTATTGGTTTATTTCCGTGCCTCTCATCCGCACCAAATTTGATTGTGTTCACATGATCAAAAAAGCCCAAGTCTGATTGATTTGGGCTTTTTTTATGCGTGCTATTTGAGTCAGTTAGCGGATTGATGTGTCGGTATCTGTTGCCGTTGATGTGATCTCGGACAGTGAATTTGTTACGTCGCTTT
>Ga0209023_10006837_pt1 | contig 11891 bp, 8 predicted proteins | sample LakOneMetagenome_FD_187468 | JGI IMG/M metagenome (GOLD analysis project Ga0209023, IMG submission 187468) | Freshwater and sediment microbial communities from Lake Erie, Canada (SPAdes) (version 2) | ecosystem: Environmental > Aquatic > Freshwater > Lentic | place: Lake Erie, Canada | collected...
CCGGGCATGGCCACCTACCGCATCGAAGTCGGCCACGCGAACGGCGTCAAGCCGGGCAACATCGTCGGCGCCATCGCCAACGAAGGCGGGATCGAGTCGAAGTACATCGGCCGCATCGAGATCTACGACGACTTCACCACGCTGGATCTGCCGGACGATCTGCCGAAGGACCTGGTGGACCACCTGAAGACCGTATGGGTGGCGGGGCAGCAGCTGAACATCACGCGCGATGGCGAGGAGCCGCCAGCGAAGAAGGCAGCGGGTCCGAAGAAATCGTTCGGTGCCGAACGCCGGATGGCGGAGAAGCCGGGGTTCAAGAAGCCGCGCAAGTCGTAATAGCTGCGGCTGACGCGTAGGGTGGGCACTCCGTGCCCACGCGGTACGTGCTGGTCCGCGAGTCCGCGGCAGACAAGATTCGTTCCGCGGCGTTCGCCATCATCGTTGCGCTAACGATGTTCTCTTGGATGCTCTGCCATGTGAATGCGGCCCGGATCAATGCCGGGCCGCGTCGATGCGTCGTTCCGCGTGGGCACGGAGTGCCCACCCTACGTTGATGCGGCCCGGATGAATGCCGGTCGCGTCGATGCGTCGTGCCGTCAGTGAGCCGCTGCCAACTCCGGTTTCGCGTGCGGCACGCTCGCCCCATCCTTCACCAGCAGCCACAGCACGCTCGACACCGCCAGGCACCCGCCGCAAATCAGGAACAGAACACTCTTGTCCGCCGCGTCCTTCAGCACGTAGCCGATCGCCGTGGTCGCCAGCTGCGGCAGCACCACCGACAGGTTGAACAAGCCCATGAAGAAGCCCATGCGGCGCTTGTCGACCTTTTCGCTCATGATCGCAAACGGCAGGCTGACCACCGCCGCCCAGCCGATCCCCACCACCGCCATCAGCACGTACAGCGACGCCGGCGTGCGCGCGAACAGTGCGATGCCGAAATAACCGAGCGCCATGACCGCGATGCAGCCGGCCTGGGTGCGCACCCGCCCGATGCGCGCGCCGAGCGGCGCCAGCACCAGGGCCGGCAGCACGAAGCCGACCACGTTCATCACCGCGAACGAAATCGCGATCACATGGCCCGACTGCGCGGCCGCTTCGGCGAACGTGGCGCCGGCAGTCACCACGTGCTGCTGGATAAAGGCGATGATGTAGACGAACATCGCCTGCACCCCGAACCAGCTGAAGGCATGCGCCGCCCACAGCTTCCACAGTTGCGGCCAGTCGGTCGACGTGGAGGAGGGCGCGGACGCCTCCTGCACGGCAGGCGCCAGTTCGCGCGGCTCGGCGACCAGGAACACCGGCAGCACCGAGAAGGCCAGCACGATCACCACGCCCACCGAGATCAGCGCATAGTTGTCGATGAAGGCGCCGATCAGGTAAGCCATCACGCCCCAGAAGCCGGAGATCGTCTGCATCCAGGTGTAGCCGCGGGTGCGTGCCTGGCCTTCCGGCGTGACGTCGGCGATCAGCGAGCGCGTGGGGTTGAAGCTGATGTTGATCGACAAATCCAGCGTCAGCGCGACGATCACCGCGATCACCAGCAGGTTGGTCACGCCCAGCAAATCCGCCACGACTTCGATGCGCGGTAGCAGGAACACCGACAGCGCGGCGAGGGTGCCGCCGATCAAAATGAAAGGCCGGCGCCGGCCGCCCCAGAACCAGGTCTTGTCGCTGATGAAGCCGATGATCAGCTGGCCCAGGATGCCGGCCAGGGGACCGGCGGCCCAGACGATGCCGATCTCGTGGATGTCGAGGTGGTATTTTGTGCTCAGCAGCCAGCTGAGCGCGGAAATCTGGATGCACAGGGCAAAGCCCATGGCGGTCGCCGGCAGGCTGGTCAATGCATAAAATGAATTGCTGAGCCGACGCTGCATGTCGAGCATGGTGTCTCCGATCGTTTTATCGTGTTATTTGACTACAAAACCCAGTGACGGGTCTGCGGACATGCCGATTCTACTATGTCAGTGTCAGATTGACACTCGGAAAACGCCATGTTATTTTGCTACAAATTTACCCTGCAACCCGCCCGTCCTCCCGGCCTTCCGGACGGGAGCGCTCCCAGCCCGCCGACCGGAGCACAGGGACCGTTTGCCACACATACAGAGAGTCCGGTCTGAAGGCCGGCCGCTTGGGGACACAGATGGACATGCACACCAACGCGCTCACGAAGCCACGCCTGTCGTTCTGGCAGCTGTGGAACATGAGCTTCGGCTTCTTCGGCATCCAGTTCGGCTTCGCGCTGCAGAACTCGAACACCAGCCGCATCTTCTCGACCCTGGGCGCCAACCCCGACGACCTGGCGCTGTTCTGGCTCGCCGCTCCCGTCACCGGCCTGCTGGTGCAGCCGGTGATCGGCTACATGAGCGACAACACCTGGCACCCGAAATGGGGCCGGCGCCGTCCCTTCTTCTTCGTTGGCGCCTTCCTGGCGGCGATCGCCCTGTTCCTGATGCCGAATTCCTCGGCGCTGTGGATGGCGGTGGCGGTGCTGTGGATGATGGACGCCGCCATCAACGTCTCGATGGAACCCTTCCGCGCCTTTGTCGGCGACAAGCTCGACCCCTCGCAGCAGACCGCGGGCTATGCGATGCAGACCTTCTTCATCGGCTGCGGCGCTGTGATTGCCTCGCTGCTGCCGACCATCTTCACGCACTTCGGCGTGTCGAACGTGCCGGTCGACGGCATGATCCCGGACACCGTGCGCTATTCCTTCTACGCCGGCGCGGTGGTGTTCATGGTCGCCGTCAGCTGGACCGTGTTCACCGCCGACGAACTGCCGCCGCCGGACCTGGCCAGCTTCCAGCACGAGCGCCAGCAGGCGCGCCACGTCGGCACGGCCCTGGTCGAGATCGTGAGCGGCTTCGGCAAGATGCCGAAGACCATGGTGCAGTTGGCCTTCGTGCAGTTCTTCACCTGGATCGCGCTGTTCGCGATGTGGATCTACACCGGCAGCGCGATTGCCGACGCGGTGTGGGGCACGCGCGACGCCCAGTCGGCCGCTTTCCAGGAAGCCGGCAACCAGGTCGGCATCATGTTCGCGGTGTACAGCGGCGTGTCGGCGCTGGCCGCCTTCATCCTGCCGGTGTTCGCCCGCGCCACCAGCCGCAAGACCGTGCACTTCGTCTGCCTGGCCATTGGCGGCCTGAGTTTGGCCAGCATCGCGCTGATCGGTTCGAAGGAAATGCTGATGCTGCCGATGATCGGCGTGGGCATCGCCTGGGCCTCGATCCTGACCATGCCGTATGCAATTTTGGCGGGCTCGCTGCCGGCCAAGCGCATGGGTTACTTCATGGGGCTGTTCAACTTCTTCGTCGTGATTCCGCAGATCGTCAGCGGGCTGCTGCTGGGGTTCGTGACGCGCGAGTTCTTTGGCGGGCATACCGTGCAGACGCTGGTGCTGGGTGGCGGGTGCATGCTGGTGGCAGCGGTGCTGACGCTGCTGGTGACGGACAAGGCGCCGAACCAGGCGTGATGATTTGGGCCTGCGGCGTATCCCGTACGGTGGGCACGGAGTGCCCACGCGGTTACGTGCTTCCCTTGCATACGTGGCGGTGAATATTCGCTCGCACGGTATCCGGCGGACACGGCATCCTGGCTTCGGATGCGTTTCGAGCGATGTACCGAAGCCGGAGGTGCAAGGACGCGCCCGTAACCGCGTGGGCACGGCGTGCCCACCGTACCGGTACCGATAACGAATTAGCTTGCGCCGGGATTTTTGCGCCTGTCGTATCGTAACGTTTTGTTAATAAACGAACCCATACACAGGAGCCAAGCATGACGATCCATACCGTGGCGACCACGCCGTTCGCCGGACAGCGTCCGGGCACCTCGGGCCTGCGCAAGAAGGTGACCGAGTTCCAGCAGCCGGGCTACCTCGAGAACTTTGTCGAAGCCATCTTCCTGACCCTGGGCGACCTCACCGGCCAGACCCTGGTGCTGGGCGGCGACGGCCGCTACTTCAACCGCAGCGCCATCCAGACGATTTTGCACATGGCCGCCGCCCACGGCGTGGGCCGCATCCTGGTCGGGCAGGGCGGCATCCTGTCAACGCCGGCCGTCAGCTGCGTGATCCGCAAGCACGGCGCCTTCGGCGGCATCGTGCTCTCGGCCAGCCATAACCCGGGCGGCCCGGACGGCGACTTCGGCATCAAGTACAACATCGGCAACGGCGGCCCGGCCCCGGAGAAAATCACCGAGGCGATCTATTCGCAGACCGAAGGCCTGCTGAGCTACCGCATCAGCGACGCGCCGCCGGTGAATCTCGATACCATCGGCACGACCCAGCTCGAAGGCATGCAGGTCGAGGTGATCGATTCCGTGGCCGACTACGCCGAACTGATGACCAGCCTGTTTGACTTCGACGCCATCCGCGCCCTGTTCGCGCGCGGCTTCACGATGCGCTTCGACGGCATGAGCGCCGTCTCCGGTCCCTACGCGAAAGCGATCATCGAAGGCATGCTCGGCGCGCCAGCCGGCACCGTCATCAACGCCGAGCCGCTGGAAGACTTCGGCGGCCACCATCCCGACCCGAATCCGGTCAACGCCGCCGAACTGATCGCCCTGATGAACGGCCCCGATGCGCCCGAATTCGGCGCGGCCTCGGACGGCGACGGCGACCGCAACATGATCGTCGGCCGCGGCATCGCCGTCACGCCATCCGACAGCCTGGCCATCATCGCCGCGAACGCCCAGCTGGCGCCCGGCTACGCCACCGGCATCAAGGGTATCGCGCGCTCGATGCCGACGTCCACCGCCGCCGACCGCGTGGCCCAGGCCCTGGGCATCGCCTGCTTCGAAACCCCGACCGGCTGGAAGTACTTCGGCAACCTGATGGATGACGGCATGGTGACCCTGTGCGGCGAGGAGAGCTACGGCACGGGATCAAGCCACGTGCGCGAAAAGGATGGCCTGTGGGCCGTGCTGTTCTGGCTGAACATCGTTGCCGCCACCGGCAAGTCGGTGAACGAACTGGTGAGCGAGCACTGGGCCCGCTTCGGCCGCAACTACTATTCGCGCCACGACTACGAAGCGGTCGATGCCGCCGCCGCCGACGCGATGATGAACGCGCTGCGCGACAAGCTGCCGGCGCTGGAAGGCCAGGCGCTCGGCGAGTACCGTGTGTCGGTGGCCGACGATTTCGTCTACACCGACCCGGTCGACCACGCGGTCGCCACCAGGCAGGGCGTGCGCCTCGTCATGGAAGATGGTTCGCGCATCGTGTTCCGCCTGTCGGGCACCGGCACCGAAGGCGCCACCGTCCGCGTCTACCTCGAACGCTACGAAGCCGACCCAGGCCGGCACGACCTGGAAACCCAGGACGCCTTGTCCAACCTGATCGCGATTGCCGACGACGTGTCCGGACTGCGCCAGCGCACCGGCCGCCAGCAGCCGAGCGTGATCACCTGATCCATCCCTCACCACAGGAACCCTGCATGAAACTACCCGCACTTGCCGCCGCGTTGCTGATCGCGTTTGCACCCCAGGCCCAGGCCCAGGCCCACACGGAAGCCCAGGCCCGCAGCGGGATCGCCGCGCCCTGGGCGGCCCCGGCCAAGCCTTTCGTCTGGGAGAACGCCACCGTCCACTTCCTGCTGACGGACCGCTTCAACAACGGCAACCCGGCGAACGACCTGGCCTATGGCCGGGCGAAGGATGCGGCGGTGCTGCGCGGCTTCATGGGCGGGGACCTGGCGGGCGTCACGGCCAAGATCAAGGAGGGCTACTTCAACGACCTGGGCGTGACCGCGATCTGGATCACGCCGCCGGTCGAGCAGATCCATGCCGGCACCGACGAAGGCACCGGCAAGAGCTATGGCTTCCACGGCTACTGGGCGCGCGACTTCACGGCCGTGGATGCGAACCTGGGCACCGAGGACGACATGCGCACCCTGGTCGACACCGCCCACGCGGCGGGCATCCGCGTGCTGCTCGACGTCGTGATGAACCACACCGGCCCGGTCACCAGCGCCGACCCGGTCTGGCCGGCGGACTGGGTGCGTACCGGTCCGACCTGCACCTACAAGGATGCGCGCACGACCATCGATTGCACGCTGGTGAAGAACCTGCCCGACATCCGCACCGACAGCAACAAGGCGGTTGCCCTGCCGCCGCTGCTGGTGGAGAAGTGGAAGAAGGAAGGGCGCTACGAGCGCGAGGTCAAGGAGCTGGACGACTTCTTCAAGCGCACCGGCTACCCGCGCGCGCCGCGCTACTACCTGATGAAATGGCACGCCGACTGGGTGCGCAAGTACGGCTTCGACGGCTTCCGCGCCGACACCGTCAAGCACACCGAACCCGGCGTGTGGAAGGAACTGAAAAAAGTCGCCAGCGCCGCCTTCGAGGACTGGAAGCGCGCCAACCCGGCCAAGAAGCTGGGCGACACGCCGTTCTACATGACCGCAGAAGTCTACAACTACGCGCTGCAGCACGGCCACGCCTTCGACCTGGGCGACATGCAGGTCGATTACCCGGCCCAGGGCTTCGACAGCATGATCAACTTCGGCATGAAGTCGGACGCCAAGGAGAGCTACGAGACGCTGTTCAGCACCTATTCGAAGGCGCTGCATGGCCCGATGAAGGGTGCGTCGGTCCTGAACTACCTCAGCTCGCACGACGACGGCGACCCGTATGACGCGATGCGCGAGCGTCCTTACGAGAGCGCCAACAAGCTGCTGCTGGCGCCGGGCGCGGTGCAGATCTACTACGGCGACGAAACCGCGCGCCTGCTGAAAGTGGAGGGCGCCGAGGGCGACGCCACGCTGCGCTCCTTCATGAACTGGGACGAGCTGGCGTCGAATGCCCAGCGCGGCCTGAACCGCGTGGCCGACGTGCGCGAACACTGGGCCAAGCTGGGCCGCTTCCGCCAGGCCCACCCGGCCGTGGGCGCGGGCGTGCACCAGATGATCCAGCACTATCCCTACACCTTCAAGCGCACCTATGAAACGAAGGACGTGACCGACCGCGTGGTGGTGGCGCTGGGGCTGCCGACGGACAAGCCGACCGCCGTGCCGGTGACCGGCGTGTTCATGGATGGCCAGACCGTGCGCGACTGGTACTCGGGCAAGACCGCCGTGGTGAAGGGCGGGAAGGTGCAGTTCGATGCCCGCAATCCGGTGGTGCTGATCGGGCAGAACTGACGCGTCATCGGGCCTTATTCGTAGGGTGGACGGCTATACCCAGGTGTGTGCCTGCCTGGGCCGGGGCGCCGTCCACGCGTTCAACGCCGTACGAAAACCGCTCCGCTTGCGGGCGTGTCGATGCATGCGCCCGTTGAACGCGTGGGCGGCGCATACGCTTCGTGGCATCACACGCCAGGGTAGAGCCGACCACCCTACGCGGCGCGCCATGTCCGCGTTCATCCCTGCATGAAACGATATAGGAGATTACGGCGTCTGCAAGGCCTCGACCAGCACCCGCCCTTCGCTCCCCGCCGGAGGGCGCAGGCGCAGCAGGTTCGCCAGCGTCGGCGCGATGTCCACGGTTTCCGCATACTGGCCGTAGTAGCCGGGCTTGATCCATTTGCGGCCGCTGAGCAGCAGCGGCACATTCGTGTCGTAGGCGTATGGCGAACCGTGCGAGGTGCCGCTGCTACCGCTGCTGAAGTACCAGTTTGGCTTGTTCACCACCACCAGGTCGCCCGACAGCGCGCGGTTCCAGGTGCGGCGCATCAGCAGGCCCATGCGCGTGGCGCCGAGGGCGTCGGCCTCGAACTGGCTCCGCGTGTAGACCTCGGCCACGCCTTCCTGGGCGCGCAGGAAAGCCGCTGCCGTGTTCTCGACCTCGGCGCGCGCCACGCCCAGCTTGTCGATGGCGGCGTAGTCGAGATGGAAGTTCGGCGCCGACTGCGCGATCACCAGTTTTTCGACACCGTATTTCGCCGCCAGCGCCACGTTCAGCGACGCCACCAGCGCGCCCGCATTCACGCGGCCGGCGTCGCCCTTGGCTGCCTTGACGAATTCCGGCGTGTTCGGAAAGCCGTGGTCGGCGGTGAGCACCACCAGCACGTTGCCGGCGCCGAGCTTGCGGTCGAGGTAAGTGAAGAAGTCGGCCAGCATGCGGTCCAGGCGCTGCAGGTGGTCGTGCGACATCTTGCTTTCCGGGCCGTAGGTGTGGTTGATGTAGTCGTGTGCGGACAGGCTCACGCCCAGCAGGTCGGTCACGCCGGCGGTGCCGCCCAGGCGCTCGCCCTCGACCGCGGCGCGCGCGAATTCCAGCGTGAGTTCGTCGAGGAAGGGGCTGGTCTTCAGGCGGTTGTAGTAGTCGGCATCCAGGCTCCCGCTGTCGCTGTAGAAGGAAAACGGAAAGCGGTTCGGCGCGCTTGGCGTGGCCGGGAACAGCTCGTCCGGCGCGTCGCCGGCATAGGCGCTGTCGGCCAGCAGCGGTTTCCAGGTCTTGCCGTAGTAGCCGTCCTGCGGCCGGCGCGCCCGATATTGCTGTACCCATTGCGGGTGCGCCGCCATGTAGTAGCTGCTGGAAGCGAAGTTGCCGCTCTTGTCCATGTACATGTAGGCGGTACCGGTCTTCCCGGCCAGCAGGATGGCGCCGCGGTCCTTGCCCGACACGGCAATCACCTTGGCGCGGTTGCCGCTGGCGTAGCGCAGCCCGTCTCCCAGGGTGTCCACGCGCAGGCGCATCGGCGAGGTGCCGTCGCCGGCCTTGGTCTCTTCATCGATATAGGTGTAGCGCGCGTCTTCGGTGCAGTAGACCGGATTTTTCGATACCGGGTCGATCCAGTTATTCCCGATCACGCCATGCTGGTAAGGATAGGCGCCGGACAGGATGCTGGCGTGGCCGACCGCCGTCACCGTCACGCCGTGGGCCTGGTGCGCATTGCCGAAGGTGGCGCCTTCGTCCAGCAGGCGCCGCAAGCCGCCCTGGCCGAACTGGCCGCGGTAGCGCTGCACCTGCTCGGCCGGCAAGCCATCAACGACCAGCACCAGCACCAGTTTCGGCGCCGCTTTTTCGGCGGCGGGTGCGGCATGAACGGTCGCTGCCGCAAGCAGGGGAAGGGCCAGCAGGCGCCTGGCGAAGAAGGTCGATGCACGCATGGGGCGGTGAGCAAGAAGTGGGCGACCGGCCATGGTAATCGGCGCATGTGACGGCTGGATGACAGGGTCGGCACGCTAGCGCGGTGGAACGCGCGCATCCCGAATCTCGACTAGACTTTGCCTATTCGACCATATGAGGACCGCCATGACGCCTGCCTTCTCCCACCGTGTTGCCCATCTTGCCTGCGCCGCCGCGCTATCGCTGTCCGCCGCCGGCGCCCATGCGGCCGCGCCCACAGGCGAACCGGCCTACGGCCCGGAACTCGAAGGCTTCGATTACCCGGCGCCGGTCAAGCAGTTCAACTTCACCTCGCAGGGCGTGAAGCTGCACATGGCCTACATGGACATCGCGCCGAAAGCCAAGGCGAACGGCCGCACCGTCGTCCTCATGCACGGCAAGAACTTCTGCGGCGCGACCTGGAAAGCGAGCATGGACGCGCTGAGCGGCGCCGGCTACCGCGTGGTGGTGCCGGATCAGGTCGGCTTCTGCAAGTCGAGCAAACCCCAGCATTACCAGTACAGCTTCCAGCAACTGGCCGAGAACACGCGCGCGCTGCTGGACTCGATCGGCGTGAAGAATGCCACCATCCTCGGCCACTCGACCGGCGGCATGCTGGCCACGCGCTATGGCCTGATGTTCCCGCAATTGACCGAGCAGCTGGTGCTGGTCAATCCGATCGGCCTGGAAGACTGGAAGGCGCTCGGCGTGCCGTCGCTCGGCGTCGATAAATGGTATCAGCGCGAATTGCAGACCACGGCCGAGAAGATCCGCAACTACGAAAAATCCACCTATTACGTGAATACCTGGAAGCCGGAATACGAGCCCTGGGTGCAGATGCTGGCCGGGATGTACCGCGGCAAAGGCAAGGAAATCGTGGCCTGGAATTCGGCCCTGCTGTACGACATGATCTACACCCAGCCGGTGGTCTATGAATTTCCGCTGCTGAAGATGCCGACCCTGCTCCTGATCGGCCTGAAGGACACCACCGCCATCGGCAAGGATGCGGCGCCGGAAGCCCTGCGTCCGAAGCTGGGCAATTACCCGGAACTGGCGCAGAAGACCGTCAAGGCGATCCCGAAGGCAACCCTGGTCACTTTCCCGGAGATGGGCCACGCACCGCAGATGCAGGACCCGAAGGCCTTCCATGAAGCGCTGCTGAAGGGCCTGGCCGCGCCGAGGTAAGAGGGAGGGCAGGGGCGGCGGCTTGCTGTATCATCCCGCCCCTGAATACGAAAGCCGCACATGCTCATCATCACCATCAAACAGGGCAAGGAAAAGTCCATCCTTGCCGGCGACCCCTGGATCTACGTTTCCGCCATCGAGAAAGTCGACGGCAAGCCGCAGGAGCGCAACAAGCCGGGCAGCACCGCCATCGTGCAATCCTCGTCGCGCAAATTCCTGGCGCGCGCCGCCTACAACGCCAAGTCGCAGATCGCCGCCCGCGTCTGGACCCTGCGCGAAGACGAGCCGATCGACCACGCGCTGATCAAGCGCCGCGTGCAGGCCGCCGTCGAACGCCGAGCGCAGGTGTTGCGCGACGCCGATCCGCAGGCATTGGTGCAGCTGGTCGATGGCGAAAAGGACGGCTTGCCGGGCCTGCTGGCGCACGGCTATGGCGGCGCCGACGGCTACCTGGTGTGCCAGTTCAACTCCGGCGGCGTCGACTTGTGGAAAGTGGCGATCGTGCAGGCGCTGATCAAGGCGACCGGCTGCAACAACGTCTACGAGCGCTGCGACGAATTGCTGCGCAAGGGCGAAGGCCTGCCCGTCATCTGGCGCGCGCTGGCGGGCGAGGAACCGCCGCAGCGCCTGATGGTACGCGAGGAAAGCAGGCTGCTGCCGATGGATATCCGGACCGGGTTCACCTATCCGCGCTGAGATGCATCGAACACGCTCTCAATTGCGCGGGGTGCGGATCTCGGAAGACTTCATGTCGACCAGTTCGCCGGCCAGGTTATAGGCAAAGATGGTCGTGACATAAATGTATTCGGTGGTCGTGGAGTAAGCGTCGGTGTTGATTTGCGCGCTGCCGCCGGCACTCTTGACCAGCTGACTGCTACGTTTGACGGCCATGACAGGCTCGCCGCTTGTGGCTCCTGCCGGAAAGTGCACGGCAGTTTGTCCGCTGGCGGCAGGCTTCGCATTCGCCGGCTGGGTGCCCGCGTCGCTTTCATGCGCAGATGCCGCCTGCGCGGCGCCGAACACCAGTCCTATCACTGCCAGTTGCTTCATGCGGTTCATGCGGGTTCCTTGGGCGAACGGTCGATAACAAGTCGGTGATGTAGCAAATTTATAATATTTCATCACGGCCCGCAGCTCAAGTTTCAACCCCTCTCAAAAGTACTAGCTTGACTGTCGCGACAAGGGTTGGCAGCGCATCCCTGCACGTCTTTTCGAACGACAACTTGCAACTTATTTATGCTAGCGTACGGTTCCTGTTGACTGGAGCTCACATGATACGCCGCACCGCATTGCTGTCCTTCCTGACCATGAGCCTGCTGCTGTCTGCCTGCAGCAAGAAGAACGATGACGCCGCCAGCGACGATGCGCAGGCCCAGGCCGCCAGCGAGGCGCAGAGTGGAAATCCGCCAGCCGACGAAGCACCGCCGCCACCGCCGCCGAAAATGGATTACTGGCCGGTCGTCGGCCCGCTCGTGGCCGGCAACTATGGCGGCACCTGCATCCGCATGCCGGATGGGCGCAAGATGGACGCCGCAGTCGCGCTTGGCGCCGACGGCAAGGCGGCTGCAGGCGGCCTCGATATCGATTTTCGCGAAGCCAGGAAGACCACGCTGATGCGTGCCGCCAACGACAAGGGCGAGTACGCGACGACCGCGATCTTT
>Ga0209023_10006838_pt1 | contig 11890 bp, 12 predicted proteins | sample LakOneMetagenome_FD_187468 | JGI IMG/M metagenome (GOLD analysis project Ga0209023, IMG submission 187468) | Freshwater and sediment microbial communities from Lake Erie, Canada (SPAdes) (version 2) | ecosystem: Environmental > Aquatic > Freshwater > Lentic | place: Lake Erie, Canada...
ATGACGCTTTCTCAATTCGATCGCAATCAGCGGCTGACGCCGATCACACCATATACTGACCGCCATTGATGGTCATGGTCGAGCCGGTGATGCCGCCGGCCTCGTCGGCGGCGAGGAACACCACCGCGCGGGCGATTTCCTCGGGTTCACCGAGGCGGTTGACCGGGATCAGCGGCAAAATGCTCTTTTCCAGCACTTCCTTCGGCACCGCCTGCACCATTTCGGTGTTGATGTAGCCGGGGCAGATCGCGTTCACGGTGATGCCGCCCTTGGCGTTCTCCAGCGCCAAGGCCTTGGTGAAGCCAATGTCGCCGGCCTTGGCGGCGGAATAGTTCACCTGGCCGAACTGGCCTTTTTGCCCGTTGATCGAGGAGATGTTGATGACGCGGCCGAACTTGCGGGCACGCATGCCCTCGATCACCTGGCGCGTCATGTTGAACAGCGAGCCGAGGTTGGTGTTGATGACCGCATTCCACTGATCGAGCGTCATCTTGTGGAAGGCGCCGTCCTTGGTGATCCCGGCGTTGTTGACGAGCACGTCGACCGGACCCAGTTCGGCCTCGACCTTCTTGACGCCGGCGGCACAGGCATCGAACGAACTGACGTCCCATTTGTAAACGGGAATGCCGGTCTCGGCCTTGAACTTCTCGGCTGCCGCGTCGTTGCCGGCGTAACTCGCCGCCACCTTGTAGCCCGCAGCCTTCAGCGCCTTGCTGATCGCCGCACCAATGCCTCGCGTACCGCCCGTTACCAATGCAACACGTGTCATGTCGTCCTCCTCCTTGGTAGTCCCTTACAAGCCGGAATTATCCCGGTCTTTGACTGCGCTCAAACTTCAACAACTTCCAAAAATGCAAATGCCCGGCGCGAGGCCGGGCATTTTATTTATCAACAATCGCTGCGGCTGACAGATGATCTTTTCATCATTCGTCCGTCACCCTGCCTGCAATTCAGTCGCGTGCAATGCACATCGCGATGCCCATGCCGCCGCCGATACACAGCGTGGCGAGGCCCTTCTTGGCGTCGCGCTTCTGCATTTCGTGCAGCAGCGTCACCAGCACGCGGGCGCCGGAAGCGCCGACCGGATGGCCGATCGCGATGGCGCCGCCATTGACGTTGACCTTGCCGGTATCCCAGCCGAGATCCTTGTTGACCGCGCAGGCCTGCGCTGCGAACGCCTCGTTGGCCTCGATCAGGTCGAGGTCGCCGACGTTCCAGCCAGCCTTCTTCAGCGCGGCGCGGGACGCCGGGATCGGGCCGGTGCCCATGATCTTGGGATCGACGCCGGCCTGGCCCCAGGACACGATGCGGCCGAGCACCTTGCGGCCTTCCTTGGCGGCCTGCTTGGCGCTCATCAGCACCACGGCGGCGGCGCCGTCATTGATGCCCGAGGCGCTGCCGGCGGTGACGGTGCCGTCCTTTTCGAAGGCCGGCCGCAGTTTGGCCATCGCGTCGACGGTGGCGCCGTGACGCGGATATTCGTCGTCGGCGACGATGATGTCGCCCTTGCGGCTCTTGATGGTGACGGGGACGATTTCGTCCTTGAACTTGCCGGCCTTCTGCGCCGCCTCGGCCTTGTTCTGCGAATGGACCGCGAACTCGTCCTGCTGGGCGCGCGTGATCTGGTACTGGCGGGCGACGTTCTCGGCGGTGTTGCCCATGTGGTAGCCGTTGAAGGCGTCCCACAGGCCGTCCTTGATCATGGTGTCGACCATTTCGAAGGCGCCCATCTTGATGCCGCCGCGCAGGTACTGGGCGTGCGGCGCCATGCTCATGGATTCCTGGCCGCCGGCGACGACGATCTCGGAGTCACCGTTGAGGATGGCCTGATAGCCCAGCGCGACCGTGCGCAGACCCGAGCCGCAGAGCTGGTTGACGCCCCAGGCCGGGCTTTCCACCGGAATGCCGGCCGCAATCGAAGCCTGGCGGGCCGGGTTCTGGCCCTGCGCCGCGGTCAGGATCTGGCCCATGATGACTTCGGAGACGCGTCCCGGCTCGACGCCGGCCCGCTCCAGCGCGGCCTTGATAGCGATGGCGCCGAGGTCGTGCGCCGGGGTGGTGGCGAAGGCTCCGTTGAAGCTGCCGACCGGGGTGCGGGCGGCGCTGACGATGACGACATCGTCTGACATGGACATCTCCTTTGACGTTCTTGGGCTTGGGTTTCTTATGACGGCGGGCGGCCGGATGGCGGGCCTGTCTCTCACCCTATCCTGTTAACGTCGTTGAGCCATGTCAATCGGCCAGAGGCCAGATTCCCGCCGCGGCGCATTCAAAATAGTGCGGCTGGCGGTTTCCAGAGCAGTCTCCATGCCTTGGAATTAACCGTGGCGCACAAAACGGTAGCCGAACCGCATTGAAAATGCTTACTTTGCTGCGTTGCGTTGCCCATCTGCCCGCCGGCGAAGCCGTCGGGTTCCCCGCTCTCGGTGTGTATGTGTGAGCCCATGGCAAAGTCAGACCAACCTACAACGATCAAGAAATACGCCAACCGGCGGCTCTATAATACCGGCACCAGCACCTATGTAACGCTCGAGGATCTCGCAGCGATGGTGAAGGATGGCGAAGACTTTCTGGTCTATGACGCCAAGACCGGTGACGACATCACCCGCTCGGTGCTGGCGCAGATCATCTTCGAACAGGAAAACAAGGCCGGCCAGAATCTGCTGCCGACCACGTTCCTGCGCCAGTTGATCCGCTTCTACGGCGACAGCATGCAGATGGTGGTGCCGAAATATCTCGAGCAGTCGATCGACACGCTGACGCGCGAGCAGGAAAAATTCCGCAAGCAGCTCACCAACACGTTCAGCGGAACGCCGTTCGCACCGCTCGAGGAACACGTCCGCCGCAACATGGAATTGTTCCAGCAGACCTTCTCGATGTTCAAGCCGTTCGTACCGCCGCGCGGCGGCGCTTCCGCGATCGAGCCGGAAAAGGTGCCTGAGCCCGCGGCCGACGACGACAATATCGACGACCTTCGCCGTCAGATGAAGGACATGCAGGACCGCCTCGAGCGGATGTCGAAAGAGCCGAAGAAGGAAGAGTAGGCTAGCTGCATCTTCGCCACCCCGACAAGATGCCAACCACCGCGAGCTTGATGCCGGTGCGCAGGATCCCTGCGGATCGACGACGCGGAACCGCGTGTGACTTTCGGCGTTTCGATTGACCTGAATCAAGCGGAAACGCCGTTGCTGCAGCCAGATTGTCTCCATGGACATGCAGGTTGCCCCCATCGAGACGACGGCCGCTCCGACCGGGCGGTCGCCGGAAAATCGGCGCTGGGTTTCATGGAAACTCTCACTCACGATCCTGCTTGCGGCGGCGGCGTTGGCCGGCCTCGCAGGGTGGCTGCTGCGTGGCCCCGCGATCACGGTTGCCAGCGTCACGCGCGGCAACGCCGCGGAGATCGTCTACGCGACCGGCTCGGTTGAACCCGAAACCTGGTCGCGTTCGACACCGCTGGTTCGCGGCCGCATCATCGAGCGCTGCCGGTGCGAGGGCAAGGCCGTCAAGGCCGGCGACATTCTCGCGCGTCTCGACGACAAGGAGGCCCTGGCGACGCTGAACGATCTGCGCGCGCTGGAGGAATTCCAGCGCCGCGAGTTCGACCGGCAGTCGCAATTGCTATCGCGCGGTGTCGCCACCTCGCAGGCCTATCAGAGGGCCGAGAGCGACCTTGCACGCATTCAGGCGCAGATCGCAGCCCAGGCGCAACGGCTCGAATATTACAAGCTGGTGGCGCCGATGGACGGCATCGTCCTCAAGGAGGACGGCGAGGTCGGCGACATGGTCGAACCCGGCACGATCCTCTACCGCATCGGACTGGATCGGCCATTGTGGGTCGTCGCCGACGTCAACGAGGAAGACATCCCCCGGGTCAAGGTGGGCCAGAATGCGCTGCTGCGCACCGATGCGTTCATCGGTCGGGTACTGCCGGGCACCGTCAAGCAGATTACGCCGGCCGGCGATCCGGTCTCCAAGACGTTTCGCGTCAGGATCGGCCTGCCCGACGACACGCCGCTGCGGGTCGGCATGAGTGTCGAAGCCAACATCGTCAGCCGCGAAAAGCTCAATGTCGTTCTCGTCCCCGCCAATGCCGTGGTCGACAGTCGCCTGCTCATGATCGAGGATTCGCGCGCGCGGCTGCGCAAGGTGACGATCGGCATTCGCGGCACCGGTTTCATGGAAATCCTCGAGGGCGCGCGCGAGGGCGAGATCGTCGCCTCGCCGGCGACCGCCAACATCAGGAATGGCTCGCGCGTGCGCGCCGTACCAACCGAGCCGGCGCCGTGAACCTGATCCTGACCATCGCCTGGACACACGTGCGCTACCGCGCCCGCCAGACCCTGGTCGCGATTGCCGGCGTCATGACCGGGGTCGGTTTTTCGATCATGATGGCGGCCATGATGGAAGGCTCGCAGGATGATTTCATCCGCACCCTGGTCGACGCCTTGCCGCATATTTCAGTGACGGACGAATTGCGTCAGCCGAACCGGCAGCCCGCCGACATCCGCTATGCGGCCGCCGAATTCCACGGCCTGACGCCCGAGGTGCGCCGCCCGGGAATCAAGAACCCGATGGCCACCATCGCCTCGCTGCAGACCTGGTTGCCCGGGGCGCTGACGCCCTCGGTGCAGTCCAAGGCGGTGCTGCGTTTCGCCGGCCGCAACCTCACGGTTTCGATCATCGGCATCGATCCCCGCACCGAGGCCAACGTGTCCAATCTGGCGACCCATATGAAGCAGGGGTCGCTGCATTCGCTGTACCGCGCATCCAACGCGATCCTGCTCGGCGACCGGCTGGCGAGCAAGATCGGAGCAAGGGTCAATTCCAGTATCACGCTGGCCTCCGCCGAAGGCGCCAACATGAGCGCCACCGTGGTCGGCACGTTCCATTCGGGCTTCAGAATGACCGACGAAACCACCGGCTACGTCCTGCTCAAGACCGCGCAGGTGCTGGAGAAGCGGACCGGCATCGTCAACGAAATTCGGGTGCGCACCCGCGATCCCATGGAGGCGCGACTGATCAGCGAACGCATCGGCGAGCAGACCGGGTACCGGTCAATCTCGTGGCAGGAGGCGCAGGAGGACCTGCTGTCGGCCATCACGCTGCGCAACGTGCTGATGTACACCATCGTCGGCGCCATCCTGCTGGTCGCGAGCTTCGGCACCTACAACATCATCTCCACCATCACCCACGAAAAGACGCGTGATATCGCGATCCTGAAATCCCTCGGCTTCAGGCGTCAGACCATCCGGGCGATCTTCATCCTGGAGGCCCTGCTGGTCGGGCTCGTCGGTGCGGCGCTTGGCTGGGTCTTCGGCTACCTGCTGACCCGCGGCCTTGCCTCGCTCGAATTCAAGACGCCGTTTTCCGACAGCAATCACCTGCCGGTCCTGTATTCGGTGAAGCACTACGCGTTGGCTACCGCGGTGGCGCTGGTATCGAGCCTCGTGGCAGGCTATTTCCCGGCGCGCGCCGCGGCGAAGCTGCACCCCGTCGACATCATCCGGGGCGCGACGTGAGCACGCCGCTCATCGAGGCGCGGCGCGTCACCAAGATCCTCAGCGGCGTGGTGCCGGTGACGCTGGTCAGGGACATCGACCTCACGATCATGCCGCGCGAATTCATCGCCATCACCGGCCCTTCCGGTTCGGGCAAATCGTCGCTGCTGTACCTGCTCGGACTGCTCGACCTGCCGACCAGCGGCGATGTCCTGATCGACGGCTGTTCCACCACGGAAATGACGGAGGAAGATCGCGCCGAAGTCCGGCTTGCCCGTCTCGGCTTCGTGTTTCAGTTCCACTTCCTGCTGCCGGAGTTCAGCATCACCGAGAATGTCGCCCTGCCGATGCGTGCGCTGGGACGGCTGTCACCCCGAGCCATTCCGGCGCGCGCCGAAGAGCTGCTGGCATCGCTCGGGCTTGGCGACCATCTCCGCAAGACCCCGGACCAACTGTCCGGCGGCCAGCGCCAGCGGGTAGCGGTGGCGCGGGCGCTCGCCAACGATCCGCCCGTCATTCTCGCCGACGAGCCTACCGGCAGCCTCGATTCCGCTTCCACTGCGCAGGTGTTCGGCATCCTGCGCGACCTGGTGGCGTTGCACGGCAAGACCGTGGTCGCCGTCACGCACGATCTCGGGCTTGCCGCGCAAATGCATCGCCGCATTCATGTGGTCGATGGCCGGCTGGAAAAGGATGCGCTTGCCGCGACCGACGGCTAGAGCCCGGTTCTGATTGAATAAGAACCGGGCTCTAGCTTTTTGTTTTGACCGTTTTCTTTACGCGAACCGGTATCCACTTCGCTCGAAAACGCTATGGAGCATGCTTCAACTGAGTTGAATCATGCTCGTCGGCATCTTGTGTTTGAGCATGATCTTTTCGGAAAACCGGGCTCCGCTTTTCCGGATCATACTCCAGGTGCGGGCCTGATCGCCCGCCTGCCCGTCGTGCGATCAACCCGCCGCCGGCAGCACCGTCTCGGTGCCCACGCTCCACGGCCGCTGCGGTGAGGCCAGGCCGATCAGGCGGCCCTGGATATAATCGCAACCCCATTCGCGCAGCATGACGGCGGCTTCCTCGTCCTGCACCCATTCCGCCACCGTCTTGATCTGCAGGCGGCGGGCGAGATCGATCAGCGTCTGCACGAAGGCGCGGTCATCTGCAGAACGCGCGATGTTCTGCACGAAGGCGCCGTCGATTTTGACGATATCGACGCCGAGCTTGCGCAGGTTGCGGAAGGAGGTGTAGCCGGCGCCGAAATCGTCGATCGCGATCCGGCTGCCGAATCCCTTGAGACGGGTGATGAAGCCCCTGATGTCGTCGATGTCCTGGATCGCGACGGTTTCGGTGATCTCGACGATCAGCCGTTCGCCGACGCCGGGATGCGCCCGCATCAGCGATTCGATGCCGGTCCACCAGTCCGGATCCATCGTGGTGTCGGGCGAGATGTTGAGGCTGAGCTGGACGTTCGGCGAGGCCGCGAGTTCGGCGACCGCAAGCTCGAGCACGCGGTGATCGACCAGGCGAATGAGACCAAGTCGCTCCGCGACCGGGACGATATCCGGCGCCAGCAGCGCCTGGCCGTCGTCCTGCTCCATCCGCACCAGGCATTCGTAGAACGCCGGCTGCCGCGAACGCGCTTCCACGACAGGCTCGAACGCGGTGACGATCCGGCGCTCGTTCAGCGCGGTGACGATCTCGTCGGTGACGCGGATGTTGACCCGGCGCTGGGCGTCGCGTTCGACATTCGGACGCCACAGCGAGAACGCCCCGGAACGGCGCCGCTTGGCCGCGTCGAGCGTTTCCTGGGCGCGGTTGACGGCCTCGTCGGCGTTGCGGGCGTAGCGCGGCACGCTGATCGCGCCGATCGATGCCGTCACCGACACCGGTCCGGAACTGGTCGGCACCACCTCGTCGCGGATCCCGGCCAGAAAGCGCTCGGCCGCGACATTGGTGTCGTCGACGGTGCAGTTGCGCAGGATCAGGCCGAACTTGTTGCCGGAGAATCGCCCGAGCACGTCGCCGCCGCGCAGCCGCGCCCTGATCCGCTTGCTGACTTCCGCAATGACGGCATCGGCCACGTCGAAGCCGAAGGCATCGTTGATGCGGGCCAGATGATCGATCCCGATCAGCATGAAGGCGCAGGAGACGCGCGAACGGGTGGTTTCCTCGATCGCTTCGGCCAGCGAGGCGAGCAGATGGGTGCGGTTGAGTTCGCCGGTCAACGGATCGTTGCGCGTCAACCGCACCAGTTGCTCGTCGCGGGCGTGGCGCTCATTGTCGACGCGGACGATGCCTTGCGCGCGCGCCGGCCGGCCGTCGGACCCCGCAAACCAGCAGCCGGTCTCCTCGATCCAGATCACCGGCGCCGATGTCGAGGTTCGCACGCCATATTCGATCCGGTAGGGAACCCCTTCGCCGCTTCGCGGCGGCGCCGACTGGCCGAGAGCGTCTGACCGGATCGAACGTGTCGGCTCGATCAGTTTGGCGAACTCGGTGCCGCTGGCGAGTGCCTGCGCCGGGACATCAGTGAAGACGGCGGCGGCATTGTCGCTCCAGGCGATGGTGTCGGCCGCGAGATCCCAGACGAACGCCGCCTGCCCGAGTGAGGCGAGGATGCTGGCAGCTTGCGGGACAGGGGGCATCAGATCGCCTCGATTCGGGACATCGCCGGATGATTCCCTCGCGTCAGGATAGTGGCTGATTCGAATTCGAGGCTAGGCAAAGTTCATTAATAGTCCGGAAACCACAATTAACGGCATTCCCGGACCCGCTGGGAACCAGCGGCAACCGGCCGGCATAGGCCTTGCGAGGCTCAGATCGCAGTGGGGCGTAACGTCCCGAAACGTGACAGTTAACCGTTGCGGTGTGCGATGCTGGAAGTTGATCGATCAGAACAGGCGCTGGACGGCGAGGTATTGGATGCCGACGAACCCGGCTGCGTCGAGCTGGTGCCGGTGACCCCGTCGGTGCGCTGGATGCCGAAAGGCCCGATCGCGCGTCCCGATGCGAACTTTGTCACCCATCTGATTGCAACTGCGGCCCAGGCGCCCCAGACCCGCATCCTCAGGCGTGGTTCACTGGCCGATGCCCAGTCCGCCTACGGCACGGGCCAGGCCCGGCGCTACGGCACCGGCTTCCGCACGCGGCAAGTGATCTGATTTCACCACTCGACTTTTTGTCCGCTCAGCGCGGCGGCGTGTCCGGCGACGGCGCGCCATTGCCCGGCTGAATGCCCGGTGACGGCACTTCCGGCGACGCCGCATGGGGCGTTACGGAAGGTTGCGGCTCGGGATGAACAGGCACGACCGGTTCGGCGACAGAAGCAGCCTGGGGTGCCGGCACCGGGGCCGGCTCCGGTTCGAAGGCAGGCTCTTCCACCGGCGCCGCGGCCTTTCGCGAACGCTTGCCCGACGCCGCAGGCGCAGCCTCCGCAACGGCGCCGCGTCGCGTGCGCAGCGCGAGGCCGGAGAGGAAATCGACCACCGACAGCGCGGTAAGCAGGAAAAAGGTCGAGGTTCCGAATTTCGGCCACAGCACGAATTCGGCAACCGCCGCGCCGGACACGATCAGCGACAGCAGGTGGTCGGTGAGGTACTTGGCGCCGGGGCGCGCGCCTTTGATGACCTCGCACATCAACAGCAGGATGCCGAGCGCGAGCAGCACGTCGCTCAGCGTCAACGGCCATTCGGTGCCCGACACCAATGTCAGCTTGACCAGCGGATCCGTGAAGGAAACGCCGGGCATCAGGAACACGATGATGTTGTAGATCGCGAGCGGAATCAGAAGTAGCGGAAAACCGACCATGTCGAGGGCCCTGCTGGAATACCTGACGTCCCCGGGCGAAGCATCGCGCTTCGCCACCGGGAACCGTTACCCTACTCGTTGGCCGAATTCAGGCAGATGCCGCCGCAGGCGGCGACTTATCCAATGCCCGATCAGGCTGGCTCACGCGGGACGCCGGATCGGGAAATCCCGCTCAGGATTCTTTCTTGGCCTTCAGGACCTGCCGGCCCTTGTACATACCGGTCTTGAGGTCGAGGTGGTGCGGACGGCGCAGTTCGCCCGAGTCCTTGTCCTCGACGTAGGTCGGCTTCTTCAGTGCATCCGCCGAACGACGCATGCCACGCCGCGAGGGCGATGTTTTTCTTCTCGGAACGGCCATAACGATCCTCTAGGGGTGTTGTGTCGGAGGCATCGTCCGAAACGGACCGCCCAGCGCTTAGGCCGCGGGCTGTGATGCCGATAAGGCCGCGCTTATAGAGGATGGACCGCCGTAAAGCTAGGCCGCGTTGCGGTTAAAATGGCCGAAAATTGGCTCAAAATGCGCGATTTTCGCTCCAGCAGCGCTGTAACGCTGCCGCATTGGCCCGCGCCGTGTAGGTCACGGCCAGGCGGCGCACCCCCGGCCCCGGATTGCGGGCGCTGCGCCTGATCGGATTGGGCAAAATCGCCGCCAGCAGGGCCGCCTCGCGGGCGGACAGGGTCGCGGCCGAATGGCCGAAGGCGTAGATCGAGCCGGCCTCGGCCCCGAACTGCCCGGAAGGGCCGAGTTCGGCGATGTTGAGGTAGATCTCCAGAATCCGCTGCTTGGGCAGCACCAGGTCGATCCACAGTGCCAGCGGCAGCTCCAGCGCCTTGCGCACCACACTGCGGCCCGGCCACAGGAACAGGTTCTTGGCGACCTGCTGGGTGATGGTCGACCCACCGCGGGTGACCTCGCCGTCCTCGGCGTCATCCATGACGTCGCGCAGCGCGTCCCAATCGACCCCGCGATGGCTGCAGAATTTGGCGTCCTCGGAGCCGACCACCGAACGCGGCAAATAGGGCGAGATCGCACTGAAATCGATCCACGGCCGCGACACCGGCGCCCCCTTGAGCCAGCGCCAGGCCATCAGCGTCGAGACCGGGTGCCCTGTGCGGTAGAACGGCGTGATCACATAGGGCAGCAACAGCGCCACCAGCAGGACCAGGCCGAGAATTCGGACAATGCGCAAATTGGATATTTCCGCTGCAGCCCCGCCGACGGGACCGATCAACGAGGCCGACGGTCAATAGGCCCCTATGCAAATGACATCTCCATGATAATTCGAGCGTTTTCCAGCACTTTTAAGGCACCTCCGCCGTCCCGGCGGAATTGACGCGGGGCCTGCCATCAACGATTGTCCGGCCAAATCGAGCTGGAGCTGTTCTTTATGACGACCACCGCTGCCGACTTTGCCAAACGCCTGGACCAGACCGCGGAGGATACCGAAGCGCTGCTGGGCAAGCTGCTGTCCGACACGCTGCTGCCGGACGAAATCGCGCGGCCGAAGCGGTTGATGGATGCGATGCGCTATTCCAGCCTCGGCGGCGGCAAGCGGTTGCGGCCGTTCCTGGTGGTCGAAAGCGCGACCGTGTTCGGCGTGCCGCGCGACGCCGCGCTTCTGGCCGGCGCCGCGCTGGAATGCATCCACTGCTATTCGCTGATCCATGACGACCTGCCGGCGATGGACAACAGCGACCTTCGCCGCGGCCGCCCCACCCTGCACAAGAAGACCGACGACGCCACCGCGATCCTCGCCGGCGACGGGCTGCTGACGCTGGCGTTCGACATCATCACCCGCGACGAGTTGCACAAGGATCCGACCGTGCGTCTGCTGCTGACGCGCGCACTGGCGCGCGCTTCCGGCCTCGGCGGCATGGTCGGCGGCCAGATGCTCGATCTCGCCGGCGAAGGCCGCTTCGGCGACCGCGAGCCGGTCGACGTCGCGCGGCTGCAGCAGATGAAGACCGGCGCGCTGTTGCGCTATGGCTGCATCGCGGGGGCCATCCTCGGCCAGTCCACCGAGAAGGAATATCAGGCGCTCGACGATTACGGCCGCGCGCTCGGCGAAGCCTTCCAGATCGCCGACGACCTGCTCGACGTCGAAGGCGATGCGGCAGCGCTCGGCAAGCCTGCCGGCGCGGACGCAGCGCTCGGCAAGACCACTTTCGTCACCCAGCTCGGCATCGACGGCGCCAAGCAGCGCGTGCGCGATCTCTTGGCGCGCGCCGATTCGGCGCTGTCGATCTTCGGCGCCAAGGGCGACGTGCTGCGCGCCGCGGCGCGCTTCGTCGCCGAACGCAAGAGCTGACGCAGGCCGCATCGCATGGCGGGACCGAAAGCCGAACTCGACGAGTTGATCGACCGGTTCCGGAAAATGCCGGTCCCGCTCCGGCTGGTCTATGCGCGGCCGCGCACCTTCATTTCGATCGCGGTCGGCATCGTTGCCTTCTTCCTGCTCCCGAATTCGCTGCGGCTGGTGACCCGGCTGCTGGTCGGCTGGGACGTCTTCGTCTCGCTGTATCTGGCGCTGGTGTTCATCATGGTCTTTCGCAGCGGCATCGCGCACATCCGCCGCAACGCGGTG
>Ga0209023_10006839_pt1 | contig 11890 bp, 13 predicted proteins | sample LakOneMetagenome_FD_187468 | JGI IMG/M metagenome (GOLD analysis project Ga0209023, IMG submission 187468) | Freshwater and sediment microbial communities from Lake Erie, Canada (SPAdes) (version 2) | ecosystem: Environmental > Aquatic > Freshwater > Lentic | place: Lake Erie, Canada...
TCACCCACGACAACGCGCTGCATCGGCGTCAAGGTTGCCAGCGTAATCGCTTCATCAACCGCGTTTACAGCATCCACGCACGGTGCCTCAACCACCAGCAAACCATCCACTTCCGCGAACAGATTTGTGCGGCCCGTGAAGGCGCGATCTGCGCGAATATTTTTACCCGCAATCACTTGCGCCAGACGCGCAGCCGCCACATCTTCACCCACATCGCCCGCATCAAGCTGCGCAACAATAATCTCGGAGAGGCCCGCCTCACGCAACACGGCGACATGCTCCGGCCGGATCACATCGCCCTTTTTCAGAACGAGAGTTTCCAGCCGTACCGCATGGGCGACAAAAGCTCCAACCGACTGTGCGAGAGGTACGGCGCCGAATTTCACGTCACGCGCCTTTCTCTGTCCGCAAAGGTTTCTTGCGCAGGGACGCGATGATTTCGCCGACAATCGAAATCGCAATTTCGCTCGGCGACACCGCGCCAATATCCAGTCCGATCGGCGCGTGAATGCGCGCGATTTGCTCTGAGCTGAACCCTTTGGCGCTCAAACGTTCCACGCGCTTGCCATGGGTTTTGCGCGAGCCCAACGCGCCGAGATAAAAACACTCTGCGCGCAAAGCCTGCTCCAGCGCCGGATCATCAATTTTCGGATCATGCGTCAAAAAAGCCATCGCCGTGTAACGATCCAGTTTCATCGGCGGCAGAGCCGCATCCGGCCATTCCGCAATCACCTGCACATCGGGAAAACGCTCGTCATTGGCAAAAGCCGTGCGCGGATCAATCACCACCATATCGAAGCCAGCAAGTCTCGCCAGCGGCGCGAGCGCTTGCGAAATATGTACCGCGCCAATCGCGATCAACCGCACCGGCGGCACATGCACATCGAGAAAAATCTCGTTAGCCCCGTGCTCCACCATGCCGCTTTTGCCAAGGCGCAAACGCTCGGCCAGAACCTCGGCAAGCGGATCGGCTGCCACCTCATCATCGCGCACAAAACGCTGCGCGCCATTCACGAGTTCCGTCACCAGCACACAACCACGCCGCTCCGCACGGCACGCATTCATCGCGGAAAGAAAAGCGGCCTTCATGCCTCAACCCTCTCCACATAAACACGGATGCGCCCGCCACAGGAAAGCCCGACGCGCCACGCGGTTTCATCCGCCACGCCAAATTCGAGCACCCTAGCCTTGCCGTCCTCAATCACATCCATGGCCTGCGACACGACATCGCCCTCGACGCAGCCGCCCGATACGCTGCCCTGAAACTGCCCGTCACCATCAATCACCAGATGCGAACCAACAGGGCGCGGAGCCGAACCCCATGTCTCGACAACGGTGGCAATCGCCACGCGCCGCCCTTCTTTCACCCACGCCTCAGCCTGGGTCAGAATGCTGTCTTCAGACGCAAACATGGCTCTCTCCATTTAAGCGGCGCGCCGCAACCACAGACGCGGATCGGTGGAAACATCGGCGCGCGCATCACTCAAAGCCACACACAAATCCGCCATCGAGGCGAGATTATGAATGGGGCGAAATTCATCAACATAAGGCAGCATCGTGCGAATGCCGGAGGCCTTCGCCTCAAAGGCCGCAAAACGCAACAGCGGGTTCACCCACACAAGCCGACGGCAGGATTTTCCCAAGCGCTCCATCTCGCGTTTCAACACGTCCAGCCCGTCGCGTTCCAGCCCGTCGGTGAACAACAGCACGGTTGCCCCCTGCCCCAACACGCGGCGCGACCAGTGCTTGTTGAACACATGCAGGCTTGCGCCAATGCGTGTGCCGCCCGACCAATCCTTCACCTCGGACGTACAGAGGTTCAGCGCTTCATCAATATCTTTTGAGCGCAAAGCGCGTGTCACATTGGTCAGCCGTGTGCCGAACAAAAACGTATGAACCCGCCGTCGCTGATCCGTCATCGCGTGGAGAAAGTGCAAAAAAACTCGCGAATAATCGCTCATCGAGCCGGAAATATCGCAGATGGCGACAATCGGGGGCTGACGCGTTTGCTTCTTGCGAAACCCGAGATCAATCACAGCACCACCTGCCCGCAAACTCTTGCGAAACGTCGCGCGCGGATCAATGATTTTTCCATGCGGCGAACTGCGAAACCGCCGCGTGACAATCGCGTCATCCTTCATCCGCAACTTGGCGATGGCGGCTTGTGCGCGGGCGATTTCCGCCGCGCTCATTTGCGCAAAATCCTTGGCCTGCAAAATCTCATCCGCCGACATGGTGAGCCGCATATCAAGCTGCTCTTCCTGCTTGGGCGGAATGCTGTGCGGATCGCGGCGCTTCATCAACGCATCCTGCACGCGCGCTGTGCCCGCTTTGGGCTTTGGCGGATCTTTGCGCGGCTCGGCCACAGGCGACATCAGCGCGATGATTTTTTCCATAAATCCGCGCCGCCGCCAAAACAGCCAAAACGCCTGATCAAACACAATCGAATGATCGTGCTTTTTCACGAACACCGCATGCAGCGCGGCATAAAAATCTTGCCGCGAGGAAAAGCCCGCCGCCTCCACGGCTTCAATTGCGTCAATCACCGCGCCCGGCCCAACCGGCAACCCGGCCTCACGTAACGCGCGGGCAAAATACAAAATGTTCAGCGGCAATTGGCCGGAGCCGCCCGGCCCGCCCAGAGGAAGAATGTCTTCGGATCGATCATCCAACATGGTCATGCTTCCGCTAAACTTGCCTGCACCTCGTCGATCAATTCCTTGGCCTTCGCCCCCTGCATGCGGGCGATATCATCCTGATATTTCAGCAGAACGCCAAGCGTGTCGGACACCATCGCCGGGTCCAGCGCCACCGCGTCCAGCTCTACAAGAGCGCTTGCCCAATCCAGCGTTTCGGCAACGCCGGGAGATTTGAACAAATCCTGCTTGCGCAACGCCTGCACGAAGGCCACCAGCTCCGCCGTGAGTTTTTCGGACGCTTGCGGTGCTTTGGCTTTCACAATGGCCCGCTCGCGCGCTGCATCCGGGTAATCGACCCAATGATAAAGGCAGCGGCGCTTCAACGCGTCATGGATTTCGCGCGTGCGGTTGGAGGTGATGATGACGAGTGGCGGCGCTTCGGCCTTCACTGTGCCAAGCTCAGGAATGGTAATCTGAAAATCAGACAGAATTTCGAGCAGAAACGCTTCAAACGCCTCGTCCGTGCGATCCAGCTCGTCGATCAGCAGTACAGGCGGCCCGCCGACACTCGGCTGCAACGCCTGAAGCAGAGGCCGCTCAACCAGATACCGCCGGTCGAAAATGTCATGCTCCAACTGCTCGCGGCTGGTGTCGCCAAGGGCTTCGCTGAGGCGAATAGCCATCATCTGCCCGGCGTAATTCCATTCGTAAACGGCGGAGGAAACATCCAGCCCTTCATAGCATTGCAAGCGGATAAGCTTGCGACCCAGAGCGGTGGAGAGAACCTTGGCAATCTCGGTTTTGCCAACCCCGGCCTCGCCCTCCAGAAACAGCGGGCGCCCCATTTTTAAGCTAAGAAACAGCACGGTCGCCAGCGCGCGATCCGCGACATAATCCGCTGATTTCAAAAGCTCAAGCGTCGCATCAATCGAGGCGGGCAAGGGATGCGCAGCTAGCGAAGAAGAGGATGAACTCATGATGCAGGGCGGCTCCAACCAGAATTATTTTTTGCTTTTTTCACGCGATCACGGCGCGCGCATTTCGTCCATCATAGGCGGTGTCAAACCAAAACGCTTTGGCACCAAGGTACAATGCGGAAAAGCCGGACTCGGACAAACCCAAACAGCTTGCCATCAGCGCCAACAATAGGCTCTTATGGGGCAGAGCCTCAACAAGAAACCAACGCGAGAGCACGCGAAAGGGCGGAACCATGGCTGAGATCGAAATCGCCGGTGAAATCTTCAATATTGTGGTGGAGGGCCATAGCGACGCCCCGCCTTTGATCGTTTCCAATTCGCTGGGCACCAATCTGCACATGTGGGATGCGCAGATCCCGGCCCTGACCAAGCATTTCCGTGTCATCCGTTATGATTCGCGCGGCCATGGCAAAAGTGTCGCCAATCCGGGCCCCTATTCGATTGCCCAACTCGCGCAGGACGCTCTCAACATTCTCGACCATTTCGGCGTCCAAAAAGCCCATTGGCTCGGACTCTCCAAGGGCGGGATGATCGGCCAATATCTGCTCACTCATTTCCCTGAGCGCATCGGCCGCGCGATTCTAGCCAATACTGGCTCGGCCATGCCGCCCGCCGATAATTGGAACGCCCGCATCAAACTGGTGAACGCCCAAGGCATGGGGCCAATCACCCCTGCGGTGATCCAGCGTTGGTTCACGCCCGATTTCATCAAGAATTCGGGCCCAGCCGTCGAGCGCATTGTCGATATGCTCAACACCACGCCGCCGCAGGGTTATGCAGGCTGTTGCAGCGCCATCCGCGACATGGACCAACGCGAAAGCATCCGCTCCATCAAGGGCAAGGAAGTGTTGGTGATTGTCGGCAAGCATGATCCGGCGACGCCGCCGACCATGGGCGCGCAAATCGCCAAATCGATCGAAGGCGCGAAGCTGGTGGCGCTCAACGCCGCGCATCTCTCCAATATTGAGGATGAAGCCGCTTTCACCAAGGCGATTGTCAGCTTTTTGACCGCGCCCAAACGCAAGGCGGCGCCCGCTAAAAAGCCAGTGAAGAAGCCTGCCGCAAAGAAGGTTGCCGCAAAAAAAGTAGCGACGAAGAAAGCACCGGCGAAAAAGCCTGTCGCAAAGAAAGCTGCAACCAAGACAACAACCGCCAAGACCACAACAGCAAAGAAAGCGGTTGTGAAAAAAACCACCAAGCCCGTGGCCGCGAAAAAGACGACTCCTAAAAAAGCGACCGCCAAAAAGGCCCCGGCCAAGAAGCCCGCCACAATAGTGACTGCCAAGAAGGCGGCAACGAAGAAAACAGCTGTGAAAAAGACCGTGGCGAAAAAGGCGGCGGCGAAAGCTGCGCCCAAGAAAGCCGCAGTGAAGCAAGTCGCGCCGAAAAAAGTCGTGGCCAAGAAAGCTGCACCCAAGAAGGTCGCCGCAAAAAAGACCACCGCCAAAAAATCAAAGAAGAAATAAGCTCAGGAAGGGCACACCATGGATGAGAAAACCCGCTACGATAACGGCATGAAGGTGCGTCGCGCCGTTCTGGGGGATGCCTGGGTCGATAAGGCCACCAACACCAAAACCACGTTCAACGGTGAATTTCAGGAGTTCATCACCCGCACGGCGTGGGGCGACATCTGGACCCGTCCGGGTCTGGACCGCAAATCGCGCTCCATCATCGTGATTTCAACGACCTTGGCGATCGGCGCGTGGGACGAGTTCCGCCTCCACACCCGCGCCGCTTTCAACAACGGCCTCACCGAGGACGAGCTGAAAGAAGTGCTGATGCAATGCGCCGTTTACGCGGGCGTGCCCAAAGCCAACCACGCGTTCAAGGAAGCGCAGGACGTGCTCAACCAGATGAAACTGGAAGCCGAACGCGAGCTTGGCACGGACTAAGGACGCCTCTCTCCCGCCTTCAGACAAAGCAAAACCCCGGATTTTTCAATCCGGGGTTTCTTTATGCAATCTCAGTCGTTCGCCAAAACTCGCTTTGCTGAGGGGGATAGGCCGACTTTTCGAGACCCGAAGCGGAATGGACCTTTCACATAATCCGCAAAAGTTGTTCGACTTTTGCGAAAAGATTATGTGCAAAGAATTCCCATGAGCATCGGACGCGGAGAAAAGTTGGCCTAGGCACCCAGCAAAGTTAGAGTTTTTTACTGCTTCACGAGCGGGCAACCACCAGCGGCGAGCGACCTAAAGGCCTCTTCACCGGGGATGGAGGTCACAAGCTTAAACGTGTCCCACTTATCCTTGGATTCTTCCAGCGTCTTGGTTTCGTAGAGATACATGTTGTGCAGCTTGCGGCCGTCAACACGGATCGAACCCTTGCCGAAGATCGGATCATCGGTCGGGATGGCTTTCATGGCGTCAACAAGCGCCTTGCCGTCAGCCGCCGTCTTGGTCTTTTCCATGCCCTTCAGCAGGTGAAGAACGGCGGAATACATGCCAGCCTGCATGTCATTCGGGCGAGCCTGAGTCGGGCTGGCGGCCCGGAAACGGTCTGAGAACGCGCGGCTGGCCGGGGTCTGATCCCAGTAGAATGCGTTGACGACCTTCACGTTCTGCACAACCTTGAGGCCAAGACCGGCAATATTGGTCGGGTTGAAGATGAGGGTCGCGAGACGCTGCTTCTTGCCAACGCCAAATTCAGCGGCCTGTTTCAGCGTGTTGTTGGTGTCGTCACCTGCATTCGCCAGCGCGATCACGTCCGCACCCGAGGCCTGTGCCTGCAAGATGTAGGACGAGAAATCGGCATTGTTCACCGGATGGCGCGCCGAGCCGAGAATGACACCGCCCGAAGCCACCACAGCATCAGCCGCGCTCTTTTCCAGATCCTTGCCGAAAGCATAGTCCGCGGTGATGAAGAACCACTTCTTCACGCCTTCCTTCACCAGGGCTTTGCCGAGCGTGTTGCCATAAGCAAACGTGTCATAGGTCCAGTGAATGGTGTTGGGCGAGCAGGCCGCACCGGTCAGTGTGGCAGCGCCAGCGCCCGAACCGATGAAAACCTTGTTCTTTTCGCGGGTGAGATTGGCCACAGCCAGCGCAACGGCGGAGTTCGGAATGTCCATAATGACATCCACGCCCTCGTTTTCGTACCAGCGACGGGCGATGGAAACGCCAACGTCAGCCTTGTTCTGATGGTCAGCGGAAACCACTTCCACCTTCACATTGTATTTCTTGGCAAAGTCATCAACAGCCATTTTCGTGGCGGCAACCGAACCAATGCCCTGATAATCGGCATAAGGACCGGACATATCGTTCATGACGCCGATTTTAAGTGTGGCCTGCTGCGCAAAAGCAGCGGTGGAAAAAGCCACAAAACCGGCAACAGTCGACAGCAACGCAGTTCTGCGATTCATGTTTCACTCCCCTTTGAATGTCTGGCAATTTTGCCAAGTCTTTCGTTTTAATTACATTTTTGCGGGCGCCTTCATTTTCGGGCACCTTCTGACAATCAGCATAACCGCAAATCATCCGCTTTGGAATAGCTATTTTTTATAACAATCTGCATACGTCATTTAGTCCGCATACGGTCCAATTTGACGCCTCCCCCGGTCTCACCCCGCCAAGACCACCCAAGAGCTAAGCAAACAAGGCAAAACCCCGGCTTGAAACCGCGCGCTGCCTGCGTATAACCAAAAAGGTTTTGGACGCGCGGGGGAAACAGGCGCGCCCAAAAACGCGGCATGGACCATGCTTGCACCAAGGGGACGTTAGGGGATGCACCGCGCATGGATCTGAATCTGTTTATGCAGCAAATGATCAACGGGCTGACGCTCGGGTCCATTTATGGGCTGATCGCCATCGGCTACACCATGGTGTTTGGCATCATCGGCATGGTGAACTTTGCCCATGGCGATGTGTTCATGCTTTCCAGCTTCATCGCCATGATCCTGTTTCTGGCTCTGAGCCAATTGCTCGGAATCGCCTCTCCCGCTTTTATTTTCGTCGCCGTGTTGTTTGGTGCGATGTTCCTCACCGCCGTGTGGAACTGGATGATCGAACGCCTCGCCTATCGCCGTTTGCGCAGCTCGTTCCGCCTTGCGCCGCTGATTTCGGCGATTGGCATGTCGATCTTCCTGTCGAACTTTGTCTATGTGGTGCAGGGCCCGCGCCAGAAATCTGTGCCGCCCATGTTCACCGATTATATCAAGGTGACCGAAGGCACAGGCTATGATGTCACCCTCTCCTATAAGCAGATCATCATTGTCGCGGTGACCGTCGTGCTGCTCGCCATCTTCTGGTTCATCGTGCAGAAAACATCGCTAGGCCGCGCCCAGCGCGCCTGCGAGCAGGACCCGAAAATGGCGGCTCTGCTCGGCATCAATGTTGACCGCACCATCTCGCTGACCTTCGTCATTGGCGCGGCTTTGGCCGCCGTCGCGGGCGTGCTCTACATGTATTATTACGGCACCGTCACCTCGAATGATGGCTTTGTGCCGGGCGTGAAAGCCTTTTCGGCGGCGGTGCTCGGCGGCATCGGCTCGTTGCCCGGCGCCGTGCTCGGCGGGCTGATCATCGGCCTTGTTGAGGTGTTGTGGGCCAGCAATGTCTCCTCCGATTACAAGGATGTCGCGGCCTTTTCCATTCTCGCCATCACGCTGATTTTCATGCCCTCAGGCCTGCTCGGTCGCCCGGAAGTCGAGAAGGTCTGATGTCGAACGACGCAAGCGCCAAAGCTCCCAACACCGTCGCCGTTGCACTGATCGCAGCGGCCAAAGCGGCTCTCATCACCGCCGCCCTCGCTTTCCCCATTGTCAGCTTCAAACTGGAACCCGACTTCCGCAATGTGCTGGTGTTGCAGGAGCGCTGGTCGTGGCTGGTGATGGCCGCAGCCCTCGCCTTTGTCGTGCGCTTCGCCGCATCCTTTGTCGAGCAGCGCCCGAGCAAGCCGAAACCCGTCGCCACGGCGCCTTCAGCCCAGTTGCAGAATCTCACGCGCCTTGGTGTGCCGTTTCTGCTGGGCGCCTTGTTCATCTTCCCCTTTGTCGCGCTCTATATTTCCGGCCCCGCTGGCGCGACCAAATGGATCGACAATTACGGCATCCAGATTCTGATTTACGTGATGCTGGCCTGGGGGCTGAACATCGTTGTCGGCCTCGCCGGATTGCTTGATCTCGGTTACGTCGCTTTCTATGCCGTGGGGTCTTACACCTACGCGTTGCTTGCCACGAAATTCGGCCTGTCGTTCTGGATTTGCTTGCCGCTTGCCGGCATTCTTGCCGCCTTCTGGGGCGTGTTGCTCGGCTTCCCCGTGCTGCGTTTGCGCGGCGACTATCTCGCTATCGTCACATTGGCCTTTGGCGAAATCATCCGCATCGTGCTGACCAGTTGGACCGAATTTGCCAATGGCGAAGCGGGTGTCTCGTCCATTCCGCACATCACGTTTTTCGGGGTGAAATTCGTACCCGGCGCGAATGGTTTTGCCGCGTGGCTCGGCCTCAAATATTCGCCCATTCACGAAACGATTTTCCTCTTCTATCTCATCCTCTGTCTGGCTCTGCTTACGAATTGGGTGACCTTGCGCCTGCGCCGTCTGCCCGTTGGCCGCGCATGGGAAGCCTTGCGCGAGGATGAAATCGCCTGCCGTTCGCTCGGCCTCAACACCACCAACGTCAAACTCACCGCCTTTGCATTGGGCGCCATGTTCGCCGGTTTTGCTGGCTCGTTTTTCGCCGTTCGCCAGAATTTCGTCTCGCCCTCCAGCTTCGTGTTTATTGAATCGGCGAGCATTCTTGCCATCGTCGTTCTGGGTGGACGCGGCTCGCAAATCGGCACGGCTTTGGCCGCTATTTTCATCGTCGGAATCGCCGAAGCCTTGCGCGAACTCGACGTGCTGAAAGACTATTTCGGCAAGGATTTTGACCCCACCCAATACCGCATGTTGATCGTCGGCCTCGCCATGGTGTTCATGATGAACTGGAAACCGCGCGGCCTCGTTTCCTCCCGAACGCCGACGATTTCCTTGGGCAAAAGCAAAGCCATCTCCGGCGATCTCGTCAAGGAGGGCCACGGCTGATGCGCTGGCAAACCAATCCCCTACTCACGCTTGAACATGTCACCATGCGCTTTGGTGGCCTCACCGCCGTGAACGACCTTTCGTTCAGCGTCGGGCGCGGCGATATCACCGCTCTGATCGGCCCCAATGGCGCGGGCAAAACCACGGTGTTCAATTGCATCACCGGCTTTTACAAACCAACATCGGGCCGCATGACTTTGGCGCGCTCAGGCTTTGCTGATCCGCACGATGTGCGCGCTTTGACACGCACCGGCAAACGCCACGCAACCTTTGAAAAAGGCGATCTTTATCTGCTCGAACGCATGCCGGATTTTGAAATTGCTGCGAAAGCCCATGTGGCGCGCACCTTCCAGAACATCCGCCTGTTCACCGGCATGAGCGTTTTGGAAAATCTCATCGTCGGCCAACACAACGCGCTGATGAAAGCCTCTGGTCTCACTTTCCTCGGGCTTCTTGGCCTGCCCTCGTGGCATCGCGCCGAATTTTCGGCCGTCGAAAAAGCCAAATACTGGCTAGACAAAATCGGCCTGACCGAGCGCGCCGATGACAGCGCCGGTTCCCTGCCCTATGGCGATCAGCGCCGTCTCGAAATCGCCCGCGCCATGTGTACGGACCCGGTTCTGCTCTGCCTTGATGAGCCCGCCGCTGGCCTCAACCCCAAGGAATCCGGCGACCTCAGCGCGCTTCTGCGCGCCATTCGCGATGAGCATGACACATCCATCCTGCTCATCGAACATGACATGTCCGTCGTGATGCAAATTTCCGATCACGTCGTCGTGCTCGATTACGGCACGAAAATTTCGGACGGTCGCCCCGAAGAGGTGCGCGAGGATCCGCGCGTCATCGCCGCTTATCTTGGCGTGGCGGATGAGGATGAATTGCAGGCCGTGGAAGCGGAGATCAGCGCATGACCGCCTCTGCCAAAACCCTGCTGAACGTCGAAGGCGTCGAAACCTATTACGGCAACATCATCGCGCTGAAAGGCGTCGATCTGCATGTCGATGAAGGCGAGATTGTCACGCTGATCGGCGCCAATGGCGCGGGCAAATCGACGCTGATGATGACCATTTTCGGCCAGCCGCGCGCCCGCACCGGAACCATCACCTTTGCTGGCCAAGACATCACGCAAATGCCGACGCATGAAATCGCTTATCTCGGTCTCGCACAATCACCCGAAGGCCGACGCATTTTCGCGCGCATGACGGTCTATGAAAATTTGCAGATGGGCGCGTCGATCAATCAGTTCGCGCATTTCAAAACCGATCTTGAGCGCGTCTTCACCATGTTCCCGCGTTTGAAAGAACGTGCGCATCAGCGCGGCGGCACGCTTTCGGGCGGTGAGCAGCAAATGCTCGCCATGGCCCGCGCTCTGATGAGCCGCCCACGTTTGCTGATGCTGGATGAGCCGTCGCTCGGCCTTGCCCCGCTGATCGTGCGCCAGATTTTCGATGTCATCCGCAAGCTCAACACCGAAGAAGGCTTGAGCGTGTTTCTAGTGGAGCAAAACGCCTATCACGCGCTAAAGCTCGCCCATCGTGGCTATGTCATGGTCAATGGCAAAATCACCATGCAGGGCGAGGGAAAAGAGCTACTTGCCCGCCCGGAAGTGCGCGCCGCTTATCTGGAAGGGGCTCACTGATATGGCTGGACTTATTTTTGATTCGAGCCCCTACGGCCTCTGGCACTTTCTCGTTCTCACCTGCGTTCTGGGTGGTCTCGCCGCTTTTGCCTCGGGCCGCGCCATCGCTCAGACCTGGCGCAGCATCGCCCTTGTCCCGGCCTATTGCGTTGCTTTGATGCTGGCCGTGCGCTTTCTCCATCACGCTGTGTTTGAAGGCAGCCTCACGATCATGTCGTACTACGTGACGGATTTTGCCGTTCTGCTGGCTCTGTCCGGCCTTGGTTATGCGCTCGCCCGAAGCAAGCAGATGCGCCGTCAATATGGCTTTGACGCCTGATTTTACTACATAACGGCACAGGTTGCCGCGCTCGAAAAAACACGCCATGATGGGCTGTTATCGGAACCCGGCTTGATGCGTCCAAGCGCTCGGCCGCTCCGGCATAGGGGAGAGATTGGCTTATGAAAAAACTGGTATTGCCCGCGCTTGTTCTGGCGGCAGGCCTCGCCTTTTCACTGGGCGCAAACGCGCAGGTGAAATTGGGTGTTGGTGGCCCGTTCACCGGCGGCAGCGCCGATTTTGGCGCCCAGATGAAGAATGGCGTTGAACAGGCGGTGGAAGACATCAATGCCTT
>Ga0209023_10006840_pt1 | contig 11890 bp, 8 predicted proteins | sample LakOneMetagenome_FD_187468 | JGI IMG/M metagenome (GOLD analysis project Ga0209023, IMG submission 187468) | Freshwater and sediment microbial communities from Lake Erie, Canada (SPAdes) (version 2) | ecosystem: Environmental > Aquatic > Freshwater > Lentic | place: Lake Erie, Canada | collected...
TCCCGTGTTGGTCAAAGAGGCGCACAAACTGAAGGGATCGGCGATGGAATTTTGTGCCCGTCCAGCTGTCGCCGCCGCCGCACATCTTGAGGAGTCCGCCAGGAAAGCGGTCGTGCAGGACCTCCCGGCAGCGGCCGAACAGGCTCGTGCGGAGGTCGAACGACTGACGGCCGCGCTGGTTGAGATCATGGAAAAAGGATTTCCCTCATGACTGGTCCCACCGCATCGCCCACGATGCTGGTCGTCGATCCCTGTGCCGAGACCTGGGCCCTCGTCATGGAACAGGCGAAGCTCCGTGGGCTCTCAGTCATCACCGCGCCCGATCCTCACGTGGCAGTGGCGATGATCGATATGGCTGTGCCCGATGTGCTCATGACGGATCTGTTCTTACCGGATCTGGGCGGCCTCGAATTGATCCGCGAAATCCGCAAACGTTCCTCCCGAACGGTCGTCATGGCGACCGGGGAGTCGGCGCAAGCTCGTACCATTCTGGAAGTTGTGCGTGCGGGGGGAAGCGACTATCTGCAAAAGCCGGTGCCCGAGGAAGAACTGGGCTTGGCGCTGGATCGGGCCCTCCGTCAGATTCCCTCTACCATAGAAAGCGTTCCGGGGATCGAACAGCTGGACTATCGTCTGGTTCTGGGGACCAATCCCGATCATGTCGAGGACTGTGTGACCTGGTTGATTCAACAAACTGCCTTAACGCTCCCCGACACGCAACGCCTGCACCTGCGTACCACGCTCATTGAACTCATCGTCAACGCCGTGGAACATGGCAGTCTTGAAATCGTGTATCAGGAAAAACACGAAGCGTTGAGCACCGATCGGTTTGAGGCGTTGATCGCGGAGCGGCGTCGCCATCCACGGTTTGCCAAGCGCCGTGTCGTGGTCCAGGCTTCGTACGACAAAGCGCGCCGACGCCTCCGCTATGCGATTACGGATGAGGGGAAAGGTTTTGCCTGGAACCGCTTTTTGACCACAGCCGAACAACCCTGTGACAGCCGTGATGCCAATGGCCGCGGGGTTTTTCTCGCCAAGGCGTTATTCCCTGATCTGACCTACAACGAACGGGGGACGGAGGTGACGTTTTCCGTGCCCTTACCATGAGGTGTGCTTCCTCTCTACTGTGTCTTGACGCGCCTCCTGCTCGCAGTTTATCTTCCCCTCGCTGATTCCGCTGCCTTCTGACTGCTCACATATGAGGCTCCTCATGACTCGTCTCACACGATCGCTTTATCTCCTGCTGCTCTGTTCCTTGTCGGTTGGTTGTAGCAGCGCCGAATGGGTCCATCCCAATCGGCCGAAGGATCAGTTCACCCTGGACTATAATAAGTGTCAAGCCGACACCATGCGTGACCCCAAACTGCAGCAGGGCATCCAACTCTTGATCATCCAGGCGACCGAACGCTGCGTCCAGAAGCAGGGGTGGCGGCTGGTGGAAAAAGAGTAGCGCCTTTCTGTTTCCACGCTGCGTGATTGCCCGACCCCAGTGGATTCCCCGGACAACCACCGCTCGCTGCGTGGCAAGCCGCTCCACGTTCTCGCCTCACTCGTAATCGCGTCGTTTTTGTTGACGGACGGGCCAAGGTTCGTTATGTAATGAACTGGTCGACCATCCACTATCAGCCGCATGACAGGAAACCAAGCCATGACGCGCATCGATCTCATCGCCGGAGCACGCCCGAATTTCATGAAAATTGCGCCGATCATCGACGCGTTGAATGCCGCACTGTCACGTGGCAGCCACCTTCGTTTTCGCCTCATCCACACGGGGCAGCATTACGACCGCGCCATGTCGGGCAGCTTTTTTGAAGAGTTGGGCATCCCTGACCCTGACATTAATCTGGAAGTCGGGTCCGGCACGCAGGCCGAACAAACTGCCGCGATCATGGTGAACTACGAGAAAGTCCTGGCCAAAGAGAAAAGCCACCTCTGCCTGGTCGTCGGAGACGTGACCTCAACCATGGCCTGTTCGATCGTGGCCCGCAAGATGGGAATTCCCGTGGCCCACGTGGAAGGTGGCATCCGCTCCAACGATTGGACGATGCCGGAGGAGATCAATCGCGTCGTCACCGATTCCATCACCAATTGGTTCTTTACCACCAGCGAAACAGCCAACCAGAATTTGCGTCGCGCAGGCGTTGCCGACGAGCGTATCTTTTTCGTCGGCAATACCATGATCGACACGCTGCTCAAACACATGGAACGGTTACGGCCCCCGGCTTGCTGGAGTTCCCTCGCCTTGAAACCGGGCCGCTACTTCGTCGTCACCTTACATCGTCCCGCAAACGTGGATGGTGAGCAGCAATTGCTTGGACTGTTACGGGCCATTGCTGAGGGCACAGAAGGATTGCCGGTGGTCTTTCCGGTGCATCCACGAACCGCCAAGAATCTGCGTGAGGCCGGACAAGCGCTTCCGTCCATGCACTATGTGGATCCCTTGGGATACCTGGAGTTCAACTATTTGGTGAAGCATGCCCGCGGAGTCATAACGGATTCAGGCGGGATTACGGAAGAAACGACGGTGCTTGGCGTGCCCTGCTTGACCTTGCGTGATAACACCGAACGACCGGAAACAGTGACGATCGGGACGAACGAGCTGATAGGAACCGACCCGGCGAAGCTGTCACCGGCCCTGCATCGCTTGATGGCAGGGCAGTGGAAGAAAGGCGCCATTCCGCCTCTCTGGGACGGGAAAACTGCCGAGCGGATCGTAGAGCATCTCGAGACACTGCTGAGTTAGCTATACTGCCGATAGGCCGAAAGGGTGGCGAAGTAAAGCTGGAGTAGAAAGACACCTATACAAATCGAAGCCGAGTCATAAACTCATGCGGGATCGGTCCGGTGTGTTCCACTCGCAGAGTTGTTATCGAGTGCTTCGATCCATACTGTGTCGAGGCCCACCCACTGACCGGTTGTAAACTGCCTTCGCAGAGTGAAGACGTCCCGCCTTCGACGGTCATCAACAGGGGGCGATCAAAGCCCTCTAGTCGATAACCTCCATCCACAGGAATCGGCTGGCAGCCCAAATGCCAATTCAGTTCGACGTGATGCTCACCGGTTCCAGTGAGCCAGTCCCAAATCATCCAGGAACCGGGCGGCTCATACGACACGCCACGCAAATGGGTCACACCTAATCGATCCTTATATCCATAATGCCGGGCGATCACAGTGATCTTTCCTTCTGGCGTCTCATCTTTGTAGACCAGGTGGGTGTCGAAGGGCAGCGTCCAAGCCAGGGGGCCATCCTGCACGGCCTGGTCCAGCCCATCGATGGTTACCGTATTGTGAGCGCGGGTGCTCCGAAAATACTTTCGCCATTCTTCATGACCAGTGAAGGTATACGTACCAGGGTCAATCAACACATCACGCGACCCTACCTGAAGACATAAAGCCAGCGCATCCGCATGACCATGCGTGTATCGCGGAGCCATCCCCAATGCGCCATGATCGAAAATAGCCTTGTCTAGCGCCCGGCCTCGAATAATCGAATATCCGGCGAGGTGAAATGTGGTCAGCCCCGGAGAGTGCGGCTTGGTGGGGTGAACAAAATGCATGGCGGGAGAAAGCGCATGCTCATCCTCGCCTTCCCCAATGCAGGGCAGGGTCCCGTCCGTAGAATTGCGAAACTCATGAAGAAAATCGCGGCTACGCGTGAAGACCTGGCGAATTTTTTCCGGAACGGGCATCTGCCGATGATCAAGGAGCGTCAAGGCCATGCCATAGAGATCCGTGCAAAACTGAAGGTATCCCAGCCCCTGCTCCTGACTGCCGCCGTCATGACTGATGTGCTGAGGAGTCTCTGCTTCCAACAGATAATGCCCAAACGCCAGCCATCGTTCAGCCATCTCCATTTCAGGGAAAAGACTGCCCGCATAAATCAGCGCCACTGTCGCCGCTAATGTGTCGTGCGGAGTGGTCAGGCGAAGCGAGAGGCGCTTTCTAATGAGCTCCGCATGCCCGGAAATGAGGGTCAGGACCGCAGGCCACAACCGCACCGAAGCTGAATCCAACGGACGGAGTGCGTCCACCGCATGACACACCGCCAAGAGTCGAAGCGCGCATTCCCTCGGAGAGATATAGTGGATACCGGTCAGCAACGGGTTCGCCTCAACCCAGGAGACAAGTTGGGCTTCCAGCGCTGCCGCCGCATTGCTGCGTATAGTCGGTTCAGCCTGTTGGGCCAGCATCGTTAAGAGCGCCAGATGCTGAAGGCGTGAAGGTTCCCAGGCTATGCGGATGTCGCCGGAGGGATTACCAGCGTGAAACGGGATGTCGGCGAAAAACCGGCGCGGCCACAGTGAGCCCGTATCCGGCGCTCTATGCCAGCAGGAACCATCTGAGTTCCAGGTCCATGAATACCCAAAGACCGTCACAACGCCTTTGAGCAAATCGTCCAACTGGCCACCTTCTGCCGGAAGTTGCCAGGGCAGCGGCGGCAGTACCGGCGACGGACTCGTGCAGAACGAGTAGTGCGCGACATCCTCCGCAGTGAACAGTCGATGGAGCGATCGCCGACCGAGCCCCTGGCGCAAATGCAGGAGCGAAAAGACCGCCCGTTCTCTCGCCTGGCTCCACCATTCCAAACGTCTTGGCGCAGCGAGAGCCTTCACCGATGAGACGAGGCGTTGAGGAAGGGCATTGGGGTTGAATGACAGTGTTACGCGCAATGATCAGCCATAACAAAATGGGCAAAAAATCCTGACCAAGGCTCCGTCCATTCAGCCTTAATCGTATGCAACGTCGTTAAGGGCACAGTACATTCGTCGAGTCTTGAGGTCAATGCCGAAAAATCACGTATCCATACGTCCAGATGTGCGACAAAATCACGCAGGCAGACAGATGCCATGCGTCAGAATAGGACAGATGATGTATGGATTATCAGTCGGTGACGTACGGCACTAACACTCCGTAGCAAATTTATGTTAAGGATCAGCCTTTCCATATGCACATGAGGCACGTCGTCCGACACATAGTTCGCATTTTTTTCGCTAAAAGGGGAGTGCACGGCATTGAAAAAAGCACTGATCACAGGTATCAGCGGGCAAGACGGGTCGTATCTGGCAGAACTGCTGCTGGCTAAAGGCTACGAAGTCCACGGGATTGTCCGTCGCTCCAGCTCATTAAACACAGCTCGCATCGATGGCATTTATCAAGACCCGCACGTTCCGGAAGCACGCTTGCGGCTGGTCTACGGAGACCTGAACGACGCCAGTTCGCTCAATCGCATTTTGCGGACGATTCAACCGGATGAAATTTACAACCTGGGCGCACAAAGTCATGTGCGCGTCAGCTTTGACGTGCCGGAATACACGGCGGAAGTTACCGCACTCGGGACCGTTCGTCTCCTGGAGGCGATCAGAGAGTCGGGAATCAAGCCTAAGTTTTACCAAGCCTCTTCCAGCGAAATGTTCGGCAAGGTACAGCAAATTCCACAGCGGGAAAACACCCCATTTTACCCGCGCAGTCCGTATGGTGCTGCGAAAGTCTACGCTCACTGGATCACGGTCAATTATCGTGAGGCCTACGATCTCTTTGCTTGCAGTGGCATTCTCTTCAATCATGAATCGCCACGACGTGGGGAGACATTCGTGACCCGCAAGATCACTCGTGCCGCCGCCCGAATCAAATTGGGCGTACAACATGAATTGTATCTTGGCAACCTCGACGCCAAACGCGACTGGGGATTCGCTGGTGACTATGTTCAAGCCATGTGGATGATGCTGCAGGCTGATAAGCCGGACGACTATGTAATCGCCACGGGTGAGACGCATACAGTCAAGGAATTCCTTGACCGTGCATTCGGCTCCCTCAACTTGGACTGGAAGCAATACGTCAAAATCGACCCGCGCTATTATCGCCCGACCGAAGTCGATCTGCTGATCGGCGATGCATCCAAAGCCAAACGCACATTGGGATGGGAACCGAAGGTGTCATTTGAGGAGTTGGTGACAATGATGGTCGACTCGGATTTGCGTGCCGAGCGTCAGACACTGGAAGGCACGAAGAAAGCCACATTCGCATGAGCTTCTGGAGCGAAAAACGGATCGTTGTGACTGGGGGGGCCGGGTTCCTGGGCTCAGTCGTCGTTGCACAGCTTCGACAGCAGGGCTGCCGGAATATTTGGATTCCCAGAAGTCAGGACTATGACCTCGTGCAGATGGAGGCAGTGCGGCGGCTCTATGACGACGCGGAGCCGGATATCGTGTTGCACTTGGCGGCACGGGTCGGAGGCATCGGCGCCAATCAAGCCAATGCCGGCCGGTTCTTCTACGATAACCTCATGATGGGGACCCAGTTAATGGAAATTGGGCGGCAGCGAGGATTGGAGAAGTTCGTCGCCCTCGCCACCATCTGCGCGTATCCCAAATACACCCCGGTTCCTTTCCGTGAAGAAGACCTATGGGCCGGATATCCGGAGGAGACCAATGCCCCATATGGCCTCGCGAAGAAAATGATGCTGGTGCAAGCTCAGGCCTACAGGCAGCAGTATGGGTTTAACGCCATCGTGCTCTTCCCGGTGAACCTCTATGGACCAGGCGATAACTTCGACATGCACACGTCGCATGTCATTCCGGCCCTTATCCGCAAGTGTGTGGAGGCGCAAGCCAAAGGTGAGAAGCAGGTCGTGCTGTGGGGAGACGGCTCGCCTTCGCGGGAATTTCTTTATGTGGATGACGCAGCGCGTGCCATCCTCCTGGCCGCTGAGCATTACAACGGCAGCGAGCCGATCAACATCGGCACGGGTGAAGAGATCACAATTCAGGACCTGGCGCATTTGATCGCCGACGAGGTGGGATTCACGGGGGAACTCGTCTGGGACACCGGCAAGCCCAACGGCCAGCCCCGGCGATGTTTGGATACGACACGGGCAAAGCAACTGTTCGGATTTCAGGCAGCGATGAAGCTAAAGGCGGGATTGCGCACAACGATCGGCTGGTTTCAGGCGAATCGCGAATCATTCCGTGAGGTCGTATTTTGATGCCCCGCAGCTAGGGCGTGTGCCGTCGAGGCGGCGATCGCAGTGGTGAAGACGGGTGGAGAAACGCAGGTTGGGGTGAAACACGACCCTACCATATGGGCTCCGAATCATGCCGATCAGAGGCCGGGGGCTGCGGCACAAGCTCTCTAAAATAAGAGCGCCCGCCTCAGCATGAATAGTTCCGCCAGGAGATATATCCTCTGCGCCATCTGAAACCAGGTGGGGGCAGCATAGCAACATTCAACGGTGCCCCATTACCGACCGGTCCCCATCATCGATCAACTTTGTGTGACATTAAATCACACGCACGCCGTAGACTCCCCGGCAGGCACGTTTATGGGGAAAACTCCGCGCGATGGCGTTATGCGCTCCTGCCCTCTGGTGCGGAGGCCAAGATACATCAGGTGATGGAAAACACTCTGCTCAAATGAAGCTGCTGCTGCATAAGCCGAATTTTACCGAGACGCTGTTGGTTGTTCTCTTCACGGCCGTTGCCGCAGGTGTTTTTTACAACCTGTATGGACGACACGATACCGCGCTGCTCACTGACATCAACGATGTGTGGTTTCAAAGTGACCTCAAGCGGGTCTTCGAGAACATGACGGACCGCTTCGCTCGTGGACACTACCGGGTGAAAGTCCACCCGCTCCATTCGCTTCTCGCGTATCCTCCCACGCTCGTCCTGCGGAAAATGGGATTCGACTCAATGCACGCGGTCCAGATTGTGACCGCCGGCATCGCAGCATTGTATCTCCTCACGGTCTATGCGCTGCTCAGGGTACTCGGTTGCGCGCGGGTGGATGCATTCGTGTTCTCACTTCTTGGGGCCTGCAGCACGGCATCGCTCTTCTGGCTTTCTGTACCGGAATCCTACGGCCTGGGGGCCACCAGTATCGTCATCGGCCTATTGTTGACCGCGGCAGCGACTCACCGGCAACAGGCCCCATGGAAGTACATTGCGGTGAGTGCCGTGACACTCAGCATTACGGTCACGAACTGGATGGTCGGAATGCTGGCGACCCTGTCTGCGCACAACCTTAGGCGAGCAGGTGTGATCACCGTCAGCGCATTCTGCCTCGTGGCACTACTGTGGGGAGTGGAAAAGCAGCTCTTTCCGACGGCGACGTTTTTCGTCGGTGATCGGGAAGAGGGGCGCTATCTCGTCTGGCCCACGATCGGCCGCATCATATCGGTGCTTGATACCCTGTTCTTCCATACAATGATCTCGCCGACGATTACCGTCGCAGGCACGACAGGTCTGGACTGGCCGCTATTAAGCATCCAAACCTCAGCACCAGGCTCGTCCGGTGTACTCGGGGTAGCCGGGGTCCTCCTGTGGAGTCTCTTGTTAGGATTGGGGACGTGGGCGCTGCTCTCAAACAGAACACCCCAGGCGATTCGGGTGGCGCTAGGCCTCACACTCCTCGGCCAGCTTGGGCTACATACCTTGTACGGTGAAGAAACGTTTCTCTACTCACTGCATTTCCTCCCACTGTTGATCACCGTCGCCGCACTCAGCACGTTGACTCATCTGCGAGTACCGGCTATGGCAATCGCCCTCACGCTCATTCCCATAGCCGGCGCCAACAACTGGCGGCAATTCAACGAGGCCATCGCACTCGCCGCCTCTCCCAGACATGAAGTCAAAATGCACATGCAGGCGCGTCCACAGGATTCATGGCCACGCAGCGTCGGACATGTCGTGCTCGCTCGTCCAGGAAGTACGGAAGCCGAAAAGTCCTATCACGAGCCGGGCGGAAACCTCAGTCCTGGAGTGGGAACGTTTGGCGTGTCCCTGTGGCTGACAGACGCAAACGACAAACCGATCGTGACAAGCGAGACCACCCCGCTCGAGGCCCTCTCTCAATCGTATGCTTGGACCGACGGAACCATCCTTCCGGCAGTCCGAACGAGCACAGAATTTTACAGCACAGAGTGGTCCCAACCTACGTGGGGAGAATGGCTCCTGCACCTCAGCATCCACGATCAGGTGAGCCTTTCTCCTACCTTGATGATCCGTAGCGTCGGGCCAGCCGGAGGGCCCATACGAGAATTGCTGTGGAACGGAAACGTCCTGCGCGTAAACGGGCGATGGTCCATCACTATTGAACCAAGGCCCAGTGCCGTACAGCTCGGAGAAGAGGTGATAGGCGGTTGGGAACAACCACCAGGCGAAACCCGACAGATGGTGAGTGAGCGTGGATGGGGCTTCGCCCGCATTGCGCTTGGAAAAGGCACCCCGTGGACCGTACGTATTCGTGATGAACAGGCGAGCCGTGCACCGGATCACTTTATGGAGAAGACGGCTGCCGACCTACGGCTTGATCTCCCGGACGACCGGTTTCAACAGAGCCTACACTCGCAGATTGCGCATCTCATGATGGGACTCGTTGGCGGGGAAACTCGACCGGGAGACCCCACAAACTATCCTCTCGCCTGGCAGCGGGATGGGGCCTATGCACTCGTTGCCCTGGCTCGAGCGGGAAAACTCGAGACGGCACGGTCTCTCTCGAAACAGTTTGCCGAGACAGATTTCTTTGGCGGATTCGGGCCGGAAGCAGATGCCCCGGGATTATCCCTTTGGGCATTGGGCAAAGTCGCCGACCAACTGCACCGAGCGGATTTCGATCAATGGCTGTGGCCGCACATGAGTCGCAAAGCGGCGCTCATTGAAACCATGCTCCAGACAACTTCAAATCTGTACCAGAACGTTGAGGGGCCGATTGTTCCCAAATACAAAGGGACCCCCAGCCTGCGCCTGATTGCCGAGCCGTCCCGAGATGGGCTGATTATCGGCAAAATGGATCACCACCGTCCGGTCTTGTTCGTCAACGCAATCAGTTACCGTGGTCTCGAGGAGGCTGCGCGACTGGCCGATCGACTCCATCACGTGGAAGAGGCGCGCCGTTGGTCTCTGACAGCGGACGCGATTAAAACGGCATGGGAAGCGAAGTTTTCCCCGCCGCTGTCGGACAACGACCGGACCTTCATCAGCGCGCTCTGGCCCAGTTGGGTCGCGACGGCGAAACGCCGCGACCTTGAACTCTTCGCTGATCAACGATGGCAGGCGCGACATGATGAAAGAGGGGCGTACCGGACGCCGCCTCTCTGGACGTATTTCGAGCTGGCCGAGACGCACCAATGGCTATTTCTCGATCGCCCCGATCGGACGTGGGCAACACTCAACTGGTTTTGGGAGCATCAGAGTTCCCCTGGGCTCTACACGTGGTGGGAAGGCACGGGGGAAGAGAACTCGTTCGGCAGATGGACTCGTGTGCGCGGATGGGTCACACCACCTCATGTGACACCGCACTACTGGACCGCCGCAGAGATGGCGCTACTGCAAATGGACATGCTCGGGTATCTCGATGAACACGATCGAGAGCCGGTCCTCGTGATCGGTGGCGGCATACCGCAACAGTGGATCGGACGTGAAATGGATGTGCGGAAACTGCGAGTCGGAAATGTTCTTCTGGACTGGCGATGGAACGGACAATCCATGACGGCCGTGATCCACGGTGAACGGCGCGTGAAAATTAAATTAGGAACCAGCTTTCCAAAAACTGCCGATGTGAGGGTCACCTATCAAGAGACCTAGGCAAGATCAGCCTCATGGAGAAGGCACTATCGTGCAGAACAACGGTCTAGCCAGCGCGTATCCAGCGGCCATGCTGTGTAAAGGTGACGACGGGTATGGAGTGGCGTCCGTCTTGAAGCTCTACGCCCGCAACGCACCCGAGTTGCAGTTTGTTTGCCTGCAATCAGGGAGCATGTTTGATTGGCTGACACAGAATGGAAACCGGGTTCATCTGCTCGAAGGATTGTCGAGTTTCACAGCTACAGGTTCCGCCCGTACGCTCATGCAATTGCCTGGAGTCATGGCCAAGGCGTATCAGTCCGCGACAGCCTTGCACAAGCTTTTCCAGCAGCTGGAAATCCGTGTCGTTCATGCACACTGGCTGCCGCAACACATCATTGCCGGACATCTGCGGAAACTTGGCTACACATCGGTGTGGCACATCCACGGAAATATGAGTCAAAGCAGACTTTTCGGCTTGGGATCGAAGCTGAACCATCTGCTCGCAAAATGGGGGGCCGATCTGTTGATTCCGGTGAGCACCTTCATTGGATGTAACTGGAGAGGCGCAGGTGTTCCGATACGGGTCATTCACAACGCCGCGCCGAAACTCTTCGAAGGTCCCAATGAACGATCAGACGATCGCATTCGCTGTGTGATCGCCGGGCGTCTGACAGAAGATAAAGGACACCACTTGGCGATTCACGCAGTCTTGAATGCTCGAGCGGCAGGCCACGATGTCGCCCTCGACGTGTTCGGAGGTCCCCTGGATCGAAACCCGTACGCCGACGATTTGAAGCGACTGGTGAGTCGATCCAATGCAGCGGATTACGTTCGCTTCATGGGGTTTTCTGACACGCTCAGAGAGCAACACCAGTGCTATGATCTCGGATTGCAATGCCGGCTCAGTCCTGAGCCTTGCAGCATGTGGGTCTGTGAAACACTGGTGGATGGCCTCCCGTTGATCGCAGCCGATGCCGGCGGGACGGCAGAGCTTATTGAAGATGAGGTCACCGGTTTACTGTTCAGAGGCGGTGATGTCAACGATCTCACGTCGAAACTCCTCACGTTGATCGAGGACCGCCACCGCCTCCGCATGATGCGGCGCGCGGCCTACGAGCGGGGAAGACGCCTATTCGGAGTCGAGCGGTTCATTTCGGAAACCTACGATGCGTACGCCGCATTGTTAGCCCAACCGGACTGAGAAATTCGTCGAAGCATGGAAGCAAGACCGACAGTGCCCTGCAGCGCGGAAACATACGAACCACCATCTATGCATACCGGCCAAAACACCACGAAAGTCCTGGGAAGCAGAATCACCTCCGGACTTG
>Ga0209023_10006841_pt1 | contig 11884 bp, 9 predicted proteins | sample LakOneMetagenome_FD_187468 | JGI IMG/M metagenome (GOLD analysis project Ga0209023, IMG submission 187468) | Freshwater and sediment microbial communities from Lake Erie, Canada (SPAdes) (version 2) | ecosystem: Environmental > Aquatic > Freshwater > Lentic | place: Lake Erie, Canada | collected...
GTCGTCGCCGACCTGGGCGGGCTCCACCGGTTCGAGGACTGGTCGGGGCACATGCTGACCGACTCCGGTGGGTTCCAGATCTTCTCGCTCAACCCGAAGGTCGACGACGACGGCGCCACCTTCAAATCGACCTACGACGGGTCGACCCACCGGGTGACCCCCGAGGACGCCGTGCGCATCCAGGAACTCCTCGGCGCCGACATCCAGATGGTGCTCGACGTGTGTACGGCGTTGCCCGCCAAGCCCGGCCAGCTCCGACGGGCCGTCGAGCGAACCGCCGACTGGGCGGCACGAGCCCGGGCGTCGCACGGTCGTCATGGCGACGAGTCGATCGTCGAGCGGCAGGCGCTGTTCGGCATCGTCCAGGGCGGCACCGATGCGGATCTGCGCGCCGAGTCGGCGCAGCGCACCGTCGAGCTCGACTTCGACGGGTACGCCGTCGGTGGGTTGTCGGTGGGGGAGACCCGCGACGTGATGTTGCCGGCGCTCGAGGCCGCCGTCGCCCATCTGCCCGCCGACCAGCCGCGCTATTTCATGGGTCTGGGCGATCCCGTCGGGATCGTGGAGGCGGTGGCGCGAGGGATCGACATGATGGACTGCGTGCTGCCGACCCGCCTCGCCCGCCACGGCACGTTGCTGAGCGACGGCGGCCGGGTGAGCATCCGTCGCAAGGAGTTCCAGCGCAGCGACGAGCCGATCGATCCGTCGTGCCCCTGCGAGGTGTGCCGCCGGTACTCCAAGGGCTATCTGCGACACCTCATGACGGTCGGCGAGCCGACCGGCGCCACGCTCTGCACCCTGCACAACACGGCCTGGTTGCTGCGGCTCATGGACCGCATCCGTGAGGCGATCGCCGCGGGCCGGCTCGACGCGCTGCGCGCCGAGGTGGCCGCGGTCTGGGGTTGAGCCCCGTGGCGCACTAGGCTCCGCGACTCGTGAACGCCCTTCTGTCCATCATCGCCGCGGAACAACAGTCCGGTGGCAGCTTCATCATCTTCATCCCGCTGATCGCGCTGATGGGCTACCTGCTCATCGTGTCGCCTCGCAAGCAGAAGAAGAAGCAGGCCGAGATGATGAGTTCGCTCAAGGTCGGCGACGAGGTCATGACGACGTCGGGCATCTACGGCACGATCAGCTACCTCGAGGACAACATTGCCCACCTGGTGGTCGACACCGACGTGGTGATCCGGGTGTCCAAGACGTCGGTCAACCGACTCGGTGGCGCGGCTGCCAGCTCCGACGAGGTCATCGACCTCGACGAGGTCGCCGGCGAGACCGACGCTGGCAGCGACGACGCCCCGTCGTCGAAGTCGAAGAAGTCCTGAGCGATCGGGCCGACCTCGGCCCGATCGACGTCCGCCACCAGCGCCCGCATCGACGAGCGCTTGCTGACGAGAGCACCGGCCTCGTCGCCGGACTCGCGCTCACATGGTCACGACTCCGGCCGAATGACGTTCAGTACGATGTGTGGGCCGAGGCCCATACCTGACGTCGGCACGGCGAAGCCCGTATGCTCCGCCGGTTGCGAATCGTCATTCCGACCTTGAACGATCGACAGGGAAACGCCACTCCTCATGAAGAAGAAAAAGGGACTCGTCCCGCTCGCCCTGGTCACGGTGCTGTCGCTCGGCTCCTGCCTCGCCGTGATCCTGGCCGACTTCACCCCCAACCTGGGTCTCGACCTCCAGGGTGGTGTCTCGGTCGTCCTCCAGCCGGTCAAGGCCGGGAAGAAGCAGACCAAGGTCAGCCAGGAAGCACTCGAGCAGACACAGCGGGTCATCGAGACCCGTGTGAACGCGATCGGCGTCGGTGAACCCGACATCACGATCCAGGGCACGACGATCGTCGTCCAGCTGCCGGGCATCAAGGACCAGAAGCGGGTCCTCGACCTCGTCGGCAAGACCGCCGAGCTGCGGTTCCGGCCGGTGTTGGCGGCCCCGACGGCCGCGCCGCCGAAGGACGCCGACGAGCAGATCGCCGCGCTGCGCGAGGAGCTGAAGATCCCCGAGGGCGTGACCGTCCAACAGATCGTCGACGAGGAGAACGCCGCGGCGACCGCTGCCGATCCGACGGTCACCGATCCGACCGCGACGACCGTGCCGACCGATCCGACCGCGACGACTGCCGTCGATCCTGCTGCGACGACCGTAGCGCCGACGACCGCGGCGCCGACGACCACCGCCGCGAGCGGTGCGGGCAGCGGTGGCAAGAGTTCGATGAAGGGCGCTGCCGCCCGTCGCCAGTCGACCACCACCACGGCCGCCGAGGCAGCGACCACCACCACGGCGGCGCCGACGGCGACCACGACGACCGCGCCCGGCACCGTCACGACCACGACCGTCTACGTGCCGAAGAACCAGTGGGGCATCGACGTCACCGATCCCAACTTCGCCAAGCTCTACCAGCTGGATCAGGCCGTCAACAACGACGCCGAGAAGGCGACGGCGCCTGCCGACGACAAGGCCGACGCCGAGGTCGTGCTCCTGGGCCAGCCCGACACCGACGGCACCCGGGTGAAGTACAAGCTCGGCCCGACGCTCCTCACGGGGCGTGCCATCGAGACGGCCAGCGCTGGTCTCGCCAACGGCAAGTGGGTCGTCAACCCGGTCTACAAGGACGGCAAGGACGGCATCGACCTGTTCAACAAGGCCGCGGCGCTGTGCAACGCCGGTGCCCCCGAGTGCCCGGGCATCGCCTCCGGCGAAGGCGGGGCCCAGGTCGGCCAGCTCGCGGTGGTGCTCGACGGCGAGGTCATCAGTGCTCCCGCCATCAACGCCGCATCGTTCAGCCGTGACCAGATCCAGATCTCGGGCAGCTTCACCGAGCAGAGCTCGAAGGACCTCGCCCTGGCGCTGCGCTACGGCTCGCTGCCCCTCGAGCTCGAGCCGCAGACCGTCCAGACCGTGTCGGCCACGCTCGGTTCCGGTGCGCTGCGATCGGGCATCATCGCCGGCCTCATCGGCCTCGGCGTGGTCGTGTTGTACGTGATCGCCTACTACCGACTCCTCGGCGCCATCACCGTGGGTTCGCTCATCCTGACCGCAGCGTTGCTCTGGGCGGTGGTCGGCCTGCTCGGTCACTACAGCGGCCTGGCCCTGTCCCTCGCCGGCATCGTGGGCATCATCGTGTCGATCGGTGTGTCGCTCGACTCGAGCGTGGTCTACTTCGAGAACCTCAAGGAAGACGTGATGCACGGCCGCACCCTGCGCTCGGCCGTCGATCGGAGCTTCGACCAGGCCTGGGGCACGATCATCAAGGCCGACGTGTCGTCGCTGATCGGCGCCATCATCCTCTACGTGCTCTCCGTCGGTCCGGTGAAGGGCTTCGCCTTCTACCTGGCCCTGTCGACGGTGATCGACCTCGTGCTCGCGTACATGTTCATCCGCCCGGCGACCGTGCTCGCGGCCCGGTCGAAGCTCGGCCTGCGTCCGGCGCTGTTCGGCATCCCGATGCCGGCGACGACCCCGGCAGGGGCAGGCGGTGCGACCGGTCGCTCGGCGAGGACCGGCGCATCCACTGGTGCCGCCGCGGCGTCCAAGCCCGTCGCGACGGGTGCCATCGTCGCCGACGAGCCCGAGGTTGAGCCCGAGCCGGAGCCGGAGCCGGAGGTTGCTCCGGAGTCCGAGATCGAAGCCGTCGAGGCTGCGACCGACGCCGAGCCGGATGCGTCCGAGCCGGACGCCGGGGAGGTGGTCGCCACCGATGACGACCCCACGAACGAAGGGGGTGAGCGCTGATGGGCACCCTGAGCCGTCTCTACCGCGTCCAGACCGACTTCAACTTCACCAAGGTGTGGCGGATCATGATCGTGATCTCGTCGATCCTGGTCCTCATCGGCGTCGGATCCCTGGCCACCCGGTGGCTGAACCTGTCGATCGACTTCCGCGGCGGTGCCGTGTGGGAGGTCCCGTCGAAGACCATGTCGACCGGCGACGCCGAGGACGTCCTCGCCTCCTTCGACAAGGAGAATGGCGCGAAGATCCAGAGCGTGACCGACGCGAACGGTCGCCGCATCGTGCGGGTCCAGGCCGAGGCCGCGAAGAACATCGCGGAGAGCGACAAGATCGCCGACGCGCTGGCCGAGAAGGCCGGCATCAAGGTCACCGAGATCGCCACCAACACGGTGGGCCCGTCGTGGGGCGCCAGCCTCACCAAGGACGCGGCACGGGCGCTCGTGGTGTTCTTCATCGTCATCGCGGCCTACATGTCGTGGCAGCTGGAATGGCGGATGGCCGTGTCCGCCCTCCTCGCGGTGGTGCACGACGTGATCCTCACGCTCGGCTTCTACTCAGTGTTCGGGTTCGAGGTGACCCCGGCCACGGTGATCTCCGTGCTGACGATTCTCGGCTTCTCGTTGTACGACACCATCGTCGTCTACGACCGGGTGCAGGAGAACGCGGCGCGGTACGACCGCACCGGCCGGTACACGTACAACGCGATCATGCGGCGTTCGCTCAACCAGGTGCTGATGCGCTCGCTCAACACGACCTTCGTCGCGATCCTCCCGGTCGTCGCGATCCTCGTCATCGGCGGCATCGTCTACGGCCAGGCCACGATGCTCGACTTCTCCCTCGCCCTGTTGGTGGGCCTCGTGGCCGGCGCCTATTCGTCGATCGCGATCGCGTCGCCGCTCGTCGTGTGGCTCAAGGAGCGCGAGCCCCGCTACGCGAAGATCCGCCAGCGGGCCCGTGACCGCGGCGCCGAGGTCGAGGCCGACTGGATCCCGGTGGCCGAGGTGGCGCTCGCCGGCTCGCCGGTGTCGTCGTCGCCCTACGTCGCGTTCGACGGCGACAGCGCACCGTCCACCGCCCCCAAGGTCTCCCCGTTGGCGACCAAGGCGGCGCAATACCAGCGGGAACACCCGCCCCGGCCCCGCAAGCAGGGCAAACGGCGCTGATGGGCGGTCCTGCCGAAGCTCCCACCCAGGTAGCGTGACGCGATGGATCCCGCCGATCTCCGACACCACATCCGGGACATCCCGGATTACCCCCAGCCGGGGGTGATGTTCCGTGACATCACCCCGCTACTGGGCGACCCTGCCGCCTTCTCGGCGTCGATCGGCGCGCTCGCCGAACCGCACCTCGGGCAGGTCGACCTGGTCGCCGGCGTCGAGGCCCGCGGGTTCATGTTCGCCGCCCCCGTCGCCCACCGACTGGGGGTCGGGTTCGTGCCGGTCCGCAAACCGGGCAAGTTGCCGCACACCACGGTGACGGAGACCTACGAGCTCGAGTACGGCACCGACTCCCTCGAGATCCACACCGACGCGGTCACAGCGGGCCAGCGGGTGCTGGTCGTCGACGACGTTCTCGCAACGGGGGGAACAGCGGCGGCGACGGTGGCGTTGCTCACCTCGATGGGCGCCGATGTCGTCGCCGCATCGTTCCTCATCGAGATCGCCCCGCTCGACGGCCGGTCGCGGCTGGGCGACCTCCCCGTGCACACCGTCATCACCTACGCCTAGGAGTCCCGCCGCCCGATGCCCGCCGTGACCCGTGTCCTCCCGTGGCGTCGCCACCAGCTGCCGGCGGCAGAGAAGGTCGGGCCCCTGGTCGAGCAGTTCCGCAACGCGCATCCCAAGGCGTCCTCCGAGCTGATCACGCGGGCCTACGAGGTCGCCGAGGCGGCGCACGAGGGGCAGATGCGGCGTTCGGGCGAGCCGTACATCACCCACCCGTTGGCCGTCGCCACGATCGTGGCCCATTTCGGTCTGGACGAGACGACGATCGTGGCGGCCCTCCTCCACGACGTCGCCGAGGACACCGACTTCACGCTGGCGGACATCGAGAAGGAGTTCGGCGCCGAGGTCGCGGCGTTGGTCGACGGTGTGACCAAGCTCGATCGCATCCACTTCGACTCGAAGGAGGCCCAGCAGGCGGCCGCCATCCGCAAGATGCTCGTGGCCATGGCCGACGACATCCGGGTGCTCGTCATCAAGCTCGCCGACCGCTTGCACAACATGCGCACCATCGCCGCGCTCCCGGCGGACAAGCAGGAGAAGACCGCGTGGGAGACGATGGACGTCTACGCCCCGTTGGCGCACCGGCTCGGTATGGGCGAGCTCAAACAGCAGCTCGAAGACCTGTGTTTCGCAGCGCTCCACCCCAAGCGCTACGCCGAGATCGATCACATGGTCGCGACCCGGTCGCCCGAGCGCGAGCTGTACCTGACCCAGGTCGAGGAGGAGGTCCGCTCCCGCCTCGCCGAGGTGCAGATCCAGGCCGAGGTCACCGGGCGGCCCAAGCACATGTGGAGCATCTACGAGAAGATGGTCGTGCGGGGCAAGGAGTTCGACGACATCCACGACCTGGTCGGCATGCGGGTCATCGTCGCCTCGGAGAAGGACTGCTACGCCGCGCTGGGGTCGATCCACTCGATCTGGACGCCGGTGGCGGGGCGGTTCAAGGACTACATCGCCACGCCCAAGTTCAACCTGTACCAGTCGCTGCACACGACCGTGATCGGCCCGCAGGCCAAGGCGGTCGAGGTCCAGATCCGGACCCGTGAGATGCACCAGCGGGCCGAGTCGGGCATCGCCGCCCACTTCTCGTACAAGGCCGGCGACGGCGGCGGGGGAGTCGAGGACCTCTCCTGGCTCAACCGCATGGTCGACTGGCAACACGAGATGTCGGACCCGGCCGAGTTCATGGCCAACCTGAAGAGCGACCTCGACCAGGACGAGGTGTACGTGTTCACGCCGAAGGGCGACGTGCACAACCTGCCGCTCGGTGCGACGCCGGTCGACTTCGCGTACGCCATCCACACCGAGGTCGGCCACCGCTGCATCGGTGCCCGCGTCGGCGGCCGCCTGGTCCCGCTCGAGCATCACCTGACGTCGGGCGACACGGTCGAGATCTTCACGTCCAAGGTCGAGGGCGCCGGCCCGTCGCTCGATTGGCTCGACTTCGTGGCCACACGGTCGGCCCAGCAGAAGATCAAGCAGTGGTTCAGCCGCGAGCGTCGCGAGGACGCGCTGGAGTCGGGCCGGGAGTTGTTGGCCAAGGCGCTGCGCAGCGAGTCGTCCCACGTGCAGAAGCTGGCGACCGACGAGTTGCTGGCCGAGATCGCCGGCGAGTTCCACACGCACTCGTTGGATGCCCTGCACACCGCGATCGGCGAGCATCGGATCGAGGCGTCCGACGTGGTCGCGAAGGTCGTCAGCCAGATGCGTGGCGCCGACAACGGCCGCTCCGAGGTCATCTCGAGCGGCAGTGCCCGCAACCGTCGCACCGGCACGGGCTCGGTCGGGGTCACCGTCGAGGGCCAGGTCAACGAGCTCGTGCGTATCGCCCGGTGCTGCACGCCGGTGCCGGGTGATCCCATCATCGGGTTCATGACGCGGGGCCGCGGCGTGTCGATCCACCGCACCGACTGCGAGATCGGAGCGTCGCTGGCCCGCGGCCACGGCGAGCGCCTCATCGACGTCACGTGGGACGACCATTCGACCGGCACCTTCAGCGTGGTGGTCGAACTCAAGGCGCTCGACCGCTCCCGCCTGCTGCAGGACGTCACCCACATGTTGTCCGACCAGCAGGTCAACATCGTGTCCTGCCTCACGAGCACCGGCCCCGATCGGGTGTCGAAGATGCGCTTCGAGTTCGAGCTGGGCGACCCGTCGCACCTGGAAGCGATCCTGAGCGGGCTGCGCCGGATCGACTCGGTGTACGACGCCTACCGGGTGCTGCCCGGCGGCGGCAACTGACCCTCCGGATCGGTTGGTACCGGGCTCTCCCCGGGCGGCTACTGTTCACCCGTTCGTTGCCTCGTGTTCATCGTGAGGCAACCTTCGGTCGGCCCGACCAACCACCCCAGACCGATTCGGCTACGCCGAAGCTGCCTCGTTCGGAGCATCAAGATCCCATGCGATTCCGGCTCGTCCCGACCGATGACAAGTTCTTCGACCTGTTCATCGACACGGCGCACAACGTCCACAACTGTGCGCTGCTGCTGCAGAAGATGGTCGAGAACCTCGTCGACTCGGGAGCGCAGCGCGACGCGATCCTGGCGGCCGAGCGCAAGGGCGACGACCTCACCCGTGACGTGCTGGCCCGGCTCCACACGAGCTTCGTGACACCGTTCGACCGTGAGGACATCCACAACATCGCGGAACGCCTCGACGACGTGACCGACGACATGTTCCACGTCGCCGACCTCCTGCACATGCTCAAGATCCGCGAGCCCATGCCGGAGATGGCCGAGCTGTGCGACGTGCTCGTCCGCATGTCGGCCGCCAACGTGAGCCTGTTCGAACGGTTCGAGTCCATGAAGGACCTCGACTCGCTCCTCATGGAGATGGGTCAGCTCGAGAGCGAGGGCGACCGCATCTACCGTCGTGCCATCGCGCGGTTGTTCGCCGAGCACGACACGATGACGGTGTTGAAGTGGAAGGACATCATCTCCGCCACCGAGAACGCCATCGACCGCCTCGAGGACGTCAGCGACGTCGTCGAGTCCGTCATCGTCAAGAACGCGTAGTCCTGATGGCCTCGCTCGTTACGCGGCAGGTTCGCCGCCGACTCGGTCGGCGGCTTCCTTGCTTCGCTCCTCGGCTGACGGCGCTGCGTACGCCATGACCGTTGGCGTTGTCCTCACCATCGCCGTCGCCTTGGCGTTCGATTACACGAACGGCTTCCACGACGCAGCCAACTCCGTCGCGACCGTGGTGTCGACGCGGGTCCTGTCGCCGCAGCTGGCCGTGTTCTGGGCGGCGTTCTTCAACTTCATCGCGTTCGCCGTCTTCGGAACCGAGGTTGCGAACACCATCGCCAAGGACGTGGTCGACCCGCTGTCGAACGTCCTGACCGTCGGTGCGATCTTCGCCGGGCTCCTCGGTGCGATCGGATGGAACCTGGCCACCTTCTACCTCGGGTTGCCGTCGTCGTCCTCACACGCGCTCGTCGGTGGCATGGCCGGAGCTGCGGTCGCCCGGGGCGGCTTCGACGTGCTGGTGGCCGACGGCATGCGCAAGATCGCAGCGTTCATCATCCTGTCGCCGCTCATCGGCCTGGCGTTGGGGCTCATCATCTCGCTGATCATCTCGTGGTGTTGCTACCGCGTGAAGAACGTCGACGGCCTCAACCGGGGGTTCCGACGCGGTCAGCTCCTCTCGGCGGCCGCGTTCAGCCTGGGTCACGGTGCCAATGACGCCCAGAAGACGATGGGCATCATCCTGGTGCTGCTGGTCTCGACCGGGCATGCCTCCGCCACCCAGGACGTCCCGCTCTGGGTCGTGTTGGCGGCCCACTCGGCGATCGCTCTCGGCACCCTGTCGGGCGGGTGGCGCATCGTGAAGACGATGGGCTCGAAGATCACCCGGCTGCAGCCCGTGGGCGGGTTCGCCGCCGAGACCGGCGCAGCGCTCATGCTGTTCTTCGCCTCGGCGGTCGGCATCCCGGTGTCGACGACGCACACGATCACCGGCGCCATCGTCGGCGTCGGCACGCAGAAGCGGATGTCGGCCGTTCGTTGGGCGGTCGCCGGCCAGGTGGTGTGGGCGTGGGTCCTCACCATCCCGGGGGCGTTCGCCGTCGGCTGGGTGGCATCCGTCATCATCAAGGCGCTCGGGTAGCGCCGGTACGGCACGGGAAGGACTGCGAACGTGGACCGTCGCATCATGTTGCTGATCATCGGGGCCATCGCCGCCGGTGCCATGTATCCGGTCGTCGCGCCGCTCGACACCGCCGATCCCTCGAAGCCGCAGCACTTCGGCCTGACCGTGATGATCGTGGTGATCGTCTACTGCATCCTGGCGATCCTGTTCACGCTCGACAACATCGCCAAGCGCAGCCGCCGCCGCTGAGCCCGTTGGGGCGGCAGAGCTTTGAACCGCCGCGCACGTCCTCCGTGCGTTCCGGTTCAAACCTCCGCGTCGGTGGTCCTTCGGCGCTCGGTCGGCATCGTGAGTTGAGACTCGCGGGTAGCGTTGGCGGTCGTGGCACAACCCAAGTACCAGTCCCTCAAGGGGATGCACGACCTCCTCCCACCGGAGTCCGAGGAGTGGCTGGAGGTCGTCGATCGGTTCCGCCGCCAATTCGGCCGCGCCGGCTACGGCTACGTCCAGACGCCGATCCTCGAGGACCTGGCGGTGTTCACCCGCGTGGGCGAGGGGACCGACGTCGTCACGAAGGAGATGTACGACTTCGTCGACAAGGACGGGTCCACCATCGCGTTGCGGCCGGAGTCCACCGCCGGTGTGGCCCGCTCCTTCATCCAGCATCGGCCGTTGACGCCGTGGAAGGTCTGGTACACGTCGCAGCACTTCCGTCACGAGAACACCCAGGCCGGCCGCTACCGCCAGCATCACCAGCTGGGCGCGGAGTGCTTCGGATCCGACCATCCCGACATCGACGTCGAGCTGATCGTCGGTCTGTGGGACTTCTACACCCAGTCTCTGGACGACGGCGGATTGGGTCTGCGGCGGGTCCGCCTGCAGCTCAACTCCCTGGGGGAGCGCGAGACCCGCGTCCGCTACCAGGAGATGCTTCGCACCTACCTCGAGTCGCGGATCGGCGACCTGCACCCGACCGATCGCGACAAGGTGCAGCGCAACCCCATGCGGGTGCTCGACACCAAGTTCGCCGAGAGCTTCCCGGTCGTGGAGGATGCGCCGCGCCTTGTCGACCATCTCTCGGAGTCGGACCGCGACCGGTTCGAACGGGTGCGGTACGGCGTCCTCGAGGCGGGGATCCCCTTCGACATCGAACCCCGGCTCGTCCGTGGCCTCGACTATTACACGCACACCGTGTTCGAGATCGTGAGCGACGCCCTCGAGAGCGCACAGTCGACCATCGGCGGCGGTGGCCGCTACGACGGCCTGGTCGAGGCGCTCGGTGGTCCTTCCACCCCCGGCGTCGGGTTCGGCTCGGGCATCGAGCGCATCCTGCTCGCGCTGCGGGCCGAGGACGTCGCCCCGCTGGCGTCCTTCGCGCTCGACGCGTTCGTCGTGACCTTCGGCGACAACCACCCTGACCCGCGGGAACTCATGTTGGGCCTCCGACGCCACGGCATCGGGGTCGACCGGGCACTCAACCAGCACAACCCCCGCAAGCAGATGGATCGGGCCAAGCGGGTGAACCCACGCTTCATCATCCGGTTGGGCAAGGACGCCGATCGGCCCAACGTGGTCGAGGTCGCCGACCAGCGCGATGACACCACCTGGGAGGCCGACCTCGGCCCGGTCGTTCCCGAGCAGGCGGGCCGCCTGGCCGAGGAGATCCACCGGCGCCGGTAGGCTCGGCTCGTGATCGATTCGACCTTGTTGCCGCGCCCCGACCTCCTCGCGCACCTGCCCACCCACCTCCGCACCAACATGTGCGGCGAGCTCCGCCCCGAGCACGTCGGCCGGACGGTGTCCGTCTGCGGGTGGGTCGCCTCCCGGCGCGTCCACTCCGAGCACCTCGCGTTCGTCGACCTGCGTGACTACACGGGCATCGTGCAGTGCGTCGTCGACGGCGCAGCGGATCTCCGCAGCGAGTACGTGGTGCGGGTCACCGGCACCGTCGTGGCCCGCGAAGAGCAGTGGTTGAACCCCAAGCTCGCCACCGGCGAGGTCGAGCTGCAGGACTGCACCGTCGAGGTGCTCTCGGCGGCCGAGCCGCCCCCGTTCCAGCTCGACGATCGTCGTGAGACCGACGAGGGCATCCGTCTGCGTCACCGCTACCTCGACCTGCGCCGCGACCAGATGCAGCGCAACCTGCGGACGCGCGCGACGGTCAACTCGGCGATCCGCCGGGCGATGGAGGGCCAGGGGTTCCTCGAGGTCGAGACTCCGATGCTCATCGCGTCGACGCCCGAGGGCGCCCGCGACTTCGTGGTCCCCAGCCGCCTCAAGCCCGGTTCGTTCTACGCGCTGCCGCAGTCGCCGCAATTGTTCAAGCAGCTCTGCATG